>Ga0351886_10234_pt1 | contig 24339 bp, 22 predicted proteins | sample TotcelFGM3001L14_FD_206761 | JGI IMG/M metagenome (GOLD analysis project Ga0351886, IMG submission 206761) | Enriched cells from coal bed in the Powder River Basin, Montana, United States - Total cells FGM rep3 HSBNCT.FGM.300.1.L14 ... | reverse complement strand
TCGAAAGATTTCCCTGTAACCCTCTTTCCCCTATTTATGATATATGATTTTTGTTTTATAAGTAAATTAACTTTAAAAAGCGTGAGAGAAAAAATCCTTATATATATACCATTTATAATAATTCCATCGGTATTTCTTTATATATCTATGTTTTTTACCAGCAGAGTAAAACATATTTCAGGATTGAGCATTCTTTATCATTTTTTAATGGATTTACAGATTATTACACTATTCTACATTAAAAACCTTTTCTATCCTTCAGGATTAAATCCCATGTATAATATCAGATTTATCTATATGTCATTACTTATTTTATCCACAGGATTATTTATAATTATACTTTTACTGCTCATACTCTCATGGAAAACTTCAAAAGAGTTTTTTTTCTTTCTTATGTTTTTTATTTTTTCCATAGTTCCCTATACCCATTTTATAGTAAAGGCAAATATTGTGGCAGCAGATAGATATATCTATGCAGGTTCTCTTTCATTCTGTTATTTTCTTGCTTTAATTTTATTTAAGATTTATAGATTTAAAGACAAAAGAATATGCAAACTCCTGTCAGTATGTCTCTTAACAGTTTTACTTGTTTCCTATACTACTATTACAATAAGTCAGAACAGAAAATGGGAAAATGAAATGATTTTATGGACCTATGTTACAGGTCTTGATGAAAAATATAAAGATAATGCCCTTGCCTTTACTTACCTGGGAGATGCCTATTTAAAAGATAAAGATCTGGACAATGCCATAAAATATTATGAAAAAGCTCTTTCTTATACAGAAGGAGATAACCAGAATTTAAGGCTTATCCTGGGATTGGCTTATATGGATAAAGGTGATTATGATAAAGCTATAGATAATTTAGAAAAAGGGAAAAAATTAGAAAGAAAAAATATTTTTATACACAACAACCTTGCTATAGCTTACTCTCACAGGAAATTATATGATAAAGCAATAGAGGAATATAAAAGATCTCTTAAAATAAATCCAGAACAAAGTGATGTAAAAAAGAACCTGGAGATATTATTAAGTGGTGAGAAGTGATGAGAACACGCCTTACATGTCCGGTAATAAATTTTACCGGTAATTACTCTTTCTGAAAATCAGAGATAATATCCTTCACGTCCTTTGAAAATCTGACTCCTGTAAAAAGATAAATATAAACTGGTTCATCTTCAGTTATTTCTGCTCTCTTTTTCGCCCAGGCAAGTTCTTTTTCAAGGGTGGGAGCCTCTCCGGGAAGCATAACCCCTTTTTTCTGACCGTTACATGTCTCAACCATAATGCCATGTACAAGGGGATCTATTTCTTTCTCAGGATATATTACAGATTTTATTTCTCCTACGACAGTAACAGTTATATTTAACTTTCTAAACTCCTCGATTGTAACAGGAGGAAATCTCCTGTCTCTGCTTATTGCTCCAACAGCAGAATTGATTATCTCTTCTTTAAGAGTGGCATATACAGGCCAGATTGTTCCCCTGCAGCCTCTCAGACTGCCATGTTTTTCCAGAGTAACAAAAACACCGCATTTTTCATTCATTACCCATGAAAGTCGAGATGAAGGAGGAATATATGTTTTTCCTTCTTTAAGCCAGGTCAAAATAGTATTTGCCGCAAGATTTAATATTTCATCCTGTATCTGAGGGGTATCTCTGATAGTTTCAATAATACCTGCCCGTCCCTCACTGTCAAAACAATAAAGAGGAACATTTAGAGACAGAAAAAGAAAAATAACAAGTGAGTAATGAGTGATGCGTGATGCGTGATGAGTAATGCGTGATGCGTGATGCGTGATGCGTGATGCGTGATGCGTGATGCGTGATGCGTGATGGATATTAATACTTCTCACCTCTCACTCTTCAAAAGTAAATACATATCCTCTATCTCTGAATATGGAAATAAGTTCCGGTAAAATATCTAATGTTTCTTTAACACCATCATGGAGAAGGATTATTTCTCTGTCTCTTTTAAGCTCTCCTAGAATTCTCTCTGCAATTATCTGACTGCCAGGTCTCTGATAATCCAGAGGATTAATTGTCCATAGAAGAATTTTTAAATTCAGATGAAGAGCAATTTCTTCTGTGAGACTGTTCACATGACCTCCTGGAGGTCTTAATAATAAAGGTCTTTTACCTGTAAGATTATATATTACATCAGAGGTACGGGAAATTTCCTCTCTTATCTCTTTCCCGGACAGTTCTGTAAAATCTATATGGTGATATGAGTGTATTCCAAGATTATGACCGCATTTGAAAGCTCTTTTGATTACAGAAGGGTATTTTTCTGCCTTTTCCCCTGAAACGAAAAAAGTAACTTTAATATGTTCTTTCTCAAGTATATCCAGAAGAGAATTTGACTCTTCTTCTCCTGAAGGGAAATCATCAAAGGTAATATTCAAATTTTTAACTGAAGAAACACTTTTACGACTTTCTACCATAAGGTATTTTATAGAAGAATAGAGTGTAACAGTGCCTGGATATCCTCTGAATTTATATCTTATAATTCCTTTTTTATCCACTATGAAAAGAGTTGGCACATTATCTATAGAATAAATGGTGCTCACATATCTGTTTATATCCAGAAGGACAGGGTAATATATAAGATCCGCCTTTTTCTTCAGCATCAGGTCAAGCTGACCGTCAATGCTTACAGAGATTATATCAAAAGAGATATCAGGAAAATCTTTCTTGAGAGAATAAAAACCATCTGCTTCTTCCTGCCATGTATCACACCAGAAGGCACAGAAATTCAATATTATTATTTTTTTTCCGATAAAGTCAGATAATCTTGCAGATTTTCCTTCAGTAGATCTCAATGTAAAATCAGGAGCTTTCATTCCTGTACAGGGAGTAATGAGATTTCCGAAAACAGGAACAGAGGGGGAAATGAAAAATAACAGAGTGAGAAATGAGATTAAAGTATATAGCTTCTCATTTCTCACTTCTCACCGTTAAATAGCTTTCAGGACTTTACCTGATTTCAAACAACGGGTACAGACCTTAATCTTTTTTCTTCTTCCCGTCACTTCTGCCTTTACACTCTGAAGATTAACATTCCATCTTCTTCTGGTCTTTCTTTCAGAATGGCTCACATTATTTCCGGTCAAAGGACCCTTTTTGCAAATTTCACATACTCTGGACACAAAAAACACCTCTCTATATTAAAATAGTTGTTTTTTAATCTAAAATTCAAGAAACCTGATTATTATATCACGTAGAAAAGGACTTGGCAATAAGATTGTGTTTTTTTATGGCAGGTAGATTCACTTATGCTGGAAATTATAGATAATTTTATAACAATCTATAAGGAGTGAATAGTGAGTAGTGAATAGTGAATAGTAAGTAATATCCTATTCTATTCACTTTTCACCTTTCACTATTCACTCTAATAAGTTACAAAATATTCTATAATAAATTTCTTTTTCCATCTTATATAAAATCACCTGTCATTTTTAAACGCAATCTAATTCTTAGATGAAAATTCAATTGTGATGGGTAAATCCACTCACTACTCACTACTCACTTCTCAAACCATCCACCTAAGCCTGTCTTCTTTCCTGTCAAGCCTGGTAATTCCACATTCGTGTGATTCTTTTACAGCAAGGTCATATTCTGCACCTGTAGGTCTTCTGTCCATAGCTTTTACCTTTTTTGATTCAAAACAAGGGCGGTATTGATCCATTATATTTACATAAGTATTTCCCGATAATTCCTTAGCAATAAATGTCATAACATCTTTTGTACCTGCCATGTTTTCCGGCAAAACCAGATGCCTTACAAGCATACCCTTCTTTGCCAGTCCTTTTTCATCCACAACAAGATCACCTGTCTGTCTGTGCATTTCTCTGAAAGACTCACAGGCCCTCTCTCTGTAATCATCTGCATTGACCAGTTTTAACGATATTTCTTTATCCCAGAATTTAAAATCAGGCATATATATATCAACTATAGAGTCAAGTAATTTTATCATATCTTCACTCTCATAACCTCCGCAGTTCCATACTATTGGGACTGAAAGACCTGCTTCTGCAGCTATTTTTATACCATGAATTATGTGAGGCATATAATGGGTGGGAGTCACAAAGTTAATATTATGACAGCCATCACTTTCAAGAGAAAGCATCATTTCTGCAAGCTCTTCAGGGGTTTTGACATTACCTCTATCCATATGGCTTATGTCATAATTCTGACAGAAAATACATCTTAAATTACAGTTTGTCAGAAATATTGTACCTGAGCCGCCTCGTCCTACAAGAGGACTTTCTTCTCCGTAATGAGCGCCGTAGCTTGAAACCATAAGCTTATCACCTGCTCCGCAGTAACCTTTTTCACCTTTAAGACGATTTACCATGCAGTTTCTGGGACATAAGGTACAACTTTCCATTATTTTATAAGCTTTATCAATTCTTTCCCGGAAATTACCGGAAGAAAGTAAATCCTTATAAGAAGGCCATAACATAAACTCACATCCTCATAATATTTTTTCCTGATAAAATAATACATGAAGGCAGGAGAAAAGTAAATAAAATCATATAAAAAAAAGGACTCAAATATACCAACGGAGAAACTCTGGAAAAAATAAGATGCTGGAAGTGATAAAATGAATCAAATTTTTAAACCTTTTGAAGAAAAACTGATTTCAGAAGCCATACCTGATATTGTCATTAAAAATTTTGAATATTACTTTAACCGTTTAATAGAAGGAGAAGGCGGTTTAATCCCTGATAATTCCATAGAACCTGTAGAAAATTTACCTGATGTAGAAAATTTTCCTCAGAGTTTGAGAGAAACAGGTAATAAGGCTATGAAGAAAACCATTCTGCTGAAACTGAACGGCGGTCTTGGAACAGGTATGGGGCTTGATAGAGCAAAATCTCTCTTAAAGGTTAAAAATAATCTCACCTTTCTGGATATAATCGCTTCTCAGGCTATGACATATAAAATACCTCTTCTGCTCATGAACAGTTTTGCTACAGATGAAGACAGTTTAAATTTGTTAAAAAAATATGATCTTCAGAACAATATACCTCTGAGTTTTTTGCAGAACATGGTTCCAAAAATCAATCAGGACGATTTAAGTCCTGCCTTATATTTTGATGATCCGGAACTGGAATGGTGTCCTCCAGGACATGGAGATATATATACTGCTCTTATTACGAGCGGTATTCTTGATCTGCTCCTGAATGAAGGATATTTATATCTATTCGTATCAAATGCAGATAATCTGGGAGCCGTCATGGATACTTCAATTCTTGGATATTTTGCAGAAAAAGAAATACCTTTTATGATGGAAGTTTCTGACAGAACAGAAGCTGATAAAAAAGGTGGGCATCTTGCAGTTCTGCCTGATGGACAGTTTATTCTCAGGGAACTGGCTCAATGTCCTTCTGAAGAACTGAAGAGCTTTCAGGATATAAAAAAATATAAATATTTCAATACAAATAATCTATGGATTAATCTCTCCTCATTGAAAGATCTTCTGAATGAAAAAAATAATATTTTAGGCCTTCCCATGATCTGTAATAAAAAAACAGTAAATCCATGTGACAGTAAATCCACACCTGTCTATCAGTTAGAAACAGCTATGGGCAGTGCAATTTCCATCTTTAAAGGATCACAGGCAGTGAGAGTCCCACGCAGAAGATTTTCTCCTGTAAAAAGTACAAATGATTTACTTGCCTTAAGATCAGATGCATTCATACTCACAGAAGATTTCCAGATAGCGGCAAATCCAGAAAGAAAAGCCGGTCACGTAATTATAGAGCTCGATGAAAATTATTATAAAATGATTTCTCAGTTAGAAGACAGATTTCCCTTCGGTTCTCCTTCTCTTCTGGAATGTGAAAAACTGATAGTAAAGGGAGATATAAAATTCGGCAGAAATATAAAATTAAAAGGAAATGTAAAAATCCTGAATAAAAGAGACAGCCAGGTTCTTCTGGAAGATAATCTATCTATTGAAGGGGATTTTATTATAACATAAAAGGCTGAATCGGCACGTGTATATTTTGCCATGGCAAGGAAAAAGGTCTTTTTCCCGTCTCTCGGCACAATCAAACGAAGAACAGGTTACTCTTGTAACGCGTAACGCGTAACGCGTGACGTGTGATTTCACTTTTCACTACTCAACACTCACTACTCACTATCAATAAGTTTAATATCTTCTTCCCATTTTCTATAGAGCTCTTCTATGAACTTCTTATAATCCACCTCTATGCCGAAACCTCTGTTCATTAAAAAATTAAATATATAATCAAGATAAATCTTTTCCCAGTTATATTTTTCATGCCACATTTCAAGTATTTTATATTCAGGAACAGTATTTCCTGGCCATGTTCCCTTTGATTGTATCTCGAATAATTCTTCTCGTAATTTCTGAAATCCCGGAGGTTCATTGTTATCATATTTATTTTTAACATAAAGGAGTAACCATATAGCACATGCCATGATTTTTTCATTTATAGAATGAGTCTCTTCTTTTTTAGTTATCTTTTCCATTCCCGAGGTTATATATTCTTTCAGTTCAAGTAAAACACTTTTCGCCTTCTCAACTGCTTTATAAAGTTCCAGTATTTGCAACATACCTTTTATTCTTAAATCGAGTTCTCTTCTCTCTTCTCTTTCTTCCTTCAGGTCTATCGCCAGATCATTAACAAGTTTTAAATAATAATCTTTATCCTCTTCTGAAGGAAATTCGTCACTTAAAATCAGGGAAAGTTCTTTATCTGAAACCCTTTCTTCCAATAAAAAAACAACCTTTCTGTAGAATTATTTCAAAGTGGCACCGCAGATTATGCAGAATTTCTGATCTTCTTTAAGAGGCTCACCGCAGTCACATATTTTTTTTAAAGTTTCACTTTTTTCTATTTCAGTAATTTTTTCTTCATATTCCATGTCCTCTACATGATTAATTATTTCTTTATCAGAAGAAGTAATCTTTTTTTCATGTTCTATATTATTCTTCTCACAGGCCTTATATATAAGATATAAAAAATATACAGGAACAATTAAAATAATAATAATAATTAAGGTCTTTATACCTCCTCCCCAGCCCATATATTTAAACAGTTTATACATAATATGTATAATATGAAATATTTCCATAAAACACCTCTAATTCAGAGAAATACCGCAGGTTATACAGAATTTTTGACCTGGTTTAACATGCTCGCCACAGACGCAATACATTCTCTTTTTATTTAATTCTCTTCTCTTTTCAATAACTATGGCAGGAGTAACATTTTTTACTGCTCCAATTGTTTCACCATAGTTATATATAAAATAGATACCTGCTGTACATAACAGTGCCGAAAAAAGAACAAGTAATGAAGAAAAAATTCCTTTACATACCATGAAAAAATCAACGTTAACGCTCAAAGATACTATTATTTCTACAGTCCATATAATGCCTGTAACAAACAAACTGAGCGGTATAAGGAAAACTATAGCAGTAATACACCCGAGAACCTGAGCTGAACTATCATCGAGGTTTTTTTCCGGCCATTTCTTCTTATAAGAATCTCCTATCCATTTTGCAATATGAAAGAGAAACATAATGGCATGTATTACCGGCATAAAAGGACTCCTGTCTGATTCGTTACGCGTGACGCGTGACGCGTAACGGGTGGAACGAATCCATTCAAAATTATTTTCCCGAAGAAATAATCTTCTCAGTATCCAGATAATCTCTCATACTTACAATTTTATTATGGGCAATTTCTATAACTGTAACACCCTGGTTTTCATAATCTATTTTTTTACGGGTCTGACCTTTATTTTCCCATTGAACTGCTATGAGATTTTCGCTGGCTATAATATTTATTATGTTAAAGGTAATATCAGGGACTGCTATGGCCATTTTTCTGAAAAACCTTTTCAGTTCATTGAGTCCCTTATAAGTTCCTCCTAAAGGTGACGAACCGGGAAAAACAAAGTAAGAATCTTCTGTGAAATATTCCAGTAATTCATCCCATTTCTTTTCATTTATAAGGTTAAATATGTTCACTGCAAAATCTTTCATAATTCTATCTCCATACCATCTTTTGCCGAAGTTGTGCCGGGAAAAATCTTCCCTGCTACAGAAGCAGCGTCTTCCCTGTCTTTATGTGTTTCATAAAGCATGGGATTCATATGAACAAGGAACAGTTTCTTTGCTCCTCCTTCTTTAGCAATTCTGGCAGCACTTTCAGGATTAAGGTGAGGCCATGCCTCATTATACTGTCCCGGCTTATGAGAACATTCTGCCATAAGAATATCCGAGTTTCTGGCAAGAGTCAGGGCATTCTCACAGTATCCTGTATCGGGACAGTAGGTAATAATTTTATCTTCTATTTCAACCCTGTAACCGAGAGTGAGATCGGCATGTAACATAGGAAGAGTTTTTATCTTAAAAGGAACAGTCGAAATATCTTCAGGCAGTTCATATAGTTCTACTTTAAATGGAAGATCTGCCAGAGGCACAGAAAAAGGTCTTCCAGCTATAATAGAAAAATATTTCTTTGTACCTTCAGGGCCGAAGATCTTTAAGGTTTTAAATCCTGAGAATTTACATATAGTATGATAACCTATAATATGATCCAGATGAAAATGACTTAAAAAGAGATATAAATCAGTATTTTCATTGAAAGAAACATATCTGTCCAGTTTATATATGCCTGTACCTGCATCAAAGATTATATTATATTTATCTGTTTTTAAGAGAATAGATATGGTATTTCCTGTTTCTGTATCATACCAGCCGTTTGTGCCGAGAAAAATAATTTTCATAATATTATATCACCTGTTTTTTTCGAGAGTGTAAGATTTTTTGTGTAAATTCATTTATAGAATCTCCAGATTACTATTATACAAAAAAAAAAAGAACTTTTGCAAATTTTATATAAAATTGCAAAAGTTCTGATTAAATTATTTGCCTGTCTCAGGATCGGAGTTTTTAATTCCCAGATCTCCCAGTAAATCATTGGCTTCAGCAAACAAATTTTTTGCACTTTCTATACGGACTTTTTCTTCTTCTGCAAATAGTTTCAGTTCATCCATACTATTAAAGAGCATATTATCTTCACCGGGAATCGGCACCTTCATTAATGCCATTCCATCCTCTGTTGGCTCCCAGTGTAACATTGTCGGAGGAGGTCCTTCTATTTTTCCATCTTCCCTAACATTATATTTCATACCGAGATATTCTGATTGATTTTTGCCTATTTGCATATTCATACTCCTTTAGAAATTTTAATTTATGTAACTAAATATATCATTCATACAGGCAGGAAGCAATAATTTTATATTAAAAATTTGTTAACTTCAGTTCACTGACCATCAAGTAAAGCCTTATCCAGAACTTCCATGATATTCTTCACCGGCGTTAACTTTACCTTATCCAGAATATAAGACGGCAAATTCTGTGTTTCCCTGACATTATCTACAGGGATCAATACTTCTTCTATTCCGGCATCACAGGCAGCACGGATCTTCTGCTGAATACCTCCAACAGGCAAAACCTTACCTTTAATAGTAATCTCTCCTGTCATAGCAAGCTTATGACTTACAGGAACCCCCTTCAATGCAGAAACAATACCAGTTACAATAGTTATACCGGCAGAAGGCCCCTCCTTTGGAACACCCATAAAAGTTGCAAGGACTGCCACATCATAATTTGCTCTCCACTCGGCATTTATGCCCAGTTCATCATGATTGGCTTTAATATACTGTGCCGCTGCCTCGATACTTTCCCTCATAACTCTCTGAATTGAACCAAGAGGAACAATTCGTCCCCCTCCCTTTGTAGCCTGCATTTCAAAGTGCAAAATACAGCCATGTTCACCTTCTACTGCAAGACCAATAACTTCTCCAACAGTAGGTTTATCCGGTATACTCACCTTCTGAACCCGATTTGCATCAAGAAGTGTTGGAAGTACTTCTTTGCCGGAAGGGAGAATTTTAGCGCCGAGTTTAACCCTGTCATATTCTCCCGGAGCCATAAGATGAAGTTGATGCCTTACCCTCTGACGTAATTCACATGAAATCATTAAGATCTCTTCCAGTTCATTATCATCTATCTGTCCGTGAGGATAAAGAAGTTTCATCAATGCAGAAGTAGTCTTCATTATTGCCCTCTGATCACGGCCTGATATTCCCAGAGAAGTTTTTGCACATTCAATTATTTCAAACCTGTTACGAACACCAGAGAGTAAATCAATACGGCGCATTTCATGCATAATCTCACAGAAATAATCAGTTATAAAACCATAATCTTTAGAGTAACTTCCCGGACTGAGTTTAGGAATTTCCCATCCAGGCAGATAGGCATGAACCCTGTCAAGGAATGCAATGACCTGCATAAAATGAGGAAGAGCTTCAAAGAGGTGATAATACTTTTCATGGGGTAAATTTCCTTCAACATCAATATTTCCTACAAATACCAGGCTTCCGAAGGCAAGTATTTCTTTTTTACCACGGCTGAATTTTGCATCCTGCATATAGCCCTGCATGATACTCACAAAAGCCTTGGGGTCAGCAAAATCCGTATTGGCAATTTCATCAAATACCACAGCATCACGGATACCGACTTCGCCTATTTTACCTGTATTAAGATTAATAAACAACTGTGCCGGTGTTGCCTTACCACCGGACAGTACATGGGCATAGTATGATATATTACGGTAAAGATAGGTCTTACCTGTTTCTCTCGGTGCGAGTTCCACCATATTTACATTGGTCTCCACCATAGGTATACATCGGCATAAATAAAGCAGTTTTTGTCTTCGAGTCATATTTTCTGGACTTAATCCGCAGGAATTAATGAGTATGTCTATCCATTCTTCTGTTGAAAATTCTTTTCTTTTTTCTATATATTCATCCAGATTGATAAAACTGACCTGAAATGGAGTAAAACCTGTAATCTTAAAAGGCCGTATTTTTTTATTATGTACTTCACTTTCATCATAGGTAAGCTCAATAGTTCCCCACATACCGCCTGATAAAAGCATAGGATACTGGCTCACAATACTTTCCGGAATATTAACAAAGTTTTCATTGATAGCAGATATTGTTCCCCAGTATTTATCTTCTGTTTCCACCAGCCTTGCTTCCATACTGGCTATGACAGAGTGTCTTCTGTTTTCTCTGATATAATGTCTTATTTTTTCAGATTCTGCTCCATAGACAAAGGATTCTTTCAGGCGTCGGACAACCTTTTCCATATCCTCATGGAATGTTTCTTCAGAGCAGTAATTATCAATAAGATATTCAAGAACATACCGTGGGAATTCATCTACTCCTGTATTAATTGTATGAGCTTTATTTACAACTTTTCCTCGAAAGATTTCTTTAAGCTTTGTATTCATTTACAGCCTCCATCGATATTTATCAATTTAAAATTACTATAATTACCTGTTTCTTGGCGTTAAACCCAGAATATTCCCCAGGCTGGCAGGCACTCGTCTTACCACCTGTTCTGAATTTAATCTTACTGCAAATCTAAAGAATCTGCTTTTTCTAAAGCTTTTTTTCTTATCCAGATCCCAGTATTTAACTGTAATTGTCAGTGTACGTTCAACAAGACCCTTTCTTCTTTCTTCAGCAGTTACACTGTTCATAGCAGGTTTAAAACGATAAATTATATTCTCACCTTTTTCTGAGACATAGAGTATCTGATCTGGAAGGGTTTCCTTTATCTGTCCTGCCCCGTAAGCCCCATCAACATCTACTTTTATTTCCTCGTCTTTTTCTTTACCTTTATCTGTTAAAGTAATTTTTAAAGAGAATTCAATCTCTTCACCTTCCAAAATTTCAAAATTACCTTTAATATCAGAGAGATTAATAAGACCTTCTTCCTTATCTTTAACCCTGAGAACAATCATAGGTATAAGTAATTCCTGAACAGAAATTCCTCCATGTGTATAGGCAGGCGGTTTGAAGTGAGTATTGGGACGGGCAAGACTGTAACCGACTCCTGGAAAAATTATACTGGCATAGTGTTTGTGAAGATTGCCGAATTTTTCAGTGGAAGGCATACGCAGATCCTCTACAGAAAATTCCACCACATTTTCTCTGATTTTTGTTGACGCCCCTGCTTCAGTTAAACTTTTCTTTAACCAGGCATTCCGATAAGAACAGTCCATATTATCATTGAGCCAGTCATCATCTATTTCTAAACGGTCCATACCTGCAGAGCCAAAGCCATGATCTGCCGTAATAAAAATCTTTGTTCCCGGCTCAATATTACGCATAATGGACATTACTTCTTTATCTATAATATCTTTTATATGCTGTTCATAAACAAAAGCCAGAGGACGGGATGGAACCTGACTTTTATCAGGCAGTATTTTCATTTTAATTTCATGCAATGCTTTATCACATAATTCAAAAATATAAACTTCCAGATTCCATCCCCTGTATCTCACTGTTTCACCTATACCATAAGTGGATGGAGTAACAGCCTCCACAGAACCTGTATAATTAAATATACGCTTAAGACCCTGTGTAAGTAATATATCTTCTTTATTATCACTATTAAATTTATCAGGAAATGTTCCTGCACTTATAGCTTTACGGGTAATATGAGTTTCTGAAGGCAGCAGGGAGCAGGCAGGCATATCAGCAAGTTCTTCTGTAAAATCTTCAAGATTTGGACGAAGAAATTCATCCCATATGTCATATCTCATACCATCAAAAATAAAAAGAACAGCTTTTTCTTTCTGCGGATCCCAGTGAGGTTTAAGACAATGTTCCAGAAACTGGCTTGTAAGGCATAGTTCATCCTGTTTCTTAACCCATAATTTATAACTCCTCGCCACCATGTCCTGAAAATACCTGTTCAGTTCACCCAGTTTAAGATGAATTTCTTTTGAAATTTTCTGAATATATGAACTTATAGTATTAAGGGCATTACTTATCCTGGAAGGTATCTGTGTTTCTTCTCCGGGAAGTAAATTTCCAGTGTTGACAAGCCTTTCAAGAGCAGATAAAGAATATTCTATTTTATTGATTTCTTTATCAATCCAGATTTTACGAAATAATTTAAAGGTAAGTTCTTCTTTTTTCAAGCTCTTCAGAGTCTTAATTTCTGCATCAAGATTTCTTTTAAAGACTATAATATTATTAGCAAGTTGATAGGTACGTTTAAGATCAATCCATTTTTGTGAAGAATTCGTCCCTGCAATAGAATTTTTATAATCTCCTCCTCTTCGAAAGATTACTTTACTGATTTTTTTATGTGCAGGCGCAGAAATTTTACCTGAAAGCATATTTTCCACTGCAAGTATTAATGCCAGAGAGGACATCAGTATTGAATAAAATTCTTTTTCAATCACAGAGGCACAATTTTCCATATTATCTATTTTCAAATGTTTAAAAAGTATCAAATTTAAAGCTTCTTTAGAAAGATTGTTCTCAAGTTCTTCTATATCTTTTTGAGCCTGTTTTCTATCAACAGAAACAAGTCTCTTTGTGGCTTCTTCAAGAAACTCTTTTTTTATATCTGATAATGGTTGAAGAGAAGGATCAATATTTGCCAGAAGAAGCTGCCACTGTTCTGTATGCTGTGAGAGTATAACAGAAAGATAAAAGGCACTAATAACTGCCTCTGTCCCATAGTCAGCAATAAAACAAAATGGTGCCGGAGCTAATTTAAGTTCATCTATGATAATTTTTGTTATTTCCGGTGCAATACGATTAAGTTCTTCCATGACTTCATAACCTGCAATACCTATTTTCCAGTAATCTTCAGGATTTAATTTTTTAAAAGCAGAATCAGGTATGCCAAGAACAGCAAAGGAGATAATTTTTTTCAAGTCATCATCGGTAAACCTTCCCTGGCTGACTGATTTAAGGTTATTATGGGCTTTTATTATTTGCGGAAGATGTTTTATAATCAATCGAGCGTACCGAAGCTCGTTTACTTCTTTCGGCCAATTCGGATCAGAAGTTTTTTCTACTAAATAATCACGAAGGTTAATATCAATTCGTGATTCCTCAGTAGTATTTACAAGAAAATCAGGATAGAGCAGGGGCGGTGCTTTGGATTTTTCAATTTTCATACGCCTTCTGGCCGATGCCCTGTCTATTACAAGTAATTTTCTATTTTCCGGGTCTGAAAGATATTGTTCATAGAGTTCACGAAATACAAGATTGGTTGAAGCTATAATAACTGTAAAACCTTCTTTTGTGCCAAAATTATGAATAATTCCTTCTCCTCCCAGTAAAAGACGAAGAGAATCCCTGACCAGAACATATTTATGATCCTTAACTCTTTCAAGTTTTGATAAAGCCCATTCTTTTAACATACAATCCTCCTTTAAACTGCAATAACCGGTTCAAACAGATTCGTCTCACGTCTCACGTCTCACGTCTCACGTTTCACGTCTCACGTTTCACGTTTATTCTAACTGAAGCACTGGAATAGTATCCTCACCGGCTTCTATACTTTCAATCTCTTCTTCCAGATATTTTTGAAACTCTTGAACAAGAGTTGGAATCTGATCCTTTTCAATAGTTCCTCTACCGGGTTTAAAGCCGGATAATTTAACCTGCTTTACAACTATACGTTTAAGATAACGGTTAATTGTCTTTATTATAGATGAGTCAGAAAGAACAGATTTCACAAGGTAGGCCCTTATATCAGAAATATTCTCATATTCAAGCAGTCCTTTAATTACCGGTTCACTTTTTCCCTGTTCCAGCCTGGTTCGGACGGAAGGATTAGTAAAAACTTCCATCTTGTGGTTTAATTTTTCATTAAATAACTCTATGGCATGTTTCTCTACTTCTTCCATTTCATTCATAACATTTACTGCAGAATGAAATTGAATACCACACCTGTCAAATGGCTCACGGCTTAACTGTTCTTCCAGTATATTTCTTGATGATGAGCACTTAAAAAGAGAGTTATTGAATTCTTTTAACCGGTTTAAAAGTTCTCCGGAAACAGGCGGATGGAGAGCTGTTATTTTTTCCAGTTCCTTAAGAGCTTTTAATTCCTTACAATCCATTATTTTTTCTATATTACCGGCAATTTTATCTGCTCTGTCTATGACTTTATCATGTATAGCAATATAAAGGGTTGTATAATCACGAATAAGCACTCCCAGTGTATCTTTTTCTCCGGAAACAGGCGGTAAATTACCGATAATTTCCGTTTTTAATTTTACCTCGGAATCAATATAATTTTTTAGATTTGAAAGTTTTTCTATAAGTTTTTCCTGAACCCTTTTGACTTCTTTAAGTTCATCCATTTCAGGCAATGTGTGATTGCAATAGGCATGAATTGCCCGGAGTTTCATATCAAAACCGATAAATCTCTTTATATCTCTATAATTTTTTAATCTGCTGGAAAGATCATCTATTTCCGATTGATCTGCGGAATTTCTATCGAAAGCTTTATAACCGAAAATTTCTTTTAAAGAATAAAGAATTTTGTTAATATCATTATATGTTTCTTCCATTCTGGTATCAGTAAATAATCTGATTATCTGCTTCATCTCGGTTTCATAAGGGTTAGCCATAGATAAAATCTCGAAAAGGCTTTTACCTTTAAGCTTTATATCATCAGCTTCTTCTTTTTCCTTTATAAACAGATCTCTGAGTTTTTTTCGATATGTAGATATTTCCCCATCATCATGAGTGAGTGGAATTTTTTCATCCAGAAGTTTTTCTGCATAAGGTATGAGGACTTCCCATCCTTCAGGTTTTGACATTTTCTGAATTTCCGAAAGAGAATCAAGAATTTTAACAGAAAAATCAACTTCCCCCAGATTTGAATAATCTAACATATGAAAAGACAGGCCTGACTTTGGACTCAGGATAATCTTTATTTTTCCCTTCTGCACAAGACAGAGGATATAAATTTGCACCATACGGCGGGTTAAACCATAATTTCCCCTGCCTCCAATGCCCATAAAATTCTTATAGAGTGTTTCAACCTTCATAGTCTGACCTTCATCTGAAAGTTTTTCCTCAATAAATTGCCAGATGTCCCGGACAAATTCATTTTCCGACACATCTAATTCTCTATCTGAACTCTTTTTAACAAGCTTTAATGGGAAACCGAAATTCTGGGCGGCACTGATATTCTGGTTTGGTTTTGCTCCCTTTGGTATGTTACCTGTTTTAACTATACCATTGATAACCTTTACTCCCTCTTCCTTTCGGAATTGTAAATTTGAACCAAATTTGATATTACCTGACAGATAAGTAGAATTAAGAACCTTTTCAATTACAGGTGAAAGAATATTGACAAGTTCACCGATAATATGAAAATCCATATTGGTATTATTCAGAGCACTCATACATCCCCTGCCATAACTTCCTTCAACAATCTTTGCCATTTTCCCCAGTTCAGTCTTAAGTGTCTCAGAAACCCAGTTTATAACTGCTACGGCATCCTCTGTATCTTTACCCTGCCAGAAAGAAACCAGTTTACGATAGGCCGCAAAATCTATAAGACGATCCTCTTCTTCTTTTGTAAGTTCTGCGGGAGTCCATATAATTACTCTCTGGTCTTTACACCTACACAGTATTTCATTCATATGAGCCTCAGAAAGCGATCTTGTACTTACAAAAACAGCAAAATCAAGATCTGTTTCATCAGTTGCTATGGCAGGTAAATGATGATGATCTACAGCAGCACGTAATAAATCTCTCATATCAACAAGACCGGAAATAAAACGGCCGTTCCAGATAATATCGATTGTATGGTTATCATGTTTTGAAAACATATCATCCTTTTTAGCCGGTGCAATGTCACGGAATATGCTTTGAACTCCATAGGACATATCAAAAGACATCTGTCTGGTACGAACAGGCCATTCTTTCAGGGAAAGAAGGTGTACCCAGGCTTCTTTTTTCATAAGTTCATCACCTTCTGCTTCATCACGGGCATGGCGAAATTCCTGTCTCGGGTCAATTCCTGTAAATACAGGATCAAACCTGTAACGGGGTCTGCTATCTTCATCAAAGATCTGGACAATCTGCCTGAGTTCTTTTTTTAGATTTTCTGCAATTGTTTCATAATGCTGATTATTTTCTTCAGGATTGGCATCAGGAGCTTTTTCTATCAAAACAGAATTGGCTATCTCTTCAGGTGTAATACCCTGCTGTCTGGTCCTTGATATATGATAAAGGAACAGAGTCTGAAGTATTTTAACAGCTTTATCTCTATGGAACTTCAGAATACCTTTTGTTAAACTGTCAATCTGGCGTTTACAAAGTTCATAAATATTATAATCATTTTCTTTTTTTGTTTTTATTGCCACAAGCCCCGCATGAACACCGCTGGGGTCTTCTTCATAACGAACTGTTTCATCAAATAATTCCCAGAGGCGTATAAGTTCGTTGCCTTTATTTTTAATCTGATGTTTTAAAGTCTGATGCATAAAATGAATGGCAGATCTTGTTGTGGTCAGTTCATAGGTAAGGGCGCGAAGTACCTCAATGGCAGGTTTATGAAAGGGGAAAAAGTGTGTAAATTCAGTCTGTCCGATACTATTAGGCCAGGTAAATCCTCTTTTATAATGAATATAATAATTACTGACAGCGCCTGTGTCTTTAATCTCTCTGACCCTGGCGAGAACTATATCATAATAATCTCTGTCTTCCTGAAGTAATTGCACGAGTTTTAACCGGTCATCGGCAATTATATTTTTAACTCCCATCTTACTTTCAATTGCCTGCTGTGCCGCACATACAGTCCATACAGGTAAATTATGGATTTTTCCCAGGCGGTTTGATAAAACGACCAGGGTTTTTTCATCATCTATACGCTGAGACTCATCACGATTTTTCATAAAAAGAGAGACTTCATCAAGGACAATAAGAACACCAGAGTAACCTTCTGAGAGTATGACTTCTACCATATGCTCTAAAATATCTTCTGTTTCTGCTTCAATATGAGGTTGTACCTTAAGATATTCCGTATAAAATCTCCAGAGTTTATTACCGCAGCTCCGTTTATATTCAGGTGATTTATTCAATTGAATATCTTTGATAAAATCATCTGCTTCTTCAAATTCATCCTCATCAAAATATCCGGGGTCTTTCAAGAATTTTCTGAGATCTGTTTTGTATCTGATTAAATCTTCTTTGATGAATCTATCTGCAAGAAGTTCAGTAGGGTATAAAGAAAGGTTTTTACCTCTTTCAATCAAAAGCTGTTCTTTTACTGCATCCAGGATATATTCGGAAAGTCTCTGACCTTTATCTGAAAGTCCTACAACGCCTCCGCCTGCTCCCACAAGGGTTTTTACAATAACAAAAATACCGCCTTTACTGCTTTTACTCTGAAGACCTTCTTCCCAGAAACGGTAGAGGGATTCTCTCTTACCTCTTCCTGACTTATTTTCTTTTGTCTTTATAATTTCCCAGGCTTTCTGGCTTCCCAGGGCCATGGCAGAGAGAAGGCACAGAAGATGGGATTTGCCTGAGCCGAATTCTGCCTGTATCCAGTAACCCTGTCCTGGAGGGTTGTCTTTTTTTTCACGTTTATAAGGTGCAGCCATGTTACGAAGAATATCTGTAAGAAATGGACGGACAGGCTCTAACTGGAATTCTTCTACTGTGCGTAATTCAGGGCTTCGTGCCTTTCTGGATTCTTCGGAATTGGAATCTGACCAGACATGTTTTTCGAGGGAATAGACAGAAATTATTTTTTCAGGAACTTCACAGATTTCATCAAGAGTTTTACGTATTTTAAAAAGATCTTCAGTTTTTGACATATATGCCTCCCCCATCAATTTTGACTCTTCCAAATTTCAATAAGAACAGAAAAATTATAACACTGATACAAAAACAAGGCAATTAATTTTTCCGGCTTTCTTTTTACTAATTGGTAAAACTGTCAAAACATGTTATACTCATGTAGGTGTCGAATATTTTATAAGATTATGTTGAGGTGAGCAGAATGAAGCAGAGATTCAAGGTTATTCTCGAATGGAATGATGATGACGGTGGATATACAGTAACCGTCCCTGCATTACCGGGATGTGTTACGGAAGGCGATAATTTGGAAGAAGCTCTGGTAAATGCTCAAGAGGCTATAACAGGTTATCTGGAAGCACTTAAACTTCAGGGACAGCCTGTTCCGGATAAGGATATTCAATTGTTTTATGGAGAGGTAGAAGTTTCCATATGAGTCGATTACCGCGTATATCAGGTAAAGATGTGTTGAATGCTTGTCTTAGAGGTGGTTTTAAACTTATTTATGTCCGTGGCAGTCATCATTATGTCAGTAAAGGATTAATTATTACTCATCTCCTTCTCTTTTGAACATATCTTTTACTAAAGGCCAGGTTTCTTCTTCAAAATCGGAAGGATCATTTTGCCATTCGTGAAGTTTTTTTATAAAATTTTCATATTTTTGACGTATTTCTTCTTTATCCATCTTTTCTAATTGCTGCAAAGTGGTCATAAAATCACCCTCTTCCTGTAACTATAATACCACAAAAGCAAGTCTTTTTCTATAAAAATAGTAATTTTTTATAGTGTTTATATAAGCAGATCTGATTGGATTTTGTTTTTCTTCTTTTTCTTTTCTTTTTCCGCTTTCCCCCTGTCAACCATACGGGCACAGACCTGATAATCTTCCTCTACATCTACCATAACCTCTTCGGAAAGAGTGTCAACGTCCAGACCGCCTTTTTCATAAAGTAGCTTGCCCTGTTCATAAAGACCTGATCTCTTACAGTGTCTGATCCATGAAGCAAGGGTTGAGCTTCCCGGTCTTTCTCTTTCAGGAATGGTAAGGCCATGTTCTATATAGGTAATATATCTCCTGATTTTACGGCTCGTTCCTCTCTTTCTCCCTTCTGCCTTTATTCTTTCCTCTTCTTCTGACTGAGGCAGTCTGTAAGTTCCTTCTTCTGTTTTATAGAAATAATCAATAAGCCAGTCGGCAAGATGCCGGCGTGGTTTGTCTTTTACGGAATAGATGTAATGTTCGAAGAGGTCGCTGTAATGGACTCCGATAAGTTCCGGGTTTTCTTTTATTTTGTTTTTTATAAAAGAGACGATCTTTTCTGCAGATGTATCTTCTTTCCGGGTTTCTGCAGTATCTATAGATGTTTCCTCCGATTCTTTTAAAAACCATTTATTTCCTGACTCTTCAGCCTTTTCTGCTACTCCTGAAAGAATTGAGTCAAAATCATGTGGTTCCATCTTGCCTGCCCTTACAAGACGGGATACAACTTCATCATAAATATGGTCTTTTGTTGAGCCGGGGCTGGTTAATAGATAGTCTTTTATGACGTTTCTTACCCTTTCCTGAATGTTTCCTTCTGAGCAGTGCAAATCTTCTCCATATAGTTCAGATGGTTTTGGTTTACGGAAATTTATGACAAGATCCCTTTTGGTAACTTTATCTGCCGTTAACTGGTTATATGATTTTTGCCCCGTATCAATAAAAAGAGCAGAAGCTGATTTATCTGCAACAAATCCTGCTTCTGCCATGATATCCTGAATGAGTGACCAGGTTCCTTCTGATGTGTCGTGATAGCAGAGTGAAAGCCATCTGCCGGGTTTGAGGACTCTGTAACATTCTTTCATAGCCTGTCTCATCATATTCTCCCAGTCTTTTTCTGTTTTGCCTCTTACTTCGTTTACTATTATTTCTTCATCATGCCAGTGAGTGTCAAACCCAAGCCAGGCTTCCCAGACGAAATTCAGTTCGCCGTACTGGATTTTAGCTGCATAAGGAGGATCTGTAAAAATATAATCGACAAAATTAGATAATAACCCTTCAAGATTCAGTGCTGATTGAGTAGATATTATAACAGATGGTTTCAAAATTATATTTGTATAAGCTCTCTCAATATCATAAAATTTATCTATAAAAGCTCGCCAAACATTTATAATTTGAGCTTCCTGAGGTACATAATATGTACCTGCTTGGAAACCACCTTTAAGATTAGAACGATAACGATACATTCGAGAACAGTTTAGAAGTATGGAATTTAAAGAAAATAGTATTATATCAATCAAAAAACTATCTTCAGGCAAATCAGTTATTCTTTCTTTAAGTAAACTCAAAGCCCATAAATTCCTCTTTGTAAAAAGGTCAGACACTTCATTTACGTTATAAAGCCATAATGCATCTCTCTTATAACGACTAAAATCTGTCATATCATAATTTTTAGGATAGGGATAGGGAATTTCTTTTTCTTCTATTTCATTAATTTTATCAAGATCATATTTTTGGAAGTATTCTCTCTTTTTCTCATTTTCATCATTATATTTTCGTTCCCCCCTTGCCGGTTTACATCCATTTTCACAAAGGTAACTTACCATTACCGGCACTGAGCCAAATTTTTCGCTTTGAGAACGTATAACTTCAATAATATCCCTCTTATAACAATAAGGACAGACTTTTATCTTTTTATCCTTCCCTTTCTGAGTCTTACTTTCCGCTTCAACACAATCAAAAAGAGGAACCTTCTCATAACATCTCGGACATCGAAAAACCTGTGAATAAACAGTATAAGCAGTAGTGGCCTTTCCTCCGCACCTGTCACATTTCGTCTCATAAAGCCAGTTAATCTCCGGCTTTACCTTCTTTTTAAGTTCCTCGAAAGCCTCTTTCAGTTCGTTCACATCTATAGGGGTGCAGTAATTTTTCGTAATAAAAGTGGCTGCAGGGCTTCTGTCTATGGCAATTGCCTTTCTTCCTTCCATCAATGCAGCAAGGGCAGTTCCGCCTGATCCGCAGAAAGGGTCCAGAACGAGATCCTCTTCTTTCGTGTAATGGTGAATATACTGTCGAATAGCGTCATGTGGCTTTTTTGACCAGTAGGTATGCATATTATAAATAGCTGTGGCTTTTGTTGTTTCTATGGATTTATCAAAGGCAGGAACATTATAATCATCAGTCTCAGGGTCATAAGGGTTTTCTTTTATATGCTCTTCCACAAAGGCTTTTAGATTAGGGTTCGGCTTATCTCCTGAATAATATCCTTCCGGCATTTTTGGGATATTTTTTTTTTCTGGCTTAAAAAATTCCTGCTGTTCTGCTTTATCAGATTGTTTTTTTGCCATAATAAATTACCTGTCTTTCATATAAAATTGCTTTTTTTCTTATCCATAAGGTGTATAATTTTCATAGGGGAATAAGGTTTATCAATTGATCGAATCTCGCAAAATCCGATATATTGTTGGTAAGTAAGTATTTAATTCCATAGACCTTCATAGTGGCAACAATATTTGCATCGTGAATTTGCTTGCCTGCTACAGGATAATTTTGTATCAATTGTTCCAGAACAGATATAACATCAGGATTAGTATAGAGTTTTGTATCTATAAAAAGTTTCTTAACATCTTTCATCATTATAAAGTTCCTCACGGGAGAAAGTACTGTCAGAAGGCCAGTTAACCCATTCAAATGCATTTAACTGTAAAGGTAGTTTTATGCCGGAATCTTGATTTGCCGTATTATCGATTACCATTACAGCTTTATATTTACCGGGAGATATACCTTTCAGATGGGTTTCTATGATTAATTTACCGTCTTCTGTAACTGTTACATCTGTTTCAATGGTTTTCATTTTAATTCACCTCAATACCTTATGAAATTATTTCGATTCCTTGATATCATTATAATTTTTTTTGACCTTTAAGTCCAGAAAAGCTTTTTATATCAATACCCCTTCCTTCTCTACAGCCTGAACGAGTAAGGAAGAACTTTCTGGACTGTTTTCCCATTCATCCTTTGAGAAAACTACAGGAACAACAACAATACCCTTTCCAAAACTTGCTTCCCAGGCACAATCACTTACATAATCTATTATTTCTTCATCATAACTATCTTCCAGTATTATTACAACATCCATATCGGAAGAAGGACTGTAATCTCCTCTTGCTCTTGAGCCGAAAAGAATCATTTTATAAAGGCGAACTTTTTTTAATAATAATTCTTTAAATTTATCCAGAATTTCCTTTACAATTAAATCCATTTTTTTCACTCTTTTTCTTTTTCTCCATAAAGATATTTATCCAGATTAACCGAGAGATCTGCCGGTGCATCAGAATCATAACCTTCCATCTGATATATTGGATCCTGTGTTATATCAACTTCTTCTTCTTTTACATCTTCAACACTTTTTCCACCAGTAGAAAATTCAGGGCCCTTTAACAAAAGAGAACTTAAAGATTGCTTTTCTTCTTTTTTTTCATCTTCTACAGACAGAATAATTATTTCAACTTCTTTTCCATCAAAATCTTTCGGTAGATTTATAATTAACTGTCCGTTTATAACTTTTTTGAATTCTCTCAGTACCTGCATGTTACATCACTCACTATAAAATTATTTAACATACAAACCGCAGAATTCTCCCTCTATAGCCGGTTAGGCTTAGAGGGAGATGAATGCGGAGTTATTGTAATAGTTCAGGTAATTTTACCCTGTTTTTGGATATATTTTTTTATTATGTCTATCGTTGCCCCCCCTGTAGTTATAAGACAATAAGCCCTTGTCCAGAGAACTGGCTTCCAATAAAAATTACTCAGATGTTTTGAGAAATTTTTCCTAACAAGTCTACTTGAAACAGTTTTGAAATTATTGACAAGAGTAGACATTTTGATATTAGGGTGAGTAGCAATTAAAAGATGGATGTGGTCCTGTTGTCCATTGAATTCTAAAAGTTCTATTTCCCATTTTTCTGATAGTTTTTGGAATATTTCTTTCAGATAATTAAGTATTTCAGGGGTGAAACATTTTCTTCTATATTTTGTAACTAACACCAAATGATAATGAAGATTGTATACACAATGATGATGAGCTTTCAATTTCATATAAAATACCTTGACACTAAATAAAATATATTTTATAATATATCACAGGGAGAGTTAAAGGTCAATGGTACAAACATATAAATATAGAATATACCCAACTAAATCAGAGGAAAGTAGATTAGAAAACCACTTGAGTATGTGCCGTCATCTCTATAACTGGTCACTTACGGAGAGGGATAATAACTATAAGCTATGGAAACAGGCTAAAACTATAGAGAAAAGCCTTAATTCTGATGTAAAGAAAAAGGTTATTTTTTCTTCCTTTCTAGGACAAATTCTTTACAGGAAAGAAAATGAAGAGGCGGTAGTAAATATTCTTACCACAATAGAGGGAATATTCGGCATACAGTTTAGTTCTACCGTTATGAATGTGCAGAGGAATATAAACTATAATTATCAACAGGATAACTTACCGGCCCTGAAAAAAGAACGTCCCTGGTTTAAAGGAGTTCATTCTCAGGTATTACAGGATGTCCTATGGCGAATAGATGATGCTTATGACGGGTTTTTCAATGAGGGTAAAGGTTATCCTAAATATAAGAAAAAAGGTCAATGTACTTCAATA
>Ga0351886_10231_pt1 | contig 25076 bp, 23 predicted proteins | sample TotcelFGM3001L14_FD_206761 | JGI IMG/M metagenome (GOLD analysis project Ga0351886, IMG submission 206761) | Enriched cells from coal bed in the Powder River Basin, Montana, United States - Total cells FGM rep3 HSBNCT.FGM.300.1.L14 ... | reverse complement strand
CGTGGGAGATGAAGAGGTAGGTCAGGCGGTGGCGCTGCTGGAGCTCGGCCAGGAGGTTCAAAATCTGGGCCTGGATGGAGACGTCCAGGGCGCTGACGGGTTCGTCCGCTACGATCAGCCGGGGTTTTAGGGCCAGGGCCCGGGCGATCCCCAGGCGCTGGCGCTGGCCGCCGCTGAATTCGTGGGGATAACGGTCGGCGACGCCGGCGGTCAGCCCCACTTCCGTGAGCAACTCCTCCACCCAGGCCCGGCGCTCCTTACGCCCGCCCAGGTTATGGATGACGAAGGGCTCTTCCAGGATCTGGCCCGCGGTCATGCGGGGGTTAAGGGAGGAATAGGGGTCCTGGAAGATGATCTGGACCTGGCGCCGCAGCTCTTTCAGACGTTTGCGGGTTACCCGGGACAGGTCTTCCCCGGCAAAGACGATGCGGCCCCGGGTGGGAGGCAGCAGGGCTAACGCCAGGCGGCCCAGGGTGGATTTGCCGCACCCGGACTCCCCCACCAGCCCCAGGGTCTCCCCGGGGGTCAGGGCAAAACTCACCCCGTCCACCGCCTTGAGCACCGGCCCCCGGCCCCAGGGGCCGGCCAGGCGGAAGTAGCAGCTTAAATCTTGGGCTTCCAGCAGTTCAGACATAATTCCAACACCGCACCGAATGCCCGGGGCTAACCTCCGCCCAGGGCGGTTCTTCCCGGCAGCGGCCGTGGGCCAGGGGGCAGCGGTCCCGAAAGAGGCAGCCCGAAGGGGGCTCCGCCGGCAGGTGGCCTTCGATGGCCGAGAGGATTTGCCCGGGCGGGTGGCTGAAATCCAGCCGGGGCACGGAATTGAGCAGCCCCACGGTATACGGGTGGCCGGGGCGCCGGAAGAGTTCCTCGGTGGGGGCCTGCTCCACCATAAGCCCGGCATACATCACCCCCACCCGGTCGGCGGTCTGGGCCACGATCCCCAGGTTGTGGGTGATGAACAGCACCGACAGCCCCAATTCCGCCTTGAGCCGGGCCAGCAAGGCCAGAATCTGGGCCTGAATGGTCACGTCCAGGGCGGTGGTGGGCTCGTCGGCGATGAGCAGTTCCGGGTCGCAGGCCAGGGCCATGGCCATCAAGGCCCGCTGACGCAAGCCCCCGGAGAGCTGGTGCGGGTATTGCCCCAGGCGGTGGGCGGCGTCGGGAAAGCCCACCCGGGTCAGAGCCGCGGCCGCCTCCCTCCAGGCCTCCGGGTGGGACAGGCCGCGGTGGAGGCGCAGGGCCTCGGCCACCTGCTCGCCGATGGTGAGGACCGGGTTCAGGGCGGTCATGGGTTCCTGGAAGACCATGGCGATGCGGTTGCCCCGGATCTGGCGCATACGGGCCTCGGGGCAGCCCATGAGGTCCTCCCCCTGAAAGCGGATGGCGCCGGTGACCTCTGCCGGGGGAGACTGGAGGAGCCGCAGGATGGACAAAGCGGTGACGGTCTTGCCGCAGCCCGATTCCCCCACCAGCCCCAGGGTCTCGCCGGGGGCCAGATCGAAGCTCACCCCGGCCACGGCCCGGACCCGGCCCCGGGCCACGTCGAAGTTGACCGTGAGATCCCGCACCTCAAGCAACGGCGCGGCGTCCGAATTGAACGCCAGATTATTGACCCTATGACTCAGAGAGTTCTCCTGGTTCGAAAAGTTCTTATTATCTGGTGGCACAGGCGTCTCGCCGGTGCGGGCTTAATGGCGGGCGAGACGCCCGCCCCACTAACCTTTTTATGCTTTTTGGGCGGGTCAAAGGCCCATGAATGATTGTCCTGAAAAGTCTTCCGCAGGGTGCGTCTTACGCACCATCAACCCAGTTAAGGCCCATATCCCGTAGCAGTAAAGCGCAATGCATCCCGCCTTACCCTCGTCCCAAGCTCCTGCTTGGGCCATCTGGTGCAATACTATAGATGATTCTCTCGCAAAGCAGGAGCTTGGCCTGCAATGGGGTTCCCAAGCGGGAGCTTGGGAACCAGCCATTCATGAGCCTCCGGCCCACCCAAGACCATGAAACTGGCGGCACAGGCTTTCCATTCTGTCCCTGGACACCCGAGGGCGGGTGTCCTACACTTTCAGAGCAGAAAAGTCCCGTAGCCAGAAACAAATTACCCCTCCACCACCGGCGCTTCATTTAGGGGGATCTGGATGGTAAAGGTGGTTCCTTGGCCCGGGGTGCTGTCTACCAGGATGGCGCCGCCGTGCTCCTGGATGATGCCCTGACTGATGGCCAGTCCCAGGCCGGTCCCCTTAGCCTTGGTGGTGAAATAGGGCTGGAAAATATTGGCCGCGACCTCCGGGGCCAGCCCCTGGCCGGTGTCGGCAAGGCTGATTTCGAGGTTGGCCCCCTTAACCCGGCTGGTGATGGTGATCTCACCGCCTTGGTCCATGGCCTCCAGGGCATTTTTCAATAAATTGATCAGCACCCGGTGTATCTGTTTGGGGTCGAAATCCACGGCCGGCAGCGGCGTCTCCTCCACCCGGCGCACCTGGATATTATGCTCCTTAAAGGCATCCTGGAACAGTTCCAGGGCCTCCTCAACCGCCGCGCTCATCTGCCCCGGGCGCTTTTGGGCCGGCGGGCGGCGGACAAATTCCCGCATTTCGGCCACCATCTCTTCCAACTGGCTCACTTCTTCGGCCATAATGGCCAGCTTGCGGCGGGACTTGTCGTCCAGGCCCGGGACCTTGATCAGCTGCCGGGCGAACCCCCCGATGACGAGCAGGGGGGTTTTAATTTCATGGGCGATATGGGTCATGGTATTGCCCACCGCGGCCAGGCGTTCGGTATGGAGCACCCGGTCTTCCAGTTCCTTATATTCGGTGATGTCGCGGATGATGCCGGTGAAATAAAGGTTGTCGCGAATCTCGGCCACGGAAAAGGAGATGCTGATGGGGAATTCGCGGCCGTCCCGGCGCTGGGCGCTGAGGCGGGCGTGCTTGCCGATCATCCGGGCCTCCCGGGTAGCCACATAGCGGCGCACGTAATCCCGGTGCCCGGCCTTATAAGGCGGCGGAATGATGATGGTCAGGTCCTGGCCCAGGGCTTCGCCCCGGGTGTAGCCGAACATCTGCTCGGCCCCCAGATTGTAACCCACAATGACGTGGTCCTCGTTGATGGTGACGATGGCGTCGGTGGCGCTGTTGATGATGCCGGAGTTGATTTCCTGCTTCTGGCGCAACTCCTGGAGCTGGCACACCAGCCCGTTGAGGAAGCGAGCCACGGGCCCGGTGATGAGATTGTCCACCGTGGCCGGCGAAAAAGCGGGGCGTCCGGCGGTCATAAACTGGCCGTCCAGGATGAGGTCAAAGGCCTGGGGATCTAAATCGGGTAAGAGGTTGACCTGGCAGCCGGCTGCAACTTCAGGGTTAGTGCCGTACAAAACCAGGTCCACCGGCGGGTAACCTTCCACGGAGAACGGCAGCGTTACCGCGTGGCAGATGAATTCCTGCCCGTTTAAGACGATGGCGATGCGGATGCGTTTGGGGGCGGTGGTCATTTTTTTAGTGAGCCGTGAGCCGTAAGCAGTGAGCAGTCAGGGTCGCCGCATTTGATTTTAACGTCGGGCGGGGATTGCCCGCCATCAATACATCCGATGAGACAAAGACCACGGAACGGCACCTAACCGCGAGTTTCCCCGGCGGGTGGCCCTCCCGCAGCCGGGGAGATCTCCTTAAGAGGCAATTGGATGGTAAAGGTGGCTCCCCGCCCCGGGGGGCTGTCGGCAAAGATGCAGCCGCCATGCTCGGTCATGATATTTTGACAGATAGCCAGCCCCAGTCCGGTCCCCTTTTCCTTGGTGGTGAAATAGGGCTGAAAAATATTTTCCGCCACCTCCGGGGCCAGCCCGGCGCCGGTATCGCTGACGCTGATTTCCACCTTATCCTCCCGGAGCCGGCTGGTAATAGTGATTTCTCCGCCCTGGGGCATAGCCTCCATGGCATTCTTCAATAAATTGATCAGCACCTGGTGCACCTGCTTGGGGTCGAAGGCCACGGGCGGCAGCGGCGTTTCCTCCACCCGGCGCACCTGGATATTATGCTCCTTGAAGGTATCTTGGAACAGTTCCAGGGCCTCGTCAACCACCGCCGCGATCTGCCCCGGCCGCTTCTGGGCTGCCGGATGGCGCACGAAATCCCGCATCTCGGCCACCATTTCCTCCAGGTGGCTCACTTCTTCGGCGATGAGGGACAATTTCCGGCGGGCCAGGCCGTCAAATTCCGGGGCCTTGAGAAGCTGCCGGGCAAACCCTCCGATGATGAGAAGCGGGTTTTTGATTTCATGGGCTATATGGGCTACGGTACTACCCACCGCGGCCAGGCGCTCGGATTGGAGCACCCGGTTTTCCATGGCTTCATATTCGGTAATGTCCCGCATGATGGCGGTAAAATACAGGTTGCCCTGAATCTCGGCCACGGAAAAGGAGATGCTCAGAGGGAATTCCTGCCCGTCCCGGCGCCGGGCGGTGAGACGCCGTTGCCGCCCCAGTACGTGGGCCTCCCGGGTGGCCAGATAGCGCCGCAAAAAGCTCCCATGGACTTCTTGATAAGGCGGCGGAATAATGAGTTTCAGGTCCTGGCCCAGGGCTTCGGTGCGGCTATACCCGAACATCTGCTCGGCGCCGTGGTTGTAACCGATGATGACGTGGCCGGAATTGATGGTGATCAGCCCATCGGTAGCGCCCATGATGACGCCGGCGTTGATCTCCTGCTTCTGGCGCAACTCCTGGAGCTGGCACACCAGGGCTTTCAGGAAGCGGGCGGCGGGGCCGGTTACGAGGTTATGCAGCCGGTCCGGGGCAAAATCGGTTATCCCGGCGGTCAGGAACTGGCCGTCCAGGATGAGGTCGAACCCCTCCGGGTGCAAATCCGGCAGGAGGTTCACGGTGAGGCCAGGGGCCGGGGTTTCGGATTGGCGCCCGTACAAGACGAGCTCCACCGGCGGATAGCCTTCCAGGGAGAAGGGCAGCATGACCGCATGACAGACGAATTCCTGCCCGTTCAGGACAATGGCGATGCGGATGGGCTCGGGGGTGGCGGTCATGATTCAGCAGTTAGCTTCCAGCTTATAGCAGTCAGCTAGCAAAAAGTGGCTAATGGATCGTAAAAGGGCGCAATAAAATGCGCCCCAACAGGTTATACAAGGGCACTGCTTGTCGTAGCCTTATACTTCGCTTTCGCCTCTCAAAACTGACTATTGAAAGCTGACCGCGGGCTGATAGTTCTCACTTTTCATAGCGTTTGAACACCAACGCCGCATTGGTGCCGCCGAATCCGAAGGAATTGGACAGGACATGGCGGATATCGGCCGACCGGGCCTTGCCGGTGACGATATCCAGCCCGGCGCAGTCCGGGTCCAGGTTGTCCAGGTTGATGGTGGGCGGCACCTTGCCATCCCGGATGGACAGGGCGCACAAAATGCCTTCCACCGCCCCGGCGGCGCCCAGCAGGTGGCCGGTCATGGACTTGGTGCCGCTCACCAGCAGCTTTGAGGCGTTATCGCCGAAAATCTCTTTTAAAGCCCAGGTTTCGTTGCGATCGCCCACGGGCGTGGCGGTGGCATGGGGGTTGACGTAATCAATGTCGGCGCAGGTGACGCCACCGTCTTTCATGGCTTGCTGAATGCAGCGCTTGGCCCCCTCCTTATCCGGATCGGTGATGTGGTGGGCATCGCCGGTCATCCCGAAGCCGATGATTTCAGCATAGATATTGGCGTTGCGGGCCAGGGCGTGGTCCAGTTCCTCCAGTACCAGGATGCCGGCGCCTTCGGACATGACGAAACCGGAGCGCTTGAGGTCGAAGGGACGGCTGGCGCCCTCGGGGTGGTCATTGTAGCCCACGGCTAACGCCCCCATGCGGTAAAAGGCGGTCATGGTCAGGATGGTCACCGCGGCCTCGGTGCCCCCCGCGGCCATGAGGTCCGCTTCCCCCATTTGGATGGAGCGGTAGGCCAAGCCGATGGCATGAGCCCCGGCGGCGCAGGCGGTGGACAAGGCAATATTGGGACCCTTGGCTTTGAAGCGGATGGAGACGTTGCCCGCGGCCAGGTTGGGAATCATTTTGGGCACCAGGAAGGGGGAAACCCGGCGCACCCCTTCGGCCAGGAGTTTCTGGACCCCATCTTCCCATGAGCTGACCCCGCCCATGCCACTGGCAATGATCACCCCGGCCCGATACGGGTCCTCCACCTCCAGGTTGAGCCCCGAGTCATGTACCGCCTCGACGCTGGCGGCCAGGGCAAACTGGGTAAAGCGATCGGTGTACTTGATCTGTTTCAAGTCTTCCTTGGTGACGTCTTTGCGGGCCTGCAAAATTGTTTTCAGATCAAAATTCTCGATGGCCCCGCCGATGGTGGGAAAATCCTCCGGAATGCGGTAGCGTTCCACGAGCTCGGGATTAAAGCGGTTCAGGTGTCTTACCCCGGATTCCCCGGCCAGCAGGCGATTCCACACAGTGGGCACATCGAGCCCCAAGGACGTCACCATACCCACACCGGTGATCACCACCCGCCGCATTCCCATGGTTCTTGTCAACGACATGTATATCCTCTCCCCCGGTCAACGAGATATATTGCCCGGGTACCCCTCAACGGGCATTGATTGTCGGCCCCCCGAGGGGCCAAATACACAATTACGTTAATGATTCATTGCCATTGTAAATTACTCGTGTTACTATTGCAACGGGTTTCCGGCCTGCAACCGGGAGCCAGTACCGGCCGGGATTCCAGGGGCGGGCCCCAGCCGGTTTTTCCCCTATGCCGTTTTAACCAGCCACTGACGAATGAAGTGCCGGGTAGAGACATACTCCGGGTTTCGACTCCATGAACGCCCCCGGCGTTTTACCTGGGGGCGGACCTGGCTGGAAGTGGACCAAGTTATGGACCAGTGGGTGGCTCCAGGTCATCTCTGCTTCAAGGTTAAAGCGTCGGATCGCACCTATCTCTTGAAATACCATCAAGCTCAGGATACCTGGGAGGCGGAGTTGGTAAGGTCCGGAGCCGGGCCTTCGGCCAGCGGAAAAAATTAGAGATTTACTTTACAACCGGCTCTAGAGTACAATAAGACATTTTAGCCGATTCGCCGGCAAATTTATTTGCCTGGCTGCTCAGTCTTTATTCTAAAAGAGGATTTCCTATGAAATGCCAAGTTAATCCACGTTATATGGAACAATTATATTCGTTTTATTCGCCGTTTTACGAATATGTTTTCGGTAAACTTTTGGGCCCCGGCCGCCGCAAGGCCTTTAAATACGTACCCCGGCGGCCGGACCAGCGGGTCCTGGAGATCGGCGTGGGTCCCGGTTCCACCCTGGATTTTTATCCGCCCCGCACCAAATTGACGGGAATCGACATTTCCCGGGCGATGATCGAACGGGCCCGGGAAAAAGCCGCCAATATCAACAGCGGCTGCCGCTTCGACCTTCACGTTATGGACGCCACCCACCTCGATTTTCCCGACAATCATTTCGACCTCGTTATGGCCGCCTACGTGATCACCACGGTCCAGGACCCCCATAGGGTCTGCCGGGAGATCCACCGGGTAGTCAAGCCCGGCGGCCAAATCATTGCGGTTAACCACACCCGCTCTCAGAACGGCAGTCTCTGGGGCCGCGTCGAGGACGTCATGGCCCCGGTTTTTGTCCGCATCGGCTTCACCACCGATCTGGACGTCATCCGGGTCATGAAAGACGCGGGCATTTCCGTAAACCAGACGGTGCCGTGCAATCTGCTCAATACCGGCCGGATCATCATGGGCACCAAGCCCTAAGGGAGGGCCGGCGCCGGCCCCTGCCGCAGGTATCCTGCAATCCGGCGGCCCGTCCCCGGTTAGCCGGCTGAGGTTCTGCAACAAATGCATGTTAATCCCGGTTCAATGGGTTAAGCGCTGCCTTTCTCAGGAGAATACATGAATATCGATAAAAATTCCTTTGTGACCATTGATTATCTCATCAACCTGGGTGAGGCCGAAACCTATCCCCCCGATGGGAAGCCGGAGGAAATCTCTTTCTGCATGGGCGGCGGGGCGATGCCTCCGGGGCTGGAAGAAGCCCTGCTCGGCATGAAGGTAAATGACTCCAAAGTCATCAACCTCTCGGCCGAAGATGCCTATGGCGCCTTTGACGACGAACTGCTCATGGAAGTTCCCCGCTCCGACTTCGGGCCGGAGGTGGAGTTGCGACCGGGTCTGGTGTTTGAGACCGAAAACGAAGACGGTCAGGCGGTCTACTTCATCGTGGAAGAAGTGCGGGACGATTCGGTGCTCATCGACTTTAACCATCCCCTGGCGGGCAAAGACCTGGAAGTTTCCTTTACCATCCGCCAGGTGCGGGAGGCCACCCCTGAGGATCTCGAAGCGCAGCAGGTCTGTACCTGCTCTGAATGCCAGGAAGGAGGCTCCCACCAGCATTAGAGGAGGGCAATGATGACCTTTCCCTGGGCGCCGCATTATGACCCGGGAGTGCCTCTCACCGTGGGGCCGGTCACCACCTCCTTGCCCCGGCTGTTGCTGCAAGCGGCGGAACAATCTCCCCAGTCCCCGGCCTTGGTGTTCTTCGGCCGGACCACGACCTATGGCGAACTCAATGCCCGGACCGCCAGCCTGGCCAGCGCCCTGCAGAGCCTCGGGCTCGCCCCCGGCGAGCGCCTGGGAATTTTTCTCCCCAATTGCCCTCAACTGGTGATGGCCTATCATGCCGCCCTGCGCCTGGGCGCGGTGGCGGTGCTGCTCAATCCCCTCCTGAGCCCCAAGGAACTGGCTCATCAACTGGCCGACTCCGGCGCCCGGCGGCTGGTGCTCCTGGACCACTTCCTGCCCCGGTTAGAAGAAATTCGCCCTCAGGTTGACCTGACCCATGTCATCATTACCAGTCTGGCGGAGGCTCTGCCCTGGCCCCTGTCTTGGCTCTACCCCTTCAAAGCCCGGAGGGATGGCCTGGCCACGGGATTTGAGCCGGGGCCGCAGCGGTATGCCTTCCGGGAGTTGCTGAGTCATCCCGTCCGGCCCGCCCCGCCTGAGCCTGCCCCCGGGGATTTGGCGGTGCTGCAATATACCGGCGGCACCACCGGCACCCCCAAGGCGGCCAGGTTGACCCACGGCAACCTCATGGCCAACGTGGCCCAGATCAACGCCTGGCTGCCCCAGGTGCGGTACGGCGCCGAACGCCTCATGGGCCTGCTGCCCTTTTCCCACTCCTTCGGGCTCACCGCCTGTCTCAACTGGCCCATGTCCCAGGGGGCCATGATCATTGTGCTGCCCCGCTTCGAGATCAGCAGCTTCATCAAGGCCATGCGGAAATACCGGCCCACCATGCTGCCCGGGGTCCCCACCCTCTTTGTGGCCCTGATCAACGACCCCCGCCTGCCCAAACTGGACCTATCCGCCCTCTGGGCCTGCATCAGCGGCTCGGCCCCTTTGCCCCTGGAAGTCCGGGACCGCTTCGAGGCCTTGAGCGGCTGCACCATGATGGAGGGCTACGGCCTGACCGAGGCCGCGCCCATAACCCATTTCAATCCGGTCCGGGGAAGGCGGCCGGCCGGCAGCATGGGCCTTCCCCTGCCCGGCACCGAGGCCAGGGTGGTGGACCAGGAGTCCGGCGCCCGGGAACTTCCGCCCGGGGAAGTGGGCGAGTTGATCATTCAGGGGCCTCAGGTGATGGAGGGATACTGGCAGAACCCCGAGGAGACCGCCTTGGTCCTCAAAGACGGCTGGCTTCACACGGGGGATTTGGCCCGCATGGATGCAGACGGCTATTTTTATATCGTGGAGCGCAAGAAGGACCTGATCATCGCCGGGGGCTACAAAATCTATCCCCGGGAGGTGGAAGAGGTGCTCTATCAGCACCCGGGGGTGAAAGAGGCTGCGGCCCTGGGAGTCCCCCATGCTTACCGGGGGGAAACGGTGAAAGTGGTGATCGTGCCCCAGGATGGGGCCGGACTCACCGCGGCCGATATCGAGGCCCACTGCCGCCACTTGCTGGCGGTCTATAAGGTTCCCAAGATCATCGAGTTCCGGTCCGAGTTGCCCAAAAGCGGTGTGGGCAAGGTGCTGCGCCGGGAGCTCAAGGAGGCCGGGGCCGGCCCGGCCGGGTCCCCGTAATCTTTCCCTATGGCCCTGCTACGCGTGCTCCGCTACCATTGGCTGATCTTCCTCCGTCTTCAGGAGGACCCCCGCAAACTTGCCTGGGGTATGGCCCTGGGGGTGTTTATCGGCATCACTCCGACCATCCCCTTCCATCTGGTGACCGCCCTGTCCCTGGCAGCCCTCTTGCGGCTCTCCCCGGTGGCCGCCTTTATCGGCATCCAGATCGGCAATCCGTTGACCATCGTGCCCATCTATATTGCCTCCTACAAGATCGGGCAATTCCTGGTCTATCGCGGCAAGCCCCTGGTGTTTCCGGAAACCTTCAGTTTCAAAGCCTGGATGGACGTGCTCTGGCAGGGGGGGGGTCGCCTTGCAGGTGGGGGGCGTCATCCTGGCCATTCCCCCGGCCATCATTTCCTATTTCGTGACCCTGTGGATCGTCCAGCGCTATCGCCGGCGTAAAGCGGCAAAGGCTCTCAGTGTCCTCGATCTCTCCCAAAACCCTCCTGCTGCGTCTGGGCCTGAGGCCTAATAAGGCCCTGGGGCAGCATTTTCTGCTCCACCCGCACCAGGCCCGGCGCATTGTCTCGGCCTTGCACCTTTCCGGTGAGGAAACCGTGGTGGAGATCGGCGCCGGTCTGGGGGCCCTCACCGTCCTTTTGGCCCCGGCCGCCCGCCGGGTGATCGCCCTGGAACGGGACCCGGAACTGGCCCGGTTTCTTACTGAAGAACTCCTGGTCGACTCCCCCGGGGTCGAGGTCATCTGTCAGGATGTGCTGACCTTCGACTTCCCCAAGGCGGCCCGGGAGGCCGGCCGGCCCCTGGCGGTGGTGGGGAACCTGCCCTACCAGATCACCTCACCGCTGTTGTTCACCTTGATTCGGGACGCGGCGGCCATCAATCAGGCCGTGCTGATGATGCAGATGGAGGTGGGGGCGCGGCTGTTGGCCTCCCCGGGTACCAAGGATTACGGCATTCTGTCGGTCCTGGCCCAATACCATTTTCGGGTGACCCGCCTGTTTAGCCTGTCGCCGGGTAATTTTTATCCTCCGCCCCAGGTGGATTCGGTGGTGCTGCAATTGGTCCCGGAAACCCCGGCTTCGGTGGCCCTGGACCCGGCCTTGTTGCATCAGGTGGTCAAGACCGCCTTCGGCCACCGCCGCAAGACCTTGACCAACACCCTGGTGTCCGGGGCGGCGGCCTTCGGGCTGAGTCCGGAGGCGATGCGCGGCATCCTGGCGGAGTTGAACATCGGCCTGCAGCGCCGGGGGGAAACCCTGAGCGTGGCGGAATTTGTGGCGGTGAGCAACCAGGTGGCGCGGTTGAGGGGAGAAATGTAGGGCGGGCTGTGCCCGCCGAATTCTGGCGGCCACAGGCCGCCCTATAAAAACTGCGCACCTTTATCACGCACAGGCGAGACGCCTGTGCCACCATATTTTTCTGCTCTGAAAGTGTAGGAGACCCGCCCTCGGGTGTCCAGGCATAGGATGGAAAGCCTGTTCCGCCAGTTTCATGGTTTTGGGTGTTCCTTTGGAACATGAATGGCTGGTTCCCAAGCTCCTGCTTGGGAACCCCATTGCAGGCCAAGCTCCTGCTTGGCGAGAGAATCATCTATTTATTTCGCCATGTGCCCCAAGCCGGAGCTTGGGGGGAAATTTACGTTCCCAAGCAGGAGCTTGGGAACGAGGGCAAGGCCGGATGCGCGGCGCTTTCCCGCCCGCCGCGGCCATAAGCTCATGGTGCGTAGGACGCTACTGAGAGATTTTGAACCTTGAACTTTTCGGAACCGCGATATGGGTGTGGTGATTTGGTTGGCTTTTGGTCTGGGTGCGGCCCTGGGAGATTCCGGCGCCGACGTTTTGACCAAGCGGTATTTCACCCAGTTGCCCCCTTACGGCATGGCCCTGGTGCGGCTGCTGGGGGCGGTGCCGTTTCTGGCCCTGGTGGCCCTCGGCCTCAGCCAGCCGGAGCTGGTTCAGCCTTTCTGGCTCATTGTGGCGGCCATGCTGCCCCTGGAGGTCCTGGCCACGCTCCTTTACATGCGGGCCCTGCGCTCCTGCCACCTCTCCCTGTGCGTCCCCTTTCTGGCCTTTACCCCGGTTTTTCTGATCTTTACCGGCTGGGTGGTGCTGGGAGAACGGCTGAACCGCTGGGGGGTGGCCGGCACCTTGATGATCGCCCTGGGGTGCTACGTCCTGGGATTGGGCGCCGGCGGCGGGGGCAAGACCGGGGTCCTGGCGCCGATGAAGGCCCTGGCGAAAGAGCCCGGCGCCCGCCTGATGCTCATGGTGGCGGCCATCTACTCTTTGACCGCCTCCCTGTATAAATCGGCCATTCTCCACTCCGGCGCCCTCTTTTTCGGGACCCTGTATCCCCTGGCCGTCGCCGGGCTGATGGTGTCCGCCTATCCCTGGAACCGGGTGCGCCTGGGGCCCAGCCTCAAGGCCCACGGGGGCTGGTGGGTAGTCCTGGGCTTATGTTCCGTCCTGAGCTTCCTGTGCCTGGCCGGCGGCATGGAACGGGCGCCGGCCGCTTATCTGGTGGCGGTAAAACGCCTCAGCCTGCTGTTGAGCGTCCTTTTAGGGGGGCTGTGGCTTAAGGAACGGCCTTTCCTGCCCCGGGTCCTGGGCGCCGGCTTGATGTGCGCCGGGGTGGGGCTGATTGCCTTGAGAGGTTAACGCATGATGCGTAGGATGCACCATACGGAAAACCTTGAACTTTGAACCTTGAACCTTGAACTTCTCACCCAGAGGATAGCCTGCATGACCGCACCACCCTACGAACCCCGCACCTATCGCACCCGCATGGCCCGGCCGGGCCTCGTGGGTTTTCGCGTCGCCGTGAAGGAGACCGACCTCTGGGTGCTGGCGGTCCGGGATTTTTCCGCCGAGGTCCGGGAAATCGTCATCCAGGAACGGCAGCAGCTGGAGGCCTACATTGCCGGGCACCCCGGCTTTCTCACCACCCTGGTCCCCTGGCCCGCCGACCCGTTCGCCCCATTGGTGGTCCGGGAGATGATCGAGGCCGCGACGGCCACCGGGGTGGGTCCCATGGCCGCGGTGGCCGGGGCTTTGGCGGCCCGGGTAGGGCGGCAGTTGGCCCCGTTAAGCCCCGAGGTCATCGTGGAAAACGGCGGCGATATCTTTCTGGCCATTGCACAGCCGGCCACCGTGGCCCTGTTTGCCGGGCGCTCCCCTCTGAGCCACCGGGTGGGGCTGCACCTCGCCCCCAGCCTCAGTCCTTTGGGGGTGTGCACCTCTTCGGCCAGCGTGGGGCATTCCTTGAGCCTCGGCCGGGCCGACGCCGCCTGTGTCCTGGCCGGAAGCGCCGCCCTCGCCGATGCCGCGGCCACCGCCCTGGGCAACCGGGTGCAAGGCCCCGACACCATCGCCCCGGCCTTGGAGTGGATTGCCGCTCTCCCGGACATCCTGGGTGCAGTCGTCATCGTGGGTGAGAAGTTGGGCGCCTGGGGCCAGGTGGAACTGGCGCCCCTAACCTGAGGCGCGCCGGAGGTGCGGCTGGATTTCTCTCGGGCGGGAAACATGATATAGTAAAAGAAGGAGATTCAACGGGCTGCCTAACCGGAGGTTATTATGGGGTTAGATAACGTCTGGCAACAAGGCGCCTACGCCGGTTACCAGGTGTGGGTGTGGCTGAGGCACGAGGTCAGTGTGCATCCGTTCATATTCCTGGGCGTCGTGATTGTTATCGTCGCAGCCTTCATCATGTACAAAACTGAGGTCAGAGGCAAATAGGGGGCCATGGCGGGACCGATGTCCCGGGAACCACCCCGCCGCCTCATTTTCCCGGCCGGCGGTGGCAAACGGGGGCGCCTTTCCGGCCATGGGTTTCCGGGATACCGTTATCGGGACTATCCTTTTTCTTGCCGGTTTTTTCCTCATCATCTTCCTGTTCTCAGAGGAGTTTGCCCGGACCCTGGCATGGCTCCGGGCCCGCCTGAAGCGCTCTCCCCGCTCCCGAATCATCGTCTACCCCCTGGTCTTGCTGCTCATTGCCGCCGTCGGGTTTATCATCCTCTCTTCCCTGCTGGAGTTTTCCACTAACCTCACTTTTTCCTACGATTAGGCATAGAGAAAGTCGCACTCAAAAAATGGAGAATTGTAATACCAAAAAGCAATCAAAAGACTATTATTTGTCATTCTGAGTGCAGCGAAGAATCTCGCTTTTTAACCCGCCGAGATTCGTAACGAAGCTGCGCTCCGTTCAGAATGACATGAATATTGAATGTCTTTGGACGGCAACTTCGTATAAGGGCGCACCGGCGTCTCAGCCCTCGAAGGAGGGCGGCTCCGAACCCGGGCCATGAGCCTGGTCACCCTGGGCGCCCCGAAAATCCGCGCCCGGATTGCCCCGCTTTTTTCCCTCCCGGTCACGCCGGACTTCACCTTGACATTGGGTTGAGCTAGGTATAATAAAGGACTTGTGAAAACTAAAATCATTTTCATAACCGGCGGAGTGCTGTCCTCCTTAGGCAAGGGAGTGGCCGCCGCGGCCATTGGGGCTTTGCTGGAAGCCCGGGGGCTGCGCATCACCTTCCAAAAGCTGGACCCCTATATCAATGTGGACCCCGGGACCATGAACCCGTTCCAGCACGGCGAGGTTTACGTCACCGAAGACGGGGCCGAGACCGACCTGGACCTGGGGCATTACGAGCGCTATACCTCGGTCACCCTGGGGCAGGAGCACAACTTCACCTCGGGCCGCATCTATCACAACGTCATCACCAAGGAGCGCCGGGGCGACTATTTAGGCGGCACCGTCCAGGTCATCCCCCACATCACCGACGAAATCAAACAGGCCATCATGGCCGTGGCCCCCTCGGCGGACGTGGCCATCATCGAGATCGGCGGCACTGTGGGGGATATCGAGAGCCTGCCCTTCATGGAGGCCATCCGCCAGCTCAAAGGGGACCTGGGCAAAGAGAACGTCTGCTATATCCACCTGACGCTGGTGCCGTTTATCAAGAGCGCCGGGGAGGTCAAGACCAAACCGACCCAGCACAGCGTCAAGGAATTGCGCTCCATCGGCATCCAGCCGGATATCCTTTTGTGCCGCACCGAAAAGTTTTTGGGCCCGGACATCAAGGCCAAGATCGCCCTGTTCTGCAACGTGGAGCCCGCCGCGGTCATCACCGCCCAGGACGTTGACAATATCTACGAGATTCCCCTGCTGTTTCACCAGGAGGGACTGGATGAGCGCCTGGTGGAGACGCTCAATATCTGGACCCGGGCCCCTCGCCTGGAGGTCTGGGAGAAGCTGGGCGCCCGCATCAAAAATCCCAAGGACCGGGTGGAAATCGGCATTGTGGGCAAGTACGTGGACCTGCGGGAGTCGTATAAAAGCCTGCATGAGGCCCTGGTGCATGGCGGCCTGGCCAACGAAGTCCAGGTGGCCCTCACCTATATCGATTCGGAACGGGTGGAGCGGGAAGGCCCCGTGGGCCTGCTGAGCCACCTCCACGGCATCCTGGTCCCCGGGGGCTTCGGGGTCAGGGGCGTGGAGGGCAAGATCCTGGCCATCCGCTATGCCCGGGAGCAGAAAATTCCCTACTTCGGCATCTGCTTCGGCATGCAGTTGGCGGTCATCGAGTATGCCCGCCACGTGGCCGGAATCGCCTCAGCCACCAGTGAAGAATTTCTCCCTGAAACCGAGCACCCCGTTATCTACCTGATGCGGGAGTGGTATGATTACCGCACCGACGCCATTATCCGCCGGGACCAGGCCGCGGACAAGGGCGGCACCATGCGCCTGGGGAGCTACCCCTGCGTCCTGACGGCCGGCACCCTGGCCGGGGCCGCCTACGGCGAGGCCAAGATCATGGAACGGCACCGCCACCGCTATGAATTCAACAACGGCTACCGGGAACAACTGCAGAATGCCGGCCTGGTGATCTCCGGCACCTCCCCCAACGGCGAGTTGGTGGAGATCATCGAAATCCGCGACCATCCCTGGTTCCTGGGCTGCCAATTCCATCCGGAATTCAAGTCCCGGCCCCTGAAACCGCACCCCCTGTTCCGGGATTACATCCGGGCCTGCCTGGAATATAAGTTGGGGTTGCCAAACTCCGGCGGGGAGATTTGAGGAGATAGCTGTCAGCCGTCAGCTTTCAGCTTTCAGCCAAAAAACCGGGGCCTCGCAAAGGCCATACCCATGTAGGGTGCGCCCTGCGCACCAGGCTTTTTTCCAAAACTACCGGACAGGACGGTAAAGGGATGGCAATCAAACAGCGGCACAATCTTTGATAATGAATGATTATATTGGACACATGTGGATGGGGCTGGCGATAATACTTTTCATCGCCGAAATCATGACTCCTGGGGGCTTCGTGCTGGCTTGTTTGGGCATAAGCTGTTTGGCCTCCGGATTTATATCCTATCTCGGCTTCGGCGTTACAATCCAACTTCTCATCTTTTCCATTGCCTCCTTGACCTTGTTCTTTGGAATTAGACCATTTTTTTCTAAATATTTTTTGCAATCCGCCGGTAAAATTAAAACCAATATAGACGCCCTGGTAGAAAAAATCGGTATGGTATCCGAGAGGATTGAACCCGCTACAGGTAAGGGACGGGTCATAGTGGGCGGTGAGGATTGGAAGGGTATATCTGTCTCCGATGAGGTTATTAACGTAGGTTCAAAAGTAACGGTCGTTAGAGTTGATGGGGCGAAATTGGTTGTCAAGGAGCATCAAATCAATAGAGGAGGCTAACCAATGCCTATTTTAATTATCTTTGTTATATTAACTATATTAGTAATTATTTTTTTAATAAAAGGATTTTATATTATTCAACAGGCTGAAACAATGGTTATCGAAAGATTGGGGAGATACTATAAAACCCTTGACTCTGGCATTAATATTATATGGCCTATTTTTGATAAACCCCGCGAAATTGAATGGCGGTACGTCCAAGAAGATATTGATGGAAGGAAGATCGTCAGAAAACAGGTTGTATCCAGGATCGATTTGCGGGAAACAGTGTATGATTTTCCCAGGCAGAATGTGATAACTAAAGATAATGTAGTGACGGAAGTCAATGCAATCCTCTATTTTCAAATAACTGACCCTATAAGGGCGGTGTATGAAATCGCGAATCTGCCGGATGCTATTGAAAAGCTGACTCAGACAACCTTGAGGAATGTCATCGGTGATATGGATTTAGACGAGACTTTGTCCTCTCGGGATACGATTAATCAAAAGCTGAGAGCGATACTGGATGAGGCTACCGACAAATGGGGCATGAAAGTTAACCGAGTAGAACTGCAAGATATCAATCCCCCCCAGGATATCAGGGCTGCCATGGAAAAGCAGATGCGAGCCGAAAGGGACAAACGGGCCGTTATCCTGGAGGCAGAGGGATTAAAACAGAGTAAAATTTTAGAAGCCGAAGGCATTCGCGAGGCGGAGGTCAATAAGGCCGAAGGTTTCAAAATGGCCAAGATCCTGGTAGCCGAGGGGGAAGGGAAAGCCAGGGTCACGATTGCTCAGGCCGAGGCCGAGGCCATTACCCAAATCACCGGGTCGTTGGTGGCCAGTAAAGGCGATCCAACTAACTATTTGATCGCCATCCGCTATATTGAGGCGCTGAAGGAAATGGTTTCGGGCAAAGATAATAAAGTGATCTACTTGCCTTACGAAGCAACCGGCATCCTTAGTTCAATCGGTGGGATCAAGGAAATGTTGGAAGGCATTAAAAGAACTTGATAGTAGTAAAGGGGCTGGAATAACCTCCCAACAAATCACAATTCAACCCATGGAAAATCCAGTCGAAATCGCCGACTTCTGGGTAGGTAAAGGCGATCTGGTGATGATCGCCGGGCCGTGCGTCATCGAGTCCGCCGAACTTACCCTGTCCATCGCCCGGACCCTGAAAGACTATGCCGCCGAACTCAACCTGCCCCTGATCTTCAAGGCCTCCTTCGATAAAGCCAACCGCACTTCCCTGACCTCTTACCGCGGTCCCGGTTTGAAAGTGGGCCTGGAAATCCTGGCCCGGGTGAAAGACGAAGTGGGCCTGCCGGTGATCTCGGACGTCCACCAGGTGGCGGACGTGGAACCGGCGGCGCGGGTTTTGGACGTCATCCAGATACCGGCCTTTCTCTGCCGCCAGACCGACCTGCTGGTGGCCGCGGCCGAAACCGGCCAGGCGGTCAATATCAAGAAAGGCCAGTTCATGGCCCCCTGGGACATGGGGCCGGTGGTGGACAAGGTTTTCGCCACCGGCAACCGGCGGCTGCTGCTTACCGAACGGGGCGCTACGTTCGGCTACAACAACCTGGTGGTGGATTTCCGCAGCCTTCCCATCATGCGAGGCCTGGGCTGCCCGGTGGTCCTGGACGTGACCCACAGCGTTCAGTTGCCCGGGGGGCAGGGCACCTGCTCCGGCGGCCAAAGGGAATTCATCCCCGTGCTGGCCCGGGCCGGGGTGGCCGCGGGGGTGGACGCCTTGTTCATGGAGGTCCACCCGGACCCCGACCGAGCCCGCTGCGACGGCCCCAATTCCCTGCCCCTGGCGGATGTCCTGCCCCTGTGGCGGCAACTGGCGGCGCTGCACCGGGTGCTCCGGGGACAGGAGTAACCGGTTTTCGACTTCTGCGCAGTCCTTTCCCCGGTGGGCCGGGAGCGCCGCCGAACAAATTTCCAGGAGGGAACCCCATGAATGCCTGTCCCCCATCCCGCACGGCCAAACTGCTTATCATAATTCTGACCGTTATCCTGGCCTTCGCCGGCCAGGCGGGGCCGGGCGCCGGGGCCGAACTGCCGGCTCTTACCCTGCCGCCGGTTGCGCTGACGCCCTTCGCCGAGTTGCCGCCGCCCAAAACCCTGGAGGTGACCCCGGCCCTGCAAGACTCCGCCACCACGGTGGACAAGGCCGCCAACCTTAAGGGAGTCATGGAGTTACTCGGGATTAAACTCACCGCCGGCCAGAAAAAATTTCTCAACGAGCACAAGTTTCTGATGATTCCCAAGCGAGCCACCCGGTTCAAGGGGACCATGGGCGACGAATGGGAATGGGACGAAATGCTGGGCATGTTCGATGAGGTTGGCGGCCACGTCCCCATGGAGAGACGGAAGCCGGAGCAGGCGCGCCTGGTCACGCCCGACGTTATGCTCCACGCCTTTCACAAATATTTTGAAAACTCCCTGGAATACCTGGAAAGATTCGACCTGGCCCCCCTGCTGCGCCGTTTCCTGAGCCAGGCCCAGGCCAACGCCCTCAAATACCGGGACCAGTCCAGCGGCAAACTGGCGGCGCGCTTTGAAGTGGTGGCGGCGCAACTGACGGTGCCCCTGGTTCTCCTTTCGAACGCCCAGTGGTCCATCTCCTACGAGGAGAGGCTCAAAAAGCCCTATAATGAGCAGGAGTTGGCCGACAAGCCCGACGCCGTCGAATCCGTGGCAGGCGCCTTGAAGAATCTGGAGAAGTACCGGAAGCGGTTCTCACCGGAAGTCTTTGGGCGCATGACCCAGGAGATCAAGAATATTTATCAGGCGGAGGGCGTGGGCGTCTCGCCCCTTTATGGCCAGTACGGCCCCGAGGGGGAGGTGAAAACCGACTATACCCAGTTCACGCCCCGGAGCCACTACGCCAAAACCTCGCTCTTGCGGGCCTACTTCCGGGCCATGATGTATCTGGGCCGCAACAGCTACCTGCTCAAAAGCCCCGAGGCAGTTTCCGACGCCCTGCTGGTAGGCTACCTGATGGCGAGCCCCGGCCCCGGCGGGCAGCCCCTGGCCAAAGACTGGCAGAAACTCATGGAGATCACTTCTTTCTACGCCGGGGCCCCGGACGACATCGGCTACCCGGAGTGGCGCAATTTCCTCGTCAAGGTCCTGGGTGCGGAAAAATTTTCCCCGGCCGCGGCGGTTAATCCCGAGGTCTTGACCAAAGTTGCCCAACACCTGGGGGAACTGCGGCCGCCAAGAATTTTGTCCGACGTCATCATCAGCGAGTCCGTGCCTGAGCAGACCAAGGCCGAACTGTTAGCCGACGCCAAGGCCTTTCGCATCTTCGGCCAGCGCTTCACCTTCGACGGCTGGATATTGGGGCGGCTGACCGCCGGGGAGGAGAAGGTGACCGTGCGCCTGCCTTCCACCCCCACGGCCCTGTTCGTCCCGGCGGCGTTGGGCGATAACCTGGCCCGGGAGTTTGCCGGCGCCTTCCTGAAGCAAGAGGCGCCGCCGTTTTCCGAAGCCGAGGTGAGCGGATTTTACGGCAGACTGGATGAGGTGGCCGCGGACCTCAAGAGGGTGGCGGACGTGGAGTGGTACAGCTCCGTGGGCACGGCCTGGCTGAAACTGTTGGGGACCCTGCCGCAATCTTTCGGGTCCGGCTATCCTCTGTACATGCAGGGGAAGCTCTTTCCCATCAAGCAACTGCAGACCTTTCTGGGATCGTACGCCGAACTCAAGCACGATACCTTGCTTTACGTCAAGCAGAACTTCGCCGAGAAAGGCGACGGCGGGGATGAAAACCGGCCGCCGGTGCCCAAGGGTTTTGTGGAGCCGAATATGGCTTTCTGGCAGGAACTCGCCCGGCTGGTGGACTATACCGCGGCCGGGTTCGAGAAATACGGCCTGTTCAAGAAGGAACTGGAAGAATACGGCCGGTTGAGTTCCTTTAAAGAGCGGATCAGCTTCTACACTTCCCTGGCGGCCAAGGAATTGAGCGGCGCCCCGCTCAGCGAGGCAGAGTACGAGAAGCTCCGACATGAAAACCTCTCCTTCATGGCCGAGCCCTTGGTCGAGGGAGCCATCCTGGAGGAGAAAGAAAAGCGGGCGGGCCTCATCGCCGATATTCACACCGACGCCGTCAAGGGCCAAATTCTCTATGAGGCCACCGGCGAACCCTACTTTATCCTGGCCCTGGTGGGGAACGAGGGCGTCAGCCGCCTGACCGTGGGCGCGGCCTACAACTACTATGAGTTTACCGGCCCGCTGGCGAGCCGTTACACCGATGCGGACTGGCAGACGCGGGTGTACAATATCCCGCCAAAGTTGCCGCTGAAGCCCTTCTGGTATAAGCCCTTGATTGCCAAATAGCGTGGAAGACGCGGAAAAAAATCAGGCGATTTCTCCCCAAGCAGATAATCCGCGTGATTGGCTGGCGGAATATCTGCGCCACCGCGCCGGCCTGGCATCTTTGCAGTCAGACTTCCTATGTGATCCTGCCTGTACACGACCGGGTTGTAAGAATCAAGATTTGCAGATCCCGGCGAGCATTATTGATCTCCTGGGCGCGGCCCTGTACCGGGATCAGCCGGTCGCGGCAACTTACCCCGGCAACTATTCCTTGGGGCTGCTCGCCAATGGGCGGGAAGACTGGATCAGAAGGGTTAGCCTGAGATTGCAGAAACCCTGTCCTTGGCTTGAAGATGACCGGTGCAGCATCTATCCGGTCCGGCCCCTGCCCTGCATCCTTTTTCCCGAATATCTCGTGAATGAGGGTACCTTCGCGGCCAATGCCCGGCAAGCCCATTTCAAGGATTATCTCTGTTTCCAGTGCTCTATATCACTCTCCCCGGAGCGGGCCGGCGTCATGACGCAATTGAAAAGGATGTGGAAGCGGGAAGGTCTCATTTCCAGTTTTTACCTCTTCAATCACGGCCACTGCCACCTTGACTTCAGCAATCTCCTCCAGGAACTCTCCCGGGAGACCGGAAGCCGAGGCGAGGCGGAAACAGCCGGGGAACCGGAGCCGGGCCGCATCATCCCCCACCGGGTGATGGAGCGCTTTTTTCTGCAACATATTGCCAAAAGCCCGCCTTTTGCCGGGGTGAGTGAGAAGCTCGATCATCTCGATAGCCGAGAGGGACAAACTGGGTTTCGGGAATTGTGGCAGGACGAGCGGCTGATGAAGCAACTCACACGATGCGGGGACGACCGGGCCCTGGTGTTCCGATTCGCCCAAGGGAAACTCAAGGCCAAGCGCCGCAGTCTAAGCCCGCCGGAATATAAATATTACTGAAAAAAAAGGGGGGGGGTAGAGCTACAACTCCCTGAAATGACTGGTCGGGACGGGCGGATTCGAACCGCCGGCTTCCTGCTCCCAAAGCAGGCGCGCTAACCAGGCTGCGCCACGTCCCGATAACATCCGGTTTTCAGTTTTCGGTATTACCAAACCGCCCCAATTAGCTATTTTAGCCCAGTTTGTCATAAAACTGCCGGGGCCGCCAGTCTATTGCTCCCTCAGCCAGGACTGGAGAAGCGTTTTGAAGGCCGCCAGGGCGCGCGCCCGGTGGCTGATCTTATTTTTGATCTCCGGCCCCAATTGGGCCATGGTGGCGCCATACTCCGGCACCCAGAAGACCGGGTCGTAGCCGAAGCCGGTGTCGCCTTGGGGCGAGAGCGCGATAACGCCGGCGCACTCGCCCCGGGCCGTCAGGAGGCGTCCCTCGGGGGTGGCCAGGGCGAGCTCGCACACGAAGCGGGCCCCCCGCTCGCCCTGGGGGACGTTTTTGAGCTCATCCAACAGTTTCCCCCAGTTGTCGGCATCGCTGGGGGGGCGAGGCGCGGTCCGGTCCTGGGCGTAGCGGGCCGAAAAGACCCCGGGGGCGCCGCCCAGGGCGTCCACCATGAGGCCGGAGTCGTCGGCCAGGGCGGGGTGACCCGTGAGCCGGGCCACCGCCATGGCCTTGGCGGCGGCATTTTCCGCAAAGGTGGCGCCCTCTTCCGGGATTTCCGGGAGCCGGGGAAAATCCGCCAGACTCAGGAGTTTTACCCCGAAGTCGGCCAGGAGCGCGGCGAATTCCCGAATCTTGCCGGGATTGCGGCTGGCCATCACCAGGACAGGGGAAGCCACGGGGCCAACACCTCCGCCTGGATCCTTGTGAGCTCTCGGATACCCGAGAGGGCCAGCTCCAGCATCTCATTGAGCCGGGCGGCGAGGAAGGGGCCGCCCTCGCCGGTTAGCTGCACCTCCACCAGCTCGCCGGCGCCGGTCCCCACGAAATTGGCGTCCACGTGGGCCTGGGAGTCCTCGGCGTAATCGAGGTCCAGGAGCAGCCGCTGGCCCACGAGCCCGACGCTCACCGCGGCCACCTGATCCCGGATGGGGGAGGCCGTTATCGCTCCCCGGCGCCGCAAGCCCTCCAGGGCCAGGCACAGGGCCACGAAGGCCCCGGTGATGCTGGCGGTGCGGGTGCCGCCGTCAGCCTGGATGACGTCGCAGTCGAGGGTGACGGTGCGGGGGCCCAGGGCCGCTAAATCCACCACCGCCCGGAGCGACCGGCCGATGAGGCGCTGGATCTCCAGGGTTCGGCCTCCCACGCGGCCCTTGAGGGACTCCCGCTCGCCCCTAGGCTGGGTGGCCCCGGGCAGCATGGCGTACTCGCCGGTGACCCAGCCCCCTCCGGATGCGGCCCTAAACGGCGGCACCTGCTCGGTGACGGTGGCGGCGCAGATGATCCGGGTGCGGCCCCAGGTGATGAGGCAGGAGCCGTCGGCAAAATCCAGGTAGCCCGGGGCAACCGCGATCTCCCTAAGGCCATGGTCAGGGCGCGTACCGGGCGGCCGCAGGTTTTTTTTTATCTCTGGTCATACATTATCCACCGCGCACCGGGTGTCCCGAAACCCCTGGGCGGCCCTTTAACGTCGTCGGGGCAAAGGAGAACCGGGGAAGTGACGGAAAAAATCTTTTTTTTCTTCTCCCTTTTCGCCTTTTTCCCTTTTACCCTTTTCCCCCGCCTTTAAGAGAATCGCGCAAGGTGTCGATGACCATGGTAAAGGTGTCGGCAAAGGAAGTCGGGGAGACGCGCCCCACTTCGATGAATTTGACCACGATTTCTTTGGCCACCTTCAGGAGCAGTTCTTCCCGGGGGGTCAGGGGTGGCGGCGATTCTTTGTCCCGGGCCATGCGTGCGCCTCCCAGCGGGGGTGATTTTTTGGTATAGTGAAACTGAGAGCAGTTAGCAGTTAGCTCTTAGCCGTCAGCCAAAACCCGGGAAATTCTCGGGGGCCACCGGCGTAAGAGCTCTCCTGACTGCTAATTGCTAACCGCTAACTGCTCCCGAAAAATTCCCCGCCGGCCAGAAGAAGGCCAATTCAAATGGCCGGCGGGCGGGTAAGAAGAACCGGAGCACAGCCCTCCTTAAGGCACATGATAAACCAGGCCCAGCCCTATGGCAAGGGGGAATCCGTGAGTTGCATCCGTATCCTGGACCCCCAGGTGGCGGCCAAAATCGCCGCCGGGGAGGTCATCATCCGCCCGGCGGCGGCGGTCAAGGAACTGGTGGAGAACGCCCTGGACGCCGGGGCCCGCACCATCACGGTGGTGGCGGAGGAAGGCGGCCGCCGGCTCATTCGGGTGGTGGATGACGGCTCCGGCATGACGGCCTCCGAGATGCCCCTGAGCCTCAAGCGTCACGCCACCAGCAAGCTGGCCGCCGAGGCCGACCTGTTGTCCATCACCAGCCTGGGTTTTCGGGGAGAGGCCCTGGCCTCCATCGCGGCGGTGAGCCGGCTCAGCCTCATCAGCTGCCCCCCGGGGGCCGCGGCGGGCTTTAAGGTGGTGGCCCAGGCCGGGGAGATTCTCTCGGCCTCGCCCTGGGCCTCGCCCCCCCGGCACCCAGGTGGAGGTGGCGGAACTCTTTTTCAACACCCCGGCCCGGCAGAAATTTTTGAAGAGTCCGGAGGCCGAACAGGCCCAGGTCCTGGCCTCGCTGCGCCTCCTGGCCCTGGGTTACCCCCGGATCCACTTTTCCCTGTCCACCCCGGCCCGGACCGTGCTGACGGCCCCGGCCGCGAATTGTCTGACGGAACGGGTGGCCGCGGTCTGGGGCCCGGAACTCGCCTCTCATATGCTCCCCCTGTCTTTTTCCCAGGGGGCCTGGCAGGTGACGGGTCTCGCCACGACGCCGGATTTCACCCTGGCCAGCGCCCGCTTCCAGGTCTTTTTGGTGAACGGCCGGGTGGTGGCCGACCGGATCCTGGGGGCGGTTTTGCGCGAGGTCTATGCCGGGCTCCTGCCCCGGGGGCGGCACCCCGCCG
>Ga0351886_10227_pt1 | contig 25250 bp, 25 predicted proteins | sample TotcelFGM3001L14_FD_206761 | JGI IMG/M metagenome (GOLD analysis project Ga0351886, IMG submission 206761) | Enriched cells from coal bed in the Powder River Basin, Montana, United States - Total cells FGM rep3 HSBNCT.FGM.300.1.L14 ... | reverse complement strand
ATGGATCGGGAACTTTTTTGGCAATCGCCATAATTAAACTTTGGGTTCTTCTTCCGGCCTGATTTTGACCACCAGCACCGGACATCCCGCCGTACCGATGACCCGCTCGGCTACACTCCCCATAAAAAATCTGGCCAAACCGGTGCGCCCGTGGCTCCCCATGGCCACCAAGCCTACCTGTTCTTCCTTGGCTGTCTCGATGATTTTTTCAAAGGGACGACCCTGAAGAAATACTGATTGCAGAGGTATGCCGTGGCGATCCGCCGATGCTTTCAGGTGCTGCAAGACCAGCTTGCATTCTATTTCGCGGCGATCGTCTCTGGCCACCGATACGGCCACTACCTCGGATTTGGCCAGCTTGGCCAGATGGATTACCTCTCTCCAGGCCGCTTCGCCAAACTCCGAACCATCGTGCGCCAGGAGGATTCTTCGTAAATTCAGGACCGCGTTGTGCGGCACTATCAGGACGCTGCAGCCGCTGAGCCCGATTACGCGCTCAGCCGTGCTGCCCATAAGTAAACGGCTCAGCCTGGTGGAGCCCTTGCGCCCCATGACGATCAAACCGGGCTGGTCCGCCTCGGCTTCCTCGAGAATCCCTTGGTAAGCCGTGACGCTGGTGCGCACCCTAACCTCCAGGTCAACCCCGGCCTCAGCGGCGCTGGCCTGATATGGTTCCAGTCGCGCCCGCACCTCCTGCTCGTAAGCCCGCATCTGTTCAAGGCTGGTAAGTAACTGGTATTGGTACAAGGGAGTCATCACCACCTCCAACAGGCGAATCTTGGCAGAAGTGAGCCGGGCTAATTCAAGACCGGTATTGATCACTCCAGGGCTGCTTGGTGAGTTGTCGGTACAAACCAAAAGTTTCGAAAAATGGGGTATCTTGGGTGCGGACATGGAATCCTTCTCCCCTTTGATTTTGATCGATAAACTATACAGGAAATTGGCAGGATAAAACTGGTGCTGGAAGCTTTCCCTCCGATCATCCTGGGGATCGGGGCCGCGCCGGCGGGCTAAGGAGAGGCTTCCCGGCCAGGAGAAACGGCCTCTTCCTGATATTTGTCTCGAATGGCCGTAATGACATCGTAAATGGCCAGGAAGGCGTCCACCACGGCCGGATCGAAAAGCTTCCCGGACTGATTCTGAATATAATTCAAGGTCGTGGCCTCGGACCAAGCGCCTTTATAGACCCGCCGGGACATCAGGGCATCGTAGATGTCGGCCAGGGCCACGATGCGGGCGGCAATGGGGATCTCCTCCCCTTGCTTCCCCTGCCCCAAGCGGGGCTGGTCCTGGTAAATATCATCGATTTTGCCTGGATACCCCGTACCATCCCATTTCTCATGATGATTCAGGGCGATCTCCGCCGACAGCATGTCCAGGTCGGATTCCTGATTCCGGAACAAACGGGCCCCATGAATCGTGTGGTACTGCATGATCCGGAATTCTTCGGCATTCAGCTTGTCGGGTTTTCTCAGGATGAGGTCAGAGATGGCCACTTTCCCCAGATCGTGCAGCATGGCGGCAATTCTCAGCGAGTCTTTGTTCCGCTTGATCTCATCGTCGGCAATACCCTGCTTGAAAGACCACTGATGATAGACCTCGGCGGCAAAGGCGCCGACCCGGTTGGCATGCAGTCCCGTTTCCTTGGGGTCCCGCAGTTCGCACATCTGGATCATCCTCATGATGATCTCCCGGGTCATCATGGCGCGTTCAATCGCGGCGGCGGCGTTATCGGCAAAGTGCTTGAGCAACAGCAGGTCTCCAGGGGTAAAGGCTGAGGGTTGCCGGTCGTCGTTGAGGGGATTGATAATCTGCATCACCCCCACCGTCTTGTTACGGCTGGTTACGAGCGGCACCGCCAGGATTGATTGTGTCCGGTAGCCCGACCGGCGATCAAAAGAGTCATTGAAGTCGAAGGGCATCCCGGGCGGCAGGTGATAAGCGTCGTCAAGCAGCAGGGGCTTACCGGTCAGGGCCACGTAACCGGACAGGGAATGGTTATCAATCGCCAGGGTATGGTTCGCATAAAGATAGCGATTGACCCCGGAGGCGCCAAAGAGGGTATCGTTATGGATGTAACTGAAATTGAGGACATTATTCTCGATGAGATATATGGAGCCGGCGTCGGCCCGGGTTAACCGGCGGGCCTGGAGGAGCACCTCGGCCAGTAAGGCGTGTACATCTTTGACCTGAGACAGCTTTTCCATAACCTCTAATATTTTGGTGCAGGTCTCCGCATCGTCATGAGCTTGCCTGCTCCCTGACTCAACTCTCTGAGAGGCCGGATTCAAGGTCATCTTCGACTCCGGGAGTCTTGCCCGGTTCGGTCAGGCCATTGCCGGGCTGGCGTCGGGCGCCGTCCTGACAGGCTTGAGTGAGGTATAATAGGTTATCGGCTAATATCCACCGGAGCGCCAGTCTGTTCTTCCACAGCCCTGAGAAAGCAGTTCCAGTCGATCCGCCCGGCCAGATTCCGGTCCTGCAGGCGCTTCATGGCGTACCGGAGCATATCCGGGATCTTGAAATAGATATCCTCATGCACCTCCACGTAGATGCGCCCCTTGAGGAAGCCGAATTTCACCGGCTCATAGACGATATCCACCGTGGTGCCCACCGGGGTCATGTCAAAGAGCTTGACGATGTCCTCGGGGTAGTGCCGGATGCAGCCGTGGCTCACCAGGCGGCCCACCCCCATGGGGGCGTGGGTGCCGTGGAGGCCGTAGTGGGACAGGCCCATCCAGCGGTTGCCCACGGGACAGTCTTCCCCCGGGGGCATATACGACATGCCGTATTTGGCCTGGAGGCCCGGGGGGATACGCCAGCCGGGATCGACCGCCTTGTTCTGGACCCGGAAACGCTTGCCGATGGGGGTTTTATACTCAAACACTCCGATGCCGATGGGATAGGTGTAGACTTCGTGCTTATCCGGGAAGAACCGGTAGCCCCGGAGTTCGGCCACGTTGATCAGGTAACCGGCGGACCCGGGATTTGGCGGCAGGATCCACTGGGTGGGGATGACGATATCGGTTTCCCAGGGCAGATAGAAATGATCCAGGGCACGTTGGAAACGCGCCAGTTCCCAAAATCCCAGGTCATAGTCCCGGGCGATCTTGTAGAGATTCTCATAGCGCACGATGTGGTGCGTCTGGGGCTGGCCCACCACGGTGATGGCGGCCGGGTCGCCGCCCGGGTTGGCCGGGAAGCGGTAGGTGAACGGCCCCGCCGCGACGGCGGGGTTTCCGGCCATCATCACCCATCCCAGCAGCCCAAAGGCAAAAAATCTCCACATTTTTAACATTATAGACATTTTAGCTAAAACCGTGGGGTAAACCAAGCAAAAATGGCCGTCCGGCGGGGTCAGGCCGGCGGCCCTGGAAGTTATTTTATACACAGTTAAGACCTCTGCGAAAGTCTGTGCGGGGATTTTCGCACAGCCTGGAAAGGCTGTGCCACCAGTCAGAAAAACTTGTGGGTAATGATAAGCATCAAGGGCGAGGGAGAAAAGCTCTGAGAACTTTTTTAAGGTAATCCTGCAATGCACAGGGAAAAACCAGGTTTTCCCGATGGTTATGAGCCCCAGAAAGGGCTTGCGCCTTTGCACGTTTAGAGCCATAGTATAAAGATGATTCTGGATGGTCACACCCATGTCTTTCCCGAGGAAGTCTGCCGTCACCGGGAGGATTATTTTACCGATGAACCGGCCTTCCGCATGCTGTACGAGTCTCCTAAATCCAGGCTGGTGACCCCGCCCGAGATGGTGGGGGCCATGGAGGAGGCCGGGGTTGAGGCCGCGGTGGTCATGGGCTTCCCCTGGCGCCGGGAGGCCCTCTGGCGCCGCCAGCACGAAGTGATCTTAGAGGCCATGCGCCGCTACCCCCGGACCCTCATCGGCTTCTGTGCGGTGCACATCCTGGAACCCGGCGCCGCCCGGGAGGTGGAGCGCTGCCTGGCCGCAGGGTTTAAGGGCGTCGGCGAGCTGGCCTGGTATGAAGCCGACCTGAAAGAAGACCTCCTGGCCTGGCTCGCCCCCATCGCCGAACTCTGCGCCCATTACCGGGCGCCGCTGCTGGTGCACACCAACGATCCGGTGGGGGCGGTGTATCCGGGCAAGGCCGCCCTGTCGCTCCCGGCCCTCTATAACGCCATCAAGGCCTTCCCCAATGTCGACTGGATATTGGCCCACTGGGGCGGGGGCCTGCCTTTTTACGGCCTGATGAAAAAGGAAGGCCCCCAGGTCCTCAGCCGGGTCTACTTCGACACCGCCGCCTCCCCCTACCTCTATCGGCCCCAAATCTACCGCCTGGCCGCCGAAATGGTGGGCCCGGAGAAAATCATCTTCGGCAGCGACTACCCCCTGCTCCCCGTCAGCCGCTACCTCAAAGAGATGGAGGACGCGGGTCTACCGGAGGACTGGCGGGAGATGATTTTGGGGGGAAATTTGGCGCGGTTGCTGGGGTTTTAGCTTTCAGCGGTCAGCTATCAGCGGTCAGCTTTTAGTAGGGCGGGCATTGCCCGCCATTCTCCTCGTTCCCAAGTTGTACTTGGGAACGAAAATGGTTGCCAAGCTGAGCTTGGCGGGTAAATGCGTTCCCAAGTACAACTTGGGAACGAGGGGGTAAGTGTTTGAAATGAGTCCTATATCTGCTAATGTTGCTTCAGAATTCTGCAAACTATGTGATCGGGCATACGAATCCTGGATTACTCATAAAACCCTTTTTGATGATAACAAAAATCGTAGGAAAAATATCGACAAGGAAAGATTAAGGCCATTTACAACAAGACTTTCCGAAATCACTCAAGAATACTGTTTACTGCAAATCTCTAAGCTCCATGATCCTGCCATTATGAGAGGTTCAATAAATCTTACTATTGATTATATAGTGCAGTTTGGCGATTGGGTTGCCGAATTTCAACGTATTGAGGAACTGAAAAATAAACTTAACGAATTATGGAAGCATCTTAAGAGTGCGCGCCATAAAGCGATAGCTCACAATGACCTTAAAACAATCATGTCTGGTTTGGTCTTTGGCACCTTCGCTGAAGGACTGGATAATGAATACTTTGAGGCTCTGCACGAATTGGTAGATGCAGTGGCCATAAAATGGCTTGGTAGCTCATATTCATTTAATGACTTAGCAAAGAATGATGTTAAAGAATTTTTGGCTCTGCTTGAAAAGGTCTAAAAAAATAATTCTGTTTCTTAAGTTATACTTTGGAACTTTATTGAGGCAAGGCTTTGCTCATTAATTGCGTTCCCAAGTGCGACTTGAGAACGAGAGGTAAAAGCTTTTAAATAGAGCATCATTAGGGGACTATATGAAGGGTGTCCTTCTTCGCGTTGGCTGCGACAGTACTGACACTGGGGGTAATTGGAACGCCCCAGTAATTCTTAAATCTCTCGAATATGTGTACGTGCCCATCTGGGGACAGGAAGACGAACATGATCATCTTGGCAGTTGCCCGACATATGGCTTTTTTTCCTCCGCACTCCAGCGACTCGGGGTTTCTTTACCGCGGCACCTTCCCCCCGATAAGAAGGTTCATCTTGACCCCGACTTCGGTTCTGTGACCATTGGGGAGCCGTACCTCCATAGGTCAGGCAAGTTATCTTCCCGCGGGCAGATTTTAAACCAACTCGATATGGGTGATTTTATAGTTTTTTATGCAGGTTTCCGCCCTATCGATCACGCTCGGTCATTTCCGATTATCGATTGCCTGTTTGGTATCCTACACATTCAATCCAAAACATTCGTGGGCGATCTGCCTGATGAAAAGAGGCGCAATTGTGCGCACGGGCGTCGGATTGGCGTCGAAAACGACCTTGTACTCTGGGGCGATCCGGAAAAATCTGGGAGGTTCCCAAAGGCCGTCCATATCGGTGGGTACAGAGACGGTGCACACCGGATAACAAAAGAACTCCTTCGCGAGTGGGGTGACCTGAATATAAACGATGGTTATATTCAGCGAAGCGTAAGACCGCCATTTTTCTTGGACCCAAGGAGGTTCCTTCATTGGCTAAACCTCCAGGAAGGAACTTCGCCACTGCTCCAGAGCAACTGGTAGTAAGCCATAGATGAACGGCCAATCAGAGCGCGATTAGGACTATCGCAAGCGCCAGCCGCAGAGGAGAATGTAATGCCAAAGCTATTCTCATACAAAATGACGCATGATACTGGCTTTGCTCCAAACCCTTTCTGGGGGGTCTTGACCCTCGCAACTTGCAAACCTCGCATCAGGAGTGCTAACACTAAAGATAAAGGAGACTGGATCGCAGGATTTACCTCTCAAGCATTAAGCGGCGATTCCGTTGGGAAAGAAAGATTAGTGTACTTAATGCAAATAGAAGAAAAAATTGCTTTTGCAGACTATTTTGCAGATCCTCGTTTTAAATGTAAAATCCCAAAATTAGAAGAGGCCCAATGCGTTTACAGGGCTGGTGATAATATATATAGACCTAAATGTTCCGATCCATATGATTACGATGATTTTGAGCAAATTTGCAATTCATATCACTGTGGAACTGAAAAAGCAAAAGACTTGTCAGGTAAATTTGTTTTGGTATCTATGAGGTTTTATTATTTCGGCAAAGAGGCGATCGTAATTCCAAGCAATGTACGTCCAGATGTTCCATTAGGTCAATCGGCACATGGCGTTCAGACACACGATCAAAATCATGCACAAAATTTTATTAATTATATTGTTAATAATTGGCAGAAAGGGGTTCATGGTGAACCGCATTCCTGGCCGAAAGGCGATTCAAGCTGGAAAGAATGAAGAAGTAGCCTGTAGGGTGCGCACCGCGCACCTTCCCGCCCCGTTTGGATTTATGGTGCGCAGGGCGCACCCTACATATACTTAATGCTCTCGGTTTATGAACCGATTCAGCTTATAATCAACTTGGTCAACCAACCGGAGAAGTGGAGTTTTTCTCGTTCCCAAGCTGGGCTTGGGAATGCCTTTACCCGCCAAGCTCAGCTTGGCAACCATTTCGTTTCGTTCCCAAGTGCAACTTGGGAACGAGGGGGAATGGGGAGTTGTGCTCGGGAACGAGGGGAAAGCTCAGCTTGGCAACCATTTTCGTTCCCAAGTACAACTTGGGAACGAGTGGAAAAAAGCTGAAAGCTGACCGCTGACCGCTGATAGCTGACAGCTGCCAGCTATAAACCAAAAAGCGGCCTGTTCGTACAAAGGAACTTAATAACTTGGAACACACCTCGGATATTCTGGTAATCGGCTCAGGGCTGGCAGGATTGGGTTATGCCTTGAAGGTGGCGGAGTTTGCCCGGGTCAACCTGATAACCAAAAAGGGCCTGACGGAGACCTCCACCAGCAAGGCCCAGGGCGGCATCGCCGCGGTCCTGGGGCCGGATGACCGGTTTGAATACCACATTAAGGACACCCTCACCACCGGGGAAGGCCTGTCCCACCCGGACATCGTCGAGTTGGTGGTCCGCCAGGGACCGGCGCGCATCCGGGAATTGATCGACCTGGGGGCCCATTTCGACCTCAACAAGGAAAACGGCTACGATCTGGGCCGGGAAGGCGGCCATTCCCACCGGCGGGTGATCCACGCCCAGGACATGACCGGGGCCGAAGTGGAGCGCATCCTGGCGGAGCGGGTCCTGGCCCACCCCAATATCCAGGTGTTTGAAAACCACATGGGGGTGGACCTGGTCACCCGCCAGCGCCTGGTGCGCCGGGGCGCGGTGGTGGCCAACGCCGACGAGTCCTGCCTGGGGGCCTACGTCCTCAACACTCGGACCGGAGAGGTGGACACCTTTGAGGCGGCCATCACCCTCCTGGCCACCGGGGGCGTTGGCAAGGTCTATCTCTACACCAGCAACCCGGACATCGCCACCGGGGACGGCATCTCCATGGCCTACCGGGCCGGGGCCTGGATCGGCAACATGGAGTTCGTCCAGTTCCACCCCACCTGCCTCTATCACATGGCGGCCAAAAATTTCCTCATCTCCGAGGCGCTCCGGGGCGAGGGCGCCGTCCTCATCGACCGCGCCGGCCGCGCCTTCATGGAGAAGTACCACCCCTTGAAAGACCTGGCCCCCAGGGACACGGTGGCCCGGGCCATCGACCTGGAGATGAAAAAGACCGGCGCCGACTGCGTCTATCTGAACATCAGCCACAAGCCAGCGGACTTCGTCAAGGGCCGCTTCCCCAACATCTATCAGGAGTGCCTGAAGTACGGGGTCGATATCACGGTCGAGCCCATCCCGGTGGTGCCCGCGGCGCACTATATGTGCGGCGGGGTGGTGACCGATGTTTGGGGCCGCACCAACATCTCGAACCTCTACGCGGTGGGGGAGGTGTCCATGACCGGCCTCCACGGCGCCAACCGCCTGGCCAGCAATTCCCTGTTGGAGGCCCTGGTTTTTTCGCACCAGGCGGCGCATGCGGCTAAAGAGACGCTGCCCGATCTCCTGGCCAAGCCCAATGCGCCCATGCCGGAATGGAACCCCTTCGGCGCCACCGACAGCGAAGAGGCCGTGGTGGTGTCCCACAACTGGGACGAAATCCGCCGCTTTATGTGGAACTACGTGGGCATCGTCCGCACCGACCGGCGGCTGCTCCGGGCCCAACACCGCATCGACTTGATCCAGCAGGAAATCCAGGAGTATTACTGGAACTTCATCATTACCAGCGATCTTCTGGAATTGCGCAATATCGCCACCGTAGCCGACCTCATCATCCGCATGGCCTTAAGGCGCAAGGAAAGCCGGGGGCTGCACTTTAACCTGGACTACCCCCGGGCGGACGATGAAAACTTTCACCAGGATACCGTGATTTCTTCGGAGGGCTGGCACTGATGGCGGGAGAAAAAATCCTGCTGGCGGATGATGACCAACCGTTGCGGGAAACGCTCCAGGAGTTTCTGGCCGAACAGGGGTACGCAGTGACCGCGGCGGCGGACGGTCATGAGGCCATGGCCGCCATGAAGGAACAGGAGTTCGCCCTGGCCATCCTGGACTTGATGTTGCCCGGCTACTCCGGTCTCGAGCTCCTCTTCCTCTTCAAGGCCCACACCCCGGATACGGAAGTTATCCTGTTCACCGGCCATGCCGGCCTGGACAGCGCGGTTCAGGCCCTGCGCCTGGGGGCCTACGACTACCTGGTGAAAGCGGACCTGCGCTTGGCCGACCTCAAGACCCTGGTGACCCGGGCCTTGGAACGCCGGCACCTGGCCCTGGAAAACCGGGAACTGGTGGAAAACATCTCGAAAGCCCAGGAAGAGCTGATCAGGCGCAGGGCCCGGGAGCTGAACCAGGTGAGGCAAATTGCCGAAACCCTGGCCGGACCCCTTTCCTGGGACCAACTCGTCCGGGGGCTGGTCAATCTCATCTGGGAGAGCCTCTCCCTGGAAGTTTTGGGCCTGCAACTTAGCGGCCCGGATGCCAAGCTTCCCCTATCGGCCTTTCGCCGCCGGGCGGACGTTTCGGAGGCCACGGATCAAACCTTTCAGGATTTGCTGGAGGGCCAATTGCCGCCAGACTCCCGGCCCCCTCCCGCCGGGACGCCGCTCCCCGCCATGCTGTGGGAGCGCATCCAGGTGGGTAACGTCACCCTGGCGGCGGGGGCCGGGCGCCACCAGCCTCTTACCCCGGAGGAAGCCGAACTCTTCCGGATTTTCATTCTCCAGGGGGAGGCCGGCATTAAAAATCTGGTGCTTTTCGACCAGGTGAAGAGCATGGCCATCCGGGATGCGTTGACCGGCCTGTATAATTACGGTTATTTTAAGGAAGCGCTCCACTACGAGGTGGAAAAGAGCCGCCGCTATAAGGTTCCGCTATCGCTGCTATTCCTGGACATCGATGATTTCAAGCTGGTCAACGACACCCTGGGCCACCTGAAGGGTGATAAGACCATGCGGCAGGTGGCGGCTATCCTGAAGCAGGGGATCCGGCAGGCCGACTTGCTCTGCCGTTACGGCGGCGACGAATTTGTCATGCTCCTGAGCCAAACGCCCCCGGATCAAGCCGTGGTGTTGGCCGAGAGATTACGCCAACGCATTGCCCAGTCTTCTATAAACCGGCTGGAACAACGGTGTAAGGTTACGGTCAGTATCGGAGTGGCGGGGCTGGAGCCGGAGATGACTACGGAGGACCTGATAAAAGCCGCGGACGAAGCCCATTACCGGGCCAAGCAGGCCGGCAAAAACCGGGTCGCGGGCCCGGAACCTTTACCTCAATCAGAGAAGAACTCTAACCACACCCGGGAACTTCAACCTCGCCCCCGGTAATAGCCGCATGTTCCCCGGCCTCTTTCGGGCCAATCTCAGGCAATAGTGTCCAGGACCTCGTAACCCTGTTGTTTCAGGGTAGCGACGATCGGTTCCAGGCTGACTTTTTCCAGGCGGAAATAGTAGGGCCGCTTATCGCCCTGGATGGGCCCCAGGGCCACGTTGATGACCTTGCCCCCTGCCGCTTTGATGAGACGGGCGGCCGCGTCCAGGGCCTCGGACCGGTTCGGCAGGAGCAGGTCCAGGCGAGAGGAGCTCTTGAGCAGACCCAGCATGGTGATGAAGGCCGAGATCAGGTCCAGCATGGTAATGACCCCCACCAGCTTATCGCCTTCCATCACCGGCATGCCGCCGATTTTATGTTCATGGATCAGGCGGGCCGCCTCCTCCACCTCGGTGTCGGGGGTGACGCTGATGGGAGCCTGAACCATCACATCTCCCACCTTGATCTCCTCCAGCATGGAGGCCAGGAGGACCTCCCGCAGGTCCCGGGAGGTAATCCACCCCACCATGCGGTCGTGCGCCATCACCGGCACATGCCGGATCTGGTGCTTTTGCATCAAGGTTAGGGCTTGGCCGACACGTTTGTCGGGAGAGATGGTGACAATCTTCTGGCTCATGATCTGGCCGACCAGCATGGGGAACCTCCTTGCGCCTTAGTCGACCCACCATAAAACAAAGCGGCGGGAATTTCAACGAAATTCCCGCCGCCGGCGGCAAGGCGGACCCGGTTCCCTGGCCCGGCCTAATTGGTGGCCAGTTGGGACATCAAGGTAGAGATGACGTGCTCGGCTTCGCCGATATAGGTGGACATATTGGCCCGGTGATTGGCCAGAATGCCGTCTTTGGCGCCGTTGGTCACCACCCAGGGATGCAGATGGGAGGCGGCGTGCAGGGCGTGGATGGCATCCTCCATCAGCTTGTGGGAGTTCTTCTTCTGGAGTTCCTGGTGAAATTCCTTGGTAACCGCCTCCAGCATCTCGGACATGGCCAGAGCGATTCCCTGGGAGTAATAGAAGTAGTCGTCCGTCAGGAACCAGGAGACGGGCTGGCCGTCGGCTTCCGTGTCCTTCAGGAGGTTGTGAAAACTGCTGCCCAGCAGGTCCTTATAGTTGCTCAACAAGGCGATGAGGTAATCCACCCGGGAATAGAACCGGGCCCGGCCCACCTTTAAGCCCTCAATATATTGTTCCAGGTTTTGCGCCGCCTCCCGGTACTTCCCCGAGGCCGACGGGAACCAGTATTTATCCGGACTGACCATGATGAAGTTCATGGCCTCGTTGACCCGGGGATTGTAGGCCTCGGTAGTGGCGAACCGGGTCATGTGCTCATTGAGCACCACCACGGTGCGCCGGGCCACTTCCAGGACCCCCAGCTGGAGGTTGTTGACGTTGTCCGTCAGGCCCATCTTGCCGAACACGATGGTATTGGGCCGCCATCCGAACCAGGGCTTATTTACCTGGTCATCAATGATCTTGATCAAGGCCTGGGTGAAGACCTCGCCCTTGACCGGTTCCCGGGGCGGCGTCACCACGGCCGGGGCCGGCGGGACATGACTCGGCCCGGTCTTGGAAGGAGTCGGGGCCAGTGTGGGCTCGTGGGTAACCTGAGGCGCGGCTGTGGCCGGGGGGCCGGCCTCATGGCCGCCCTTGGGGAGGACCGGCACCAGGGGTTTCAGCTCTGGTTCTTTGCGATCCGCCGGGGCCGCTTCGCCCTGAGGGGCCGCCGCCACCGAAGATTCCGCCGGCTTCAGCGGGATCGAGCCGCGGCTGCGGGCTCCCCAGGCAAACAGCACCCCAAGAAACAACACCACCACCAGGGCAACGACAAAGAAGCGGTGCTGCAAGATCAGGTGGACCAGCCCCCCAGGGGGCGGCCCCTTTGGGGCCGGCGCCGACGGCGCGGGGAGAGGTCCCGGTTGAGATGTGTCATTGGGCGTCATGGAGATTCAGGCTCCTAACGTAAACCTGCAGCTAATTATTGAGGGGGATGATCGGCAAAAATCTCCGCCCGGAAAATAAAGATCTGGGTGGTGGAATCCTTCCAGGCATTTGAGGGCAAGCCCGCCTTATTGCAGGTCTGCTCCAGAAAAGTCTGGCGGTCCCAATGGTACTGGGTTGCCACCTGGGGCAGGAGTAAGCCCCGGTTCAGGCCCTTGACGATATAGAGGCCGTGTTTGCCTACTTCAATCTCTTCCGTGTTCTTGATGAGCCGCATGGGGGTCAGCACCGAGATCTCGATCTCCAGGTCGGCCAGCTCGTCCGCCTGCAAAGGGCGAAAGCGCGGATCTTGAAAAGCTGCAGCCGGCGCCATTTCCATCACCGTTTGCAGGAGAGGTTTGACCGCGTCAAGATAGCCGATACAACCCCGCAGTTGCCCCCGGCGATGCAAGGAGACAAAGGCGCCCCGGAATTCCTCCAGCACGGGGGCTGTGGCCTTCACCGGGGTGGCGGCCTTCCCCTTCAGTTGAGCGGCAATACTGTCTCGGGCCACTTGCAGCAAGAGCTGTTTATCAGCAGGGCTCAGGTTCATAACAGATTGTCCCCCCCAACCGGGCGGCGCCCCAAGACCCGGTAAAACCGCGGCCCCCAGGGTCAGCCAGACAACAACGAGACGAAGCATATTCATGGCCAGGCCGCAAGTCCTTGATCCACCATAGGCTTACCATTCACTGCCTTACTATCTAACCAAGATTTCGGCTTCCTGTCAATGCCAAAGGCCTGGTGGGGAGATTTGCCCCTGCCCCCCCTGCCGGTAGTGGATTATTGCAAATTTAGGGTTAATAAGCGGTTTGGAAAAGAATAACGACACACCAGTTTGAATGACAAGTTGACAAACCCTAAAATTGTACATACACTTTAAGCGTGTATGAATGGGACCCTGCTAAAGCAAGATCCAACCAGGAGGAGCATGGGGTTGATTTTGCTGACGCAGAGGGAGTCCTTGAAGATGTGCGAGCTATCACTATCGAAGATAATGATGCCGAGGGGGAACAAAGGTTCGTGACCCTCGGTATGGATTTCTTAGGGCGTCTATTGGTTGTGGTTTTTACTTATCGAGGAGACGCTATAAGAATAATATCCGCCAGGAAAGCTTCCAGGAGAGAGGTAAAAGAATATGCGAAAGGAATATGATTTCAGCCAAGGGAAACGTGGGGCCATCGTCCCTCCAAGCCCCAGAAAGACGCGGATTACAATCCGTATAGACACCAAGACCTTAAATTGGTTTCGGCAACAGGTTCATGAGGCGGGAGGCGGCAATTATCAAACCCTGATCAATGACGCCTTGAAAAACCACATTAAGGCATGCGAAGGGGAGATTAACAAACCATTTTCCTTGATGATAAAAAGCCGTTAATGTGCCAAAGCCGCGAGTTCTTCTGAGTACCCAAAATCAACTTAACCCCCCGTCTCCATCGCCGGGGTTACCCTCACGGTCTGGGAAATCCGGGCACAATAGCGAACCTCTGTTTCTATGAGAACCTATCCGATCTTTGCCATCATTGAAGATAAGCCCTGCCTGGTGGTGGGCGGCGGCGGCGTGGGGGAACGCAAGGTAGCTGACCTCATGGCCGCCGGGGCCCGGGTGACCGTGGTCAGCCGGACCCTGACCCCGGAGTTAGCGGCCCTGGCCGATCAGGGGGAGATCAGGTATCTCCCGGAAGACTTCACCGAAGGCATGGTGGAGGGCATGTCCCTGGTCATGGCCGCCACGGACGACCCGGAGGTCAACGCGGCCGTGAGCGCCGCGGCCCAGGCCCGGGCCATTTGGGTCAACGTGGCCGACGAACCCCAGCATTGCACCTTCATTGTTCCGGCCCAGGTGCGCCGGGGCGAGTTGACCCTGGCCATCAGCACCGGCGGGGCCAGCCCGGCTCTAGCCCGCCAGTTGCGCGAGGAGTTCCAGCAGCATCTCGGGCCGGAATACGGGCCTTACCTGGACCTGCTCCAACGGGTGCGGACCCGCCTGCTGACGGAGCGGCGGGCCCATCCCGACAATGGCCCCCTCTTTCACCGTCTGGTGCGCAGCCCCCTCAAAGAGGCGGTGGCCCAGGGGGACCGGGCCCGGGTGCTTAAGGTGCTCCACGAGGTGTTGGGATCGCTCTTAAGCACCCCGGTCCTGGGCGAACTGGTGTCCCAGGCCTTGAAGGGGACGGAGGGGTGAGCCGAGGCGGCTCAGGAAACGCATGACCAACTTTTTCCTCTATCTGACCCTGTTTGCCTATTTCGGCGCCACCGGGCTCTGGCTGTTATACTTCCTGGCCCAGCGGCAGGGCTACTACCGCGCCGGCGCCTGGGTCATGGCCGGGGGCCTGGCCTGCCACACCCTGGCCCTCGTCCAGCGCGCCTGGGCCGCGGGCTCCCTGCCCGCGGCCACCTTCGGCGAGACCCTGTTGTTGTTCGCCTGGGCCTTGGTCGCGGCCTTTCTGATCCTGATCTGGCGCTATCCCATCAAGATTCTCGGGACCCTGGTGGCCCCGCTGGCGGCCCTGATGGTGTCGGGGGCGCTGATCCTGCCGGCGCGGCCGGAGTTCGTCTCGCCCCTGCTCAAGGGGTTCTGGCTCACCGTGCACATCAGCCTGACCCTGTCGGGCTATGCCGCCCTGGCCCTGGCCGGCCTGGGGGGCATCCTCTACCTGATCCAGGAACGCCAGATCAAGAGCAAGCGCTTCGGTTTTTTCCACCACCGGCTGCCGTCGCTCTCCCAACTGGATAACCTCAATTACTGGTGCCTGACCACCGGCTTCCCCCTGCTCACCGGGGGGATCATTTCCGGCTCCCTCTACGCTCAGCACACCCTGGGCCGCTTCTGGAGTTGGGACCCCAAGGAGATTCTGACCCTCATCGCCTGGCTGATCTACGCCGTGCTGTTGCACGAGCGCCTGACGGTAGGCTGGCGGGGCCGGCGGGCGGCGCTCCTGGCCATCTGCGGTTTCCTGGTGCTGGTGTGCACCTTTGTGGGCGCCAACCTGTGGTTCACGGGCTACCACAGTTTCTCCAGTTTCATACAGGCGCCATGAATCTCCTGCTCTGTGGCGTCAACCACAAAACCGCCCCGGTGGCCCTCCGGGAAAAGCTGGCCTGCCTCATCCCGGATGTGGCTCATGCCTATGACCACCTGAAAAGCTGGCCCGAGGTCTCCGAAAGCCTGCTGTACAACACCTGCAACCGGGTGGAGGTGATGTGCGTCTCCGAAGCGCCGGATGAGGCCGCGGCCCGGGTCCGGGAATTCTTTATCCGCCACCCCGAGATTGCCCCTGACGATCTGGACCAGTCCTTTTATGTCCACCGGGACCGGGAGGCGGTGCAGCACTTCTTCCGGGTGGCGGCCAGCCTGGATTCCATGGTGGTGGGGGAACCCCAGATCCTGGGCCAGGTGAAGCAGGCCTACCGGGAGGCAGCAATGCACCACGCCACCGGCCCCATCCTCAACCGCCTGGTTCACAAGGCTTTTTCCGTGGCCAAACGGGTGCGCGGCGAAACCGGCATCGGCGACCACGCCGTGAGCGTCAGCTATGCCGCCGTCGCCATGGCCAAGAAAATCTTCGGGGACCTGGCGGGCAAAAACGTCCTGTTATTGGGGGCCGGCGAGATGGCGGAACTGGCCCTGGAGCACCTCAAAGGCCAGGGCGCCGGCCGGATCACCGTGGCCAACCGCACCCTGGAGCGAGGGGTGGCGCTGGCCCGGCGCTTTAATGGCGAGGCGGTCTCCCTGGAAGAATTGCCCGAGCAGCTTCTGGTGGCCGACATCCTCATCAGCTCCACCGGCGCCGGCAACCTCCTCATCACCCGGGACCAGGTCAAGGGCGTCATGCGGCGGCGCAAACAGCGGCCCCTGTTCCTCATCGACATCGCGGTGCCCCGGGACCTGGACCCCGGCATCAACGACCTGGACAACGTTTATCTCTACAACATCGACGACCTGAATGAAGTGGTGCAGCAGGGCTGGGAGCGCCGCCGTCACGAAGCCACCAAGGCCGAGCGCCTGGTGGCCGCCGAGACCCTGAAATTCCTCCACTGGCTCGAAACCCTGGAGGTCTTCCCCACCATCATCGCCCTGAAGGACAAGGCCGAGGCCATTTGCCAGGCGGAGCTGAAAAAGACCCTGAATCAGCTGGGTCCCCTCACGGAAGAACAGGTCCAGGCCCTGGAGGTCTTGACCGCCTCCGTCACCCAGAAACTCCTCCACGACCCCATCATCTTCCTGAAGCGCAACCGCCGCCCCCGAAACCCCCACCAGGAACTGGACCTGGTGCGCCGCCTGTTCCACCTGGACCCGGACCGCAACGGCGAAGACCCCGAAAAAGACTAAGCCCCGCCCCTCTCTTGACCCGGCCTGCTCCTCCTGATATTCTTTAATTGGGTTACAGGTCTAATCCCTAATCATCGGATTTTTATTAGGATTGGAAAAAGCGGATACCATTTCGGGGACCGGATGACCGTCGAAACCAACATCGAAAAATTGATTCATGACAGTTCAACGGCTATCTCCAATGAGATGAAAATTATCGCTGGATGGGCTAAATCTGAAGAAGACGTTCGGCATGAATGCAATAAATTAATAGACCATTTTCTTGAGAAAGCCGAAATTAAGGTCAAGGGGCGACATGAATATGGCTTGGCTGGTGGCCGGATTGATTCAAAATATGGCGGGGTAATCATCGAATACAAGGACCCAAAGGGAGTTGGCAAGATTGGGGCTGACCCTAATTCACCGGGTACTAAGGCTATTATTCAACAGATCAAACAGCGCTTTACGGATTTTAAAAAAGAAGAAAGAATCGCCCCCGAGAGGCTATTCGGCGTCGGCATTGACGGCAATAACCTCATCTTCATCCGCTATCGCAGCAATAAATTTGAAGTCGAAAACCCTCAACATAGTACACCTCACACGGTAGAAAGGCTTTTGCGAGCGTTGGTCTCCTTGGGTGCGAAGGGGAAATCTTTCACGCCTGACCATCTTGTCGGTGATTTTGGAGCTGAAAGCAATACAGCAGGAAAGTATATACGCGTAATATATGATGTTATAAGGCAGACTAAGAGTAAGAAAGCGCTCACCTTTTTCGATCAATGGAAGATACTTTTTGGGGAAGTATGCGGATATGATGTTGAAGGTAGTAATGATAAAATAAATACGCTTGCGGATTATTATGGTATTTCTCAAGCAAAGCCTGCTGAATTACTATTTTCACTTCATTCCTACTATGCCATTTTTATGAAGTTTCTTGCTGCCGAGATCGCCTCTTCTTTTTCACCGCTTGGAGTTTCCATAATTAAAAAATGCGCCGGTACTTCCAATGCCATGAAGCTCAGATATGAAATGGAGAATATCGAGCATGGCGGAATCTGGTCGCAACTGGGAATTACGAACTTTTTGGAAGGCGATATATTCTCCTGGTATCTAGACGCTTGGGATGACCAGTTGGCGGAGATGGTTTGGAGTATTGTAAATACTTTAGATCAATATGACCCGACCACGCTAAGTGTCGAACCGGCTGAAAGCCGCGATTTGCTAAAGAAGCTTTATCAAGGGCTTTTCCCCAAAACTGTTCGCCATGACTTGGGTGAATACTATACCCCGGATTGGTTAGCGGAACACGTCTTGAACGGAATCGGTTACGATGGCAATCCTGATAAACGCTTACTTGATCCTGGTTGCGGTTCCGGCACTTTTTTAGTTATGGCCATAAATCGGGTTAAGGAATGGTATGAGGAACACCGCGATGCCTGCGGTTACGGGGAAGCCGAGCTTATAGAGAAAATTCTTAATAATATTATCGGGTTTGACCTCAATCCTTTAGCAGTCATGGCGGCGAGAACCAACTATTTGCTGGCAATCCGGGATCTGCTTAAATTTGCCTCCGGGGTTGAAATCCCCGTATATCTATGCGACTCGGTCGCAACCCCAATGGCATATGGAAATTTATTTATCGGACCACATGGGCAGGCAAGAAAAATAAAGACTTCCGAGGGAGATTTTAACATACCGGTTGAGGTTACGACCTCTCGTGAACTGATTAATAAGTATGCTGATACCCTGGAATTTTGCGTCCGTCAGCATTATGGGGGCGAGGAATTCATCCAGCGGTGCCAAGAAGAGGACTTACCTATTGTCGGCGAAGAATTGCATCTCGAACTCTATAATAAACTTCATTCACTCAATCAGAAGAATCAAAACGGCATCTGGGCTCGAATAATTAAAAACGCCTTCGCACCCGTATTTATCGGAAAAGTCGATTATGTGGCGGGAAATCCTCCCTGGGTTGCTTACGAAAATTTGCCGGCTTCTTACCGGGAAGATACCGCAGAAATCTGGAATAAGTATAACCTCTTTCCCAAAGGAGGCTGGAGGGCTCGCTTTGCCAAAGGCAACACCGAACTGGCCATGATTTTCACTTATGCAACAATGGACAATTTTCTCAAGGAGACCGGGACGCTTGGGTTTGTTATTACCCAAAGCGTTTTTCAGTCAAAAGAAGCTGGCAAGGGTTTCAGAACCTTTAGAATTTCATGGGTAAAAAGAATAGAAGTCCAGCGGGTTGATGATTTAACTGTAGTCCAGCCTTTTGAAGGGGCGACTAATCGGACTGCAACGATCATTGCCAAATTGTCAAGAAAGGCCACCAAATATCCCGTTCCATATATTGTCTGGCAAAAGCAATCAAGGACCACTCCATCCAGCGATCAGACACTGGATCAGGTCAAAGCCGATACAATCCGCGTTCAGAGAAAGGCCTATCCGGTTGCCGGGCCTGAAAGTCCCTGGATCATCTTGCCGCCCCAGGTAGAAAAGGCCACGATCGATAAGATGCAAAAGGGAAAGCAATCTTATCGCGCCTGGGAAGGGTGTAACACCCGTGGCGGCAACGGCCTATTTTGGTTGGAAGCCCTCCAATCCGAACGCAACTTGATTATCGCCAGAAACACCCCTGAATTTTCTAAAGACAAAACCCTTCCCTCGAAGCAATGGGTATTTGAAAGTGGCTTGATTTATCCTTTATTAAGAGGGCGCGATACGGAACGGTGGAAATGTTCGCCCCAATTTGCCCTAGTATTCCCTCATCAAGGTGATTCGGCGATTGAAGAGAAAGTATTAAAAAGAAAGTATCCCAAAACTTATGCTTACTTCCACGAAATGCGCGAATATCTGTCCCGGCGCAAGATGTTCGATTTATCCAGAAAGGAGTTAGCGTTCTTCGCCCTTTTTGAAACCGGAGATTTTCTCTTAACCCCATATAAAGTAGTATTCAAGGAAATTGCTCAAGGATTGACTAGCGCGGTTTTGGGCTTACATTCACTGAATAATGTAAAAAATAACGTGGTGATTCCAGACCATAAATTGATGATGATTCCCTTTGAAAATAAGGAACCGGCGAACTATCTTTGTGCGATTTTAAATTCTTCAATTGCTCGATTTATAGTAAAAACTTATACTCTAAATACCCAAATTTCCACCCATATTCTTGAGTACATCAAAATGCCTAAATTTGATGAGAAAAATAAAGTTCACTTGGAGTTGTCAAATCTCTCGGAACAATGCCATGAAGCTGCCCTTAAAAACGAAACCAAAACGATTGCCGAATTAGAATCGAAAATCGATCAAGCTGCGGCGAGCTTATGGGGGATAGACGACAAGGAGTTGGAGGCAATGCAGCAAACGCTTTTAGGGATGGAAGGAAGCAAATTTCCGGATTAATCCCTAACCCTGAATCGAGATCAGTCATGTCCAAAGTTATCGATATCGAAGGCCGGATCAAGCTGGAGCAGAAGAAAAAAGCCAAGGTGGACCGGGCCAAGAAGCTGGAGGCGGTGCGCAAGGTGGTGCAGTGCACCCGCTGCCTGGCCCGTTGCGCCAAATGCGGGGTCCAGTTCGAGACCCACGAAATGTACCAGCGCCAAAAGGGTCCCTACCGCTTCTGCCCCTTTTGCCAGGAAGAGTACGACGACTTTCTCCTGATTCAGAAAGGCGAGGAGAGCCCCTTTTACTGGCACAATAAGGCCTGGGTGACCCTCTGGCAGGTCTGGATCGACTACCAGCAGGCCATGAAAGCCTACGGCGAGTCCCAGGAATTCATCGACCTGGTGCGGGAGGTGGAGTGGGACCGGTGAGAGAACAGAATCTTCACCGTACCCTCAAGATGCTGCCCCACCGCGGCGTTTAGCATCAATCACCTTGCGCCGCTCATTCGAGCCCGAAATTTCCCCCCATGACCCTTTATCCCAAAGAATATGATCTGATTGTCGTCGGCGCCGGCCACGCCGGGTGCGAAGGCGCACTCGCCGCGGCCCGGATGGGGCTGAAGGTGCTGCTGTTCAACCTTAACCTGGACACCATGGCCCAGATGGCCTGCAATCCGGCGGTGGGGGGGCTGGCCAAGGGCCACCTGGTGAAGGAAATCGACGCCCTGGGGGGCGTGATGGGGCATCTGGCGGATTTATCCGGCATCCAGTTCCGCACCCTTAACCTCTCCAAGGGGCCGGCGGTCCGGGGCACCCGCATCCAGTGCGACAAGCAGGCCTACCGCCTGGCCATGAAGTCCCGGCTGGAAAAAGAGGCCCGCATCGACCTCAGAGAATCCATGGTGGAGAGGCTCCTAGTGGAGGACGGCCGGGTGGTGGGGGTGGTGGAAACCCTGGGGCTGACCTACCGGGCCCGGGCGGTGCTCATCACCACCGGCACCTTCTTGAACGGCCTCATCCACATCGGGGAGTGCCGCATCCGCGCCGGCCGGGCCGGGGAGTTCGCCGCCACCGGCCTGGCCGCCTGCCTCCGTGACCTGGGCTTTAGGATGGGGCGCCTGAAGACCGGCACCCCGCCGCGCCTGGCGGCCGGGTCCATCGATTTCGCCGGCATGGAGGTGCTGGGCGGCGATCCCCGGCCCCGCCCCTTCTCCTGGCGCACCACAGGGCTGCCCCGGGAGCAGGTGAACTGCTTCGTCACCCACACCACCGCCGCCACCCATAAACTCATCCGGGACCACATCCACCTCTCGCCCCTGTACAGCGGCGTGATCAAGGGGGTGAGCGCCCGGTACTGCCCCTCCCTGGAAGACAAGGTGATGCGGTTCCCGGAGAAAATCAGCCACCAGGTGACCCTGGAGCCGGAAGGGCGGGACACTACGGAAATCTATGCCAAGGGCCTGGGGAACTGCCTGCCGGCGGAGGTCCAACTGGCCCTGTTCCGGAGCGTCCCGGGCCTCGAAGCCGCCGAAGTGATGCGCCCGGCCTACGCCATCGAATATGACTACGTCGACCCCTTAGAGCTTCAGGCCACCCTGGAGACCAAACGGGTTAAGGGATTGTTTCTGGCCGGGCAGATCAACGGCACCTCGGGCTACGAAGAGGCCGCCGGCCAGGGCCTGTGGGCCGGCATCAACGCCGCCTGCCAGATTTTGGGCCGCCCCCCTTTTCTGCCCAGCCGCTCCCAGGCCTACATGGCGGTCCTGGTGGACGACCTGGTGACCAAGGGCACCCGGGAGCCTTACCGCCTGTTCACCTCCCGGGCCGAGTACCGCCTCCTCCTCCGGGAAGACAACGCCGACGCCCGCCTGCTGGAATGGGGCTACGATTTAGGGCTGGTGGACCAGGAGGCCGTGGACCGCTTCCGGGAAAAGCAGCGGCTGATGGCTGAGGAAGAGGTGCGCCTGGCGGGCCGCCGCCTCTTCCCCACCCCCTTGGTCAACCGGGAGTTGGAGGCCCGGGGCACCACGCCCATCAAAACCCCCACCCCCTTCTTGAGCCTGGTGAAGCGGCCCCAACTGGATCTTACCACCCTGTACCGCCTGGCCGGCGAAGAGCCGCCGGCGCCGCCGGCCGTGGTGGAGCAGTTGGAAATCCGGCACAAATATGAGGGCTACATCAAGCGCCAGGAAGAGACCGCCAAGAAATTCGCCCAGGGTGAGGGCAAGAGCATCCCGGCGGATTTTGACTATGAGGGGGTGCCGGGGCTCTCAGGGGAAATCCGGGAGAAATTGCAGCAGGTGCGGCCCCGTTCCCTGGGACAGGCGGCCCGCATCTCCGGGGTCACTCCCGCGGCCCTGGCCGTCCTGATGGTGTACCTCAAAAGAAGCGGCTCCTCCCAGGGCCGGAAGCCTTAGCCCGGCTGTTATGAAAAGTTCCTGGCTATATGTAGGACAGCCGCTCCCGGCTGTCCCCGGCGCAGGCTGGAAAGCCTGCGCCACCGGCCTTTTCAAACTTTACGGGTGGGCCGAAGGCCCATGAGGAACTGTTCCGAAAAGTTCTTCCGGTGGCACAGGCTTTCCAGCCTGTGCAGACCGGCGGGCGGGCGGGGACGCCCGCCCCACTGACCTTTTCATGCTTTACAGTGGGGCCGCAGGCCCATGAAAAACCCCCGCAGTTTTAATCATCCGTTCGCCAGCCGCTGATAACCACCGCAGTGTTTTCCTCATCCGCCCACGCATACAACTTTTCGATGTATGGCGGTTCAACATGGATACAGCCATGCGTCGCTAATTCCTTCTTTTTTTCAGGGGGTGGCACTTCTCCTTCATGAATCGCTTTCATTCCCTTAAGGTCGAAAAATATTGAGTACGGCATGGGTGTATCGTAGGTGCGCGAATAATAACTATCATCCTTCATTTTTACTTTATAAATTCCAGGGTTGGTGGTAGTTTCGTCATCGCCGGTTACAACCGGAAATTCAAAAAGTTTCTTACCTCTTTCATAGGCAATCCCAATCTGTTTTGGTTGATTAATCCAAATTACTTTTTCGTACTCTTCAAATACATCAAATGCGCCAGCAGATAATGCAGAGATAGATACAACTAGAGCACAAATCAAACGAGAATATTTTATCAATTTAGTCATTCAGCCGTTGATTCATGCCGGCCTGGCTATGATTTGGTCGACCCTGACGTTTTTTTCTTCAATCCCGGTTTCCGCCACCCGGCGGTCTTTTTGGGAACCCCTCACCCCTGCCGCTTTTTCGCACGCGGTTTTTTCCAACTGCTCTTTTTATTCGCCTGGGTCTGCGAGGCCGCAGCCAACGAGGTGGTGGAACCGGCAAAAAATATCAGACCCGTCATGAGCGCGATGATGACCAGAAATATTCTAGGCATGGTAACCCTTCCATTGGCCTGCCTCTGGAGGAGGCCGGCCTTTCCCTGGCAGGCGATAAAAATAAATTTCTTCCTTTAACCTAATTACGACACTCTCACGGGGAAAAATATCGGGGAAAGGTGCGAATATCGGCGGAATGGTACTGAATTATGAGGGCACAATACCTAAACTGCCCCTCAGGAAAAACCTGAGGACAGATGGTGATCTGGCCGGAATTGCCGGCCGGATACGGTTGGCGGCGGATAACTTATCGCCCTCCCTACCGGTGCTTCTCGGGTGGAGCCGCCCGCGGGACCCGCCGGTTTTCCCGCAGCCAGGTGGGAAACATTTCCGAGGCCCAACCCGCCACCGGTTTAATAGTTCCCGGGACCGATGGCTTTAAAGGCGCTGCCGGCAAAATAATTATCCTGCACGGCGCTCCCGCAGGTCGCACAGGTGTTGGCCACGTCGATGAACGGATTGCGTTTTCGGTAACTGCTGTTCGTATCGGCGCAGGCTTGAAAGAGCAAGGCCGCCAGCATGAGCAGCATCAGTCCTTTTATCATCTGGTTTTCCTTCCTGGATGGGGTTCTTGCTTAAATTATCTTCCTGCCGCAAGGGCTCGGCAGCCCTTGCCCGGCCGGCTGCCGCTATCCGGATAATACATATCCCGGGCCAACGCTAAGGTCCGTTGGCAGAGCGGCCGGATTATCGGGCGGCGGTCATCCCTGGCTGGCGAAAGACCGGGACGCCGGCCGGATCAAGGTTGGCCACGATACTTCTGGTACTGGTCGTAGAGAAAACCGCCCAACATACCCGCACCGCCGCCGATGGCCGCGCCGGCCGCCGGCGAACCTGCCGCCCAGCCGATAAGGGCGCCGCTGCTGGCGCCGATGGCGCCGCCGCTTAACACCCGCTGTTGGGTACTGGACATGCCGGAGCAACCGCCAAGAAACAGGGTTGCTATCACCAACAGGATTATCACCTTTTTCATTGAGTCCTCTCCTGGAATATTAAGGTGTTCAAGCACAGGTTACCGTCAGTTTCACCGGTAACCGGATGTGGTTTGAGGGGTCCTGGACCCGGGGGTCCAAAAGAGGAGGAACCCGCACACGTTAGGGAGGGGAAGATGAAGGTCTGGGTGAAAAACCGGTTCACCACGACGTTAACCGGAGCCTGAGGCGGATAACCTCATGGCCGGCCCTGCGATTTCTCGTACTGGTCGTAAGCATATCCTCCCAGCAGGCCGGCTCCTCCGCCGATGGCGGCGCCGCAGGCCGGGCATCCTGCCGCCCAGCCGATGAGAGCGCCGCTGCTGGCGCCGATAGCGCCGCCGCTCAAGGTCCGCTGTTGAGTGGTGGACATACCGGAACAGCCGCCCACCAAGAACACCGCCGCCATGATCACGATAGCTGCCTGTCTCATTTTTTCGCCGCCCCTGGCTGAGCCTCCGACGTGGAAGCCTTAATCAACTGCCCCAGGATTACTTCGATCACCAGCGTGTCCAATTTCCCGGGATTGTCCTGATAGTACCGGTCCACTTGCTGGATGATCTGCATGGGGGTTTTGTTTTTCATCACCTCCACGAAACCGCGGGAGACACAAACCTGCTTTCGGTCCTTGGACGCCGCGACCTCGTAGTCGGCCAGGTTACCGATGCCGAAAATATATCCGGCTTTGCCTTCCGTGGTTACCTGTTGCCAATGGACCCCGTTCCACAAAAAGGCCTGGTTGGTGTCCACCGCCGGGGCTGCTGCGGCCAGGGCGCCGGCCATGACCCCCACCACTAACAGGATAACCGCAGGTCGCATCATTTTTTCTCCGCCGCCGGGGCGCACAGCTTGGTGCAGCGCTGTAAAATCACCGCCACCACCGGCAGGTCGAGCTTGGCAGGATTTTCTTTATAAAACTTATCTACCTCAGCAATCACCTGGGAAACG
>Ga0351886_10223_pt1 | contig 25635 bp, 19 predicted proteins | sample TotcelFGM3001L14_FD_206761 | JGI IMG/M metagenome (GOLD analysis project Ga0351886, IMG submission 206761) | Enriched cells from coal bed in the Powder River Basin, Montana, United States - Total cells FGM rep3 HSBNCT.FGM.300.1.L14 ... | reverse complement strand
CAGAGGAAAATTGATTGTGAGATTACTGCAGGAATACGGAGAATCAATATGACAGCAAGCGACATCCGATACTCGTTTGGGCCCGTTCCCTCGCGTCGCCTGGGAAAGAGCCTGGGAATCAACAACATTCCGGCCAAGGCATGCACGTATTCCTGTATTTACTGCCAGGTTGGACAAACCACACAGATGCAGAGTGATCGCCGTGTTTTTTATCAGCCCGAAGACATTTTTCATGATGTGCAGAGCAGGCTGGTACAAGCCAAAGAAGCATCCGAACCTGTTGATTATCTAACCTTTGTGCCGGATGGTGAGCCTACCCTGGATGTGAACCTGGGCAAGGAAATCATGCTCTTGAAGTCGCTGGATGTGCCTGTCGGCGTGATCACGAACAGTTCGCTTCTATGGCGGGATGATGTTCGAGATGAACTTGGCAAAGCCGATTGGGTCTCGCTGAAAATTGATGCGGTTCAGGAAGACATCTGGCGGCAGATCAACCGGCCGCACAAGGCCATCAGTCTGCCCTGGATTCTGAATGGGGTGGTCGCCTTTGCCAAAGCCTTTTCCGGCAAGCTGGTAACGGAAACAATGCTTATCCGTGGGCTCAACGACAATGTTGACTGCATGAAGGCTGTCGCCAGTTTTCTCCACGCGTTGCAGCCAAGTCAGGCCTATCTGAGTATTCCCACCCGTCCTCCGGCCCAACGGCAGGTGCAAGGCCCGGATGAAGCGACCCTCAACCAGATCTATCAACTCCTTGCTGACAAAGTAAAGCAGGTGGAATACCTGATCGGGTATGAGGGTGATTCTTTTGCGTTTACCGGCGATATCGAAAAAGACATTCTGAGCATTACCGCCGTTCACCCGATGCGGGAAGAGGCTGTCCGGATGATTCTGTCCCAGGCCGGATCTCCGTGGGCGGTGGTTGACCGGATGTTGGCCCAGGGGAATCTTGCGGTAACAAAATACGATGGGCATATCTTCTACCTGAGAAAATTTTCCGAACATAGTAAGGCTGCAGCATGATACTGCCCTGTCCTCATGCAGCCTGTCGAAACGGAATTCGTTACCGCTGGGTTCTTCAAAGTGTCTCTGACTCCTGATGGAGATCCGGTCGGGCAGTTTTTTTACAGACGTGGTTGCATCCACCCGCAGGACAGACGGCTGAGTGTACAGCCTGAATTGCTTTCTGGTCGCAGCAGAGCAGGCAAAAGGAAAAACGTCACAGGCCATTCTGGATATCGATGCCGGTACGATTGAGAAATCTGTCGGGGGACTTTTGAAGGATCATTTCCATTGTGCCAGCCTGGCGGCAGAAACCCTGCATTCAGCCGTTGACAACTTTATGAAAGACCGTATCGCTGATTGTAAATCGGGGGCGGATGGAAGGAAGGAAAGTCAACCAGCCAGGAGGAGAACTGGTTGACTTCAGCCAGGATGGAGGTAAATCCTGATCATAAAATAATGCAAATGCAGTGCCTTCACATCAATTTTTTATCACCTATTTCAAAATCCATGTAACTTTCTCTGGCAAACCAGTCCGTCAACCGGTTCCTTTCCCGTGTCTCGTGGTGAGTCCATACCGTTGCATCCGGTTCCATACAGTTACCCGGGAGATACCCAGAATGCGACCGGCCAACGACTGGTTGCCATTAGTCTGAGCCAATGCCTCTATCAGCTCCTTTTTTTTCCTTTCCGCAGGATTTAAGGTTTCCAACAGACTGGACCTGGGGATTTCGTCCCGGAATTGAATATCCGGGGGCAGATGCGGTGGATAAATCATGGCTTCCTGACACGCGGCAAAGGCATATTCAAATGCGCTTTTCAGTTCACGCACGTTTCCGGGCCAATGATATTGCACCAGAAATTGCATGGCCTCCGGTGAAATTCCCCGAATGGGTTTATTGCTTTTCAACTGAACCCGTTCAAAAAAATATTCGGCCAAAAGTGGTATATCTTCGTACCGTTCCCGAAGCGTTGGCAGGGCCAGGGGAATGACATTGATCCGATAATAAAAGTCACTCCGGAATGATCCTTTTTCCACCAGTTGTTTGAGATTCCGGTTGGTTGCCGTAATCACGCGAACATCCACCGAAATTGGATGATTGTCCCCGACCCGCTCGATTACCCTGTCTTCCAGAACCCGAAGCAATTTGATCTGAATCGAAATGGGAAGGTCTCCGATCTCATCCAGAAAGATACTGCCTCTGGAAGCCGCCTCAAAGCGACCTTCCCGGTTCTGATAGGCGCCCGTGAATGCCCCCTTGACATGGCCGAACAGTTCGCTTTCCAGCAGGGATTCGTTCAGCGCGGCGCAGTTCACCTTGATATAGGGTTTGTCTTTTCGGGCTGAATTCATATGAATGGCTCTGGCAGCCAGCTCCTTGCCGGTTCCACTTTCTCCCAGAATCAATACGGGTGCATCTGAACCCGCTACATTGACAATCATGTCAAACACCCGATTCATAACGGGCGATGTTCCGATGATTCCCTGAAATCCATCCTCGGACCGAAGCTGTCTTCGAATCGCCTCAAGTTGTGTATCCTTTTCCATCAGCTCCGAAATATCGGTCATGGTTTCAACGGCGCCTATGACCTGCCCCTGATTATCCTGCAAAATCGAGGCGTTTTTCAAAATGTGAATCAGGCTGCTGTCTTTTCGTGTCAGGGTGCATTTCCGCTTTTTCAGGCTGCCGGTTTTAAACAGCATGCACCAGTGACGGCTGTTGCGCTCAAAAACGACTTCACAGATATTGCAGTTCAGTATCGAGCAGGGCTTACCGATCAATTCCTGCCTGGAATATCCGGTAATCCGTTCAAGCGCCTGATTGGCCGAGATGATCGTACCCCCCACATCCACGATCATTACGCCATCCTGAATGGTATCGACTACGGTTTTCCAATATCGGTTCAATTCCTGATCCGGCACGAGCAATTCCTTTTTGTCCATTTTTTAACAACTGTTTAAACAATATGTTTAATTTTAAACAGATTATCAACAAAAAAAACGTTTCAATAAGTCCAGGTGTTTTATTCTGGATTCCGGCTTTCGCCGGAATGACGGTCACACGCGATTCCAGCGATTTGAATAGTAATGAATAATCATCACCTTGAAAGGGCTGAAGGCATAACCCATATGAAAAAAAATGGGCTTCTACTGATCTGGATGGCCTGTCCTGGCATGGCTACGGTTGTTTCATTCGCTGAAACACGGACCGTTGCGGCTATGGTCGGACGGAACATACGGGCAGCACCTGATCTGGACCGGATAATCTGTTTGGGACCCGGAGCGCTGCGCCTGATCGTTTATCTGAAGGCTGAAAATAAAGTTGTGGACGTGGAGGATATGGGAAATATGACGGCTTCTATTGCTGATGAAATTCAACAAATATTGGGCATACCGGTTATCGTACTAAGCGATGGGGCACTTGCAACCTTTGATGAAGCGGTTTATGATGCACTATGAAAAGTCGGCAACATATTGAATCAGGCTAAACGGGCTGAGGCGATGGTAGCCTATAGACTTTCAGAAAAAATAATTTCGCTGCGTTATCGGTCGGGGATGGCTGCAAAAGGTCTATCCCCTCCCTGCTGCCTTCCCAAAATCATTATCTGAAAAGCTATAGAAGGCCTGCGCACAAGGTAACCATCATGAAACAGTTGGCGTTCATCCTCAGCGATGTAAATTCTTGCAACACGTTACGATGAAACAAACAGATAAGGAATTCAAATGACATATCAGACAGTTTTAACGGAAATTGGTGATAATTATGTGGGAACCATTACGCTCAACCGCCCCGGTCAGCTCAATACATTTACAACCCAGATGGCAACAGAACTCTATCAGGCGCTTGTGGAAATGGATGCGGACAGACGGGTTCGCGTGGTCATAATCAAAGGCAGTGGCAAGGCATTTTGTGCCGGAATTGACATCAATGAACTGTATGGCAAATCCACAATGGAATACCGGAACTGGATCGAATTGATGGAATCGCCCCTCGCTGGCATCAGTAAAATGAAAAAACCGGTGATTGCCCAGGTTCATGGTGTTGCAGCAGCCAATGGCGCGGGACTGATGGCCGCATGTGACCTGGCGATCGCAGCCGACAACGCCAAAATGGGTTTGACCGCCATCAACGTGGGGCTGAACTGTGTCGGACCGGTCATTCCCATATCGCGATCCGTCGGAAGAAAACGATCTTTGGAACTTTTGCTCTATGGTGAGTTGATTCCGGCATCCCGGGCTCTGGAACTGGGTCTGATCAACAGGGTATGCGCCAAGGAGGACCTGGATAAAGAAACGCAGGATTGGGCCACAACACTGGCTCGAAAAAGCCCCATTGCGGTTCAGATCGCCAAAAAATCATTCTATGCGTCGGAAGATATGGACTACCAAAAGGCCTTTGAATATATGAACGAAGCATTTGCCCGTCTGTGCAGCGCGGACGATGCAAAGGAAGGGGTATCTGCATTTCTGGAAAAACGTCAGCCCAACTGGTCGGAAAAATAGTACGGACCCCATGACACCAAGTCGGTAGGGAATCATCGCGGATTAGCGTGGAAAAGCCGGTCCCGCAGGTAATCAAGTCGGCCCGGTTTACCCGGTTTTTCGGGCATACCTGACACAATGCGGCGGCGTCACGTTAATCCGCTCCGGAGGGGAGCAAGCCATTGATCGCGTTTGTTGCCAAATGAACCCTGAACAGAAATGATTATTTTAAAAAGTTGTGTGATAAACGCCTTCATGGCTAAAAAAGCCTGTAATTTTGATCAGTTTGAAGGCAACTGTACTTTAAAATTTGAATTATTATAAAAATCATCAAAGCCCTCGAAGTGCCTCCTGCTTCTTTCGGATCGAGAACTGTTACACGCCATGTCAGTCAGGTTATCCTTTTGCGTGTAACAGTGATCTCAACGAACCAGTCCTTTAAGCCTTCTAATCGTTTGATAATTTTCTCATAGCCAGCCATGACCTTTTTTTCCCGCTATAGCTTTTAAGATAATGATTTTGGGTAACCATTCATGTTTTATTGCCTCTCACCATACATCGAGATGCTTCTCTTCAGACGCTGATAAAAATTGCAGATGGTATAGACCTCCTGTCTGGGGTTAGGCACAACAAAGGCCCGATGAATGAATTGAAAATAGTTTTTGCGGGGTTGCCAGGAAGGATGGAATGGATCAACAAACTGTTAAAATTTGAACATATGCTTTAACATTTTGTTCTGTTTTTAACGGTACGCCAAAAGATCTTTTGCACTTGATCCGTCAATCGCCTTGTCTGTTAGAGAATAAACGGGTTTTCATTTTGTTTCATTCACTGGCATTCGCTTTGCATTATCATATCAACGCCGCTGGAGGATATGTAAAATGAAACCATCCGATTATCAGGTGATCGATCTGAAACACGCATTTGAGCCAATCGCCATGCTGACGATCTCAAAAACCCTTCGTGAGATGACGCGTGGTCAAACCATCGAGCTTCGAATTTATGATTCGGGTCTACTGAACAATATCAACCGACTGTTCAAAGTATTTTCAAGCCGGCTGATAAAACAGGAAATTCACTTAAGTCAGGAAAGCTGTTGGCGTCTGATTATTCAACCCATTCAAAAGGAGATATGAAAATGAGCGAAATCAATTTATCCGATATAAAACGGTTCCTCGCTGTCTACAGTGGGTAAACCCGATTAAATGCATGGAAATGAAAGGAGGCCTTACATGGAAATGAACCGACGGGGATTTTTCAAGATTGCGGGGGCTGCGGGAGCAGGTATCGCCGTTGCCGCCCGACCCGCCGATGCCTGGGAATCGAAAGCGCCTGCGGATCCACTGGGATGCCTTGTAGATTTGACCCGCTGCATTGGCTGCCGCAAATGTGAACAGGGCTGTCAGATGGTGAATGGTCTTCCCCAGCCGGTTCAGCCCTTTGACGACCTGACGGTTCTGGATAAAAAACGCCGGCCGGACGAACGCGCCTATACGGTGATCAACCGCTACTATCCGGGCCGGCGCGACGCGCGCGACAATCTCGTCCCCACCTTTACCAAGGTCCAGTGCATGCACTGTCAGGATCCCGCCTGTGCTTCGGCGTGCATCGTGGGCGCTCTGACCAAGAAGGAAAACGGCGCCGTGCACTACGATGTGAGCAAGTGCATCGGCTGCCGCTACTGCATGGTGGCCTGTCCGTTCGAGATCCCTGCCTATGAATACCGGGACCCGATCACCCCGCGCGTGATGAAGTGCACCTTCTGCTATGAACGGGTTGAAACGGAGGGCAAGCCACCGGGTTGCGCTGCCATCTGTCCAGTGGAGGCCATCACCTTCGGCCGCCGCAACACCCTGCTCAAGGTCGCCAAAAAGCGGATTCAAAGCGACCCCGGCAGCTATGTCAATCACATTTACGGTGAGCATGAGGCAGGCGGTACCTCCTGGCTGTATATCTCCGGCGTGCCCTTCGACCGCGTCGGATTCATCAATGTGCCCAACCGGCCGCTGAACCAGCTTGCCGAGACGGTCCAAAGCTCCCTGTTCAGCTACCTGTGGTCACCGATCGTGCTTTTCGGCATGCTGGGCGGTATCATGTGGGCTTTCCGCGACAAAAGCGACCGGAAACCCCATGCCGACATAGAACCCCATAACAAAGGAGGACACTCATGATCGCTCACCCCAACCCGATCCGGGCGTCGTTCTGGACCCCCGGCGTGCTCGTGCTGGTGGTTTTAATGGGCGCCGGCGCCATAGCCATTCTGGCGCGGTTCATCGCCGGCATCGGCTATGTATCCAACCTGAGCACCGCCCGACCCTGGGGAATCTGGATCGGTGTCGATGTCGCATCGGGTGTGGCGCTGGCCGCCGGCGGATTCACCACGGCGTTTCTGGCGCACATCCTCGGCAAGCACTATTACGAGCCTGTCATCCGGCCGGCCCTTCTGACCGCCATGCTGGGCTACACGTTCGTCGTTCTGGGTTTGATCGTGGACATCGGCCGCTCCTGGGCCATCTGGAAGCCCATGATCTACTGGAATCCGCATTCGGTCCTGTTTGAAGTCGCCATGTGCGTCATGTTCTATGTGAACGTGCTCTACATCGAATTCGTTCCCATCGTGGTGGAGCGATTCAAGGGGCGGGTGAACCTGCCCGGGCCGCTTGCGGCCCTGAACGGGATGGCTGAAACCCTGCTCGCTCTGGCCGACAAGATTCTTTCCAGGCTCATGTGGTTCTTCATCATTGCCGGTGTCGTTCTTTCCTGCATGCACCAGTCAAGCCTCGGGTCATTGATGCTGATCGCCCCCACCAAGCTGCATCCGCTCTGGTACACACCCATTCTGCCATTGCTGTTTCTGAGTTCGGCCATCGCCATCGGCTACCCCATGGTGGTGTTCGAAACCACGCTCGCCACCACGTCGCTGAGACTCGACCCGGAAATGCCTCTCCTCTCGCGCTTGATGCGCATCACCGTCTTTCTGCTGGGAACCTACCTGGCGCTGAAAGTGGGAGACATGGCGATCCGCAAGACCTACGTCTATCTCCTGGACGGGACGGCCCAGACCAATTCCTTCCTGGTGGAGATGCTCCTTGGCGTCATCGTGCCCTGGATTATGCTGCTGTCACCCGTGGTGCGCCGCTCGCGCCGCTGGCTGTTCACCGCCTGCACGCTGATCGTCGGCGGGGTGCTGCTCAACCGGATTAATGTGTTCGTCGTCGGCTATCGCCCGCCGGTCAGCGAAAACAATTACTTCCCCTCGATCACAGAAGTGCTGATCACCGTCGGGTTCATCGCAGCCCTGATGTTTCTCTACCGCTTTTTTGTAACATATTTACCGGTCCTGAATAGACCCGGACAGGAGGTGACCCCATGACCCATACAGGAGGAATCCGTCTGACCCGCATATTCAAGCGGTTGTCAGGCGCCATTGCCATTCTGGCGGTGTTCGGCGGACTGGTCGGATTTTTGTTCGGCGGCCCGTCATCGCTCCCGGAGGCGATCGCGGCCACTGAGGGAGCCGCGCCGGTTCATAAACCCGATCCGGCATGGATTGCCCCGGATCAGGAGGCCGCCAAGAAGCGGTCCCAGGAACTGGTCCCATTCATCGAGGCCGTCATGGACGAGTGTCAGTTGTGCCGGCAGATGCGACTGCGGGAGATGGGCCTGGGAATCAAAGACACCGCCAGCAGCTATTTCCTGCTTGACAGCCCCATTATCAAAAAAAGTGAGGACCTCTACAGTCCGGTACGATTCAAACACAACAAACACGCGGCCCAGATCAAGGACTGCGCGCTTTGCCATCATCGACGGCCCCTGGACGAAGGCGCCAAGGAGACCACGCGCTGCTCGGCCTGCCACCAGGAGGCATTCCGTCCGGACCAGCCCGAGCGTATCGGCCTGAAAGCCGCTTTTCATCAGCAGTGCACGGGTTGCCACCAGGAAATGCAGAAAGGCCCGACCGACTGCCTGGGATGCCACAACAAGAACGTGCCGGACCATAAGGAACTGGTGAAGCTTTCAGACAAGCCGCAGCCGACCGAAGTGACCCAGGAATGTCTGCGCTGCCACAAGGCTGCCGGTGAAGACATGCTTAAAACCGCCCACTGGCTGTGGAAAGGACCGTCGCCCTACACCCTTAACCGCAGCAAACATGTCGAGCACGGCAAGGCCACCACTGCCGTGAACAATTTCTGAATCAGCATCCATAGCAACGAGGCTCGTTGCACAAGCTGTCACGCAGGATACGGATACAGAGACGCAACGTTTGATTTTACCGATATGACCAAAATTGACTGCCTGATCTGTCATGACCGGACCGGTACCTACAGTAAAGTGCCGACCGAGGCCGGCATGCCTGATCCCAAGGTGGATCTGGTGCAGGTGGCCAAGAGCGTGGGCCGCACCAGCCGCAAGACCTGCGGAGACTGCCATTTCAACGGCGGTGGTGGTGAGGCTGTCAAGCACGCGGATATGTCCCGCCAACTCCTCGACCCCGAGCGCAGTTGTGACATCCACATGGGCGGTTACGACTTCCAGTGCTCGGAATGCCACCGCACCCGCAACCATAAAATTAGCGGTCGCAGCACATCTGTGCCCGTATCCGAAGGCGGTTTCAGTTGCGAGGACTGCCACGGCAAGCAGCCGCACTCCTGCGACAGTCTGCTGGACCCACACCTGAACAAACACAGCGAAACCATCGCCTGCAACACCTGCCACTCGCCGGTGTACGCCAAATGCAAGCCGACGGTCGTTTCCTGGGACTGGTCCAAGGCCGGCGACAAAAACCGCAAGCCCCAAAAGGACAAGTATGGCATGGATGACTACAACTGGATGAAGGGGGAGTTTGTCTGGAAGGAATCGGCCAAGCCGATCTATACCTGGTACAACGGATCCATGAAGCGCGTACTCCTGGGAGACAAGGTCGATATCGACGCGCCCTACGTCAACATCACCGAACCGGTGGGTTCGATCAAGGATCCCGGTTCCAAGATCTCTCCATTTAAAATCATGCAGGGTACCATGACGGTTGACATCGAACACCGCCATCTGATCGTGCCGCACCTGTTTCCCAAAAACAAGGAGGACACGACGGCCTACTGGAAGCACGCAGACTGGCAGAAAGCCATCACCACCGGTATGCAGGCGGCCCACCTGCCGTACAGCGGCAAGTACAAGTGGCTGGATACCCGCATGCACTGGGGGATCGAGCACGAGGTCATGCCGGCCGACATGGCGCTGTCCTGCGTGCAATGCCATGAAAGCCTGAAAGGCGAACGCACCTGCAATCGCTGCCATCAGGACAGCCGGGACGTGGACTTCAAAACAATCGCCCAAAAAGGGACCGACTTCAGCTTCATGGCCTCCAAAGGCCGGGACGTCAGCCACCTGATCGGGACGACGGATTACATCGACTTCAAAGCCCTGGGCTACAAGGGTGATCCCATCATCCATGGCGGGCGTTTCAAGAAGCTCCCCATGGGATATAAAACCCAATAAACCATCTCCTCCTCGCAAAGCAGGCAGTCTATATAAGCTTTTAAGATAATGATTTTGGGAAGGCAGCAGGGAGGGGACAGGCCTTTTCGGCCATCCCCGACCGATAACGCACCCATAATCTTTATCTTGAAAGCTATAGAAGCACAGGGGGGTGGTCTGCGGTCAGGCAGCATTGCCGGGAGAACGCCCTTGCCAAGGGGGGGCGAACGGATTCCGGGAGACGGTGATTTCGTTGAGGCGGTACGGGCTCATGCAACGGAATCCCTGAACCGGAAACATCATCTTCGGAACAAATATCCTAATCTGGAGACGATCATTCAGCGGATTGGCGATTTGCTTGGTATGACGCGGGAAGAGGTGCTGGCTGCCGGAAAGAATCGTCGGACCGTTCATGCCAGAAGCCTTCTGTGTTATTTTGCAGTAGACGCGTTGGGAATCCGCATGACCGGGCTTTCCACCCGGCTTGACATTTCTGATCACCAACCTGTGCAATAATTTCCGGTACACCCAGAGGGGTGCAAGAGAAGTCTGCATGTATGTCATGGACAATGATATCGCAGACACGTTAAAATAACGGGACGGCCGCCTTTTAAAAACCATCGAAGAACCTTTCAACACGTTTTGGGGCAATGCGGTCGCATTGCCCCGTGTATGTTCGGGTTCCATGATCATACCTTTGCTTCAGCACCCAACAGACCGTCAAGCGCCTGTTTCAGCGAACCCGAAGGATTGACCACAATCGGACGGTCGCCAATCTGGGTCGAGTAACGTTGTGAGGACTGATTCTGACTGTAAACATCGGTCAAACGATTGCTGAGCTTTGCCACATCTGTTTCAGAAAGCTTTTTTTTCTGAGCAAATGATTGCAAATTCAAGACCTGCCCATTTTGAATGAAGGCCATACCATATTTTCGGGGTGGCTTCCCAATGAAAACATAGCTTGTCTCTGTACCCGGAATCACCTCCAGCGGATCTTTCACATCCTTTGCCAGAGTTTCCAGTTCTTTCCTGACCTTTTCGATTTTCCTGGCCGCTTCACAATCGGGTTCAAGCGGTGGATAATCCTTACCCTTGCCAAAGAACCGGTCCAAAATTCCCATAATTATCTCCTTTCTTTACTGGTTTTCAATGCATCCCCCGCGCACGTTTCAGCGGGTTTGAGCCCACGCCACATCGACAGCCCGCCGCCGGGGACGCTGTAACAGCCAGATACATCCAAAAATAGCGATGCCGATAATTTTTACAATCTCCGGGTTGTTGATGTGCAGCAGATCGCCGACGGCAAAGGGATTGAGGATGGTAAAGGTAATCCCCAGAAAAATAATGCCCTCGTACCATCTGTTGCGGGCGATGAAAAACCCCTGGGTGGCGCAGGCAAAGGCGAACATGGCAATGCATCCGGTCACGAATATCCAGACGGCCAGAGGCCATGAGTCGACGCCTATCAGTAACAGGCGCTCGTTGAAAATGAACATGAACGGCAAAATGGCGGTACGGATGTCGTACATGAATCCCTGCACTCCGGTGGCAATTGGCGGGCTCTTGGCAATAGCCGAGGCTGCAAATGCGGCCAGTCCCACCGGCGGGGTATCATCGGCCAGAATGCCGAAAAAGAAAACGAACAGGTGCGCCGTGATCAGATGCACCTCCAGACCCAAATCAGGCGCCAGCGTCACAATGATGGGGGCGGTCAAAGAAGCCATGACGATATAGTTGGCCGTGGTGGGAAGCCCCATGCCAAGCAGCAGGCAGGCAATGGCCGTGATGATCAACAGCACGATGAGGTTACCACCCGAGATGATGGCCACCACTTCGGTAATGAGTCCGCCAAGACCCATGGTTACCACGCCGACAATGATGCCTGCCGCAGCGACAGCCACGCCAATGCCCATCATGTTGCGGCCTCCGGCAACAAACGATTGCCAGAGAATGACCAGTGCCTTATTCAGCCCGCTGACCACACTTTCCCCCCGCCGCAGCGACAGGATCGGTTCCCGAATCAGGATGAGGGCTCCCAGCATCAGGATGGCATTGAACGCCGAAAGCTCCGGGCTATGCCTGAGAACCATCAACTGCCAGATGATGACGGCAAGTGGAACCAGGAAATGCATGCCCGAAATCAATGTCGGCCAGAAAGGGGGCAACTCCGCGCGGGGGACACCCCGCAACCCGAGCTTTCCGGCTTCCAGATGGGTGATGTAAAACAGGGCGCAGTAACTGATGACAGCCGGCACAAAGGCGGCCTTGACGACATCGATATAGGCCATATTACAGTATTCTGCGATGATGAAGGCCGCAGCGCCCATGATGGGCGGCATCAACTGGCCATTGGTGGATGCGGCAACCTCAATCGCCGCCGCCTTGGTCGCGGGATAGCCGACCGATTTCATCAGCGGGATGGTGAATGTTCCGGTGGTGACCACGTTGGCAACCGAAGACCCGGATACCATGCCGCTCAAGCCGGATGCCACCACCGCTGCCTTGGCGGGTCCCCCCCGGAAGGAGCCCAAGAGACTGAAAGCGATTTTGACGAAATACTCTCCCCCTCCGGCCTTGTCCATAATTGATCCGAAAAGCACGAACATGAACACAATGGTTGAAGACACATCCAGCGGAATGCCGTAGATACCCTCGGTGGACATGGTCTCCTGGCCGATGAACCGGCTGAGGGACACGCCTTTGAACGCAATCACATCGGGCATGTAAGGCCCGTAAAATGAATACAGGATGAAGATGGTTGCCAGGCAGGCCAAGGCCGGGCCCAGCGAGCGCCGGGCCGCTTCCAGCAGCAGCACGATGAGTATGATGCCAAAAACAATATCCCGGGTCAGGGGGGACCCCTGCCTGTCGGCCAGACCCTGATAGTCCAGAACAATGTAAAGCGCGGAAACGGCGGCAGCCCCGGCCAGCAGGAAGTCAAACCAGACGATCCTGCGGCGGCGGGTGAGAAACCGAAGCGGTCCTTTGAGCTGACGTCTGCCAAGCAGCGGATAGCTCAGGTACACCAGCGAAATGGCAAAGGCCAGGTGGATGGCTCGCACCGAGACGGTTTCCAGAAGAATCACCTTGGGCAGAAGAAACTGGAAGCAGGACCAGGTGAAGGCCACCACCGGTATGACCCAGCGCTGCCAGCCTTCGGGATTGCGCCCCCCGACTTCAACTTCTTCAACGATCCGCTGCGCCCGGGAGATGCCATTCCCTTGGTTCGGTGTTGGGGCTGTGCTTGACGTGCTGTTCTGCTTGCTGCTCATGGATTCCTCGCACAGGGTTTTCAAACAGGCTCTTGGCGTCTACTTCATCAAACCGGCCTCTTTGAAGTACTTCATGGCACCGGGATGAATGGGTGCGCTTAACCCAAGTATCATTTCCTGTTTATTCAGACCGGAAAAGGCCTCGTGCAGTTTCTTGAAATCCTCCAGGTTATCAAACACCTCTTTGGTAATGGCGTATACCACATCATCAGGCATGTCTGCCCGTGTCACAAAGGTCGCATTCACCGCAAATGTGGGCACATCCTCCTTGTTGACTGCCTGCTCATAAAACGCCACGGGAATCTTTGCCTTTACATAGTACGGGTATTTTTTGACCAGGGTTGTGAGCTGGGCATCGTCGATCGGGATCAGACGTACTTTTTCCCGACCGGCAGTGGCTTCCTTGATCATGCCGGCGGGATTTCCCACCGTATAGATGAACGCGTCAATTCGGCCGTCCTGGAGCATTTTGGGAGACTCGGCCGGCTTCAGATCCTCGGCTTTGGCAAAATCAGCATGGCTCATGCCGTATTCAGTAAGGATGTCGATAAAATTCTGGCGCTGCCCGGATCCCGGATTTCCGACAGCCACCCGCTTGCCTTTCAGATCGGTGAACGTCTTGATACCGCTCGATTCGGAGGCCACGATAAAAAACGTCTCCGGATGGATGGAAAACACAGCCCGAAGATCCTTCTGTGGTCCGCTGTCCTTCCACTCCGCCAGGCCATTGACCGCCTGATACTGACGGTCGGACTGAACAACCCCGAAGTCCAGATCACTCTTCAGGATGGCGTTGACGTTGAAAACCGAACCGCCGGTGGCCTCCACGGTGCAGCGAATGTTGTACTCATCCTTCTTGGTGTTCACAATCTTGGCAATGGCTCCGCCAGTTGGGTAGTACACACCGGTGATACCGCCGGTGCCGATGGTGACAAACTTCATGGCGGCCGATGCCTGATTTCCATCAATCCCCAGCAGACCGACAGCCGCAAATACAGCGATTACGGTGAAAATGCCAAAGCTCTTGAAGTACCGTTTCATGTTCTGTCCCTCCTTTGTTGTGTGGGTTTCGGTTGTCAAAAGGTCATTCTGTTTTTACCTTGCGGGTCTGAAAGTCTTCTAATGCCTTCTGGCGCTCGGGTGATGACACAGTGGCCAGACAGGCCTCGATTTCATAATTCATCAGGGCATCCAGGCTGACCTCCGGTGCCATGTCGATGCCTTTTTTGATCAGCCGGATCGAAAATGCCGAGTTGGGAACAATCTTTCTGGCCATGTCCATGGCAGCTTCCATAAGACAGTCGTCAGCCACGACCTGATTTACCAGCCCGATACGCAGGGCCTCTCGTCCGTCGATCATGCCACTGGTAAAGAAAAGCTCCTTGGCTTTTCCGGGCCCGACCAGTAGCGGAAGCAGGCGTAAGGCCCCACCCGTAACGGATGAAGACACCTTCGCTTCAGGAGAGCCAAACCGTGTTCCTTCACCAGCAATGCGCAAATCGCAAGCCAGTGCCAGCTCGTATCCTGACCCCAGCGCGTAACCGTTTACGGCAGCGATGGTCGGTTTTTCGAAACGGATGATCAGTCGTGAAGTCTCCTGCAGGTGATTCAGATAATCACGATATTGATGGATGGTACGGTCCCGGGAATCTTTCAGATCGGCCCCGGTGGAGAAGGCCCGTCCTTGGCCGGTGAGAACCACAGCCCGTACGTCATCGTCCATAGCTGCTTCATGTAAGGCATTTCGAAGGTCCAACCAAAGCTGTTTGTTCATGGCATTCAGGACGCTGGGCCGGTTCAGCGTGATAACAGCTACCTGATCTTTTTTGTGATAAATCACGGTTTCAAATTCCATGGTGCCATGCCTCCATTAATGGGTCAGTATGATGCGGGCATCCACCACACTGATGCCATCAGCGTGAACAATAACCGGGTTGAGATCCACTTCTGCCAGGTCCGGGTTTTCAACAGCGATCCGTGACAGACATTCGATCAAATGATGGATGGCCCCGATATCCGTTTCACTTTGTCCGCGAAAGCCCTTGAGCAGGGGATAGCCTCGAATGGCGTGAATCATGCGCTCGACATCGCCTGAACTCAGGGGGGCCACGCCAAAGGTCACATCCTTGAGTACTTCGACAAAAATGCCACCGAGCCCGAACATGACCACCGGCCCGAATCCCGGGTCCTGAAAAATGCCAAAAATACACTCCTGACCCGGTGGCGCCATGGGTGTTACCAAAAATCCCTCAATCCGGGCCATCGGGGATGCCACGCCTACCAGCCTGAGAATATCCCGGGCAGCATCTTTTACCGCGGTGGCGCTGGTCAGATTCAGTTTGACGCCCCCTACATCCGATTTATGAAGAATGTCCGGGGATACCACTTTGATTGCGACTGGAAAGCCCAGTCTTCGCGCCTCCAGGACAACCTCGGCTGGAGAATCCGCGAAAGCGGTCGAAGGCAGATGCAACCCATAAAGCCGGAGGATTTCAAGGGACTCGGTTTCGAGCAGGTTTCTGCGCCCCTGTTTACGTGCCACCTCGGCAATCTTTAGCACCTTGCGTCGTCGATGTTTATCTGACTTGACCGGTTTGACCGCTTCGGACCTGATGGTGTTGGTATACTGACACGCCAGTGATGACAGAGACTGAGCGGCACGTTCCGAACTGACATGAACCGGAATTCCGCCCTGTCTTAACACGTTTATCGCTTCGTAGTCCTCCATCGCAAAGCTGGTGTGGACCACCAGCGGTTTTTTAAACCGGCTGACCAGCTCCACCAGCTTTCGGGAAGTCTCGGTCTCCAGCGGACCGACATGTGGCGCAATGATGTCCCTGAATCCACCAAAAAACCCGGTAAGATAGACCATGTCCACGTCATCAGCATCCATGACTGCCTCCACACAGGCAGCAATCACAGAAGGCTTTTCCTCGGCCGTACCGCCATAATCAACCGGATTGTGGGCGGGCATTCCGGCCAGCAGATAGGGTCGGATGCGCTTCTGCGTATCCGCCGTCAATACCGGCACATCAAGCCCATGTCTTTCGGCATTGTCTGCGGCCACTGCGTTATCCCCACCGCCCTCTGAAAGTATGGCCACGCGGTTGCCTTTTGGTATTGGACAATCCAGAAAGGCTTCGGCCAGATCGAACATTTCGTCAATATTTGTAACACGGATGATCCCCGCCTGTTCAAAAGCGGCATCCACGATTCGATCGTCAGCGGCAAGCGCACCCGTATGAGATGCGCTGGCTCTTCGGCCGGCGTTTGTATTGCCCACCTTGAGGGCGATGATCGGCTTGATATGCGTCGCTTTTCGACAGACCTGGATCAGCGCATCTCCCTGTTTAATGCTTTCCAGATACAGCAGGATGACCCGGGTCTGGTGATCTTCCATCAGAAAATCGACATATTGATGAAACGGTACCCCGATGGCGTTTCCGGAAGATATGATTCGTGAAAATCCCCTTCCCCGTCTCCGTGCATAATGGGTCAGTGAGTCAATGATGTTTCCGCTTTGTGCCAGGACAGATAGATGTCCGGGTTGAATCATTGGAATGCCCAGCAAATTTATCGGTCCGGAAGCCGAATACATGCCTGAACAATTGGGTCCGATGACTTGAATCCCGTAACGGTTGGCGATGGCCATGATCTGATCTTCGATCTGTTTACCCTCTGCACCGGTTTCCCCAAAACCGGCTGTAATGATGACAACGCCTTTGGCCCCTTTTTCGGCAGCATCCTGGACCGCCCTGGGTATCAGTTTGCCTGGAATGACAATCATAACCAGGTCCAATGGGCCTTCCACATCTGTCAGAGACGAATATGCATCCAATCCGAAAAGCCTGTCGCGTTTGGGATTGATGAGATAAATCCGACCCGGGTAGCTGCCTTCAATCAGGCTGCGGGTTCTGCGTTCCGCAGCTTTTCCAGGGACTTCGGAGGCCCCAACGATCGCCACGGCAGCCGGGTTGAAGATGGGATACAAATCATGCCGGGTATCCATATGATTCATTCCTTATTAACGGGTTTCATGTCAGGTTTGTTTCTGGATGAAATCGCATTTCCGGATCGGGCATCGACTGCCCAGGTCGGCATATGCCGTTTTTCCATCTGGTAGTAGATGTTCTTTTCATCCCACAACTGCTCCATCCGCCTGAGCTGTTTCAGGGCTTTTTCTCCTTCCATAAATGCAATGGCGGTTACCAGCGCATTCATCAGGCTGAGAATCGATACATAGGACTCGATAAAGGAGTCGATACGGCATCGCACGGCCAGCAGGTGATCCGAAAAACGAGCGAGCGGTGAAAACGGCGAGTCGGTCAGACTCACAACCACAATGCCCGCAGCATGAGCGGCCTCGGCCACCTCAATTGTCAGACGGGTATAACGCGGAAAGGAAATGGCAACCAGAACCGAGCCGCGAGATATGCTGCTGACCTCCCGCCACAACTCACCGGTTCCCGGCACGATCAGTCTCACCCGCTTACCCAGAAACCCGAGGGTGCTCGAAAGAAAAACAGCCAGTGAGTGTGCCGAGCGCAGTCCGACAATGCTGATATCCTCGACATCTTTCAGAATACGGGCAACACCGGCGATGCTGTCAACATCCAAATGCTCCGAAATTTCCATCAGGTTTTTGGCATCCTGTTGAACCACCGAGGAGATCAGCTCATCCACGCTTTCAATATGGCTGGAGGTTCGCTTCAACCGTGAAATTGTGTCAAGTCGGGTTACCAGGAAAGTGCGGAGATGTTGTTTCATTTCCGGGAACCCCGCAAAACCCAGTGCCTGAGCAAGGCGTATGACGGTGGCATCCGATACACCGGACGCTTTTGCCAACTGGGCCGCGGTCATGAACACCGCGTCATCGGTATGTTGCAGGATATATTCGGCCAGCTTGATTTGTCGCCGCGTCAGTGGTGTTTGGGGAGCGGGAAGAAGGGCGACGGTATCGTTCATTACACCTGCTTTCTGTAATTATTATTACATTTAAGATAATAATTGAAATAATTCATTCATTTTGATATAAATGTCAATAAAAAAATCTCGGATTTTCCTCGCAACGATTAACAGCCATGAGTTGTCGGATATGGCGGAATCTCAATAATCATTACTCAAATCCCGATACGGCATCGAAACCCAGAATCGAAATACCGTTTCCCCATCGCACCGTTTATTTCGCAACGGACACTGGCGGAAACGCCACGCCGACTCAACTGATTATGAATTGCGACCAAAACTGAATCTGGAGGAAAAACATGTCGGAAAACAAATGGATGCAACGGGTGATCATCGACCGGGTCCAGCCGCAAATCGACGGTGGACAGTTTCCCATCAAACGGACACCCGGTGAAAAGGTCAAGGTGCGCGCCGATATCCTGACAGACGGCCATGATGCCATTTCAGGTCTGTTGCTGTTCCGCCATGAACGTGACTCCCGATGGCGGGCTGTTTTCCTGGAAAGTTTTCCCAATGACAGATGGAAGGCCTCATTCAAGGTCACGGAACTCGGCCGGTATCGCTACACGGTCTGCGCCTGGCTGGATATATTTAAAAGCTGGCAACGGGATTTGGCCAAGCGCATTGAAGCCGGCCAGGACATTACCCTGAATCTGCTCATTGGGGCCGAGATTATCGAAAAAAATCTGACTTGGGCTCCGGAAACACAGCAGGCCCTGCTCACTGCCTGTGCATCCGCCCTGCGTTCCGACAGAAGCCAGACTGCCAGAGCAAAACTGGCGATTAACCCGAAGCTTTTAACCCATATGTCGCAGTGTGTGCCGGATCGCACCCGGATGACATTTTATTCCAGATCCCTTGAGGTGGTTGTCGAGCCGGTGAAGGCCCGTTTCAGTGCGTGGTATGAAATGTTTCCCCGCTCCTGCAGCCCGACGCCGGGAACGCACGGCACGTTTGCCGACTGCGAAGCCAGGCTGCCGTATGTGGCCGAGATGGGCTTTGATGTGCTGTATCTGCCACCGATCCATCCCATCGGGATCACCCACCGCAAGGGCCAGAACAATGCTCCGGTTTGTGAGCCGGGAGACCCCGGCAGCCCCTGGGCCATCGGTGCTGCCGGGGGAGGGCACATGGCGATCCATCCGGAATTGGGCACGTTTGAAGATTTTCAAAAATTTCTCAGTCGGGCCGAATCACTGGGTCTTGATGTTGCAATGGACCTGGCGTTTCAGTGCAGCCCCGACCATCCCTATGTTCGGGAGCACCCGGAATGGTTTCGGATGCGCCCGGACGGATCGATTCAGTATGCCGAAAACCCACCGAAAAAATATCAGGATATCTATCCGCTTGATTTCGAATGTGCAGAACGCCGTACGCTCATGGAGGAACTCCATCGGGTCGTCCTGTTCTGGATCGAACAGGGCATCCGCATTTTCCGGGTGGACAATCCTCACACCAAACCGTTCATTTTCTGGGAATGGCTCATTGGTGAAGTGAAACGATCTCACCCCGAGGTGATTTTTCTGGCAGAAGCATTTACCCGGCCCAAGGCCATGTACCGTCTGGCCAAACTGGGATTCAGCCAGTCCTATACGTATTTTGCCTGGCGGAATACCGCATGGGAAATCCGAAAATATTTCACCGAACTCACCCAAACGGAAGTGGTTGAATTCTTTCGTCCCAACTTGTGGCCGAACACGCCGGACATTCTGACCACGTATCTTCAAACCGGCGGACCGCCGGCATTCATTGCACGATTGATTCTGGCGGCAACCCTGGGTGCGAATTACGGCATTTATGGTCCAGCCTTTGAGCTGTATGAAAACCGGTCACGTCAACCCGACAGTGAGGAATATCTGAAATCAGAAAAATACGAAATCCGGAACTGGGATATTGATTCTCCCGACAGCATCAAAGATATAATCGCACGCGTCAACCGGATCCGTCGGGAAAACCCGGCGCTTCATACAGATCGCAGCCTGCGTTTTCATCCGGTCGACAACGAGCAGTTGATTTGCTACAGTAAACATACGGCAGATTTGTCCAATATCATTCTGACCGTGGTGAACCTGGATCCGCATCACACCCATGCTGGCTGGGTCACCCTGCCGTTAGCTGAACTGGGACTTGACCTCGACAAGTCCTTTCAGGTTCACGATCTGCTGAGCGATGCTCGCTACATCTGGCAACCCCAGCGCAATTTCGTGGCGCTCAACCCACAGATCATGCCGGCCCATATCTTCAGAGTCCGGAAAAAGATTCGAACCGAACACGATTTCGACTACTTCATGTAGCCGGTATTTGGGTAGCTGAAGACTCAAGACTATAGGTATCTGCTTCCGGCAACCTGCTCCCAGAAGCCAACAAGCCACGAGTTGCGTTTCCCGAAAAAGGAAAAACAATGACCAAAATCGTCGAAGAAATCACTGGCATGGGCAACGATCCCCTCTGGTTCAAAGATGCCGTCATCTATCAGTTGCATGTCAAAAGTTTTTTCGACAGTGATGATGACGGTGTTGGAGATTTCAAGGGACTGACCCAAAAACTCGACTACCTTCAGGACCTGGGCATTTCCGCTATCTGGCTGATGCCCTTTTGCCCAAGCCCCCTTCGAGACGACGGTTACGATATCTCCGACTTTCGCAGCATTCATCCTGCGTACGGCACCCTGCGGGATTTCAAAAAATTTCTGGGAGAAGCGCACCGCCGTGGGTTGCGGGTGATCACCGAACTGGTGGTCAACCACACGTCCGATCAGCATGCCTGGTTCCAGCGCGCCCGCCGTGCCAAACCCGGCAGTTCCTGGCGCGACTGGTATGTCTGGAGCGACTCAACGCAACGCTACGCGGACGCACGGATCATTTTTCAGGACTTCGAAACGTCCAACTGGACATGGGATCCCGTGGCCGGAGCGTACTACTGGCACCGCTTTTACTCCCATCAGCCAGACCTCAACTTTGACAATCCCCACGTGCGGGAGGCGGTCATGGCTACCCTGGATTTCTGGTATGAAATGGGCGTTGACGGGCTGCGGCTGGATGCCATCCCCTACCTTTTTGAACGAGAAAATACCAACTGCGAGAACCTTCCGGAAACACATCATTTCCTGAAAGACATGCGGGCGCATATGGATGCCCGATTCAAAGACCGCATGCTCCTTGGCGAGGCGAACCAGTGGCCCGAGGATGCCGTGGTCTATTTCGGTGACGGGGATGAATGCCATATGGCGTTCCACTTTCCGCTTATGCCCAGACTGTTCATGGCCATGCACATGGAGGACCGTTTTCCGGTCTTGGACATCCTGGATCAGACCCCGGCCATTCCGGAAAACTGCCAGTGGGCGATCTTTCTTCGCAATCACGATGAATTGACCCTGGAAATGGTTACGGACGAAGAACGGGATTACATGTACCGGGTGTATGCAAAAGATCCCCGAATGCGGATCAATCTCGGAATCCGGCGCCGTCTTTTTCCCCTGCTGGGCAATCACCGTCGCCGCACCGAACTGGCCAACGCCCTGCTGTTCTCCCTGCCGGGTTCACCGGTGATTTACTACGGTGATGAAATCGGCATGGGTGACAATGTCTATCTTGGCGACCGGGACGGTGTGCGTGCACCGATGCAATGGAGTGCAGACCGCAACGCCGGCTTTTCACATGCCAACCCCCAGAAGCTGTTTCTGCCGGTGATCATCTCTCCGGAATACCACTATGAGGTGATTAACATCGAGGTACAGCAGGCCAACCCGCATTCCGCGCTGTGGTGGATGAAACGCCTGATCGCGCTGAGAAAACGGTTCAAGGCCTTTTCCCGCGGCTCGATCGAATTTCTGACACCCGACAACCACCGCATCCTGGCATTCATCCGCCGCTACCGGAACGAAAGGCTTTTGATCGTCTGCAACTTGTCCCGGTTTGTTCAGCATGTGCAACTGGATCTGTCCGCATACCTGGGAATGGTCCCGGTGGAACTTTTTGGCAGAACCCCGTTTCCGCCTGTTCAGTCAGCCCCTTACTTCCTCTCGCTCGGACCCCACAGTTTTTACTGGTTTTACCTGACACCACCGCAGACGATTGACGATGGAACATTACCGCAAACCGGGGACACAGAAATCCCAATGGTGGTGGCGGATTGTGAAGAAGACGATTTTTATGCCGGCAAGGCCAATTCGCGGCTGGAGGAGATTCTCCCCGGCTTTCTCACCAGAAGCCGTTGGTTCGCTGGCAAAGCGCGGCCACTCAAGCAGGCCATCATCGTGGACCAGTTTCCCCTGACCAAAAATTCCTGTCGCTGGACCATTGTTCTGGTGCGGGTGGACTACCTTTCCGGTGATACCGAACTGTATTGCATTCCCATGACACTGGTTCAGCCAGATCAATCCGACCGGCTGATTCAGGAACATCCCGGTGCCGTTATTGCCAGACTCAGGCTCAGAAATAAATTCCCGGTCCTTCTGCTGGTCGATGCACTGGCAGATGCCACATTCGGAGAAGTCCTGCTGGAAATCCTGATCCGCAAACGGGTCATCCACGGGCACCACGGCCAGATACGAAGTTTCACCACGCGTGCCTTCGGCTCATTGTTCAAAAAAGGACAAGTCCTTCCGTCTCCCACGATCATGCAGGCCGAGCAGAGCAACACGTCGATTCAATTCGGTGACAGACTGATCCTCAAACTCATCCGCAAGCTCGCGCCAGGGATCAATCCTGACCTTGAAATCGGCCGGTTGCTGACCGACAATCGATTTCCGTACTGCGCACCCACCGCCGGTGCGATCGAACTTCGATTGAACCAGGATGAACCGATGACCATCGCGATACTTCAGGGATTTGTAGCCAACCAGGGTGATGCCTGGCATTATACCCTGAACCATTTGGAGCATTACTTCGAAGCGGCCATGGGGCGACCCCTTCCGGTTCTGCCCGATGCTTTTCCCGTTGACCTGCTCGACACGGCGCCAAACGACGTGGCCGTCGGGCTAATCGGATTTTATTTGGAATCCGCCCGACTTTTGGGACGACGCACCGCCGAAATGCATCGATGCCTGGCATCGGTGCAAAACCAGCCGGAATTCCGGCCGGAAGCGTTTTCCAAGCTTTATCAGCGTGCACTTTACCAGTCATTGCGCACGCAGATCGGGAAAACCCTGCCGCTGTTGCGACGGCAGTTCAACCGGTTGCCCGAAGGTCTCCGCCCGCTGGCGGTGTATGTCCTGGAGCATGAAAAGGAACTGATGAACCGTTTCCGGGATTTGCTCAAAACCAGGATATGCGCCCTGCGCATCCGCTGTCACGGTGACTATCACCTGGGCCAGGTACTCTTTACCGGAAATGATTTCGTCATCATCGATTTCGAGGGTGAACCGGCCCGCCCCATCACAGAACGGCGCATCAAGCGATCCGCCCTGCGGGATGTGGCCGGGATGCTTCGCTCCTTCCATTACGCCGGCCACGCCGCCCTGCTGCGTCGGCAGATAAACGGAATTCCGCCTGAATTCATCCCGGAACTGACGCACTGGACGGTTTTCTGGCAACGCTGGGTCAGTGCCGAATTTCTGAAAAGTTACCTGAAGGAAGCCGGCCAGGACCTGTTCATTCCCTGCAGCCGCAATGAACTTTCTGTCCTTTTGAGGGTGCTCCTTCTGGAAAAGGTGGTTTACGAACTGTCCTACGAATTGAACAACCGTCCGGACTGGGTGGAAATTCCGCTGTACGGAATCCGGCAACTGCTGGGCGATTCCGGCAATTGACGTTCTGGAAAGGAGATCACGCATGCCATCCCATGAAAACCAAATTACCGATACTCGTGCTCCGAACACAGGCCACGGCCTTTTCATGCTGTCTGCCGATGACATCTACCTCTTCAATCAGGGTAGTCACTTTCAGCTCTACGACAAAATGGGCGCGCATATCGTGTCCGAAGGCGAATTCCCGGGTGTGCATTTTGCCGTATGGGCGCCCAATGCCCGTCAGGTATCTGTCATCGGAAATTTCAACAACTGGGATAAATTCAGCCATCCGTTGCAGCCTGCAGAATCCTCCGGCATCTGGACAGGATGGGTTCCGGACCTTGAACACGGAACGGTTTACAAATACCATATCGAATCCATGCATAACGGGTATCAGGTCGAAAAAACCGATCCGTTCGGGCGATATTTTGAGCTGGCGCCCCAAACCGCTTCCATCGTCTGGGATTTGGATTATACCTGGGCGGACGACACCTGGATGGCCGAGCGCAGAAAAAGACCGGCCGACCGGTCTCCCGTATCGGTCTATGAAGTTCATATCGGCTCCTGGCGCCGGATACCCGAAGACGGCGACCGGTTTCTCACCTATGTGGAGATGGCGAAGCCGTTGACCGATTATGTGATGGCCATGGGGTTCACCCATGTGGAATTTTTGCCGGTCATGGAGCATCCTTTCTACGGCTCCTGGGGATATCAGACCCTGGGGCTTTTTGCCCCGACCAGCCGCTACGGTACCCCGCAGGATTTGATGATTCTCATCGACCATCTGCACCAAAATGGCATCGGCGTCATCCTCGACTGGGTGCCGTCTCATTTTCCCAGCGACGAACACGGCCTGGTGTTTTTCGATGGAACCCATCTTTTTGAACATGAAGACCCCCGGCAGGGCGTGCATCCGGACTGGAAAAGTATCCTCTATAATTATGGCCGCAACGAGGTGCGCAGCTTTTTGATCAGTTCCGCACACTTCTGGTTGGACAAGTTCCATGCAGACGGATTGCGCGTGGACGCCGTCGCATCCATGCTCTACCTGGATTATTCCCGCGAGCCCGGAGAGTGGGTGCCCAATGCTTTCGGGGGCCGCGAAAACCTGCAGGCCATTTCTTTCCTGCGCCGGTTGAACGAATCGGTCAAGCAACACCATCCGGACGTGCTGATGATCGCAGAGGAATCCACGGCATGGCCCATGGTTTCGCGTCCATCCCATCTCGGCGGCCTGGGCTTTGACATGAAATGGGATATGGGGTGGATGCACGACACCCTGGAATACATGGGCAAGGACCCGGTTCATCGCAGTTATCACCATGGCAAGCTTAACTTTCGCATGATGTATGCCTTCACCGAAAATTTCATGTTGCCGCTGTCCCATGACGAAGTGGTTCATGGAAAGGGTTCGCTCATCAGAAAGATGTCGGGGGATGACTGGCAACGGTTCGCCAATTTGAGACTGCTGCTGGCCTGTATGTTTGCACAACCGGGTAAAAAACTGCTTTTCATGGGATGCGAGTTTGGTCAGTGGCGCGAATGGAACCATGACACAAGCCTGGACTGGCATCTGCTTGATGGTCCGATACATGCCGGACTGAAGCGATGGGTGGCCGATCTCAACCGGCTTTATCGGGATGAGCCTGCCCTGCACCGGCATGATTTTTCACCGGAGGGTTTTCGTTGGATCGACTGCAACGATCACA
>Ga0351886_10197_pt1 | contig 25647 bp, 21 predicted proteins | sample TotcelFGM3001L14_FD_206761 | JGI IMG/M metagenome (GOLD analysis project Ga0351886, IMG submission 206761) | Enriched cells from coal bed in the Powder River Basin, Montana, United States - Total cells FGM rep3 HSBNCT.FGM.300.1.L14 ... | reverse complement strand
CCGCCGCTGTGCCGCTAGATGATTTTTACGGGTATTTTGGCTACCTCAAAAAAATGATCCTGACGCTCCACAACATTGTCATGATGAAAAGAGACAGGTTGCCATTTCACGGCGCTATGGCGGCAATCACGCTTAAGAACGGCGCATCAGCGACCATTCTTCTCATAGGGGATACTGCTGCCGGAAAATCTGAAACGCTGGAAGCGTTTCGCATCATGAGTCGCGGCAATATCCGCGACATCAGAATCATTGCTGATGATATGGGTTCCCTGTCGATTGACTCAGAAGGAAAACTGATCGGGTACGGCACGGAAATTGGGGCATTTGTCCGGCTCGACGACCTTGAACACGGTTATGCGTTCGCACATGTGGACAGAGCGATTATTATGAGTCCGCACAAAATCAACGCCCGTGTCGTACTGCCAGTTACTACTCTTTCAGATGTTTTGAAAGGTTATCCCGTGGATTTCCTTCTATACGCCAACAATTATGAAGAAGTGGATGAAGAACACCCGATCATCGATGAATTTCAGGATGTCGAAAGCGCTCTGGCCGTTTTTCGAGAAGGGAAAGCCATGTCTAAGGGAACCACGACATCAAGCGGTCTTGTGCAAAGTTATTTTGCAAATATTTTTGGCCCTTCTCAATATAGGGACATTCACGAAATAATCGCACAGAGAACATTCGAAGCTGCCCGAGAATCCAGATGCTTTATCGGACAAATGAGAACGAGACTCGGCATTGATGGATATGAAAGCAAAGGGCCGCAGGAAGCGGCAAATGCTCTTTTCATGCTGATATCCGACAAAAAGCATAAAGAGTCGCAATCAATACCAAAGGGTGTCTAACTACACAATATCAAGGAGGCAATTAATGCTTAGTCCGTTAGCCGCAGAATTGAACGAGAGAATATCAAAGACAAATCCTAACGTGTTTGACATGTTGTCAGACCTTGGGAAAAGCCTGTTTTTTCCTAAGGGAATACTGACTCAATCGGCTGAGGCGAAACAAAAAGCCCATCGATATAACGCCACTATAGGAATTGCGACGGAAGAAGGAGCCGCTCTTAATCTTCTCTCCATAATGAAATATTTTTCCGGATTGAAACCGAACGACATTCTTCCTTACGCGCCGTCGTACGGGAAGCTGGAATTGAGGAACAGATGGCGAGAGGAGCTTTTTCTTAAAAACCCGTCGCTAAACGGCGCGGCGATAAGCCTGCCTGTTGTCACAAACGGCATTACTCATGGTTTGAGTCTTATCGGCGATCTCTTCGTTAATCCAAACGACACACTTCTGCTGCCCGATATGTATTGGGGAAACTATAACATGATATTCTCAGTGCGCCGCGGCGCGAAAATTGTCAGGCACTCATTATTCACCGTTGATGGAAAACTAGATACGGAAGCTTTTTCCCAGGCGCTTATGCAAAACTCAACGAGCGGAAAAGTCATTGTGTTGCTGAATTTTCCAAACAACCCTACCGGGTATTCAATTACAAAGACCGAGGCGATGAAGATTTGTGACGGGATCATCGAAGCAGCGGATGCCGGATGTAATGTCATCGCGGTTTGCGATGACGCTTATTTCGGCCTGTTTTATGAAGAGGATGTATACAGAGAATCGATATTCGGATTGCTTGCGAATCGACATGAACGAATACTAGCGGTGAAGCTCGATGCCGCCACGAAGGAAGATTATGTATGGGGCTTCCGTGTCGGTTTTATTACATATGGCGTATCCAATGGAGATGCCCAAGTGTATGAAGCGATGGAGAAGAAGACGGCGGGCGCAATCCGAGGAAACATCTCTAATTGCCCGCTTGTTTCCCAAACGGTAGTGCAGAAAGCCATGGACTCAGAAACCTATCACGAAGAAAAGATGAGCAAATATGAAATTCTCAAAGCGAGAGCGATAGAAGTCAAGAATGTTCTATCGGATGAACGCTTTTCATCTGTGTGGACTCCTTATCCTTTCAATTCCGGCTATTTCATGTGCGTAAAAATGAAATTTATAAAGGCCGAGGAATTTCGCGTAACCCTTCTGGATAAATATGGGATTGGTGTAATAGCGACTGGCGAGCACGACGTTCGTATCGCTTTCTCGTGCATTGAGCAAAAAGATGTGGCTGAACTATTTGAATTGATGTTCCAATGCGCCAAAGAAATGATTAAAGAAGCTATTCGATGAAAGCGGGACGACGAGTTGTTTTGTAGCAATGACAGAGGGATGAGTTAAATCATTCCCATAACTTATCGGGAGAATAAAATGCGCGAAGAAACAAAAGAGATCACAGAGCTGATATTAGAGGCTGCAAAAAAGGCGAGGAAGGAAACGAGTTCGGAGCCGGAACCCGGTTTCACGCAACCGATAACATGGCCGATCCAATGCACCGTAGGCCCCGGACTTGAAGGGGCAATCGCCTGTGAAACAAAAATTGGCTATGTCAATGGCGCGAAAGGCTGGCTTATCTATCGCGGATATGACATTTTTGAACTCTGCGCTTACTCCACCTTCGAAGAGGTTTCATATCTGCTTCTTCACGGGCAGATTCCCAACTCACGGCAGTTGAAGGGATTTAAGAAAAAGTTATTTGACTATACGCACATTCCAAAAACAAAACGTCGCATCATGAGCTTCCCGATAGAAGAAATGAACACAATGGCCGCGCTTCGTTTCGGAATCGGACTGATGCGCCAGCAGCAGACATACAGAGATATCGAAGGTGTCATTCCAACAGAATCGGTCCCAATAAGTTCAGATGAGGATTCCATACCCATGGAAACCATCCCAAAGGGTGAACCCCATGCAATTTATCAATTCAAGGGAAAGGCATTTAAAAGGCCCCCCAAATCCGGTTCGGAACTTCTTGGTTCTGAAGATATGGAATCCTGTTACCGTCTTATTGCCGGAGTGTCATCAATTACCGCGACAATAGCTCGAGTCCGGCAAGGTCATCTGCCGATAGAACCCGATCCTGAACTCAGCCATGCCGGAAATTTTTTATACATGATGACGGGACGAAAACCGTCCGCGTTGGAAGAACGGATCATGGATGTCGCCTTGATCCTTCACGCTGATCACGGCATGAACGCGAGCACTTTCACCGCAATGGTGGTAGCTTCAACTCTGTCAGACATCTATTTTTCGATTGACGCCGCTGTCGCCGCTCTCAGTGGGCCTCTTCACGGTGGGGCAAACCAACGAGTGCATGAAATGTTGACTGAAATCGGCGGACCTGAAAACGTAAGAGCTTGGTGCAAGAAAGCAAAGGAAGAAAAGCGGAAGATCATGGGGGTCGGCCACCGCGTTTACAAAGCATACGACCCCCGGGCGCGAGTTTTGGGGCCGTTGGCGGAGTATCTTGCAGGTAAGAACAGGCATATCAAGCCGTTGTTTAAAACCGCTCATGCGCTGGAAAGAGAAGTGTGTTCATCCCTCGGCAAGGAAAAATGTATTTTCCCCAACGTGGATTTCTATTCAGGTTTGATATACAGCGCCATGGGCATATCGCCTGATCTTTACACTCCAATATTCGCAGTCAGCCGTGTCTCAGGTTGGACAGCAAGAGTTCTTGAATATCTGAAGGACAACCGGATTTTCCGTCCCCGCGCGGTCTATTTGGGGCAGTTCGACAAAAAATTGAACAGGGGTGTTTAGTGTATATTCAGGCAAATGTCAATCGTCTGTGCCGTTACACTGCCACATGCCAATATTTGGGAGGATGCCAATGATAGGATGTCATCTTGGAAGGAATTTTCAAGTTACTTTAGCAGGCGGTTCGTACCAGGAAGGTTTGACCGCCACAGTTCATGGAGTCCCGCCGGGCATATTTCTCACGGAACAGGAAATCTACGCTGACCTTCTTTTGAGAAAGCCTGGCGCTGATGAGCTTTCCTCGCCAAGAAAGGAACCGGACCTGCCTGTGATATTCACGGGCGTGAACTCGGCCGACACAATTGAGGATGCGGGGAACTGGAACCACACGAACGGCACTCCGTTGTCAATTCTGATACCGAATCTCGACCGGCATTTCATCCATGTAAAACAGTATCAGGACACAAACCGCACACCTAGGCCGGGACATGCCTCATACGCCTCTTTTATGAAATACGGTTCGGATGACGACGCCATCGGAGCTGGGATTTTCAGCGGACGATATACCGCCCCAATTGTCGGCGCGGGATATGTCGCGAAGCGAATATTGAGGGATCACGGAATAAGAATATTTTCATTCATCAAAGAACTCGCCGGAATAAAGTGCGCGGATGTGGACCACGAAAAAGCGCTGCAATACACGGACTCGTACAAGAGGATGCGCTGTGACTATGATCCCTTTTACCGGGAGATATATGTGAAAAAGAGAATCACGCCCGAGATGCGCTTCCTAGAAAAAATGAGGGTGTTTGCGGAAATTGAAAATGAGATTGACGATATCCGCGCAAAAACGCCGGAATTCTCCTCGGTCAAAATCAAGGAAGAATACGCAGTACATCCGGTTGTGAACTGCCCGGACATCGATTGCGCCGAAGAGATGGTTAACGCGGCAAACAAAATCACAACCACAGGCGATTCATCGGGTGGAGTTATCGAAGTTGTGGCCCTTGGTCTTCCAGCAGGGCTCGGTGAACCTGTGTTCTGTAAACTAGACGCTGAACTGGGACGCATGCTTGGCATAGGCGCTGTCAAAGGAGTGGAAATCGGAGCGGGCTTCTCTGTCAAAGACATGACCGGAATCCAGAGCAACGACCAGATGCGTTCGAAAGCCGGGAAAGTGGCATTCGATACAAACAACGCGGGAGGCATTACCGGAGGCCTTTCCACGGGACAGCCTATAATTGTCCGGCTCGCGGTCAAACCCACACCCACAATCGACAAATCGCAGACTACCATAGACAAATACACCATTGAAACCACAAAACTTGCTGCAATAACTCGTCGCGATCCCACCATTGTCGGCAGAATCTGGCCAGTAGCCGAGAACTACACGGCGCTAGTTCTTCTTGATCACCTGATCGCTCACCTTGGCTATCAGGAATTGCGAAAGGCGGTGCGATAACATGCATGTTGTTTTTGAATCTGATGTAAAGGGCCATAAACTCATCAAGCGTGGGAAAGTTCGGGATGTCTATGAAGTTGACGACACGAATCATCTTCTAATTGTCGCATGCGACCGAATCTCCGCATTCGACGTTGTTATGCCGACGCCCATTCCAGAAAAAGGACGAATCCTGACTCAGATGTCAAATTTTTGGTTCGTGAAAACACGGAACATCATCCCAAACCATATAGTTGACGACGGTTCTGGCTCGGCAGACGACGGCCTACTCTCCGGAGACCTGAATGGCAGAGCCGTGATCGTCAAAAAGGCGGAATCTCTACTCGTTGAAGCCATTGTGCGAGGCTACATTTCCGGCTCAGGGTGGAAAGAGTATCTCAAGAACGGCCACGTCTGCGGAATCAGACTCCCTGATGGGCTAAAAGAATCGGACAAGCTTCCCGAACCCATTTTTACCCCGACGACAAAAGCCCCTCAGGGCAGTCACGATGAAAACATCACTTTCGAGCAAACCACCGAAATCATCGGCATGGAATTGGCGAAGCAAGTGCGCGACATCAGCCTCGCTCTCTATTCTTATGCTGCGGATTATGCATTGAAACGAGGCATCATCATTGCTGATACCAAGTTCGAATTCGGCTTGGTTGGAGATAATCTCATACTCATTGACGAAGTACTGACGCCAGATTCGTCACGGTTCTGGCCGCTCGATAAATATCAACCCGGCGGCCAGCAGCCCAGCTTCGACAAGCAGTATGTCCGCGATTATCTTGAAAGCATAGGTTGGAACAAGACCCCACCCGCTCCGGATTTGCCGCTTGAAATCGTATCAAAGACAGCTGAGAAATATGCGGAAGCGCTCAACAGGATTGTATGAAAGGCGATTCGTTGTCAGTTTCATGATGCAAAGGCTTTGAGTGGCTGTTTGAAACAGTCAATAAGCATAAAACAATAACGGAGGAAAATCGCGATGAAAAGACGGCGGGTAGCGATTGTGGGGGTCGGAACCACAGCGTTCCGGTCGGTGAGCCCGGATGTGTCCTACAGGGAACTCACTCACGAGGCCGCTGTGAAGGCGTATCTCGATGCCGGTGTGGAACCCAAGGACATTGACGGGTTCGTGTCGTGCGCTGAGGACCTGCTGGAAGGGTACAGCATTAGTGACGAATATGCTCCTGATCAACTTGGAGCCGTGCTCAAACCTGTCCAGACAGTTCCCGGCGACGGCATACAGGGGATGGCGACTGCGTTGATGATGATCCTCACCGGGCAGTTCGACATCATAGCAGTACAGGCAATGAGCAAGGCGTCCAACATGCTGACGATTCCCGAAATGGTGAATTTCGGGATGGACCCTGTGCTCAACAGGCCGCTGGGCAACATATATCATTACGTGGCCGCTCTTGAAATGAGAAGGTACATGTATGAGACGGGCGTCACGAAGGAACAGTGTGCGAAAGTCGTGATGAAGAACAGGCGCAATGGCCTACTGAATCCAATCGCGGGATATGGCGCGGACTTGGAATTGGCATCAGTTCTTGATTCGCCGGTTGTCAGTTCCCCCCTGAACAGGCTGGATATCAGCCAGCACGCCGATGGCGCGGTGGTGCTCGTCTTAGCTGCGGAGGAAGCGATTCAGAGGCTGACAGGCCAACCCGTGTGGATTGAGGGAATAGGCTGGATGACGGATGCAGCGAGCTTTGAATCGCGGGAATGGAGTGGCGCGCCCGCTGTTAATCTTGCTTCCAAAATGGCTTTCAAGCAGGCTGGCATGGCTCCAGCAGACATTGATTTCGCGGAAATCAACGACGAGTACTCATTTAAGGAATTGCAACATATCGAGGCGCTCGGACTGTGTGCTCCCGGCGAGGCTGGATACCTGCTTGATGCCGGAGAGACCTCGATACTGGGTTCGCTCCCTGTTAATGCATCAGGCGGCAGTCTTGGGGTAGGCCATCTATTCGAATGTTCCGGCAGCCACAGCGTGTCGCAAGTGTGCAATCAACTGAGGGGGCGCGCTGGCGCGATACAGATCAAGGATGTGGAAGTTGGACTCGCGCAGTCGTGGCGCGGTGTTCCGAGCACTACATCATCGGTCGTTATTTTGGCCAATTCTTAAAAAAACCGCATGGAGGATTCCGGGAATGAAACTTCGCAGAGTCGCAATAATAGGAGCGGGAATCACAAAGTTCGTCCGGCGCGCGCAGGATACAGGCAAAGAGCTTGCCTGGTCCGCATCTCGGATGGCTCTCGATTCCTGCGGGATGAATCTCAAAGATATCGACAGTGTAACGCTCGGAACCGCCCCGGACGCTTTTGACGGCGTCCACATGAAGGGCGAGTACCTGAGCGACGGGGCAGGCGGATGGAGAAAACCGTACCTCAGGAATTTTGTTGGCGGCGGGACAGGCGTGTTCGCACCTATTCACGGATGGTTCCACATTGCTTCCGGCATGTTCGACACCTGCATGGTTGTGACATCGGAAAAGATGTCTTCATGCCATCCGCATCCCCAGGGCGCGTTCCTGACCATTTTTGACCATACAACGGAACAGGCTCTCAAGCCCACCCTGATCTGGATTTTCGCTCTAGAGATGAACCGCTACATGAATACTTATGGCATTACGAAGGACAGGATCGCCCTCGTAAGCGTTCAAAACAAGAACAACGCGCTGGATCACCCGTCTGCACAGGTTGCCGCGCCGGTGACAGTGAAAGATGTTCTTGAGTCTGAAACACTTGCCTGGCCGGTGAATCGCTTGGATATCAGCCCTGCCAGCGATGGAGCCGCTTCGGTGATTCTCGCAAGTGAAGATGTCGCTCACAGATACACTGACAAACCGGTTTGGATTGACGGTGTGGGCTGGAACTTGGACACGGCATACTGGGCCACAAAAGACCTTTATTACCCAAGGTATGTTGAGAAAGCGGCGCGCATGGCATACGACATGGCGGGGATCAAGGAGCCTAAGCGGGAAATCGAGATCGCGGAACCGTATGATCCATTCAGCTACAAGATGTTGCATCACATGGAAGGGCTTTTGCTTGCGGACCGGGGCAAGGCCGTGGAACTCGTGGAGAACGGAACCACGGCGAGAACCGGCGACAGGCCAATGTGTCCGTCCGGCGGAGCGCTAGGAGTTGGCAACCCGATATCGGCAACAGGTTTGATGAAGATAATTGAAATATTCCTGCAACTACGGGGAGAGGCAGGAAAGCGTCAGGTGGTCGGAAGTCCGAAGTGCGGTCTGGCCCAGGCATGGGGTGACCTTATGCAGGTGGGCACGGTAGTTGTCATGAGGGTGTGACATTCATTAAGAAAAATTCCTTGCGAGGTGAAATGATGGAACTTGAAAGATTTACGCTCGGCGCAACGGGACTGAGAGAAAGCGATATGAGCAACGGCAAAGTTCTGACTGTCTCAATGAAGCCGAACCTGAAGTACAACTGGGACAACGGCCCTGCAATCTCAAGGTATCTTGAGGAGCTTAAGAACGGACGCATAATCGGGAAGCGATGCAATAAGTGCGCCCGCATAATGCTACCGCCCAGAATGTTCTGCGAGCTTTGCTGGCGACCAACGGACGACTGGGTTTATGTGGAAGACACCGGTATCGTAAATACTTTTTCGCTTTGCTATGTAAACTGGGATGCAAGCCGCATCCCAAAGGGATTGCCGCCGCATATCCCGGCGGTAATAGAAATCGATGGCGCAACAAAAGGAATGGGCATAATGCACATGATTGGCGGAATAAAGCCGGAGAAGGTCGAGATCGGCATGAAAGTCAGGGCGGAATGGAAGAAACCCGCTGACAGAATCGGCCAGATCACAGATATCTTGTATTTCAAACCATACTGAGAGGACAGGAGGAAGCGATATGAGCCTTCAGGAAAGAATAGAAAAAAACACCGAACTGACTGCATATCCGGGCGAGATACCTGTGAATTATCTTTACACCTACGGAATTGCGGGAGAGAAGTTCTTCAGGACGCTTAAGGAAAAGGGGCAGTTTACGGGATCAAAGTGTAAGAGTTGTGGCGTCACATATGTCCCACCGCGAATCTTCTGCGAACGCTGCTTCGATTCTATCGAGGGTGTCATTGACATCCCGGCGGCGGGAGAGGTCTTTTCATTTACCGTGTGCCACGAGAATGTTGACGGCTCGCGGAAAGAAAAGCCGGATATCATGGCGGCGGTGAAGCTGGATGTAGCGGATACCGTGCTGGTTCACATGCTTTCATGCGTAAACCCTGAAAAGGTGGAAATCGGCATGAAGGTTGAGGCAGTCCTGAAGCCGAAGAAGGACAGAGAAGGGGCCATCTTCGACATACTTCATTTCAAGCCCGTGAAATAGCCCGGCCCGCTTGAATCAGCGGAAGCGTTCAACTGTCGCTGATTTGTAGCCGTCGGATAGTTTTGCATGCTTAGATAGTTTTTGAATTGCTTATGGCTGAGTAAAGACCAGCATACAGCCTGAGAAAATACAGGTAGAAAGTGGCACAGACCACTATGACAAATCACAATGGGCTGGATGCAAGATGATGGGGACTTTGTATGACTATTGCCATGATTACCACAAAAAACACATGTGGCACGCACTGATATTATCGCGTTTATGACTGTTGAATAGTTACAGAAATCGTTAGCTTGTGTTTTCAGAGTCTAAGCGGCGAAGGGCGGCGGGATCAGGATGATTTGCGGGCGCGGGCGACGGCGCGGGTTATGTTTTCAAGGCCGAGCGCGAGCTCTTCGGGTTTCGGCCAGCCGTAGCCGATTCGCATGTGCCGGCGGTCCATCCCGAACCAGTGTCCGGGGCCGACGTATGTGCCGTATTCTTCGTTGAGAATGTTGTAAAACTCGTCGACGTCGATGTCGAGCGCGGGTTTGATTCTAGGGAAGCACACGACGCCGCCGCATGGCTCTACCCATTCGAGGTCGTTTTGAGACGCCATCCAGTCGCGTGTGGCGCCGAAGGCGCGTTTGATGTGTGCGAGAGCGGCGGACTGAAATTCTTTTTTTCGGCGCATCAGAGCGACGGCGGCGCGCTCGTCTAGCGCGGAGCCGCAGATGACTATTTGTTCTTTTGCTGCGAGGAATGTCTCCATGAGCGCCGCGTTTTTCGAGATTATCCAGCCGACGCGTATGCCGGGAAGTCCGTATGTTTTCGACAATGACGAAACACTAATAGCGGAAGGCGAGATGGATGCGGCGAGCGGCGCGGGGCCGTCGAACGCCATGTCCCTGTATGTCTCGTCCACTAGCAGAGGACAACCGGCGCGCTCGGCTATCCCGGCGGCTTCTTTAATATCCGATTCGCTCAGCGCGGTTCCGGTCGGGTTGTGCGGCGTTGTGAGGCTGATCAGTTTTGTTTGCGGAGTCATCATGGCGCGGAGTCTGCCGATGTCGAGGCGGAATCCGTCCTCGAATCGTAGCTCTAGGAGGTCGACGCCGCAGCCGATGGCGCGCGGGGTTTCGATGTTGGTGGCGTAGTTGGGATGGACGACGAGAATCCTGTCGCGCGGGGTCAGCAGAGAGGTGGCGATGATGAACAGGGCGGCGGCGGCTCCGGGGGTCGCTAGCGCTTCGTCCGCGCGCAGGCCTTCGCCTTCCGCCGCTATCATCTCTCGCAGTTCCGGGTCTCCCGCGTGGTCGGTGTAAGCCAGAGTCAGCCCGGAGAAATCCGCGCCGAGCGCGTCGAACTTCATGTCCGGCATCGAGCTTTCGGTGAGGTTGCATTTGATTTTGTCGTAGCCCAACTGTTCGGGAGATTCGATCTCGATGGGCATTCTGCGGTAGTCCAAGGCGTAGCCTCCTTGCCGGAAATGTGTTGCGCGACAGTTATTTAACGCCGGTTTTTTTGAGGGCATCGGCGGCCAAGGCGAGGTCCGGGCTGCGTTTCTGTTCGAGCTTGAACTGCTCGGCGGCTTCTTTTTTCTTTCCGTCTTTAAGGAGCGCCTGCCCGTATTCGAATCGGAGAAGCTCGGTGTCCGGTTTCGCGGCTATCGCTTTTTTGAACAGTTCCAGAGCCTCGCGGTTTCGTTTCGACCTCGAAAGAACGACGGCTCGGTTGCGCATGTACACCGGGTCGTTCGGGTCCATCTCAAGCGCCTTTGCGGTATAAGCGTCCGCTTCGCGGTGGTTGCTGTTGTTTAGAGCGTAGAGGTAGCCGATTTGCGACATCGAGTCGGGGTCTGCCCTGCCGATTTTCACAACGCGGTCGATGACCTTGGAGCTTTCCTTGTATTTTCCGGCTCGGCTCAGGAAGTGGGCGGCGGAAAGCAGCGACGGAATCTTAAACTCGGATTCGGCCTTAATCTCGGCGACATGTCTTCCGGCAAACTTCGGGTGTATTCCGGCGTCTTTGTAGATATTGGATTTATCCTGAGCCGCAGAGCGGTCGGATTCCAACTTTTCCTGAATCTCTATGAGTTTTTGAACTTGTTCGGGCGAGGGAAGAGCGTCTGCGTATGCCAGCAGCAGTTCAGCCGCAGGGGCGTAGTTGCCCGAAAATCCGGAGGCGTTGCCGTGGAAGAAATCGGAGCCTGCGGCCAGAAGCCGGGGATAGATGGAGGCGTCGCCGGAGCGCGAAGGCGCGGGGACTTTTTTGAAGGCGGCGGCGGCTTCCTTGTACTTGCCCTCCGCGCTGAGGATTTTTCCTTTGAGCTGGAACGCGACGTCCGAGTCGGGGAACATCTTTATCACCCTGTCGGCAAAAGCAAGCGTGTCTTCGCGCCTGCCGGACATGAAATAAGCGCCGAGCAGGAGGTCGTGCAGGCCGCGCCCGAAGAAGGCTCCACGGTATGCCGCCACAAGCGTTTTCACCGCCATCTCAGGCTGCCTGCCATTCATGTAAAGCTCCGCCAGCCCGACATAGGGCATCTGGAAATCCGGTCTCGCCGCTATCGCCAGATTGTACAACTCGACAATTTTGTCGGCGTCCTTCTCCGGGTCGAGCGAGTAAAGCTTAATTATATAGTTGCCAACGAGGTTGTAGGCGATGTCCGGGTTGTCAGGCTCGATTGTGATTGCGCGTTCGAGTTCGGCGACGGCCTCGTCGAAATATCCGCCTGAAGAGTACGCCATTCCGAGGAACAGCCGGGAGAGAGCCGAATCGGGCCATCCTATGGCGATCTCCCTTAGCAACTGGGCGGCCTTGGAGAAATTCTTTCCGTCCCACTCGCCGATTGCGCGCTCAAGCGCCTGCTCCATCGTGTTTTCGGGTCGCTTCGTTTTCATCTCTCCCGCCATAGTGAACTCGCCGGGGAATGTTTTCAGGTTGATGCGCGAGATCGCCGACGGGCCGACCACGAAGAGATGTCCCCTGCCGGAAAACAACGCGGCTTCGGCGTAGTTGTCAATCGACGTCGGTTTTTCGTCCCAGAACCTCATGTCGATGATTTCCTTTAAGGAGCCGGTTCTGAGAGTCGCGCCGTTCGACGGGTTGAGCGCGAGCCATCCGCCTTTCGCGTCCATGACGAACAGGCGGGAGCCGACTATCGCCGCGGCCTTTGCCATATCCGCGTCGAAACATCTGTGCCAGCCTTTTTCCAGAAGATCGGCCTTGGCAAAAGAGACGCAAGTGTTTTTGATGATAAGCTCCGTGCCGGGGCCGAGAATTTCCGGGTTGAACTTCATGTTGCCGGAACGCGACAATATCGCGATGTCTGCGGCGATGGAATTTATGTCGGAGCTTTTTACCGCGGAAACGGAGCCGTCGGGATTGATTATTTCAGCCGAGCCGTCTTTGTGCAAGACCGCCGCCGCGCCGGTTTCATCGGAAAAATACAGTTCTTTGAAATCGGCGTTTTTCAAGGCGGCGGACCACATTCTGCGGCTCTCGACGGCGTTCAGGCAGTGGAGCAGCCTGCCGGACGCCGCGAGCGCGACGCCCCTTCCGGCGGGGTAGAGGACGGCGGGAGCGCCCAGACCGTAACTCCATATCTTCTTGCCGGTGACGGCGGAAATGAAGTGAACGGTGTTTTCGGAGCTTGATAGAGCGAGGATCTCGCCGTCGAAAATCAGGTTCTCCCGGCTAATGTCGGGTTTAACTCTGTAAGTCCAAACAAGTTCAGGGAAAGCCGCTGCGAAAGCTGGCGCGGAAAAAGCCGCGCCCGTCGCAAGAATCGCCGCTGCGCAAAGCGCCGCCAGATGTGGTTTCAGTTTCAATCTAAAATCTCCTTCCGATCGGGTCCCGGTCTCGCCGGGAACTTCACGTATAATAACAAAGTAGTCCATCCTTATCAATGAGGCGCGGGCGGGCGGGAGGCGCAGACGCGCAAAGCGATCCGACGCCGGATCGAACGACATGGCGTTTTTTAGATTCATTCGACAATAACTCCTTTCGCGTTCGCGCCCCGCTGCGGCACATATGCGCTCTTCACTGATTCACAGTCGCGTTATATAATAGATATGCGAGGGATGAATGATGAAAACCAAAGAAAAGCGATACATAACAAATGACAGGGGCGAAAAAGTGGGCGTGATCCTCGATATCAAGGATTATGACAAAATGCTTGAGGATGTGGAGGAACTTGAATCCATACGCGCTTATGACGCCGCAAAATCGTCTTCAGACGAGGTTGTTCCGTTCGAGCGAGCAGTCGAGGAAATTGAGAATCGGCGCTTGTGAATTATAAGATATTCATACAACGTTCAGCGCAGAAGGAACTTGCGGATTTGCAATTCGGGTTCTATGACAAGGTGAAGAATTCGATTTGCGAGCTTGGCGATGAACCAAGACCTGAAGGCTGTCGGAAACTAACCGGCCGGGATGGATGGCGCATCAGAGTCGGCAATCACAGGGTTATTTACGAAATTGACGACACAAACAGAATTGTCACTATTCTTCATATTGGACACAGACGCGACATATATAGATAAAATCGCAATTGACATGCGAAACGAGCAGTAAATAAACAGGGTTTCTCGGGAACTGTTTTTCGAATATTTTCGGTGATCGCAACCTCAGAGTGTTTACGCGATGGTCGAATGAAAGAGACGGCCTTGTTGTCGATTTGGCGGTTTCGTGCGATAATAGCGGCCATGAAACCGATAAACTACATAGAATTGACGAATGAAGAAGTTGGGACGCTGAACCGGGCGGACACGGTATTTATTTCGGCGATATCGCCTATTGAGGCGCACGGACCGCATCTTCCGCTGGGCACGGATATATTCGTGGCGGAAAAGCTGCGGGACAGGATTGCCGAAAGGCTGGTCGCCGCAAGACCGGAAACGAAAATTATCTATTTGCCCACTCTTGCGCTCGGCTCCGATCCGATCCCGGTGAAAGGCTCGATAAGCATCGGGCATCAGGGAATCCAGTCTATTGTGTTCGACATCGGCAAATCATTGTCCGACCTCGGATTCAAATACTGGATACTGACGGACAACCATGGAGGGCCGCATCATCAGATGGCGATAGAGTTGTCGGCGCGGCGGTTGGCCGGGATGGGGTTCAACCTGATCGCTCCGTTCCACTCCCTCTTCAGGCGCATGGTGGGGCACGACTCCGGGCTGCTCGAAAAGACCGGGCTGAAGCCGGGAACATGCGGGGACTCTGACGACGCGCATGGCGGGACGAACGAAACGTCTTTGTGCCTCGCATCATTCGCCGATAAGATGTCCGACCTGTGGAAGTCGATGGGGCCGGGGAAAAAATCGGACAAGAAGCTCCAGTACCACGCGCTTTCGGCGGTGTCAAAACTGCTGTCCGCGCTAGGCGCGAGGGACGCGGCGCTGGACTTTGATTTTCTCGCCCACGCGCTAACATGGGTGAGCGACCCGGAGATGTCTCCGTATCAGGGCGACCCGTCGAAGGCGAGCGCGGAGGCGGGAGTCGCCATGCTCGACTATCATGCCGACCTCGCGGTCGATTTGTACGAGCAGGCCAGAAGCGGCAAGACGGTGGAGCAGAAGCCCCTCGGCTGGTCCATCCGCGCAATCAGAAACATAGTCTGACATCGCGGCGGCCACCGCCGGGCATTCCCATCGAAAGGCTTCGCCATGTTTATTAATTTCAGGAAATATTCTAAAAAAACGGTTCTTGTGATAACCGCGCACACGGACGACGCGGATTACAACTGCGGGGCGGCTGTGGCAAGGCTTTCGGACGCGGGCGCGCGCGTTGTTTACGTCGTCTGCACCAAGGGCGAAAAAGGAACGATGAACAGGGGCCTTTCAACCGATGAGCTTGTGAAAACGCGCCGCGCCGAACAGGACGCGGCAAACCGGACGCTAGGCGTGTCCGAGACCATACATTTCGACTATCCGGACGGGGAACTGAAATCTGATTTCGAGTTGCAGGGCCGCCTGACGGCGCTGATAAGAGAACTTCGACCGGAGCTGATGCTGACATTTGATCCGGAGTGGCCCGAACACCGCCAGCACCCGGACCACCGCGCATGCGCCGTCGCGGCCATCCGCGCCAATTCCTTCAGCCCGCTTTTCCAGTATTTTCCGGAGCAGGTGGAGCGCGGGGCCGAGCCGTTCCAATGCCCGCGCATCCTTTTGTTTGACGTCTTCCGCAATCCCGACACGTTCGTTTCGGTCGGCTCGATGTTTAGGCGAAAATGCGACGCCATGCTTGCGCACGAGTCGCAGATCGCTCATCTGCTCAGGGACGACCAGAAAAAGACGCTCGAAGCTTTCATGAAGATTCCGTTCGATTCGGCAAAACAGATTCTGATCGGGGCTTTAGCTCCGGCGTTCATAGTCGAGACGTTCCGCTCGCTCCGGGCCGGGGACACTCTCCGTTGATTTTAACCGCAATTGATCGGTTGTGAAATCGGGTCGCCGTCCGGCTCCGCGAGGCCGCAGGGCGCTTTCGGCTGTTTTTTTGCGCCTGAGAGCGCGGACGGGTAAAATGTGGGCGGAGGGCGTATGTTGAAAGTTCTGATTTGCTTGTGCGTTGCGGGAGCGCTTTTCGCGATGTCGGGGACGGCGGGCGCGGAGGATGTTTCGGCGGACGGCTCGGTTCCCGAAGCAGAGTTCGAAGCGCCGGAGGCGTGCGAGGCTTTCGCGGCCATTAAGCTGTCCGCCCCGGGATACTCGTGGGCCAAAGGCAGGTGGCGGTCGCCGCTGGTTGTGTTGCTCGACGGCAAAAAGAGGGCGTCCGTCATCCCGTTCATGGGCGAAGAGGCGGCGGAGCACAAGCTGTTTCTCGGCCCTGTGGGAGCGGGCAGTCACATAGTCTCGGTGGCGGACCCTTCGAAGAGAGAGGGCAGGGCGGTCGTGGAATCCTTGTCGGCGGGCGTCTTGTGTCCGGGGGAAGAAGGATACGAGCGGCTGAGGCGCGCGCCCGTTCTGCTCGGCAGGCAGGACAACGAGAGCAGCGACGCGCCGTTGATGATGTGGGTTGTCGAAAACGAAACCAAGAGCGGGCGCATTCTGGAATACACGGTTGTTTTCTCCAACGAGGATGGCGGCACGAAGACCGCAGAGCTGATGGCGCGCTACGGGCGCACAGTCGATATCGAATACATTTACAGAGCCAAGCTCGACCCCGAAGGGCGACTGGAGGCAGAAACTTTTCAAGGCCCAAGCCACAAGGAACTCCCCTTCAGGGGAAGAAAAATCGGCGACCATCCCGTCCTGCGGACTTGCTCATTCAATAACATGGTTTGCGACGACGGCGATTCGTCTTTTGTCTTCATGAATTATCCTGCGGAATTCGACGCGGACGGAGTTCGCGAAAGAATGCTAGATCGGGAGCCGTGGATCAACCGGGTGGCTTTTGAAGAACTTGTCAGAGAGGGCAAGCTGACGAAATCGACTCCCGACCCTGAACGAATTAAAATCGACGATCCTAGGCTGTATGCGCTTATGGACATAGAGGTGGATTTGCCTCTTGGAGGTCCGGGGATCGAGGTTTCGCTTAAAACGACGCGCGGCGGAGAGTGGCGCTCGGCTTCTCAGGGCGTCGAAGATATGCGTTTCAAAGGCTCCGGGAAGGCGAGGCTAGGAGTCCTTATTCCCGAAGGCTCAGGCCCGGACGACATCGAAGCGGTGAAACTGGAAGCGATAGGAGTCTCCGGTTCCCGCGCGACTATCCTGTCCCTCGGCCCGATAACTTTTCTCAACGCAGATTTCATGCCCGTGAAGAAAGAAATCCCGTGGAAGAGGAAACAGGCGATTGTCGCCGGAAGCGCGCCGATTGTCGTCTCAATAGCTGAATAGCAAAAGCGTCGCGATGCGAGACAACGCGCGGCGGGTTTGAATATTGATTAAACTGTGTTATATTAGTATTTACGCGGACGCTGGAGTATGACTTAAAAATGTTTTTACAGCGCGCGCCGCAAAAAAGTCCGATAAGCACAAAGCTTTCATAGTGTGAACGACCGATATTTCTCTTGAGATGTCGCGGCCATGTTGCGACTCGGCGCCGGGGAGGCTCGGAATTGAGAATGAAACCCAGAATCGCTGTGATATGCGCGGCTCTAGCCGCGTTCGCGGTAGCGCTTGCGCCATCGCGAGCCTTTGCGGAAAGGGTGGTCCGGGTAGGCGTATACGAGAATAAGCCTAAGGTTTTTACGGGCGATGACGGGAAACCCGCGGGATTCTTCATTGAGCTTGTCGAGGAGATAGCGAGGAAAGAAGGCTGGAAGATTAGATATGAGCGTTGCGAATGGGCTGACTGCCTGAAGCGGCTTGAGGACGGACGACTCGATCTGATGCCGGACGTTGCATTCTCGATAGAGAGAGACGAGAGGTTCGATTTTCACAAGAAGCCGGTGGCTGAAAGCTGGTCGAGGGTGTACACAAACCCGTCGAAGTCGATGGCCATGATGTCTGACCTGAACGGCAAAAAAGTGGCGGCGCTCGAAGGCTCGATACAGCAGAAGGCGTTGGAGCAGATGGCCGGGGGGTTCGGGTACGACGTAAAGGTGGTTCCGGCGAGGTCGATGGAGGAAGCGTTCAGGATGGCAGCGGACGGGCGGGCGGACGCCGCTCTCACCAACAGGTTCTTCGGCGATTATTTCCACAGAGAACACGGGCTTGTAAAGACGACCATCATATTCGACGTCGTGGCGTTGCATTTCGCGACTGGGCAGGGCCGCAACGCGGACATACTGGAGACGATTGACAACTGGCTCGGAAGGTGGTTCAGGGAGCCTGACTCGCCTTACTACAGGTCCATCGCCGTCTGGATGGAGAAGCCGGCGGAGAAAACGCTGCCCGCGTATGCAATATACGCGGCCATAGCGGCCGGCGCGGTCATCCTGTTTGCCGTTGTCGTTATCTTAGTCCTCCGACATCAGATCGCGGTTCAGAAACGGCTTCAGGCGGAACTGCGCGTGAGCCGGGAAAAATATAAAGGCATATTCGACGAGTCGGTCGCCGCCATATTCGTCTTCGACTCGGAAAACAGATTCGCCGACGCGAATCCGGCAGGACTAAACCTGCTCGGTTATCCCATCGAAGAACTGTCGCGTATGAGCATGGCGGATGTCGCGGAGGAAGCCTTCGAGATCCCGGGCGGCGATAGGACTCGCAACCGCGCTCTAGCGCTTAAAAGAAAATCCGGAGAAACAATCGCCGTCCTCTTCAACTCCAGCCCGATAACGGATTCAGCAGGGAACGCCGTAGGCGCGCTGACCGCCATGATAGACGTGACCGAACTGAAGAAGATGGAGGAGGAGAAGCAGCGAATCGAGCAGCAGCTTCTTCAGTCGCAGAAGATGGAGGCCATCGGGCGGCTGGCCGGAGGCGTCGCGCACGACTTCAACAACATCGTCGCCACTATCAGCGGAACCGCCGAAATGCTTCTGAAATCGGCAGAGCCGGATTCTCGAGAATGGGAAAAATTGAAACGCATCCACAAGTCTTGCATGAGAGCCAGAGAGTTGTCCATGAAGTTGCTTGCGTTCGCCCGCAAGGAAAAACTCAACGTAAGGACAATCCGCCCGGAGGAGATAGTGAACGAGGTGGCGGATATGCTGGAGAACTTGGCCCCTTCGAGAATATCCGTAGAAGTCGAAGCTGATGAAACAGCGAAAACAGTTAACGTTGACGCCAACCAGATAGTTCAAGCGGTTTTGAATATTTGCCTGAACGGTTGCGACGCGATGCCCGACGGCGGAATGCTAAAAATGAAAACGAGATGCGAGCGCATAGCCGAAGAGACGGCCGCCGCCCACGGCGTAGCGGCAGGCGGTTTTTCCGTGATTTCAGTCGAGGATGCCGGAGAGGGTATCGACGAGTCGATTCTCGATCGCTTGTTCGAGCCATTCTTCACCACGAAGGACAGGGGAAAAGGCTCCGGGCTTGGCCTATCCGTAGCCCACGGAATAATTGTCGCTCACGGCGGATTCATAGACGTCCGCACAAGCAGGGGCAAGGGCGCTGTGTTCAGCGTCTATCTTCCCGTCGCGGCTAACGAATTGATAGAGGCTCAGGGAGCGGAGTTGGCAGAGCCTGTTCAGCGGAAAAACTGCGGCTCGGCTCTCATAATCGACGACGACGAGGAATACGTTCAGATGATCGCCGAAGCGCTCGAATACTCCGGGTTCAATGTTATAACCGCGCTCTCCGGCGCAGAAGCGGTGGATATCTTCAGAAACAATTTCCGCAGCATCGATGTCGTTCTGTTAGACATGATTCTTCCAGAGATGGGCGGAAAGAAGGTTTTTAACGCGCTCAAGGAAATCTATCCAGCCGTCAAAATCGTCATTTGCTCCGGCTACAGCGTCGAAGGCGACGCCTCTGAAATGCTCGATAACGGCGCGCTCGATTACATCCAGAAACCTTTTGACATCTCCAAAGTCGTCTCAATCGCCATGAATGCCATAGCGGGGACGAAAGAATTTTGAAATAGTTATGGCCACTGTTTAAGGGAAAACTTTAGAACGAGCTTTCCATTAAATACCCTTTCAAAACGTTTCATGCTAGCGCCAAAGTCAGAGCTTCGCTACTGCCTTTGGCGCGTATCAGTGAAAAGATGTTGGGAAAGGGTTTTCAGGGGAATTATGTTCATAAACGATTTTACATGAGGCGTCGCGAAGAAGCGCACTGTGGCGCGATTCTTCGCGACGCCCAATGAAACGTTTTGAAGAGATTCCAAAGAGAAACTTTTTCAAAAGTTTCTCTTTGGCCGCCGGAGGCATCTCTTTAGCTGCCGTTATTGATATCCGAGCGAGCGAGCGGGGGGGTTCTTTCAATGCGGGGAGATTTCTATTATATTGTAACAGTTAGGCGCGCGCGAACGCGCGCTTGTTGCGAGGAAGGAGACGCCATGTGGATTTCCGATTTTGACAAAAAATCGTACAGATCGATTCTGAAGTGGGGTGCGCCGGATGTGTTCAAACACCCGGAAAAAGAGCTGATGGGATACATTAAAGACGTGTTCGGGTTGAAGGATTCGGACATCGCCAAGCCTCATCTGCCGGGATTGGACGTAGTGAAGCTGGACGCCCCGTGTAAACTGGCTGCGGACAAGCTGGACGCGTTGAGAGCCATCGTCGGGGCTGAGAATGTCTTGACTGACGACTACGACAGAGCCAAGCGCGCTTACGGCAAGACATATTTTGACGCCATACGCATGCGCAAGAACGACGTGTCGAATCCGCCCGACTGTGTGGTCTGCCCGCGCGGCGAGGAAGACGTGAAAGCGATTGTCTCTTTCTGCGACAAGAACGGGATACCGCTGGTTCCCGCCGGAGCAATGTCGTCCGTGACGCGCGCGATAGAGTTCCCCAAAGGCGGGATCTGCATGGATATGACGCGGCACATGAAGAAGATACTTTCGGTGAACGAGAAGGACTCTGCCGCGAAGGTGCAGCCGGGCATCTACGGGCCGGACCTTGAAGCGCAACTCAACGCCACAAAGACGAAAAGCGCGCCGGGCGGCTACACGTGCTGTCATTTCCCGCAGTCGTTCGAGTTCTCGACGGTGGGCGGGTGGATCGCCGCGAGAGGCGCGGGACAGCAGTCCACAGGATACGGAAAGGCGGAAGACCTTGTGATATCGCAGCGATGGGTGACACCCGCCGGGCTTGTTGCCACTCCGCCTTATCCCCGAGCGTCCGTCGGCCCGGACCTAGACCAGATATTCCTCGGATGCGAGGGCGTCTTCGGAGTAATGACTGAAGCGACAATTAAAATCCGCAAGTTCAGGCCGGAAAACAGGCAATATTTCTCCTTCATCTTCAAGACGTGGGAAGACGCGGTGGCCGCGTGCAGGGAGATTATGCAGGGCGAGTTCGGATTCCCGTCCGCGCTGAGGATTTCCGACCCGGAGGAAACCAGCATCGGGCTGAAGCTGCATCACATAGAAGGCAGCCCGGTTGACTCGCTGCTGAAGGTTCTCGGATATAAGGACATGAGCCGGTGTCTGATGCTCGGCTCCACAGAGGGCGACGCCGACGCGGGCGCGCTGATAAAAAAGAAGGCGAGAGCCATCGGCTCGAAATACGGCGCGTTCTTCCTCGGCTCCAAACCGGTTAAGTCTTGGTGGAAGGGCAGATATTCCGACCCTTATATGCGCGAAGACCTGATGGATATACAGGTTATGACGGACACGCTTGAAACGTCGGTGACGTGGTCTAACCTGATGGATGTCTGGAAGGGCGTGAGGGATGTCGTCAAGGCGAGGCCTAACACCGCTTGCATGGTTCACGCCTCGCATTTCTACGAAAACGGAACCAACCTCTACTTCATATTCCTCTCCCGGATGGTCCTCGGCGACGAGTACAACGACTATCTCGAATACCAGAAGAACATAATAGACGCGATAAGGAAGAACGGAGGCTCGCTCAGCCACCATCACGGAGTGGGGAGGATGCTCGCTCCGTGGATGCCGCAGCAGGCGGGCGAGACTGGGCTGGAGATTTTTAAGGCGATAAAACAGCGGCTGGATCCGAACAACATAATGAATCCGGGCGGAACGCTGGGACTGGATTAGCGGCCGTCCGCGTTCCGGCTGAAAACGCCCGCCGATGTTGCCGTCTTAGCAATCCGCCTTTGCGATTCAGCTTGAACCATCTCATGTTTGCGGATATATTGATTGATGTTCGGAGGAGAAACGGATGACAAGAAAAACAAGGACGCTCTGTCATATCGTAGCGGCGGTCGCGGCGGCGCTTTTCATGTCGTCCGCGCTCGCCGCAGAGCCGAAACCATTCAGGGAAGTCGGCGTCGAGGAATTCATCGATCTGATGGAGAGCAGGCCGGACATTCTGCTTCTGGATGTGCGGCTGGCGAATCAGCGCGAGGCGTTCAGGATCAAAAACTCAATCGGAATCCCCGTCGAATCTCTCGAAAGCCGCGTAGGCGAGCTTGATCTCGGCAGACCCATGATCGTTTTCTGCAGGACTAGCAACAGGATGCAGGAAGCTGTGAGGATTCTGAAGCCGAGGAACCCGGCGGAGCTTATAGGTTTCAACGGAGGCATGGACGCCGTCCTAAGATTCCTGACATACGAGAAACAGAATCTGGAGTCCGCGCCCGAAAAGAAAAAATACTACGACTCGCTGCGAAAACACATGGAGTCGTCTATGGCGATTATCGGGCTGATGATTCCTGAAGCTAAGCTCACAGACGGCGCCGGCAAAGTTGTTTATACGACGGCGTTCGCGGGAAAACCCGCCGTGTTCGCGTTCTTTTACGCGCCGGAGGCGCAGCAGTATGAAGCGGCGATGGCTGCGGCGGCTGAGTTCGGCAAAGCGGTTCCAGACGTTCGGTTTATCCCTGTCGCAGTCGCCGAAGACGAGGCGAGCGCAAGAAGCCTCGCGGCGAAACACGCCGCCGCGCACAAGGGAGTTCCTCTGTATTTCGACCTCGGCGCGCCCGCCGCCTCCATGATGGGCATCCAGTCTCTGCCGTACCACATGATAACAGACGCTCAAGGCGTTCTGCGAGTTGACGGGGTTGCGTCCGCGTCCGGCCCGTTGGATAACTACAGGGATTCCACGCTTATCGGACTGGCTCAGACCGTAGCTTCCGGCGATATCCCCGCGTTCCCTGTGTCCGAGATGGAACTCTCCGCCCAAAGACAGGACAAGCTCGTGGGCCGGCCCGCCCCGGATTTCACCCTGCCCGACCTCAAAGGCGAGAAACACAGCCTGCGCGAGCTTGCGGGAAAAGAAGGCGTTCAGTTGATCTTCGGGACCCTCGGTTGTCCGTACACCGTCAAACACCTAGTCGCAGTCGCGGGATGCGGAAAGTCTTCGGCCTCGCCGGGCGGATTCAAAGTGATAGCTGTTCTGCCGGGAAACAACTTTCAGGACGCCGAACAGGCGAAAAAGTTCGCAAGCCAGAACAACATAAATTATCCCATTCTGATAGACGCGACAGGAGAAAGCTTCAAGTCGTATGCGATTTCATCGGTGCCGGTATGGTGGATCATCGGGGCGGACGGGATTGTGAAACAAAGACAGTTGGGATTTTCGGAAAGCGCGTGCGTGGCTACGGCTCAAGCGCTAGGCAGGTAAAAACGCGGCGAGAGCCGTCTTCTCAGGAGATGCAATGTCATTAAACAACGATACGATAATAATTCTGGACGTGCCGCAGGGCATGGAACCGGGCAAAATGCTTGCTCCAGTAAGAGCGGATATTTCTCCGCTGGGTCTCCTTATTGACAGGATGACGAGGATAACATCTCCGAAAAACATATCGGTTCTTGTCAACATGGAGGCGGGCGGCAGTCCTTACGGCAAGTTCACCGCTCTTCGCGGCGTATTTCTTTCCAGAGTGAAAGAGACAGAAAAGCTGCACCGGCTGACAAGGGCCGCTTCCGGACGGGGCGCGGCCGCTTTCGTAAGGATCGACGCGCGCCACGTGTTCGCCGATCCCGACATCGCGCGGCAATTGGGACAGTTTCGCGCGGAAAAGAAAGCGGCGTTCGCAAGAGCAGACGGCGCTCCCGCATGGCTCACTGCAGAGGCATTTGAGTCTAAATACCTGCTCGATGCCTCCATCGCCGCCAAGGCAAATGGAGACGGCGACATTGACCCTGTCGAAGCTCTGGCCAAATATGTGGACGGATTCAAACCAGCGGCGCTTAAAACCAGAATTCGGGGAAGATGGAAAGCAGACAACATTGCGTTAGGCGACCCTCAGGGCGAACCGCAGATTATGTCCGCCATGCGTTCCGCTCCCGACCCTGTTTCCCTATCATACAAGGATTTTCTCGCCTGATCCCGCCCGCGAAAGGACCCTCTTCCGCTTGGAATTCATACTCGCTTCCTTCAATGAAAATAAAGCGCGCGAGATATCCCGCATAGCGGCTCCCGTCCGCGCGCGCTCCCTGTCCTCCCTCGGAGTGGAGATTGATTTCGACGCCGTCGAGGACGGCTTGACCTACGAGGAGAACGCGTTCAAGAAAGCGTCCGCCGCCGCCGAGCATGTAACCGGAGTCATTGCCGCCGACGACTCCGGTCTCGAAGTGGAGGCTCTAGGAGGCGCGCCCGGCCTGATGTCCGCCAGATACGGCGGCCCCGGACTCTCGGACGAACAGCGATGCCTGCGCCTGCTCGAAGAAATGCGAGACGTCCCCGACCACGCCCGCGCCGCCCGCTTCGTATGCGTCGTCGCCGTAATCTTTCCCGACGGCTCCCGGCGCGTGTTCACCGGGGAACAGCGCGGCGTGATAACGCGGGAACTGCGTGGCTCTCTCGGTTTTGGATACGACCCCGTCTTATTCCTCCCCGAACTAGGCCTCACAGTGGCCGAACTGGAACCTGAAATAAAAAATCGCATCAGTCACCGCGCCATCGCGTTCTCCAAATTTAAAGAATTCCTCCTTAGCGGGGATTAAGGCAAAGGGCAAAAAGAAATTTTAATAGTTTCTTTTCAGCCGCCGGAGGCGTTAAGGGAAAACTTTTGAAAAAGTTTTCCCTTAAGAACCCTTTTAAAACATTTCATGCTGGCGCCGAAGTCGGAGCTTCGCTACCGCCTTTGGCGCGCGACATCAGGGAAAGGATATTGAAAAATGTTTTCAGCGGAATCTTGTTCTAAATGGTTTTACATGAGGCGCCGGGTTGAGAATCGCGGACGCGGTTCTCAGATCGATGACCATCGAAACGTTTTGAAGAGATTCCCAAGAGAAACTATTTCAAAAGATTCTCTTTGGCCGCCGGAGGCGCTTATCAGATCGTGTCGCAGCGTTCGGCGATGAAGGCCTTGTATCCTTCAATCTCTGATTTGACTGTGGCGGCGTCCCATCCGAGTTTTTCGCCGAGGTAGTCGGCGGCTTTGGCCGCGCCATCCAGCCCCTGACCGAACAGCTTGTGGGTTCCTGTTCGAGACATGGCGTCCGAGAGCGAGGCGCAATGCTCGGTTTTGAACGAGAAAAGCAAAGCGCACAATGGTTGAGAGTCAGGTTGCGGGACGATCTTGTCGAGGTCGCGAGGCTCTTTGGCAAGTTCGAGCACGCCGGCGTGTCTTGCGCCATAGCGCCTAGCGACGTTTTCCAGCGTTACGGGGTCGATATCCGGCCAAGCGGCGCGAAGTTTGGCGCCGCAGTCTACAATGCCGCCCTCGAAATCGCCTCCGGGGTATCTGTCCTTGTGAGTCGTGGCGTATTTTTCTCCGGGCTTGAGTTTTGCGAGGATGCTTTTTGCGGCGACTTCAGCCAGATGCCGCGCCGGGC
>Ga0351886_10218_pt1 | contig 26273 bp, 25 predicted proteins | sample TotcelFGM3001L14_FD_206761 | JGI IMG/M metagenome (GOLD analysis project Ga0351886, IMG submission 206761) | Enriched cells from coal bed in the Powder River Basin, Montana, United States - Total cells FGM rep3 HSBNCT.FGM.300.1.L14 ... | reverse complement strand
TGAAACGAAACAACTAGCCCGGTTTATCCATGGGGCGTTTTGCGATCGGCACGCCTGCGGGCAGATGCAATCTGCCATGTCCTTCCAAGCGAACGCTGACCAGACCGATCTGGAACTCCGAGTCAAGCGTCACTTTGAGCCGTTCGGGCAAAATGCACGCGACGAGTTGGATCGCATCCCGCTTGATCTGCGCTAAGCGTCGGGCATCCCGCCAGTTCCCCCGTACCGCAGCATCGTGCCGGAGTCGCGAAGCAACCTGAGCGCGTTCCCAAGCCGAAGCCGCCGCTTCTTGGCGGCTGGCATCCAGAATGTCACGGAATGTTGATCGGGGATGTGTTTTCACGGTTTTGTCCAACGCCTTGCCGGTACCTCGGTCATGAGCTGTCGCTCCAGAATTGATAGCGAGGCAACGTGGGAATTCCGTCAAAGTTTCTTGAGAATTCTCGACTGTTATTGGCCGCGGTCCTCGGCGACGTCGATTTGTGACCGTGTCCTGCAGGCTTGCCGGCCCTCCTACATCCCGGTCTGGCTGCCTCTGATCTTGAACGTCAGTTTCCAATTACTAAATCGATGGCCATTGCATCTGCCGCAATTTGTCCTCGAACAATGGCCGTGTGACTGGTCCTTTATTCACGTAACACTCGTCCTGCCAGAGATTTACGTTGAACGCGATTGTCTTCGAGACTGTTCGGAGCAGGCCCTCGCATGTCCCTGCCGAACTTGGTTTGGACACGAACTTCGTTCGGGTCGGTTGATGAATCAAGGCGGATGGCTACATTGAACGCTTAAGCAGATGTCTCTTTGGTTCGAGGAGGATCATCCGGTGGGTAGTTTCGGAGACACCACACAGGTTGCATGTATCCTGCAACGCCTGCGAGACGGAGATGAAAAGGCGCGTAACGAGTTGTTGGAGCGAACCCAAGTACGGCTGCGAGACCTTGCGGAGAAAGTGTGTCAAGATTTCCCAGGCTTGAGTCCCGACGACGCACTCTCGGGCGCCAATTATCGCTTGCTCCGGGCTTTGCCCACCGTTCACCCAGATTCCGTAGTGGGCTTCATGCGCTGGGCGGCCACCCAAATGCGGCGCGAGCTGATTGAAATAGTCCGTGGCCGCCGTGGGGAACATCTCGTCGATGACCCGAAATACTCGACGGCTGGACCAGTGGGACACGTCTTAGCCGCCGAGTTCCACGAATTGATCGCGAAAATGGATGACCAGGACCGACTTCTTTTCGATCTGTTGTACTACGGCGACCTAACAATTGCAGAAGTCGCGGCACTGCTGGGCTGGGCGGAGGGCACCGTGCGAACACGATGGAATAGGGCGAAATCAAGGCTTCACCGAGTCCTCAATACGTGATGCCGGCCAAAGTCTGCATGGGCCTACGTTCAGGAGAATCCCGTGGCGTCTGACATCCGTGAATTCGACCGAGACGTGGACGAACGAATATATCGCTGGGACATGGGCGGGCGTTTGCAGTCGCCACAAGAGCTTTGCGATGATCGCCCCGACCTGAAATCAGAAGTGGCGAGCCGAATTCATGCAATACAATCGATTGAACGTCGGCTTGAAATCGACGATTGGTGCCCACCAGACATTGACGAAGGCGTGGAGTTGCTGGGATACGAGCTGAAAGATTGCATCGGCAAGGGGAGGTTTGGCATCGTCTACCGCGCTTGCCAGTCCGTGTCAAATCGGCCAGCAGCGATCAAGGTCGTCATCGACGGTGACCACCGCCGCATTAAACGCGAGGCGACAATCCTTACTGAGATAAAGTCGCCATACGTGGTCGCGATCTACGAGTCTCGTGAACTTTCGACGAGACTTTTCATTCTGGTGATGGAACTGGTCGAACGCGGTAACCTTCAAGACGCGATGAAAGCCGCTGGCGGGAAACTTGAGGAACTACCAGCGATCGTATGTATGGAGGACGTCGCTCGAGGAATGCTTGCGGCAGCGGACAAAGGAATCATCCATCGGGACTTGAAGCCCGCAAATATCCTGATCGGAAAGGGGGGACGAGCAAAAGTCGCTGACTTTGGCCTCGCGACGGGGGCTATTGGCGGTTCTGCTTTCACTCAATCAGGCGCTTTCATGGGCACCCCCTGGTACATGTCTCCGGAACAAGCCGAAGATCCCCATGGCGTCGATACGCGAGCTGACATCTACAGCTTCGGAACAACGTTCTATCATGCGCTGACAGGGAGGCCGCCTTTCGACGGCAGTTCCCTGGTTTCCATCCTTTTCAAGCACCTTACCGAACCTCTGACTCCCCCACTCGAGATAAACCCGATTCTTTCCCGACCTACGAGCGACCTACTCGAGAAATGTCTTGCCAAATCTCCCGCGGATCGGTTTCAATCCTTCGAGGAGTTGCTGGAGTCTCTGACAAAATTGCCACCCCGACGGGTTCCGAGAAGTGATACGTTATGGGTCTATAAGTGTAACGCAACATCCGGTGCGGAAGGCGACTGGAACTACTTTTTCGACGAAATGGGTGGAGAAGGCGAATGGGGCGGGACTTGGTGCATCAAGAATCGTGCTAGCCGGAAGATCATCCGTGAGCGTCTCGAGATCGGCGATCTGGTGCTCGCGTGGCAGAGTGACAAGCAGGCGGCTCTTGGGCTCTGTGGGGTATCTGAGCTAGCGGATGACGGTCAAGACATCGGTATCGTTCTGGAAACGGTGATGCGGTTTGAGCAGCCGGTCAAATTGCTGGAATGGAAGGATCGCTCGCCTGCGTTGGCTAATGGGAAGGCATTCCGACAGGGGAACGCGGGGACGATCTTTGAGACGACACCCGCAGAATCTGCCGAGATTCTCCGAATCTGTGGGGTGGGCCCAGACATTATCCCGCCATGTCGGGGGGGGTGGCGCAGGCCGAGTTCCAAGCCTCGCAACTGGTGGGTTTTCCACATCGACGGCAAGAAATGGCTCTTTGATCCGCTGGCGAAGGGCGACACAGACTACTGGCCGTGCAATGACAAGACGAGGCGAAACGATTGGGGCCTCATCTACGCCTCGAAGCCGGTGTCGGCCGTCGTCGGCGTCCTCGCAGCCACTAGCCACACGGTGTCTTACGAGGACGCTGGCCAGCCTTTCCTTTGCGACGTCAAATGCCGCGCCGTGTTCCGGACGCCTCTGACCCTGGACGAGATGAAGAAGGACCATGAGCTTGGCCAAGAACTACTGGTCCAGCGAGAATTTCAGGACGGGTTTGGCCCTCCGCGGATCGAAAACGCGATCCTAAACCGTCTGGCCGAGAAGATACCGGAGCTTTCCCGGCTACTGACTCGGGTCGAAGTAGCCGGAAGCTGAGGGATAGCGAGCGGGGAAGCACGACTATCCAGCTTGGGACCGGAGCAGCCCAAATGCAGATCGCTCCGCAACATTCACCCCGTCGCTTCCAGACGCCGAGCGACAATTCATTATCCAGAAGCGCCCGCTGCCCCAAGGCTTCCAGCACCACCAGCCCCTGCAGCTCCGGTTCGGGCAACATCTGAATTCCCGACATGAACGAAACCAAACTGCCGCGGGTGGCCGCGATGATGCTCACGATCCTCCTGGCCGTGAGTCAGGCACATGCAGATCCCGCTGAAGTCGTCGCGGGCAAAGAACCGTCCGTCCTCGGCGACATCCGCGAGTTGGGAGCTGTGGGTGACGGGAAAACATCCTGCACGGCGGCTATCCAGAAGGCGATCGACCAATGCGCAGCCCGGGGCGGAGGGATCGTCCGCCTGCCTGCCGGCATCTGGCTGACCGGCACGGTCTACCTGGAAAGCAATCTCACCCTGGTGCTCGATAAGGATTGCACACTCTTGGGCAGCCGCCAACACGAGGACTATGCCCGCCCCAGGACAATGTCTGGCCTCGGCGCCAAACCGGCTCCTTTCCGCTATGCCGCTATCCTAGCCGGCACCGACCTGCAGAACGTTACGATCCGTGGCGAGGGGACGATCAACGGCCAAGGGGATGCTTTCCGCGACAAATCCAAGACGCGGCCCAAGAACATCTATCTCCAGAACTGCCGCAACGTGACGATCGAGGGCATCCGTCTGCGCGATGCCGGGAGTTGGATGCAACACTATCGCCACTGCGACGGCCTCTCGATTCGCAACATCGACGTGTTCAACCATGTAGCCTACAACAACGACGGCCTGAATGTGGACAGTTGCCGCAATGTGCGCATCGAGGACTGCCGGGTGGATTCCGACGACGACGGGATCGTGCTCAAGAGCCTGTCATCCACCCCCTGCCACGGCGTGGTCATCCGGAACTGCACCGTCAGCAGCCACTGCAATGCCATCAAGCTGGGCACCGAGTCGGGCGGTGGATTCCAGGAGATCGAGGTGACCGGATGCACGGTTCACTCGCCGCGGAAATCTCAGAAAATCTACGGTGCCCAGCGGGGCCTCGCCGGGATCGCTTTGGAGATCGTCGATGGCGGAAAACTGGAAAATGTCACGGTCTCGGATGTCCGTATCGACGGTGTGACCGCTCCGATCTTCCTGCGTTTGGGCAACCGGGCACGGAGCTACGGATCGGGGATGCCGAAGCCCGGCGTGGGGACGTTCCAGAACGTGGTGCTGCGGGACATTGTTGCGGAGAATGCCTCGGAGGTCGGCTGCTCGATCACCGGCCTGCCGGGCCATCCGATCCGCAACGTGGTGCTGGAGAACGTCCAAATCAGCTTCGATGGCGGGGGAAGCAAAGATCAAGCGGCCCGGGAGATCCCGGAGCGAGCAGAGAGCTATCCGGAGAGCACCATGTTCGGCACGCTGCCGGCCTATGGACTTTATTGCCGGCACGTCGAGGATCTGACGCTCCGCAACGTCCAACTCGACACGCGCCGCCCGGACCTGCGGCACGCGGTGCTGGCGGATGACGTCAAGCGGCTGAGAATCGAGGCGTTGAAGGCGGATGGTGTGCCGGGTGCTGAGGCCGTCATCCGTCTCGTCCAGGTGGATGGGGCGGAGATTCGCCGCTGCAAGGCTTCCGCGACGGCCGATCCCTTCTTGCTCCTAGAGGGCGACCGAACACGTCAAGTCGTGCTTGAAGAAAACGATCTGGCAGTGGCGGCGAGGCAAATCGAGTTCCGCGGGGGCGCTTCGGCTCAAGTGGTGTCTCCGCCATGAGCGATCGGCGAGGCTCTGCATGGCGATGGCGCTTACTTCGACATCCGCGAGGGAAAGCAAAACATTACGATCGTCGACTGGAAATGCTGCCTGGACCTCGCCGACCAGGAATTCTGTAAGGCGAAGTGAACGATGCGGGATGCGAATTCCCATTGCTCGCCGAAACGCGTTGACTTGAATTTGTACACAACGACGGGAGATCGCTCGCGATGATAAACACCAGCCAGTTGTGGTTGTTGCCCCTGCTGCTCAGCGTCCTTGCAGCGGCGCAATTGGGCGCGCAGCAAGACGGCCGGATATTTCGCACCGAGCCGATGGGCAAGGGGTACGCCTGCACCGGCGTGAATACGGCGATCTTTCGAGCCAGCGCGCTGGTCGCGTCGCAGTTCGATAACAACCTCAAGTGCGTCGACCTTTCCGACCTGGACGGGGATTTGCCGTTGGATGTGGCCCAATCGACGGAGATCCTGCGGCGTACCGAGCCGTGGGAGAACGATTCCCTGGGATATCCCACCGTGGTCCGCAACGACCGAGGGCCGCATGCGGACGGTCGGTACTACCTGTACTACGCCCACCATGACCTGGGTTCCGGTATTGCCTGTGCGGTTGCCGAGTCCATTGCAGGACCCTACGTCAAGCTGGCCCAGAGCGATCCGAAGCGGACCGACAGCCGCGTCTTGAAATGTCCTGGCAGGCCGGGGCCGGCCCACTTTTCGAGCCCCTGCGTGGTCTGGAACAGCACCGAACAGCGGTGGTTTCTGTACTTCCACCATGACGCCAACGAGTGGGCGATTGGCGGTGGCCACCAACGGAGCGCGTTGGCTACGTGTGCGGATCTGGGCGCAAATGCCTGGGAACCTTGGACCGGAGACGATGGAAAGCTGGTGCCCGTGTTTCCGGTAACCAAGGAGCGCTGGATGAACAGTCAGTCTTCCTACCACGCGGTCCAACAACTGCCGGACGGCCGATGGCTGGGCTTCCTGCGCGGCACGGGCGGCGAGTACAGCCCGGAAGGAAAATGGCTGCAGGATGTCTGCAAGCTCGGCTTCGCCACGTCTCAGGACGGCAGACGGTGGGATTACTTCTCCGACAACCCGGTGATTCACCAGGATCTCGGCGGCGGACGTAAGGGCGTGTACCGACCGCATTTTGTGGGCTACCTGGGCAAGGGCGAGTACCTGCTGTGCTGGTCGGAAAGCCAGCCGTACGATGGCGGTCCGAAGATCATCTACGGCCGCACGCGGGATTTCCGCACCGTGGTGCGCGACCCTCGAGGCTACGCGCGTTGGCAGATGGGCGACGGGCTGGTCAGCCCCTGGCGGGAAGGCGACCGGCTGTACCTGTTCGCCGGGAGGTTCGTCCACGTGATGGACCTGCCCGTCCGAGATCGTCGGGACGATCCGCAGCCGAGTCGTGAAGGCGGCTTGTAGTACAGGGACAGCTCATTTCGCGGCTCAGCAATCCGCGGCCGAATCGGGATTCATGTTGGTAGCGCTATCGAATTGAAAGTGCTTTCAAGCATCTGGACATGTCGCACACAGCATCGCTGAACAAGCGTGGGTTCAGGGGTGGCCGGAACGGTGACTGCTGCGGAGAATGCCAGCCGCGAAGGACCGCCAGAATCTTCGTCGCGACCGAGGCCCCTCCGCTGTTTGGGCCGCCGTTCGACCGGTAGACTCAACCGAATCCCGGCATCTTGTTCGGTTGAATAGCACTCTGGCACCGGAAAAGTTGTCTCGGAAAAGTTGTCTCGGATCTGGAAATCGGCTGGACGACCGGCTAGATTGGTGGGCTGAGTTGGGAGCGGTTGCTCCCGGAACCAAACAAATACGTGGAGGGCCAACTGCATAAGAATGTGATGTGACACGTAAACGGTTGTCTGCCAAACAGGCCGGCGACCGACAATCCGAATGACGCGTGAGCGTCAGGAACTGCCCCGCCAAAAACCGCCAACCTGAGCCCATGTGGCTCTTGAAGTACAGAGGCAGTGACTGAGCCGCGCCCCGTAAGGGGCGCTGGCCAGCACTGCTCTGTACGCCCCTTGGCGGGGGCTGGCGGGCGGTCTGGTTCAGCGCCTTTTTCATTGCGCTGCCGGCCCGCCGCAACCCATTTTTCCACCTGTGCCTGCCACAGACCGGGATCGTTCTTCGACGCTCGCAGACACTCGGCTGAAAGATGGTCATCACCGGCACGGCAAATTCGCACGCCGGCCGATGATCTCCAAGTGCTGCCACGGTCAAACATTACTATTTGATGCAGCGGGATCGACACCCTCCGACGCACGTCGAGGTAGGCCGCTACGCACGGCTCAGTTCGCGTGCCCCGCGTCGCTTCCATCGTGAACGTCTGAACGGAAAATCTTGGAGTTAGCAGGACATGAATGCAGGTAATGCTAAACGGAACTTTGGAGCGTTCGGAATCGTGGGGTGGTTGTTCAGCTATTTTCTGACGTCATTCCGTGAGGCCGCTCAGGATTTTTGTTATCTGGTAGCGTGGTGGCGTGCAACGCTAGGCCGAGTGCGAGCTGAGGAACAGCTAGTTTCTGCTCAGTTCACTCTTGGGGAACAACTCGGTCGAAGTGGGCTCGGGGACGAGACATTGCGGCACCAGCTTGCTGTCATCGACGACCGGATTAGGAGCGTCAAGGTGGCCCAGGGCGCTTCCAAGGAACTCGAAGCGGAGCGTCGGGGGTTACTCATTCGGTTGGCTGAGTCCTACAGGATTTCGACAGACGTTTCGGGCGAGGTGGGGACGCATACCGAAAGCAGAAACCAAGCGATGTTAGCCTTAGATCAACGTCGAGGTGAGGTGACACAGGCCCGGCAGCTGTTATTGCCTAATGGTCACCTACGGCTGAATTCTCGCTGCTGGTCCTTTGGACTTATTTGCGCGTTGGCTACCGCCTGCTATACCGTCCCTGAAATCATGTCAGCGGTGCAGCAGTCAGATCAGCAACTGGATCAGTGGCTCCAATCGGAGAAATATTATGCTAAGGTTGCCAAACATTATGAGCAACGTGGTGATTCAGTTCCCTCCCGTGAAGACGTGAAACGCATCGTTGCCACTCCCGAGTATCGAGAGGAGTATCGAAAGTTACTGCGGGAAAATCTACGAGCGTATTCCCCGTATTTGTTGATTTTCATACTCTTGCCTCTCTACTTGCTCGCGGGCGGAGTGGGTGGTGCTGTCTTTGGGCTCTTAACCTGTTTTTATGTGAGGTGGTCTCGAACAGTTCCTCCTGCGAGCTAAAGAAAAGAGCCTGCCTCTCATGCAATTCCACACTCGCGCAGTGGCTCGTTGCGAAGTCGCACATCCCGCAACGGCCGGATGTCGAACCGGCCAGAATCCAGCGCACATCGAGGTACTCGCGGACTCCCGGACCACGGCGAACAGTCGGCGAAAGTGAGCGTCCGTTCGAGCCGGGTAGCCGTGGATTTTGGTCTTGGGCGTCTTTTTGTGCTTTCTGTGCTTTTTTTGTGGACACGAGGCTAACGATCTCGTCGGCGAGCGTCGAGGATTCGAGCGGAACGTAAACAGTTGGGCATCCATCTTGACAGGCGTTGCCTCGCGACCGGACTGCGCCTCCAATGGCAAGCCACAATCCTTCCGGCGTCATGGTCGACACCGAACTGCAGCCCTCGCTCGAAGCCGCGATGCAAGGCGATCCTCTTTCGCCCCTGCTGGCGAAGTGCCTTCAGCTCAACGCAAATTGGCGTTGAAGAAGTCGACCGTGCGCTGCCAGGCGAGCTTGGCCGCCGCTTCGTCATAGCGGGGCGTCGTGTCGTTGTGAAAACCGTGGTTCACGCCCGGGTAGAGGTGCATTTCGTAGCGTACCCGGGCCGCCTTGAGGGCCTGTTCGTATGCCGGCCAACCCGCGTTGATGCGGGTGTCGAGTTCGGCGTAATGAATCAGGAGCGGGGCCTTGATCTTCGGCACATCCTCGGCGGCCGGCTGCCGGCCGTAGAACGGCACCGCCGCGGCGATGACGTCCGGAATTCGGACGGCCAGCGTATTGGCCACGCCGCCTCCGTAGCAGAAACCGACCACGCCCACCTTGCCGTTTCCCAGCCGGTGTTTCTGCAGTAGCTCGGCGGCCGCGATGAAGTCCTGCGTCATCTCCTCCGAGTTCCGCTCGCTCTGCAACTGGCGTCCTCGATCGTCGTCGCCCGGATAGCCGCCCAGCGGCGTCAAGGCATCGGGCGCCAAGGCCAAGAACCCCGCGATTCCCAATCGGCGGGTCACGTCCTCGATGTAAGGATTCAACCCGCGATTTTCGTGGATCACCACCACGGCGGGCAACTTGCCTGAGGCGGCCGCGGGCCGGACCAGATACCCACGCATCTTTCCGCCGCCCTTGGGCGACGCGTAATCGAGGTACTCCGTTTTCAGACGCGGGTCGTCCTGGGCCACCTGCTGAGCCCAGGCGTAGTTGGGACTCAACGTCGACAACAACGCCTCCGCCGTCAGTCCCCCGACCGCAAACTTGGCGGCCCCCTCCAGAAAACCGCGGCGATGGATTCGCCCGTGCGCATAGTCATCGTAAAGGTCGAGCAGTTCCTGATCGAATTCCGATGCTCGCTTTCGTTCCATGACGGCCTCCAAGTCATCTGTTAATCAAGCGAATTCCGCGTCCATTACCGGCCGGATTGCATAACTTTGTAGTGGGATCGGGGGCGCGCGGCAACCGTTGACGCGAGGTTCCTGGCAAGGTAGGTTCAACTGCTTCGCAAGAATGAAAGGGCCACCATGTACCGTATGCTGCCGCTCAGCGGTTGTCTGCTGCCTGCCTTGTTCGGTTGTCTGCTCGTGCGAGCCCAAGAGAAGATCACGTATCCGACTCCGCCCGAGGCAGTTCGCCAGGACGGGGTGCTGCCGGGGCAATTGATCCAGGACGTGCACCAGGACAGCCGGATCTTTCAAACAACGCCGGTGACTACGGTTACGCTGCGACCGCCGAACGGCACGCCGCTCAGGGACGTGCCGGTGACGTTTGGCCAAGTGTTCCGTAAGGGCGATATCAAGCAGGGTGTACTTGCGAGCGCCGCCCAAGCGTCGGTCCAGGCGGATGTCAAACGCAGGTACGACGATGGCTCGATTCGCTTCGCGGTGATTTCCCTGTGGATGCCGGAACTGGATGGCGAAATGCCGGTGGCACTGAGCGACGGGGTTCGACGGCAAGCGGCCACCCGGCCGCCGGTGCAAGCGGCCGACCTGCTCCAGACGGACTTTGATGCTACCGTGACGCTCACGTTTCCCGACGGCGCGGAACGATCGGCCAGTGCCCGCCAGTTGCTGAAGGACACCGGGCCGGATGCCAAGACCTGGCTGGCCGGACCGGTGGCCACCGAGTGGCTGCTCGACGGAACGCTCAGCGATACGGACGGGCGGCCTGACCCTGACCTGCGCGTGCAGTTCCATGTGCGAGCTTATGCCGGCTGCAAAGCGATCCGCGTGTCGGTCGTGGTCGAGAACTGCCTGGACACCTGGGCGGGCAACATCGGCTATGACGTAGCCGTCCGAATTGGGCAGCGGGGACAAGTGGTCTATGAAAAGAAGGACGTCGACCACCGCCGGCTGAGCCGTTGGCGCAAGGATTTCTGGTGGCCGGCCGCACCCGCGCAGGCCGATGTGGCCCACGACTTGGCGTACCTGAGCGCCAGCGGGGCGCTGCCCCACTACGACCGATCCATCGTCATCCCGGAAAGGACCCTGGCCGGCCTGGCCGAGCAATGGGCCGAGAGCGGTGAGACCGACATCTTGGGCTCTGGCTCGCTGACCAAGTACATGCCGACGACCGGCGGCCGTCCGGAGATCGGCCCCTATCCCAACTGGACGGTGCAGTACCTGTTGAGCAGCGATGCGCGGGCCAAGGCGATCGTGCTGGGTAACGGCGATCTGGCCGGCTCGTGGCCGATCCATGTCCGCAGCGCCCGGACCGGCCGTATCCTGACGCTGGACGAGCGGCCGAAGTTCTGGCTCAACGGTTACCGAGACAATGACCGGGAACGTCCGTTGTGGCAAGCGGACCGCAAACCGCCGCCGCCGGAACGAACCGCCGATGGCAAGCAGCATCCCTACTACCTGACTCCGGACGTGGCACACATGGGCTCGTATGCCTATGTGCCGTACCTGGTTACCGGCGATTTCTATTACGTGGAAGAGGCTTATTTCTGGGGCAACTACGCTCTGCTGGCCCAATGGCCGGTGCCGCGTCAAGACGGACGAGGCATCATGGCGGACCAGATCCGGGGCAATGCCTGGGGGTTGCGGAACATCGCCGACGCGGGTTTCATCGCGCCCGATGGCGAACCCGAGGCAAAGTACTTTGCGGAGAAGATCCACAACAACCTGGCCGAGTTGACGGCCAAGATGATCGGCCCGCCGGAATACAACCGGCTGGGCTTTTGGGGACTTCGCACGGTGGACGACGCGCGCATTCAAAATGCCGCCAATCCGCGATGGATGATTACGGCCCCCTGGGAGCACGATTTTCTGATGTGGAGCTTGCACCATTTGACGGAACTGGGCTACACCGACGCGGCTAAGCCACGGGATTTTGAATTCCGGTGGCGGGTTGGCGTGTTCACGCGCCCCGGCGAGTACAATCCGCTGCTGGGCGCACCATATCGGATGGCCGTCGGCCAGAGGGGGCCGGACAACCAAGTGATCTTTTACGAGGACTGGAAGAAACTGGGCGAAGAGAACGCGAAGCTGACAAAGATCCTTGCTTCGGAGAAACCACGCTTGGCCTACGACTACTCCGCGTATCTGGCTCTGATCTGCGGTGTGGACGCCGAGTTCCCGCAAGCCGCCGAGGCGGTCCAGACGCTGTTGAACATCACGGGCGGCTTCCACGGGATGCTGGCCGATCCCGCGTGGCGGATCGTGCCTCGGAAAACGCTGACCGACGCCCGACGGTAGAGCCCTATAATTCCCTGGTAAGGAACGAACGCGTCACCGTCGGAAGAATTCAATGACCGAACGCACGTTGGTGATCGACGGAGTTGAAGTGCCGCGGTTCCTTTACGGAACCGCCTGGAAGGAAGACCAGACGCAGCATCTTGTCGAGCTGGCGTTGGAGTCTGGATTTCGAGGCATCGACACCGCCAATCAGCGGCGTCATTACGACGAGGCGGCGGTGGGGCTCGCGATCGCGGCGTCGATCGCCAAGGGACTGGTAGCCCGCGAAGACGTCTTCCTGCAAACTAAGTTTACATTCCGGCGCGGCCAGGACCATCGCCTGCCCTACGATCCCGAAGCCCCAGTCCCCATCCAGGTCGAGCAGTCGTTCGCCAGTTCGCTCGAGCACCTGGGTGTCGAGCGAATCGACTCATATCTGCTGCACGGGCCGACAGGTTCGGCGGGGCTGACCCCTGTCGATTGGGCCGCGTGGCGGGCGATGGAGGCCATCCATGCCAGCGGCCGGGCGCGGATGCTGGGTGTCAGCAACTTCAGTCTCGAACAGCTCCAGCGTTTGTGGCAGCAGGCCCGCGTTCGTCCCCGCTTCGTCCAGAACCGGTGCTATGCCGTATGGGGTTGGGATCGTCCCGTCCGCGAGTTCTGCCGAGCCAACGACATGGTCTACCAGGGATTCTCGCTGCTGACCGCCAATCGCCAGACGCTGGCCGCTACCGACATGGCCCAGATCGCGGCCCGGCACGGTCGGACGATCCCGCAGATTATCTTTCGCTTCGCCGTCGAGGTCGGCATGATTCCGTTGACGGGAACCACCGACACGAAGCACATGCAGGCGGATTTGGATGTCTTCGATTTTCGATTGGAGCCCGCAGAAGTGGCGCGGATCGAGGGGTTGGGCGAGGCGTGAGAACGGCTGGCTCTGGCGATATCCGGTGACGTTCCAAAACTGCCGGATTCCGGGGCGCCGCCGTGCGTCATGATGGTCATCCGCGGTGACGCGGTGTATCCGACGCATCGCCCGCTCTGCGGAGACGGGTGGTCGTGCTTTTTGCTGCCGATCAATAATGAGGTTCAATACTGTGAAGACTCGGTCGCCAGCTCCGAGGTTCGGATCTGGTCCACGAGATCGCGGACAGGCAGTGCCTTAATCGGTCCCTTTCTGATGTGTCTCACAACGGCTAAACGTTTGCTGGGATACGCACCGGTCGATATGACCCACGAGTGATCGCGGTAGTCATGCGGCGCATCACGAGTAATCCTCAGCTATTCTGAAGCACTCTCGTTCCACAACTCTCGGAACCGGACGAATTCCTCCGACGCCTTGGTGCCAATCTCGTCGAGATAGGCGAAGTCGATCTGCGGCACAAGGCCATGGTTTTCGACAAATCGGAGCAGGACATCCCTGGAGGCAACGACCCACCGTGATCCCTTTGCTTCATCAGGTAGCTCGACAAGATCGGGATCGACGATCGATGCGATCACGGGAAACATCCCTGCGATTTCCGGAATGTACCCGCTTGGCATCAGATCGTTTTCATAGCCTCCTCGCTCGTGGAGTTGCCGCGGATCAAACTCCAAGATCGCTACTGTCTTTCGATCACGGACTAGTTTGATCCAGCTGTGGCGGATGCGATCCTCCGGTTCGCGGCATTGGTAATACCCACTTGCCCAATGCAGACTTTTGTGACCTCTTCGTCGTAGAAATCCCGCGACAAGGTATGCGTTGTGGTGGCAAACGAAATCCATGCCGCGTCGGAGTGCATTAGCAATTTGGATGAATTCCTCGCTGTCGTCAAAGTCGGTCTCAATCGCAGTGAATTCTTCCTTACTGAGCATCTCGTCACTCTACGGCAGCTAAAGTATGCTGATGAATTGTTCGAAGTCGGCCAGCCCTCGACCGACACTTGTCGGTGATGACCTTTGGGAATGCCGTTGGGATCGGCGGAAGGCATGGCAATCGTTCCTTTGCGGCGTCTGCTTCTGCCCGTTTCCCGCCAACCTATGCGGCGGCCAGTCGTCTGTCAATAAACCGATCGACATTTTGGGCACGCTCCCGGCCACACGCCGAAAACCCCGTCCGAGTTCTCGCACGCCTGTTTCGCACGCCAAACCGGCCGCTCGGTCAGCTGGGGCGATAATCCCCTGAACCGGACAATCTTGTCGCCTTGGTTCCAAGTGTGGCCGAACTGCGAGCCGAACAGCGGGGCCCGCCCTTCGTTCAAAGCCGACCACGGCCACCCCCGGAACGCCCAAATGGTCGCCCGCCAACAGCGGTTGTTTGATGGATTTCGCGGGAACCAGCAGCACTCTTGGGAGATGCGGAGGGGACGCAGTGCCCCTCCCACTGTGCCCCTCCCACGGTTGACACGGCTATTGGGGGCGTTATGATTTCAGTCAGAAATCTACCTACCCTGGCTTTTCGACGTAAACTAGTGTGCAACTCCCCGATCGCCCACCAGAATCCCGAAGGTGCATTTCGGGCTTCTGGCGGGCGGGTCCAGGTGACGACCTCCGCATCCCAAAGGTCGCGGAGGTTTTGGGGTTTCTTGGGGACCTTAGATGCGCGCGTCGAGCTTGGTAGCGGTCGCAACATGCACATCTGCCAAGACCTGCTGCAGGATTCCGACGTATTTAAGGAATCCTGGCCGGCTGCCAAAACAGCCATCCAGCGCATTTCCGTGGACGGACCAATTGCGGAATGCGTACAGAAGAGTCGCTAGATCGAGCGAAGCTACGTTTCCAGATACTGCTGCGCCAGCAACTGCTTTGGCGGTCCTGCCTCGTATGGGCCTAATGTGTGACAGGTATTTGGTCTGGAGCGCGCGCAGCGTAGAAACGGAGGTACCGATTGGAATGTGTGGCAGCCGCGACTCGACTTGGGCGGTCAGCAACTCGACAAGATCCGCAGTTTGAGTCGCAGCATCGGGCAAAGGCGTCGCATGGAACAACACGAGAAACTGTTCAAACTCACCTGAATTGGCTGGTGCGCCCACGAAGTCAAGGAGCGCGGGCCTAGCGAAGACTGCGTTTAGTCCGAACCAAGCAAATCCGTATCTGAGAACCTCGACAAAGGATGCTTTTCGTTTGGAGTTGTTCAGCTGCTCTCCCACGTAAGAGATGTCCTCCATTTCCGCTGCGCGACGAACCCAATCAGCGGCAACTCCAATGCCTATGATCTGTTCTGAGAGCGTTTCAGACAATCCGTGCTCCTTGATCTTCGCCTCCAGCTTGTTGGCACATTTTGAATACCTCTTTCGAGCGATAAGAAATGTAAGTTGCTGGGAATTCATCGGCAATGCCTAGGACATGAGGGCTTAAGTTCAGGATGTTACAGCGTGCCTCGTATACGTTCCTTTTCGGGCGTCCCGACCAAAGAATTTTCAGCACATCCGGGCGGCTGGTCGTCCAGTGACAATCAACGGTTGCGTTCCGGGGCGCTGTCTCGTGTCCGCAAAACGCCTTCCCTTCTGGGACACATCTCCGCAGCGGGAATTCGCCGCCGCCCAAAATCCTGTCACCAAGCTAAGTAGCGGGTGGGCGCGTGTCAACAGGGGTCGGGGATTGTGAGAAGCCATCCTTGTCCGGCCCGTCAGGCGGATTGGCACGGCGGCTGGGCCGTCGGCGATGTTCCGCTTCGTTCTAACGTACCGGTAATACGTCGAGCGGAAAATGTGCAGGATGCGGCAGATGTCGTCGATCGTCATGCCGCCGTCGGCGTAAACGTTACTGGCCAGCAGAATCCTGGGCTCGGTCTGGGCGAACCGAGACCGACCGCCCTTTCGGCCGCCGGCTCTGGCAGCCGCAATTCCGGCCTTGGTCCGTTCCTGAATCAGACGCCGTTCGAACTGGGCAAACGCCGAGAAGGTGTGGCAGACAAGTTCGCCGGAGGACTCGTGGTGTCGTGGTGTCGATCATGCCGTCGCTGATCGACCTGAACCCGACTGCCTGCTCCCGCAGGTACTCGATGACCTCGGCAGTTGTCTGTCGTACACACGTTCCAAACGCTGGGGTGACGTCCCGTGCGTGATGCCGTTGGATCGCGACGACGAATTCTTTCCGGATCGCGTGACATACATCTACCGCTCGAACAGCGGTTATACCGGCGGTTCGAGCAGCGCCGTCCGCTGAAAGAACTGCTGGGCAAACGCCTGCGTCCGCTTGTAGAAGCGGCGAAACGTCGGACAAAGACGCTGTTTCTCGACCAGCTCAACAGGGAACAAACCGACCCCCGATGTCATCAGGATCGAGAGAGTTGTTGCCGGGAGAAATCGTGTTCAGAAGGAGCAATTACAGACGCAGCGGTCCGCGCGGGGAGCGTGTTTGCCAAGCACTCAGTGAATCAGACTCAGCGAGTTCTTGACATCGCCGGTCATCCGCTCTGCTTTGGCCGCCAGCCCCAGGGCGCTGTCGATCAGATGATGGATGGTCGTCAAGTCGTTGCCGACCCGTTCGCGAATTTGCTTTGACTGCTCGGATAATCGATGAATCAGTCGCTCTGAATCGTGCGATGTGTGCAGAATGTCGACCGCTTCGCCAGCTTGAGCGTGGTGGGCGTATAGCTTCTTCCCCGCCTCGTCCGTCATGGTGCAAAATGGTTCGAGCCGCCGCCGCATCACATCCTGGCCGGCCGAATCGTTCCAGAAGTTTCGCGCGAAATCGAGCTGACCGTGGAACTGGCCGTTGCGCATCCGCAGTTCCCATAGAGCGCCCTCCATCTGTATCAGCAGTGATCGGCACCAATTCACGTCTTGAGAAACCATGACCGTCACCTTCTCCAAAGACATTGGGCAACCAAGTCAAACACTTTGTTCAGAAAACAAACGCGCGATCGAAGTCGCGGAGATTATTGATCCGATCGTTCAAGTCGTTGCGGCTGTCGACGACATTGCGGCGAGCCTGGTCCAATTCGCGTTTGGCGTCCAATAAGCGGCCTTTGGCGTTGTCGACGACGTTTCTCATCTTGAGCGCCATCATCACCAATTGCTCGACGGCGGCCTCTTGTTGCTTGATCAGTTCAACGTTGCGGCGAGCCTCCTTCTCGGCGGTGTCTGCCAGAGTGACCGCGCGTTGCAGTGTGGCGACCGCATCGGCGGCCGTGGCCACGGCTCGTTCGGCCAGAGCTGTCGCCCCTTCGGCGAGTTGGACGTTCTTCATGGCATGAGCCAGTTTCTCCTGCGCGTATCGCACGTTCAACTCAGCCGTCTGACGCTGCTTCATTGCATTGTCAAGTTCGATTTTGGCGTCGGTCAACCGTCGCTGGGCCCGGTTAACGGCGCCACGTTCGCACGAGCAATCAGGCTCAATACGCTTGCCATCTGCGTTGCGAATGTCTTGCGATTGACAAGAACTCAAGGCATCGTAAGCCTGACGCACCGCGCGTTCCGCTTCCGCGACTTCGGCTCGTGCGGCGGCCTCGCGGGCTTGTGCTTCGGCCAGGTTGCTCTGTGCTTCGGCCACCTCGTCGCGTGCTTCCAGTTCTTTGGCTCGCCAGCGCTGCAAAACCTCCAGTCCATGCCGCAATTCGCGCTGAGCATCTCTTAGCACGTACTCGACGTGCTGTAATGTATCGGCCGCGCGGCGAAGCGCTGCGTGGCTCTCCTGCAGCAACCGGTCAGCCTCGCGGCGATCGCCGCGGCACAACTCCCGCGCAGTTTGACTGCGATAAACCAGCCGGTTGGCATGCTCATCCACATGCTGTTGCAGTTGATCGGCGCGCTGCAAGGCAGACGAGCCGATGTTCGCACCGCGCTGCTGTGACTCGGCCAATTCGCCAATCAATTGAATCAATCGTGTAGGGTTGGTTCGGCTGTGCATGATGCGGCTCGAATGGGCGATGATCTCGGCTTAGGTCAAAAGTCCGCTACGCCGATCGAACGACTCCAACTCGGCGATCTGCTTTTCCAGGATTCTCTGGATGGCCTTGGCGTCCTCCTGGTACATTTGCAGCATGGTCATGCTCCCGTTCCAGACCGGTTCAAATTCGCGAGCAGAATTGCCTTGGAAATGCTCGTGCAGCCGCTGCCAGGACTGCTTGAGCCGGTGATATTGTTCGTCCATCTTCTTCAAGTGACTTTCCACGCTGGCGTGATAGGTTCGTAGTTTGCCGGCCAAAATATTGGAATCGGCCATCGATGAATTCCTTATACTTTAGGTGGGATCAAGAATTACGAATTGCCGCGCAGGTACTTGTGCAGAGCTTGCAGCTTCTCGGCAAGGAAACGCTCATACTTCGGGACGCGCAGCTTGCGGTATTCCTGGAGTTTCTTGTGCAGCGGCAGCCAGCGTTGGTCGTAATCGCGGCGAGCCGCGTCGCGCCACAGTCCGTCGACATCCGCATGCCGCAATTCCATTTCCTTGCTAGTCTGCTCCAGCAATTCATGAAACTGTTTGATCTCTTTCTGAAAAGCCAGCATTTTCTCGTGAACCGCGTCCATCGAACTCATGATCCGTCCTTTCCTTTGAGGCCATTGCTGACAGCATCGAACATCGTCGCGAGATCGGATTCCCAGACATTCCAGTCGTAAGGCTTGAAAGTGTTATCCGCCTGGCCGGAATCGAGATCGTAATATAAGCCGACGACCGGCCGCGGTCCGTTGCGTTGCAGCATCGACGCGCGGCGGCTTTGCATGAACGTAAACGAATCGTCTTCGCTCATCTGCATTGCGACGCGATGGGAAAACTGGGCCAAATCTCGCGGTGCGACGACTTGCGACAGCGATCGCAGCGCCGACGATCCGAGCACCAAGTGAATGCCATGCCGCGGTCCTTCGGCAACCAGCCGCTGGAAAGTTAGCACCGTCGGCGATTCATCGAAGCCGCTGGGATCAGCTCGCAAACCCGCGTTTCGCTCCACTTCGTTCAGCATCACGAGCACCGGATGCCAGTCGCCGTCGTCAGACGCAGATCGCTCGTCAAGTAACGACGTCAGCCGTTCGAGCAGCGGTTCCAACTCCTCGGAGGCGCGCGAGTACCGTACATTGAAACTCAGCGGCAACAGCAACTCGTTTGCCGCCTGCTCCAGCAGCATTCCTCCGGGCGCGTTCTTGATGCCGCGGTCGAGAATGTCCACACTCAACTCGTCCGGCGAGTACAGCGCCGTCAGGCTAATGAGCATCGCGGTCAGAATTCCCTGGCGCGCGGCCGAGTCACTGCCCAGCACGGCCGCGTGTTGCCCGACGCCACACTGCAAGGTCAGCATCGCATGGCCCCACACATTGAACTGCTGCCCCAGCCACATGCCGAGCGGTCGATCGCTGGCAACCCAGCCCGGTTGATCGAAGCCGCCTTCGGCCGCCGGTCGTCGAGCCAATTGTTCGCGCTGGTCGGGACGCCCACGGACGGAGTTGCTTAGCACGCGGCGCAACAGCGAGTTCTCGGTGAAACGCGGCTGATTGCGTCCGTTGAAAACGACGGTCGGAGCCAAGCGGCCATTTATGCCGGTTTTCACCGCCAGTTCGCGAAAACGCTCGATGCGGCGCGGAATGAAGTCCGCTTCGCCCGGCATCTTGGCGACTTTGCCGTAAGCATTGCCACCGTCTTCGCCGGTCTGGTCGTTGATCACGACCTTGCCGGGCATGTCGCACTGTCGAACCAAGTCCTTGCCGGCCGGACCCAAGGCGGTCAGCGCCTGGACATCTTCCTGGGTCATCCCCATCGCGATTCGCAAATGAACGTTCCCGAAGATAGCCGCTTGGCTCAACATGCCGGGTGCCCCGAAGCGTTGGGACCCCAGCAGCATGTGGATGCCAGCACTGCGGCCCTGCTCAGCGATGTCCAGCAGGTACTGCGAAGCACTGCCCAGATCGTCGCCGTCGAATAACTCCTGATACTCGTCGATCAGCAGCACGATGCGGGCCATCGGACCGGAAGGCGAACCGGCTTGGCGATAGGCGGTGAAACTGGTCACGTCGCAGGCCGCAAACAGCGAGTTGCGGCGCTCTTTCTCTTCCCCCAATTCCTTCAGCACACTCCTCGACAGTTCGGCCGACGACTTCAACGACACGACGCGAGCGTGCGGTAGGTTGTCATAGACTTTGAACTCGACGCCGTCCTTGCCGTCAATCAAGTACAGGTGCAATTCTTCGGGCGAATAGCGCGTGGCCAGCCCCAGGATCAGCGCGTGGTACAAGTTCGATTTTCCCTGGCCGGTCATGGCCGCCAACATGCCGTGTGCGCACGGGCGCCCCTCCTCGTTCACCCCGAACCAGATACGCAGGCTGCCTTCGTCGCCGCCGACCGGTGAGCGGGCGATCGAACTGGCCGTTTCGTTCCACCAAACCGACTCCGGAAGATCCACTACATCGGCCCACTGGATCGCGTGATCTCGCGGCTTGGCCGATTCCAGCCGTTGCAGCAGTTGGCGCTGTGACTCGCCTCCCGGTGCCGCGTCCGGAACAAAAACGCAATCAGTCCGCGGCTCGATCCCACGTCCCCGGCAATCGAGATGGACGGCATTTTCCAGAGAATCCAGCGAGATGTCTCGCGGCAGCGGTTGATCGTCGTCCAGGAGCAAAAACAGATAACGCCCCGCGCGCGCGCCCGTGTTACCGATGTTCAGCAGGGTTTCGATCGCTCGATGATCAAAGCCACGTGGAAACCCGGCGGCAAAGATACACTCGAAGGGCTCGCTGGCGAGGGTTGTCTCCGGCAGCAGATGAAAGCCTTCCTCGTATGCGAGCACGTTCAGCGTCACGTGGCGAATGCGCGAAACCAGTTCCCGCAGGTCGATATTGACGTCGTCGTGGGAGTCGCTCACGTGCGGCAGGAACCGCCGCATGGGAAACGCCGCTCCGTGGCCGGCCGGGTCCAGCAGCGTGAACAGAGACTGGTGAGGCAACAGCGTTGCGATCCGCAGCAACAGCGACTGAAACAGGGACAGTGCTTCGGCCTTAGTCTTTTGGTTGAAGTGCAGAACGATCGATTTCGATTGGCCGATGAAGGGCAGGTACGCCGGACTTTCGACGGAAGGGACGCTGGAAAGATCTACGTCAGCCAGCCCCTTGCCGAACACTCTCTCCACGACCACCCGCACCTGTTCCACATACATGCCGGCTCGCAGCGTGGATTCTGGTTGAGCGGTCGGAGTCCACGACTCCCAAAGCTGGCTCGACCAACCGGCGATTTGAGGCGGCGAGAGCGAATCGAAGACTTCGGCAAAGCGGGTTTGGAATTCAACCAGCGTCCGCGGCAACTGGTCGAACAAGGCATTCTTGGCCGACTGGATATGGTTGGCTAATTGCTGCATTTCGTTAAGGCTTCGCTTCCGTTCTTCGCTCAATTGTGTCAGATGCTGTCGAAATCCCTCGATCCGCTCCTTGCGAGTTCCCTTGAGCAGCCATTCCATGAAGAGATAGAAGAGATTGGCGAGTTCATTTTCCAACCTGACAATCTCGCTACTGGTATTCGCAATTTGCTGATCAAACTGGCAGATGCGAGTAGCTTGTCGGCCGACTTCGCCAATCTGTTCCTGCAATTCAACCGCGGAGTCATCCGTCCAAGCGGCCGCCTGCCTCACCGGCTTAATTCCGAACCGACTTGACTGCTCCAGGGCAGCCGAGCACGAATCGATCTGTCGCTTCAGTTGCTCCAGACCCGCGGCGCGCAATTCTTGAATCGGTTTGAGCCACCTCTCCAGGCCCAGCAGAGTTGCTGGAAGCGTAGCTGTGCTGTTTGCCATTCGCTCTAACCCTTTCCCATTTCTGGTGTTTCATTCAGCAGGATTGGCCCAATTTTGTTATGTGACGACGCGCGTGACAAGCATTGAGTTCGTCAGCGGTCGATCGGGAAGACGATTGAAGGAAAGGGTGGAAAATTCGATTTCCCAGCCACAGAGTCGATCATACCAGGACCAAATGGTGATTCAAGGGAGCCGGCCGCTGTTCGCAGCTTCTGGGGCGAAGTTGGTGACCTGTCAGGCCGTAAACTATGGGCTGATCGCGCACCGTCTCCGTGCCAGACGTGCGTCGGTGAGGAGCAAAGACAGCCTTGAAGGTGCCCATGTCGACGAAGGTGAGTTCACGCGCCTGGTCGCAGAATTCCGTGCGGCTACCTGAGAAGCAGCGGCGAGAGGCCCCGGACCACACCCGCCAGCTCCCGCTGGCAGCCTCGGTGCCGAGTGTCGCCTAAGGCCGCGGTGGCGCAGAATCTTTTCGATCACCTCGCCCCGCGGTTGGTCGATGAAGCAATGGCGTTCGTTTCGGAGCCGTAGCGAAGACACGAAAACGGTCCCACCACTTCGTACACCCGCTTGATCAGCATGGCCCAGGTCTTGTTGCAGCCAGTTGGTGCGGGTACCCGAAGCGCTGTCGCTTGCAGCGGAATCAAATAGTCGACCCAGTGGTTCACAACCGGCCAAATTCTAGCGTCCGAAGAACAGTTCCTTTTGCACTATCCCCTCCCCGAAACGTCACCAGCTCGCAAATCCCCAAGCACTGCGATCCCAAAAGCCATCCCGCAGTTCAAAAAAAGAAGCAGTCGTCAGCAGGGGGGCGGCACACTGGTCTCTTGCTGTCCGGGCATTTTCGCGCCCCGCCATGCTGGCTCAACGCGGTCACTTACCGGACGAGAATAGTCGATTTTCGAGCAGATGCAAGATTCTGTCTCTCTGCAGCAAGGCAGAAAATGCGTGCCCGACGGGGCCTTTTGCTTTGCCGCCTGATTTTGCAGTCGTGACCGGGAGAATTGGTGCATCATTGGCCGCCATACGCCACCGCGTCCGATCCACGTTGCCCAGCCGTGAGTATCTGCAACTTGTATCTTAGTTGGCACTTGCGCTCTGACAGCTAAAAGAAAGGCCCGCGTCCGCGAACTCATCCAGGCCCATCCCCCGATACTTCGCCAAACCATCGTTACTGCCGTTCGACGAATCCTGCTCCCCGCCCCGTTCCCACCGCACGCCGCGACACAGGTGGAAACAGGGACGGGGAACATGATCCAGACGGCCACGGCCTGATACGCGAGCGGTCACGCTTCCCACAACCTACAGTGGTCATCCCGGTAGTCGCACATCCCGCAGCCCATCCCCGGCCGAAACACAAACCGCCCGCCGTCCAGATCGTCGAGATACGCCCGAACCACCGCGAACAGCCGCCGAAAATGGCCGTTGCTGCGAGGTTCGTACCGGTGGAACTCCATCTTCGGCGTCTTGGTCTTGATCAACGACCGGATCTCCAGCCCGCCTTCTTCCCCGCCCGTCGAGCGACGGTACAGGTACGCGTAACAGGAAAGCTGGATCTCGTGCGTCACCTCGAACGGAGCCGCTGATTTTGCTGCGGTCTTGAAATCGCAGATCAGCGGACCGTCCCGATCATCCAGGATCAGGTCCAGCACGCCCAACAGCGGAATGCCCAGATCTTCGCTGCTGATCGGATCGATCAGCGGTTGCTCCAGCGTGGTCTCCACGGCGATCGGGATATCGTGGGCGTCGGCCATCTGCTTCAGGTACATGGTGACCAGACCCACCGCCTGCTGTTTGAGTTGCAGTTCCGCCGCGACCGACTCAAACGCCATCGCCTCCGTCTCGATGGCGTCTTCCCAGCTACCGGCGATTCGCTGGACGGCCGCCTCCACCGACAGCTCGACTCCAAGCTGCCGGTGGCGATAGAAAAATTCCAGGCAGTCGTGGACCCGCGTGCCCAGAAACAGAGCGGGCGTCGGCGGAGTTCTGATGCCGTCGACGTACCGCAGCTTCCAGGCCAACGGGCATTTGAGCCAGAGGTTCAGGCGACTGGGGCTGATGTAGTCCCAGATCCCGTTAGGACGCTCGTCGGTTATGGCGCGGTCCGGAGCCAACTGGATCATGACGGGACTCCGTTCAGCGCCGCCTCCAGCGACACGCTGCCGTCCTGGATGGCCTTGAGCGTGTCGATCAAAGCGCTGGCGTCCAGGCTGGTCAGACCGGCCAGCGGTTTGCCGAACATCTTGCCGGTCAGCGTGTCCAGCCTCCGCACGCCCAGGCCGCGGATCTGTCGGGCCAGTTGTTGGATGTAGCCCATCTGTTTCTGGCTGGCAGCGTGGGGAACGTTGCCGTTGCCGTTACCGTTGCCGTTGCCGTTGCTGGTCTGGCCGTTTCCGGCTCCGCCGTTGGCGGGTGCAGCTTGCGCTGCGCCGTTGCCGTTTCCGTTGCCGTTGGGCGCAGCGGCGGCGGTGTGGACGCCGTTGCCGGATGGTGCAACCATCCCCGGCGTCGTTTGCCGGGCCAACTCGTCGTTCACTGCTTGGCTGCAGGCGGCATAGGCGTTGCGGACGTGCCGTTGGAAGGCATCCGGTTCACGAGTCAATAGGGCGGCGTCCAGTTCGACGCTGACGTTGCACGTCGCGCCGACACTGCCGAAGTCCGGCAGGCCGAGCTTTCTGGAAATGCCGACGTTCAGGGTCAATGGCATGGTTAAATCCTCCGAAGTTTAACACAGAACAGAGATCGCTCGATGGTGGCCAACCTGGCGGATCTCGAAACCAGGCTGGAGTTCGCCGACGACCGCTTGCCTGCCTTGGACAGGCCGCGGCACGGCCGGCGAGCCGCGGGAAACGAGGCAAGAACTTTGTGGAATGGCCCAGTGACGAGGCACGGGGGCAGAATGCCCGGTTAGCAAGCTGCGTCGGCGTATTCCAGCAGGTAGCCGATCGAGTCGGTCATGCAGCAGTACTGGTCTCGATAAACGTCCGGGGAGGCCGGAAATGATCCGTGCAGCTTCCGCTCGGCGCGGGTCAGCATCTCGCTGTGATCGTCGTCCAGGCCGATGCCGTGGCCAAACACCGACATGACCAGGCAGTACAGGGCGTCTGCCTGCTCTTCGTCCGTGCGCAATCCCATGTGGTAGAACACGAGCCACACGTCCTGCTGCCAAACAGCTGCGACCGCTCCGATGATCTCGCTCACGTTGGCAACGAGCTCCAGCAGGGTATCTTCGTCGGTCATCACGACTTCGTCCACGAACGATTTGGGGTCGTCATGACTTTCCGGCAACGAGGCGTGGGAATCCCGGTCGTCGAGTTCGTCGAGAACGCTGGCGACGGCCAGATCGCGCACCGCCAGCTTTAGGGTGTTGACGTTGAACATGACTGATTCTTGCCTCCATCGTGCTTGCCGGCGGACTCAGGCGACCTGGAAATCAAAATAAAATCTCGGCGTGTGCTGAAAGAACAGCGAGCCTGTCGTGCCGTCCGAGCGACGGCGTACGGCGACGATCGGTGACGCAAAGCCCAGCACCTCGAAGTCCTGGCCGAGTTCCTGGGTGTTCCAGACTTGGCCGTGCGCGGCCTCCAAGGCTTCGCGGCTCCCCGACTCGGCGTTGATCACCATCAACGCGTCTCGACGGACAGCTTCGGTCGCGTCAAGCATGGCTTTCTCCTTGTACAAGAGGTGGATTGTTGTTGCGGATGCAGCAGTGGGGGTTCGCATAGGCGACGTCGACATCAACGCCTGGGCGTCCACCGTCCGCTACTTATCGTGCTCCGCGATTTTTCTGCTGCTTGCGCCTCGTCGAACGGCAACCGCAAGCACGACGACTGCCACGTCGGGTAGCGGCCTACACCGCTCTCACCCGCTGCCGCGACGGCGCGTCTGGCAGCCCGGCTGCGTAGTTCTCGCTGCAGCCAGGCACGAAAACCTTCGTCCCGAAACTTGCGCAAAGTGGCGGCCCGCGTGGTCTTGGCATGCTGCACGAAGCGGACGTATTGCAGGTTCTCACGGTAGGCCCAATGGCCGCAGATTGCCCGATGCACAGCGAGCACGGCGTTCAGCGACTCGACCAGGGTCTGCATACCAGCGCGATGCCAACTTGTCGGCCGGTAACCCGTCAAGCGGCCCACCCAGCGCGATTCTTCAGCCAAGGCGTCGATCAGCTGACAAAGCTCTGCCACCGAAACCGCATCCCGCTTGGCAAGATTTCGGCGGGCGTGCAGCGAGCGTCGGGCGCTGCTTGGAGCGTAACGTACTTCGACGTATCCTTCTTTGTGCGATCGCCAGCGCGAGCTGCGATTCGCCACATGCACCGGCAATGTCCGTAACTGCAGGAAGTAGCCATCCTCGGCCCGAAATAGCCCGCGGCAGTGCTGTATGTCCGTGTCCGCCAGCCACACGGGCCCAGCTGCCTGCGTGGCAGCCTGGACCTGCTCTGCGAGGTCCGCTTCGACCGAGACAACCGGCACCGGCAAAATTAAGAAATCGTAACCGTCCTTCTTCTGCAGCCAGTCCAGACGGGAAAAATTGGGCAAGTACC
>Ga0351886_10217_pt1 | contig 26615 bp, 25 predicted proteins | sample TotcelFGM3001L14_FD_206761 | JGI IMG/M metagenome (GOLD analysis project Ga0351886, IMG submission 206761) | Enriched cells from coal bed in the Powder River Basin, Montana, United States - Total cells FGM rep3 HSBNCT.FGM.300.1.L14 ... | reverse complement strand
AGCACCACAAACCAACAAATTACGTTTCGTTGGCCAAGCCTTGGTAGCCCGACACCGAGGACAAATGAAACCCAGCGGCCAACGCAATTGGAAGAGGTAGTCTCTGCATGCTTCTTCAGAGGAAAACCTTGATTCAAACTCAGCGATTGTCTTGGGATAATCTTCCATTCCCCAAAATACTACATCTTGGGGCTACTGGAGTCAATTGAATACCCCTTTTCTCTAAATCTCGCCCCGGGTTGAACCGGCCCCGTCCTGGCTCCCAGCCTCGTATCCCCAGAATAAGGAAAGCAAATTGGCATCCTCCTCTTGGCCCGGGGAATTTACCGGTCTCTTACCGCGTCCGGCGCCCGGCTACCGATGGGGTATCATTATGAAGAAAGGGCTGCCCTCTCCGGGAGTGCTTACCCGGCAACCCGGCGGCTTACTGACGCCCGGGCCACCCGGTGCGGGCGCAACACCAAAACCCCCCCGGCCGGAACCGGAGGGGTGGGATACCATCAAACGCTGGTTAGACGGGGTTAGGGATGGATGGTGAGTACCGGGCAGGGGGCACTTTTGACGACCTTGTTGGCCACGCTGCCGAAGATCGCCCGTTCCAGGCCCGTGCGACCATGCGCGCCCATGACGATCATATCGATCTTTTCTTTCTCGGCAAACGCCAAGATCTTTTCAGCCGGCACTCCCAGTTCGACGCGGGTTTCCACCTTGGGGAATTTTTTGCCAAATTCCTCCACGGCGGCCGCCATTCTTTTCGTGGCCGAGTCTATGGCCTGCTGCTGGAACTCCTCGATGTTGCCGTGGGGCACGTAAAAGCTGGCGAAATGCGCCAAATCCTGCGCCACAAACAGGACATACACGGTGGCTTCAAACTTACCCGCAAGCGTAGAAACCCAGGGCACCAGGGGTTCAAAGTTCGAAGCAAAATCAATGGGGAATAGGATTTTTTTAACCTGTTTCATTGGGCAATTCTCCCTTCGGCGGTTGTGCTGGATGAGTGTGAAATTAAGGCTAAACTAATAACTGGCTCCTGGGTTGTCAAGCGAAAAAGCCCGCATCGCCCAAAGAGACGGAGAAGCGGAAAAAATTCCATAATAACCGCGCGAGATGCCTCTGCCCTGCAAAAAACCCTTGCCAAACCTTTTGGGGGTTATTATATTTCCCCAGCGTCCATCTTTTAAAGGCAACAGACGATTACGAGGATTGGGGTGAGAACCATCGGTGAAATGCGCTTTAGCCCAGACCATTTTTGGGTCCGGTTGGATGATGAGACCCAGGCCACCATCGGCCTGACGGATTATCTCCAGGAGAAATTAGGGGAGATTTACAGTCTTCGGCTGCCCGAGGAAGGCGAGGAGTTCATCAAGGATGAACCCTTTACCATGATCGAAGCCAAGAACGGCCGCCGGGAATTGAAGGCCCCGATTTCCGGAGAGGTCATTGAAGTCAATTACGAGGCGGCGGAAGTGCCGGAAATCATCAATGAGGATCCCCTGACGGAGGGATGGCTGGTCAAATTGGAGATGGCTTCCGGTCTGGAGTTCGACGACTTGTTCACCGAAGAGGAATATGAAGATCATTTGAGCGAAGAAGAAGATCTGGAAGAAGACTGAGCCGTTATCCCGGTTATTCCCGGGTAACCCTGCCTCCTCCGAGTTTTGCGGCCGCTGCCTGGCCCCATAAGGCATGGCCAGGGAACCGCAATCACCGACAAGCGCATGTCTGCCACCCGAATTCACTCTCAACCCAAGTCATGGCTGTGGGGGACGCTAACCTCCATCCGGCTGACGGTTTTTCTCCTGCTGATTCTGGCCGGGGTGGCGGTCATCGGCACCGTGGTACCCCAGAACCAGCCCCCGAACCAGTATGTCAGCCGCTTCGGTGACGTTTGGGGCCGGCTGCTCTGGCTGGGCGGTTTTGCCCAGGTATATTTCAGCCCCTGGTTTCTGGGGCCCATCAGCCTGTTGGCGGCAAATATCCTGGCCTGCGTGGTTCATGGGCTGCCCCAGGCGGTAAAACGCGCCGGGCAGCCGCTCACCGCCGAAACCGCCCTCACTCTGCCGGAGCGGGGCCGGATTACCTGGCCGGCGGGGGCCGACCCCCAGCCCGGCCTCGCGGCCACCCTGAGCCGGGAGTTGGGGCGCTGCCGCCAGGAGACCTTCCCGGACCAAACGGTTTATTTCGGGGAAAGGGGCCGCTTCCGCCCAGTGGGGCCTTACCTGATTCATATAGCCCTCCTCTTGATCCTGGCCGGGGGCCTCATCGGTAAATTTTGGGGCGTGGACGGCCAGTTAGCCATCGATCAGGGGGAGATGGCCAGCGCCTTTCAGGTGGGGCCCCGGGTGGAAAAGCCGCTTAATTTCCAGGTGCGTCTGGATAAATTCCAGGTTTCCTATTACGAACCGGGGGCCAGCCCCAAGGAATTCCGCTCGGATTTGACCTTCATGCAAGACGGCCGGGAAGTCTCCCGCGCTATCTGCCGGGTCAACGAGCCCGTGACTTTCGGGGGTTTAACCTTTTATCAGTCCTCATACGGTTCCCAGGCCACTGGCCCCATTCGCCTCAAGGTGCAAATGGGGGACCGCAGCGAGTCCATCGAGTCGCCCTTGCGCCAGCCAACGGACCTGCCCGGTGGCCGGGGCAAGATCATCTCCATGAAGGTGGACGGCAATTTTCAGGGTTACGGGCCGGCGGTTCTCATCCTATCCCAGGCCAGCTCCGATCAACCCCTGGCATTCTGGATTTTTCAGAACCATCCGGGCCTGGCCCAATCCCCTTACCATCCGGGTTTGGTTAAGCAACCCGGCCCCTACCGGTTCACCGTGGAATCCATCCCCTTCGGGTATTATTCCGTCTTCCAGGTGAAGCACGATCCCGGGGTGGCGTGGGTGTACGCCGGCTTTCTGCTGTTTTTGCCCGGACTCTACCTGGCCTTCTTCCGGCCGGTGGAGCGCTGGGCTTTGGTGGTGGCCAAAACCTCCAAAGGCAGATGGCAGGGGCGCCTGCTGGGAGCCAGCCCCCGTCACCGGGAAGAATTTGCCGCCCGCCAGGAGGCGCTCCTCACGGAGTTGAAGCGAGGGATTCCATCATGATCAGCCAAATTCTCGGCGCCGTCATGTTAATCTATCTCCTGGCGGCCATCCTGTGGCTGATGGCGGAGTTATGGTCGTCGGCCCGGCTCAAAGATGGAGGCCGGATCACGCTGTGGCTGGGACTGGGGCTGCATACCGGCGCCCTCCTGGGACGCTGGTGGGAATCCTACCGCCTGGCCCTGGGCCACACCCCGGCCGCGGCCTGGGCCGAAAAACTGCAGCTCATAATAATTCAGGTCCCGCTTTCCAACTTCTATGAATCCCTGATCTTTTTCGCCTGGTGTCTTCCGGCCCTGGGCCTGTTGACCTTCCGGCGTTACCTCAAGGGCTACCTGGGGGCCCTGGTGGCGCTGCTCGCCAGCCTGCTGTTGGCTTACGCCTCTTTCGGGGTGGACAGCCAGATCAAACCACTCATGCCGGCCCTGAAAAGCAACTGGCTGCTCATCCACGTGGTGACGGCTTTTCTGGGCTACGCCGCCTTTGCCCTGGCCTTCGGGACCGCCATCCTCTACCTCGTTCAGGAACGGCGGCCCCGGCCGTCGCTCCCCCCTCTGCCCCAGCTGGATGGCCTCATCTACCGGACTACCGTTTTGGGATTTCTCCTCCTGACCGTGGGAATCGCCACCGGGGCGGTGTGGGCCGAAACCGCCTGGGGCCGTTACTGGAGCTGGGACCCCAAGGAAACCTGGTCGCTGATCACCTGGTTCATTTACGCCGCCCTGCTCCACGCCCGGCTGGTGAAAGGCTGGCACGGCCGCCGCATCGCCTGGCTGGCGGTGCTGGGCTTCATGGCGGTCCTGTTCACCTACTTCGGCGTCAGCTTTCTCCTCACCGGCCTCCACTCCTACCTCACCTGAAAAAAACCGGGGCTGAGAACGGCTGGTTCTCAACCCCTGGGCGCATTAATACCCTTTAGCGATCAATGGACAATTTTTGCAAGAGGGGCCTGTGGGTCTTCAAAAACGGGAGCACACACAGGTGCTCCCCTACAAGGACTTTTCTTACTTCTATGGGTCCAACTTGGTATCAGGGACTCCCATCATCTCCGGCGTCTGAGGCCGGCCGGCGCCTCGATCACGCCGGCACTTTGGCGGGTTTACAGAGCAAGTCCGCCGAGGTCGCCAGACGCCCGCAGCCCTCACAGACATATTGCAGGTCTTCCATCTTGCCCTTGCAGTAATGTTTAACGTGCGGCTCATTTTTCCCGCAGTAGGGGCAAGCGGTGATTTCCACCGAAGGCGCACACAGATGGCCGGGCTCCTCCGCTACCGCGCCACAGGTTTTACAGGTGTAAGCCATAACTCCTCCTTAAAAAGTTGGAATGTATAGCTAAAGTAAGGTGGAAGAAGCCTGTGTCAAGAGGGGGCGGTGGAGAAATTGTTCCCGGGTTTGGAGATATAGGGCCGCTCTTCACTATCCCAGGCTTGGGCTCATTTCTCAAGAAAGCTCTATATCCAGGTAAACCGGCGCATGATCTGAGGCCTTAGGGTTGTTTTCGCCCACTTCAGGGAACCGATCACCCTGATACTTTTCTGCCCGATGGGCCATGCCCTTGCGCATGATACCGGGAGCTCCGGGGTTCTTTTTGGCCAGACTGGGAGACAGGAACATATGGTCTAATTGGTTGTATTCGTTGCCCTTGGCATAGTAATGGGTCCAGCGGTCATCCTCCGGTAGTCGCGCCAGAGCCTCCACCAGCCCTGGGTGCTCCAGAAGAGGCGACAATGACGTATCTCCTTCAAAATAGTCATTCAGATCCCCCAGGACGATGTAATCACCCTTATAGCCTCCGGGACCCCAACGCTCGGTGATGATCTCGGCCACTCTGGTGGCCTGTTTTTCCCGCTTCGGTTTGGTCTCAGAGCGTCCCCCGATCATAGACTTAAAGTGGTTCACATAAAAGGATAGAGGCTTACCTTCAATATTCACCTCAACCTCAAGGCAGTCCCGGGAGAATATCCAGGTGTTGTCTTGCCGTTCGTCCCGGTGAGTCCTGATATGGGAAAAGGGATAGCGGCTCATCACGGCGATATCAATCTGCCGCGGGTCGTGGCTGTCAATGAGGACTCGGTATTGGTATTTCAAGGCCGCCAGATAATAAGACTGGAATCGGTCCAGAACCGGCAGACTCTCCACCTCCTGGAGACAGATGATGCCCCTACCTCCTTAATGGCCCGGGCAGTGATCTTCTTCTCATCGTTGTTATTAATGTTGAAGGCTATATTATTGATGGTGAAACCACCAACTTCCTTAGGATCCAGCGCTTCCCGAAAATTGTAGCGGGCAAAAAGATTTTCTACGTTGAAGGTGGCAATCCTAATTCTCATGGCGGGCCTCCTGAATGAAAATTAATTTAAACGCCACTATAACTTCATAGTTTACAGAAATCAATTTTATTAAGCGGGTTTTGGGCGGCAGGGAGGACTTTAGGCTGACAGGGTCAGGGAGGCGGCGGCGGCGTCCAGGGTGGCCCATGCCCCCAGGGGCAGGGTGTGGTTGTCGGGCTGGTGACCCACCGGCAGGCCCATGAGCACTGGCACGTTCAGGGGCGCCAGGGCCGTGGTCAAGACCTCCAGCAGGCCGTCTTGGGAGCCGCAGTGGGTAAACCCGCCCAGCACCACTCCCTTGACTTCGTCCAGGACACCGGCCAGGAGCAGGTGGTGGAGCATGCGGTCCAGGCGGTACAACGCCTCGTTGTGGTCCTCCAGGAACAGCAGGTAACCCCGCATCTGCGGGGCGAAGGGGGTGCCCACCAGGTGGCACAGGGTGGTGAGGTTGCCGCCGGCCAGGGGGCCCGCGGCCGCGCCGGGGTGCAGCACGGTGAGGTTTTCATAAGTTATGGCTTGGGGCCCCGGGGCCGTGAGCCAGGTATAAAAATTTTCCCGGGCCGCCGGGGTCAGGTCCGGGAGCTGGGCCAGGTTGGGGCCGTGGAAGGTCACCAGCTTGAGGCGCCGGTGCAGGTCCCAGAGCAGATTGGTGAGGTCGCTGAACCCTACCAGCCGTTTGGGCGCGGCCGCCAGGGCCGCCAAATCCAAGTGGGGCAATAGCTTCAGGCAGCCATAACCGCCCCTGACCGCCAGGACGGCCTTGACCTCCGGGTCCAGCCAAAGCTCTTCGAAGCGCCGGGCCATGAGCCGGTCCGTGGCCTCGCCGTAGGCGCGGGGCAAAAAGACCTCCGGCCCGCAGCGCACCCTGAAACCCCAGTCCCGGAGAATATTCATCCCGGCCTCCCAGGGGGGGCGGCGGACGTGGCTGGCCGGGGCCGCCACCGCTATCACCTCCCCGGGCAAAACCGGCGGCGGCCACTGAAAATCCTGGCGGGTCATAGCCTTAATCCGGCACCTCTTTCTTCTTGATGATCTATGCAGCCCGATGGTAAGATAATAATATTTCAACAAGTTCTCATATGCCAGGTATTTATGGGGATTTGTTTAAAAAAGGGGACACCGGGCAGCGGTTGCCGGTTGGTTTTTTGCCGCAAAGGAGGCTGCCGGTCATATTTTGTCCAACAATTTATTAACATGTGTTATCTATGTTCCTGGTCTATACAGGCCATCAAGGGGGAGGGAATTAAGGACGTTCCGGATGAAAAATAGCTGATAGCTCTTATACCAAGTTGCGTTCAGAGAAGTAATACAGGCTCTTGTAGGGGCGACCCGGTGGGTCGCCCTCTTATGGGCCAACATTTAAGTCCGCCCCTAAAAAGGAAAATAGTAAATTACCTGTATGAGCGCATCTTGGTATTACACCAAAGGGGGATAGAGAATGGCTTACCAAAAAGAGGGGGTGCTGAAAGACGGCGCCCGGGTGAAGCTGCGGCCCTTGGTTAAGGAAGACCGGGAGATGCTGCTGCAATTCTTCCAGGGTCTTGATGACAAGGAATTGAGCTTCCTGCGCACTGACGTACGGGACCCGGCCGTCATCGACCACTGGGTGAACCACATCGACTATCGCCGGGTCTTTCCCCTGGTGGCGGAGGCGGGCGGCCGCATCGTCGGGGATATCACCCTCCACATGCGCCAGAAAGGGTGGAAGCGCCACCTGGGCAATGTGCGGGTGGTAGTGTCGCCGGATTACCAGGGCCGGGGCCTGGGCACCCTGCTGATCAATGAGATCGTCGAACTGGCCGGGGAATTCGGCCTGGAAAAACTCATCGCCGAGGTTCACCTCCAGGCCCAGGGGGCCTTCAACGCCTTCAAAAAGGCCGGCTTTTCCGTCAAGGCGGTGTTCGAAGACCTGGTCAAGGACCCAGCCGGCAACAGCAGCGACCTGATGGTCATGATCTGCGATATCCAGGCCCGGGATAAATAAGAGGGCAAAAGGCAAAAAGGCGAAGCATGGAAAAAAGGGGGGAGAAGATCGCCCACCCTTGCCCCAACTGTTAGGCCAAATTTTGACCGGACAACTCTCCATCATCCGACAAACAATATTCCGAAAATCCCTCCACAAAAGGCTCATTTCGCGATTCAGATCATATCGTCAATTTTTCTAAGTTTGATGAGAAGGGCGTATAGTGGCAAGCTATTTGGCATCCACCCTGAGACCATAACCAAGAATCGGTCTGGCATTCCATTGACTGTTTGATCAAACGCCTGATCAAGGTGGGGGTCAGTTTTGTTTCTTATCACGCCCGAAAGTGGTATGTGCATGTGGCCTAAGCTTTTCCCCCCGGCGCACCATTCCGGGTAGTACAGGCCACGGGGGTCCTTAGGCCGGAAATCGACGATTCCTGGACGACTGATGGTCTAGTATGCCCGAAATCCAAGAAACTCTTGATTTTTATTAAATTTTGTGCTGACGTGCTGAACACAAGAATATTCGCTTTCGAGAACAGGGTCATTTTTTGGGGATAAGCCCGGGAAATTGGTTCCAAGCATCCTTATTGGACGGTGCAACTAAGGCTGCCAGCATAATCTCAGATCACTATGTAATGTTAGTCGGATCTATATCAGATAGTATATCTAAACCTTGAACGGTTCTCTTGCCAACAACTCGGGAGAAATAGCATGACTGATTGTACCGTTGTTCTTGCAGACCTGTCAAAGAGCACTGTCAATGAGATCCAAAGCATAGCGCAGATGCTGAAAGCCATAGGTGTTGAACCTCATGAGCAATCGATATTCGCTGACACCTGGGGTGATGCCTTTGTTGCAGTGTTCCAGTCAGCTTATGCAGCGCTTATGTATGGATTAGATGTGTGTGATGGCCTGAGATTTCATGATTGGCGTGCTCAGGGCATTTCACATGTTCCACAGCTACGTATTGCTATAGCGACAGGGCCTTTGGGTTGGAAGGAGGATAAGCTTCAAGGAAGAACTGTACCTGAGGGAGAGGTATTAGTTAAGGCTGCGCGCATTGAACCAATTGTCTCTCCAGGCGAGGTTCTTGTAACCGACACCGTAAAAAATCTCGCTGGGGAGGCAGATTTCTGTTTTGAAGATTTAGGGCTGCGCCAGTTGTCAAAAGATTATGGGATTGCTCACCTATTTCGTGCTTTCCGAAATGAGGAGAAAGACGCTATTTCTGAAGGTCTTTATGGACCGCTAACTGATGATCAATTTTTTAGGCGCGCGGAAGCACTACGACGTTTTGCGTACCTCTGGCTTCTACTCGACCAACTTCCAGTCGGTAGCTGGGGACGTTCTATACCCGAATGGATGAAAGAGGTGTGGCGTGGTATTCCTGAGCTTACTCCTAATGCCATTATGGAGGATGAGGGTGGGTTTGAAACTACAATTCTGAACCTCGAAATCTTATCCAGCATTCTTGGCCCTGCCAGTCTTCTACAGGGAATTGGTGGTCGAGCTATAGAGTATTTAAGACAGCGTCATGGACCAAGAGGCTTTGGCACATTAGGTCTTACACGTCAAGGCTTTGCAATAGAACCACATCCGAGGCATACAGCCCTTGCAGGTTGGTTATTAGGAAAAGTCATAAAAAGTATGACACTCAATATACCAGAGCTATCGAATCTGTTTCGAACAAGTGCGCTTGCTCTTCTTGCCGGAGATCCCGCTATAACTGGCAGATCTTTTCAGGAAGATCGCAACCCCCTTCTTCTTTATATGGCAGCATGGCATGTAAATCAACAATGCGTTTCACCCGACTGGTCTTACTTGTTCAATGAAGATGAACTTAATCATATGGAAAAAACTTGGTCAGCGTCAGAAAATATACTTATCGAGAAGGCCTTGGCCACGAGATATGATCAAGGTCGGCCACGAGAACTTGTTGTAGGGAGAGAAATGATATTTCCCCTTACAATCCCGTATGGTGGTTTCGTACGAATGGAAGCTTACTCTTTGCTTTCTGCTACTATGTTGCTGGATGCCAGAATGCCTAATCTACTTCGGCAGCGTGTCGGTGACGCGGTGAAATTTATTATCGATGATTACTTTAAAATTTTTGGCGAAACTAAGAATCGTTATACTCGCGACCCTCTTCGTGCTCTTCCACGCGGACCGAGACCTTTTTTTTCCGATGTTGAGAAGTACAAGGATCTCGGGACAGCTGCAATGCTTCTCCGCGTCCTTAGAACTCCGAAGGTTATGCAAGCATTATGGGACGATCGTATTCCTGTCAACGTGCCGAAAATAAGATATTACCTCAATGAGGATCTCACCGAGCTATTCGACCGCTATTTGGTAGAACCAAGAATTTTCGCCTTTACTCATGCCGGTATGGTTGCAGCGTTACTATCTGGTGACCATGAAAGTTTGCAAAAGACTATTGTGAATAAGTGCCAGCAAGTCATGCAGCAGCCTCCGCCTGTTGAACTTACAGAGGAATCGATTGATAAAGTTCTCTCTGAAAAGCGTCTTGCACAATTGGTTGAAGAAATCGTTGTTAATGATGGTATCACCCCAAAAATACAGTTAGCTACCCATTCCGTTGTACGGCTCCTCCTTGACAAGCTCCATCCTGGCCGATATATACGTGAAAAATTGTCCGACAGAGGTGTAACAATTATATCTAGGCGCACTTGTGATGTGTATAAGAGGCCGGCGTTTGTAGAAAAGTATGACAAGATATGGGGAAATTCGGCTGACCTAGCCATACTCGCACCTTTCATAAAGCTTATAAAATCCAGAGCCCGCATTCTTGATGTGGGATGTGGTCCAGGCCAATATTCTGCTGAGCTTTCCAGGGATGGACACGAAGTAGCTCTCCTTGATACTTCGACCGAGTTTCTCAAAATAGCCTCAGCGCGGGTTATAAAAGCTACGGGCAATAAGCCGCTATGTTTTGAATGTAATGTTATAGATCAGGTTACAAGAAATAAAGTCGGAAGCGACTGTAATTACGATGCGATATGGTGCTCCGGCCTTTTTGTCCATATTCCGATAGCAAAACAGCCAGATGTGCTTAACTGGTTAAATAACCTTCTTAAACCTGAAGGATATTTATTTATTAATATCATTATCAATAATTCATGTGTACTTGGTAGAGATAATCGTTTTTTCAATTATATTCCAGCCCCGAGCCATTTTCAAGCAATGTTAACTGATTGCGGTTTTGAGACTGAATACATGCTTCAAAGAACTATCAAAGAAAATACTTATGGTGAACCTTTTTGGGAGGATATATGTGCCAATTTTTATGTAAGAAAATCTCGTCCTATTGAAGGACCAAAATTTGGTGATGTAGCAACCTTATTGACGTCTCTTGCCTACGAACGGTCAGTAGATGAATTTGTTAGGGCGCATACGCCTCAAGACTCTGCGCGTATTAATATTATAAATGGTTATCTCAACAAACTGCTAAAGTTACTTGAGGAACGACTGCCTGGGCTGAGTTATAATATTCTTGATTTAGGTTGTGGGCCGGGTGATTATGTTATAGAAATCGCTCGTCGGGGATGGAAAGGTATCGGTATTGATATTTCTGATAAAATGATTCAGTATGCACGAGAACAGTGCCCCCCAGACCTGCGGCATTTGGCCGAATTTCACGTTGGTAACATGTGTTATCTCCCTGATTCATGGACCGAACAATTTGACGCAGCCATTTGTATAACTGCCTTCCAGCATGTCCCATTCGAGGATGATCATTCATTAAAGGCTCTGAAAGAGTTCGCACGCATCTTGCGTCCAGGAGGTGTTCTACGAGTTGATTTACAATTGGGGCGCGAAACAGGCTATGACCCGGACTTGCGTTTTATTAGTGGTCTTTTAAAAGCAGAGGATATGTATCCACATTTCGAAGAGGTCGGGTTAATCTTGTTGGAAAAAAACGAGTGGGAACTGAAACCTGGCAAAAATGCATTTCGAAGACCAATCGGTTTTCGTTTTGTGGAATTCTGGCTTGGGAAATGACCCGCAATGGCTTAGGTAGGTCATTTATTTAAAGGTGATGTTCTTCAGAAACCCAACCCAGGCTATTCATCGTACACTTTAGGACCTCGAAAGGTATTGTTTTTTAAGTCTTCCAGCGTATTGCGATTGCTGCTATATATCAGCCCCTAAAATAAAAATAATTGGTAGCGGAGATAATTATCATATCTATATCTCGTACCGATGATTTTAAAAATGCTGGCTTTATCCGACGAGACTTGGCTGATTCAATGCGGCTGCTTTGCCCCCAGCCGTTGGCGAATCTCCTCCAGCAGCGGGGGGATAATCTCCCGGAAATCGCCGGTGATGCAGATATCCGCCACGTCGAACAGGGGGGCTTTGGGGTCGGAGTTGATGGCCACCACCAGTTCTGAGCCGTCCATGCCCACCACGTGGTGCGGCATGCCGGAGATGCCCACCCCGATATAGAGACGGGGCCGGATGGTTTTGCCGCTCTGGCCGATCATCTGCTCTTCCGAGGCCCAGCCTTCGTCTACCGGCGGCCGGGTGGCGCCTACCGCGCCCCCCAAAAGCGCCGCCAGTTCTTCCAGCAGTTTCCAGCCTTCCGGCCCCCCGATGCCCCAGCCGCCCGCAATAACCACCTCGGCGGTCTCCAAGCCCCTGGTCCTGGGCTCCTCCCGGTCAATGGACAGAATTTTAGGCCCGGAGACGTCCAGGTCATCGCCCACGGTCAGCTTGATGACCCGGCCCGGCCTTTCGGAAGATTCACATTTCTGCATCACTCCGGGCATCACGGTGGCCATCTGGGGGCGATGTTCCGGGCACCGGATGGTGGCCACGACGCCGCCGCCCCAGCCGGGGACCATTTGCAGGAGGTTGCCGTTGGCATCCCACTTGAGATCGATGCAATGGGCCGACAGGCCGGTCTTGAGGCGCGCCGCCAGGCGCGGGGCCAGTTCCACCCCCATGCGGGTAGCTCCGAACAGGAAGACGGAGGGCTGACGTGCCCGGCAGGCCCTGGCCAAAACATCAGTATAAGGCAATAAGCGATACGGCTCCAGGGCCGGATGCTCCGCCACCAGGACCAGATCGGCCCCGTGATTGATAATCCGGCCGGCCAGCGGCGCTACTTCGGCGCCCAGGAGGATGGCAGCCACCGTACTTCCCGAGGCCCCGGCCAGCTCCCTCGCCTTGCCCAGCAGTTCCAGGCCCACCTCGTGCAAGACCCCGCCCCGCTGCTCCATGAACACCCAAATCTGCGATTTTTCCATGTGGTCAGGATTTCCTCATTGATACCAAAGAGCAATCAAACGACTATTATTTGTCATTCTGAGTGCAGCGAAGAATCTCTCTTTTTAAGCCGCCGAGATTCGTAACGAAGCTGCGCTCCGTTCAGAATGACAAGCTAAATATCACTTCTTTAGCCGCAACTTGCTATAAGCTGTTGATGTTAAAAGTTTTTTAACAGAAAACAGAAAACAATATTACAAGATTCCCAGTTGACTGATTCTGTCCGCCAAGAGACGGGCGATCTCCTCCGGGGTGCCTTCCAGTCTAAGGCCCTGGCGCACCTTGCGGCGTACCAGCAGGTCGGCCATTTGGGTGGGGGAGCCCCCCAAGCCGATGAGCCCGGCGCCCAGTTGCAGGTCGGCATTGGTCCACACCGCGATCTCCCGGGACTCCGCCGCCAGGATTCCGAGAAAGGAACTATAGCGCGGCTTATTGGCTTCCTTGGTGAAAGAGAGCAGCAGGGGAGGTTCGGCCTCAAGTTTGACCGATCCCGGCTCAATCTTCTGGGTCACCAGCAACGGTTCTGCCGGCCTGAACTCCATGGCGCTGACGTGCATGATATTGGGAATCCGCAGGAGCTCAGCGACCTGGGAAGGGACCTGGGCCGTGGAGCCGTCCAGGGTGAAATTGCCGCAACAAATCAGGTCAAAGGGCGCAAGGCGCCCGATGGCCGTGGCCAGAATCCGGGAGGTCGCCAGGGTGTCGGAGCCCGCGAACCATTGGTCCGACAGGAGCACCGCCCGGTCGGCCCCCATGGCCAGCGCCTCCCGTAAAACCGGCCGGGAGGCGGCGGGGGCCATGGCCAGCAGCACCACTTCGGCCCCGCAGACGTCTTTAATCTCCAGGGCGGCTTCCAGGGCCTGCTTGTCCAAGGGGTTGATCACATTGGGAATCCCCTCGCGGATCAACGTCTTGGTCACAGGGTCCATCGCCAGCCGGTCCCAGGCCAACGGGTCCGGGACCGGCTTGATGCAGACGATAATTCTCTCCATGGTTCCGGGCTCTTAGCCTTTCTTTTGGAACGGCGCCAGCGCCGCCCTGCCGATGACCACCTTGCCGATCTGCCCGGTGCCGCCCGCGGATATGGTCACCATGGCATCACGCAGGAGCCGCTGGACCTTGTATTCCTGCATGATGCCGTAGGCGCCGTGAATTTCGATGGCCTTTTTGGCGCAGTTCGCCGCCGCATCGCAGGTATAGGATTTGGCCATGGCACTTTCCGTGTCAAACCGCATATTCTGGTCCTTCATCCAACTGGCCCGGTAGCACAGCAGCCGGCAGATGTCCAACTCGGTGTAAATTTCGGCCACCGCAAAGCTGATCGCCTGGAGGAAGCTGATGGGTTTGCCGTAGAGGACCCGTTCGTTGGCGAATTTGGCGGCTTCTTCATAACAAGCCTGGAGAATCCCCAGGGCCGTCGCGGCCATGCCGGTCCGGCCGCTTTCGCTGACGGTCTTCAGGGCCACCCCCAGACCGCCGCCTTCCTGGCCCAACATGCTGTCCCGGGGGAGTTCGCAATTGTCGAACACCAACTCGCCGGTATTGGAGCCCCGGAGACCGAATTTGTGCTCCGCCCGCCCGGTCTTGGCTCCGGGGGCGTCCTTGTCGACCATGAAGGCGGTGAGGCCCTTGGGGCCCTCCCCGGTCCTGGCCAGCACCAGCCAAAAATCGGAGGTATGGGAATTGGTGATGAAGCACTTTCTGCCGTTCAGGATCCAGGTGTCGCCTTTCAAGGCGGCGGTGGATTGCATCCCCAAAATGTCCGAACCCCCGGAAGGCTCGGTAATCGCCACGCATCCCATGGTTTCGCCCCGGGCCAGGGGGGGGAGGTACTTCTTTTTCTGGGCCTCGGTGCCGAAATCATTGAGCGCGGCGATGCCCATGTGGTGCACCTGCATGGCCATGGCCACGGCCGCACAGACGCGGGCCATCTCCTCTAAAACGATCGTCCGGGCCATATACCCCAGTCCGACGCCCTCGTACTCCCGGGGAGCGATGATGCCGGTGATCCCCAGTTTGGCCATGGGTTTGAGCAGGTCCAGGGCAAAATCTCCGGTCGCTTCCATGGCGTCTATTTTGGGGGTGATCTCGCTTTCGGCAAATTCTCTGGCCGATTTTCTGAGCAACTCCTCTCGTTCCGACAGCTTGAAGTCCATAAGACTACCTCCTTTTAGGATGAGACCGGCCGGTCCTCCGGGTGATGGAAAAAATTTCAGCCTCGCCGTAAGGGAAGACAGGCCCTCTCTTACGGGGAGAATTTTTCAGCGGCTGATCATGGTCAAAAAATCAATCAGACCCTGGATGGTGTGGTCCAGGTTCTCCTTTGATTTGTCCGAGGTGTAGGAGACGCAGGCGCCCAGGAGGCCTGAGAAGATAATTTCGGCCGCCATGCTGGTATCAACGCCATTCCTCAGGTTGCCCGCGGCCTGTTCCTGGTCCAGCAGGCGCTTAATCATGCCTTTAAACCGATTGAAACCTTCAGTAACTTCCCGGGCCAGGTGGGGTTGCTGGTCGTGTAATTCCACCGCCAGGGCCACAAAGACGCAGCCGCCCGGAAAGTTTTCCGAGTCGGCCAGGTAATGATCCCGGTAGTTTTCCAAAATCTGCTTAAGTTTACCCAGGGGCCGATCGCAGTGGTTCAGGCCAGCCAGATTTCTCTGCCGCCAGATTTTCCGGGCTTCGCTCAGGGCGGCGAGAAACAGGTCCTCTTTGCTCTTGAAGTGATTGTAAAGCCCGCCCTTGGACGCGCCGGCGGATTCCAGGATGTCACTGATGGAAGTGCTCATAAACCCCTTGCTGGAAAATTGGCGCAGGGCCTCATGAATAATCCTGTCTTTCAGTGACACCATGTGAACTCCTCTAGACAAAAGACCGACCGGTCGGTTTCTAACTATAGCGGCCTGATACGAGCCTGTCAAGGCTTTTTGAACCGCCGGGTACACCTCGGGCCCATTACATCGGAACAGATTGGCAACCGGTGGAATTGAGGGGTTATCCTGGCGGCCGCCTGGGGTGGTCTTTGGGCAATTGGCCTCGTTGACATTTCTCTTCGGGGTGCTTACTTAAAAATATAATTGACCAAAAAGGGTCAAGGCGAAAAACCGAGGCTGCCGGATAGCCGGGGACCCGCAAACTTCAATTTCATGGGTATTGAACCGCCCCGCTCCCCCCATGGCAGCCAAAAAAGTGGCTCGAGGCAGCTTCAATAACGATAAAGAGCACCGCCCAATCCTGCCAGGGTCAAGATGCGGCTTTGTAACCGGCGATGAGGAGGAAGAATTATGATTATCTATGTCAACGAAGCAGGTTCCGATCGGCAAGAACTGGTGGAGGAACTGGTAAAAGAAGGGGTTACGTTTAAAGAGTCATCCGGCAAGACCACCCGGGAATCAGGTCCATCCGGCGTGCGGACGGTGGCCGTGGAGGCCAATCTGCCTGAGGTTTGGCCGATCCCGCCGGAATTTGCCCAGAGTGATGGGGATGTCAGGGTCTGGCGCCTGCCCTCCGGACGCATGATCATCACCGATCTGGAAGGCAGCCTGGAACGCATCGCCACCCCCCGGCCTGCTTAAAGAAGTAAGGAGACCGGGAAGCGGCCTCCCACGCACTAGATCTGGCTGGCTTGCGATGCCGGCCATATTGAGATGATGGTCGGAGTTGGGATTTCTAAGCCGGGCTCTATGCTCACTTCCCGAACACCCGGGCAAAAATCTCGTCCACGTGGCGGAAATAGCGGTTAAGATCGAAAATCGCCTCAATCTCCGCCGGGGTCAGGTGTTGGCTGATTTCGGCGTCGGCCTTGACCCGTTGGGCGAATTCGCCCCCTGCTTCCCAGACCTGCATGGCCGGGCGCTGCACCAGCCGGTAGGCCGCGTCCCGGGCCAGACCCTTGTCGATCAGGGCCAACAGCAGCGACTGGGAGAAGACCAGGCCCCGGGTCAACCGGAGATTGGCGGCCATGTGCTCCGGGTAGACCTGGAGATTCTTGAGTAGCCGGGTAATCCGGGCCAGCATGAAATCCAGCAGCACGGTAGAATCTGGCGCAATGACCCGCTCCACCGACGAGTGGCTGATATCCCGCTCGTGCCACAGGGCCACGTTTTCCAGGGCCGCCAGGGCGTTGCCCCTCAGCACCCGGGCCAGGCCGCAGAGGTTTTCCGATAAGATCGGGTTACGTTTGTGGGGCATGGCCGACGAGCCCTTCTGACCGGCGGCGAACATCTCCTCCGCCTCCCGTACCTCGGTGCGCTGCAGGTGGCGGATCTCCAGGGCCACTTTCTCGACGCTGGCGCCGATCAGGGCCAGAGTAAGAAAATATTCGGCATGCCGGTCCCGCTGAATTATCTGGGTGGAAATGGGGGCGGGTTTAAGTCTTAGACGGCTGCAGACCCCGGCCTCCACCTCCGGGGCCAGCTGGGCGAAGGTGCCCACCGCGCCGGAAATTTTGCCCACCGCGATATTTTTCCGGGCCGCCACCAGGCGGACCCGCTGCCGCGTAAACTCGGCGTACCACAGGGCGAATTTTAAGCCCAGGGTGATGGGCTCGGCGTGCACCCCGTGGGTTCGCCCCACCATGACCTGGTCTTTGAAGGCATGGGCCTTTTCCTTAAGCACGGCCAAAAGATCATCCAGATCGGCCAGCAGCAGGTCCGCGGCCTCGGTCAGGCGCAGGCCCAGGGCGGTATCCAGCACGTCGGAGGAGGTCAGGCCGAAGTGGAAGTAGCGGCCGTCCTCTCCCAGGCCGGCGGCCACCTGGTCCACGAAAGCGGCCACATCGTGGTGGGTCTTGGCCTCGATCTCCAGGATGCGGGCCACGTCGATCTTGGCCTTCCGGGCGGCCCGTTGCGGCACCTCCGGCGGTATGAGGCCGCACTCCGCCATGGCTCGCATGGCGGCCAGTTCCACCTTGAGCCAGCTGGCAAACTTATTCTCTTCGGTCCAGATCCGGGCCATTACCTTACGGCTGTATCGGGAAATCATGCTTCACCTCGCGGAAAAATCTCTGTCTTGGAAAAGTTCCCGTAGGGGCGGTTCGCGAACCGCCCCTACAATGGCTTTTCAAAGTTTATAATTGTGTTGAAGACCCATGAATCTCGGTTTACAAGCACAGGCCGGACGGGTAAGCCAGCACCACCAGCCGGACCCTGGCTGACGCCCCTGTCCCAACGCCAACACTTGATTATAATCAGAAAATTGCCCTGGGCGGTAAGAGAATCTGGCCGGAGGGTGAATAATGCCGATTCCCCCGACTGGAGAGTTGACGGAGGCCACGGGAAAATATACTTTTCAGGGTAGTTTCTCATGGACCTTTGGCCCAGTCTATAGATTATAAAACAGACGTGGCCGAATGGCGGCGGCCACTGGCCGTAGGGCGGGAAAGCGAAGCGCATCCCGCCTTTCGAATCAAATGATTATTCCGGTAGTGCGGGCACTGCCCGCCGTATCCGACCATCAATCGGTGCGTAGAACGCACCCTACGAAAAACTTTTTGTAACCGCAATATTGAGGTCGCCATGCCCGTTTGGGGAGAACTGTTTGCCGATCCCGGGATGCAGGGCCTGAGGCCCAACCCTGAGCTCATGGGCCTGATCCCGGGGTGGCAGGCGGCCGGCTGCCGCCGGGTTTTGGACGCCGGCTGCGGCGTCGGCCGCCATCTGTGGCCCTTGCTCGCCGCGGGGTTTAAGGTCGCGGGGGCCGATTGTGACGCCCAGGTGCTCAAACTCCTCATGGCGCGCCTCGCCAGCACCGGCGCCCCGGCGGCCGCAGTCCCCCTGGTGCAGGCCGACCTCAACCGCCTGCCTTTCGCCTCCGGGGCTTTTGACCTGGTGGTGTCCGTCAACGTCATCAACCACGGCGATGCGGCCACCTTCAGGGACTATTGCCGGGAGCTGGCCCGGGTGCTCAAGGCCGGCGGCCACCTGTTCATCTATACTTCCCCCCGGGAGGCCGGGGAGATCGTGCGCCTGCCCCAGACCCGGGAGCTGGAGCCCGGCACCCTGGTGGACATCGCCACCCCGGACGGCGCCATGGTGCACCATTTTCCTACCCCGGCCGAGCTCCGGGAGCAGTTTCCCGAGTTTACTATCCTACGCCAGGAGATCGTCTGGGCCCCCATCCCGTTCATGAATAACGTCGAACTGCCCCAGCTCATTTTTTGGGGAGAAAAGGGAAGGGGAGAGTAAGCAGTAAGCAGTGAGCAGTCGTTCATGGGCCTTCGACCCGCCCGTAAAGCATGAAAAAGTCAGTGGGGCGGGCGTCCCCGCCCGCCAGCCGGTCTGCACAGGCTGGGAAGCCTGTGCCACCGGAAGAACTTTTCGAAGCCGTATGCAGTGAGCAATTTTTTTCCTGGAACCTAAAACCTAAAACCTGAAACCTAAAGTATGGTCGATCAAACCGCCCCCCCCGTCCTCGTAACCCGCCATCCCGGCCTCATGGCCCTGGTCCTGAACCGTCCCCGGGTGCTGAACACCCTCAACCGGGAGATGATCCGGATTCTGGCGCTGGGGCTGGAGGAGGCCCTGGCCGCGGACGGCGTGCGTCTGGTGGTCATCTGCGGGGCCGGGGACCGGGGTTTCTGCGCCGGTGGCGACCTTAAGGAACTGACCGGGGCGGTCCAGTCCGGGGCGGTGCATCTGGCCGACCAGTTCTTCCGGGAGGAGTATGCCCTGGACCTCATGATTCACCAGTGCCTCAAGCCGGTGGTAGTCTTGGCCCACGGCATCACCATGGGCGGCGGCCTGGGCCTGGCCGCCGGGGCCGACTTTGTGGTGGCCACCGAAGCCACCCGCATGGCCATGCCCGAAACCCGCATCGGCTTCTTCCCGGACGTGGGTGGTACGGGCTGGCTCTTCACCAAGTGTCCCCCGGGCTACCCCGAGTACCTGGCCCTGACGGGGTACGAACTATTAGGGGCCGAATGCGTCCGGCTGGGGCTGGCTACCCATTTGGTGGACTCAGAGCGCTTACCCGAACTGCGCCAGGCGCTCAAAGATTGCGCCGGGGCGCTTCCCGAGGATAAGCCCGGGGCGGTGGCGCACCTGGAACGGGTGCTGGCCCCCTTTGCCCGCCGGGATATCGCCCCCAACCCGGACCTGGACGCCTGGGTGGCGGAGCGCTTCGCGGGCAAGAGGTCTCTTCAGGAGATCGTGGCCGCCCTCAGCCGATGCAGCCTGGAGTCGAGGCTCTGTGAGGAGGTGCGGCGGCGGCTGGGGGAGCGCTCCCCCACGGCCCTGGCCGTGACCCTGCAACTGCTCCGGGCCAACGAGGCGCGGCCTTTACCGGAAGTTTTCCACCGGGAGGCCCTGGCGGCCCACTTTATGATCACCCACCCCGATTACCTGGAGGGCATCCGGGCCCGGATCATCGACAAGGATGATCAGCCCCGGTGGCAGCCGGACAGCATCGCAGCGTTGGGAGCCGGAACCGAAGACTCTTAGTTTAGTGGCCCAGGCCTCTGGCCTGTGGGCAACAGGTTGATTTGCAAAGGAGAACCCATGTCGTATCAAAACATTTTGTTCGACCATGAGGCCGGAGTCGCCACCATCACCTTCAACCGCCCGGAGCGGCTCAACGCCCTGAACCACGAGATGCTGGCGGAGTTTCGTGACGCCCTGGACCGGGTGAGCCGGGACCCCGAGATTCGAGTCCTGCTCCTCACCGGGACCGGCCGCTCCTTCATCGCCGGGGCGGATATCCAGGTCTTTCTGGAGTTTGATCCCCTGGCCGCCCGGGCCTTCGCCGCCTCGGCCCACGAGACCGGCTTTAAGCTCGAAGCCCTGCCCATCCCGGTGATCGCCTGTGTCAACGGCTTCGCCCTGGGCGGCGGCCTGGAGATGGCCATGGCCTGCGATTTCATCTACGCCGCCGATACCGCCAGGCTGGGCCAGCCGGAGATCAACCTGGGGATTATCCCCGGCTTCGGCGGCACCCAGCGCCTGTCGCGCCTGGTAGGCAAAGGCGCGGCCAAAGAAATGGTCCTCACCGGCCGCCTGCTGGACGCCGCCGAGGCCAAGGCCCTGGGGCTGGTGGCCCGGGTATTCCCGGCGGACACCTTCATGGAGGAATGTCTCAAGGTGGCCCGGTCCCTGGCCGCCAAGGGCCGGGTGTCTCTGCACGCCGCCAAGAGCGCCATCGACCGGGGTTTCGACCTGGACCTGAGAAACGCCTGCCTCCTGGAGGTGGACAGCTTTGCCCTGTGCTTCGCCTCCCCGGACGCCCACGAGGGGGCCAGGGCCTTCCTGGAGAAGCGCCAGCCGAAGTTTTTGTGAGCAGTGAGCAGTGAGCGGTAAGCAGGTTGATGGTGTGTAGGACGCACCATTAAACGCTGGTGGCACAGGTTTTCAACCTGTGCACCCCCACCGGTAGGATACCGGTGCCATCAAAGATTTTTCGAAACCGGCAGCCAGCGGCGGGTATTTTCCGGCCGCAACTTGCGGCAGGCGGCCGATTCCGTTAAAATCTGCCTAACTTATGTCTCAACCTAAAGAAGCTCTCCAGATAACGCGTAAACCCACCCGCGCCATTTTTATCGGACCGGTCCAGGTCGGGGGCGGGGCCCCGGTGGTGGTGCAAAGCATGACCAACACCGACACCCGGGACGTTGGCGCTACCCTGGCCCAGATCCAGCGCCTGGCCGCGGCGGGCTGTGAGGTGGCCCGCCTGGCCGTGCCCGACCAGAAAGCGGTCAGGGCCTTCGGGAGAATCAAGCGCGACAGTCCCCTGCCCCTGATTGCCGACATCCACTTCAATCACCGTCTGGCCCTGGCGTCTCTGGAGGCGGGGGCCGACGCCATCCGCATCAACCCCGGCAACCTGGGGGGCGCAGCCAAGACCCGGATCGTGGTGGAGGCCTGCCGGGACCGGGGCGTGTCCCTGCGCCTGGGGGTGAACGCCGGCTCCCTGGAGGCGGATCTCCTGGCCCAGTACGGCGCCCCCACCGCCGCCGCCCTGGCGGCCAGCGCCCGGCGCTGGGTGCAGCAGTTCGAGGACTGGGGGTTTTTTAATTTTAAGATTTCCCTGAAATCGTCCGATGTGTTAACTACCGTGGCGGCCTACGAGGAATTGTCCGGCCAGACGGACTATCCCCTCCACCTGGGGGTTACCGAGGCCGGGGGCCTCATTGCCGGTACGGTGAAATCCGCCCTGGGCATCGGCATGCTGCTGGCCAAGGGCATCGGCGACACCATGCGGGTGTCCCTGACCCGGGACCCGGTGGAAGAAATCCGGGTGGCCTACGAGATCCTGCGGGCCCTGCACCTCAGGGAACGGGGGGTAGAGCTGATCTCCTGCCCCACCTGCGGCCGCTGCCGCATCGATCTCTTTTCCCTGGCCGAGGAGGTCGAACGGCGCCTTTCGGCCGTGACCGCGCCTCTCAAAGTCGCTATCATGGGCTGCGTGGTCAACGGCCCCGGGGAAGCCCGGGAGGCCGACGTGGGGATCGCCGGGGGCGCCGGGGTGGGACTGTTGTTCAAGAAAGGCGAGGTAGTGCGCCAGGTGCCCGAGGCCGACCTCCTCCGGGCCTTGCTCACGGAAGTGGCGGCTCTCACCGGCGAGGCGGTGGAATTGCCGGAGTAGCATCGATCTTTGATAATTCATCAGGTAAGATTCCCGGTGGCTTTCCTTTGAATAAAAAGCTGTTTTTCCTGCTTCCTCAATTAATTCCTCTATTCGCCCTGTTGGGCCATTTTTCTCTTGATCCGGAATGAGATATTTTGCATGCGAAAATTAGGGTTATCCTGATTTACATCAAGTCGGTTTCAATATACTTATGGGTAAAATTTAAAAAAATGCTCCTGTTGAAGGGGCGCCAGTTTATAGTTACACGTTGTTTTTGAACAATTTTCTTGACATTGTCTTACTTTGTTCCTATTTTTTGGGAAAAAGTTGGTTGCGGGGTGCTTCAAAAATTACCGTGGAGCTGGAGCTCATTGATTTCTCGGAGAGAGGGGTATTATGAAGCTACTGGGATTAATAACAGTATTTGCCCTGGTTTGTGCCGGATGCACCATATCGCATCGTTCTGAGGTAATTGACACCGATAAACTTGGCGGCTATGCCTCGGGCACCTATGACTCTAAAAGTCACGGCCCCACTGGAAGATTGACGGCGGGGGGGTCAGGCTTTGGCGCCGGTGCGATGAGTACTGGCTTTGGCGCCGGGTGGATTACGGTTGAAACCGGACCCCCGCCAAGCGGCGCCTATGAGTTTGCCCGGTCCATTGCCATGATCAATTACAGCAAGAAATTAAAGAGCATCAAATATGATGAATTTGGCGGGGTCATTGACTACGAATTCGAGGCGCAGCCAATATCGTATCTGAAAACTACCCCACAGGAACTGAAGCCAAAGCAGCAACGACGGTCGTCATTCGGCCATCAGCCAGTTGAATAAGGAAGGTGGTTTCTTATGCATAAGAAAATCATTGCCGTAGCTGCACTATCCTTCTTGTGTCTGGGGTCTGCCGCCGCTCAGGCCCAGGTGGCCGGTGAAAACGGTCGCATGGCAGACCCGGCGGTTTCTCCTTATTCAACCCAAGTGGGAACCGGTGATCTGAGGTTTGACCCGCTGACGCCTGATGTTTCGGCGTTACCCGGCCGCGGCGAACTCCCGCTCCCCGCCAACCTGAGGGAAAACGAGAGAGCCCGGCGCTACACCGGAATCATCAAGAATAAGACGCGCTACGAAGTGTCCGTGTCTTCCGAAAACAGCGACGGGACCCTGACTATCCCGCCCCATAGCTGGATCGAGTATACTATCTGGACCCGGCGTGCCAACGTGACGGCCTATAACGACGGCAAGCCGTTTTATTGCTTGAAACTCTGGGCTGATCCCAGCGAATATCAGTTTATGTGCAAGAGATACGATTTCATGGCGGAGATCGTCAAACCGGAACCGGCGGCGGGCAAGTATAAGCCCATGAAGCAGAGAAAGCGCCTCAAGAAGCAGCCACAAGCTTAGGCCGGAAGTGAAGGGTTAGGGCCGGAAATCTTTCAGCCGGCACGTGTCGATAAAATTATCTGAGGAAGTGGGGTTCGTCCTTGCTTCCTCTTTTTATATGGTCGTGCTCTACTCCGGCCCTTCCCTAACGTTTCTCACACCAATGAGCAATCAAACGAGGCACTTGCAAAATTCATCTTAGCCTGGTGGCACAGGCTTCCCAGCCTGTGCAAATGCCTGTTGAATGTCGGTGAAGTATTCATAACCCTCAGCTTCCCAAGATGCTTTTTATGAAGAATATCAATATGATATTTATCAGCTTTAATCCTTTATCAGCACAGGCTGGAAGCCTGTGCCACCAGATTCCCTGGGATAGATTGATGGAATCTCGGTGGAAAAACACTTTTGCAGGAGGCTCAAACGACTATTTTTTGTCATTCTGAGTGCAGCGAAGAATCTCTCTTTCAATACCAAACTGCGATCAAACAGGCAATTTATCTTCTGTAGGGGCGGACCTATGTGTCCGCCCTGAGCGCTATTTGGTATAAGCCGCAGAGATTCGCAACGAAGCTGCGCTCCGGTCAGAATGACATAAGCATTCATAATCTTTTTGGCTACAGTATCACACCGGCCGGGACACCGCCCGGGTGACATTCTGCACGATGTCCAGGTAGACCTCCGAGTAGTTCAAGCCGCCCTGTCTGAGGGCGTAGAAGGCGTTCAGCATCAGGGACGCCACCATGAGATTGGCGAAGAGCAGTTGGGGGGCGCCGGCCGCCATGAGTTCCTCGCAGGACATCGCGGCGGGATTCCGGTCCTGGGGCGCGGCGATCTCGGGGTGATAGCGGGTCAGCGAGGGGGTGAGATCCAGGCCTCCCTGGCGGATGTAGACCTGGACGTTGCCGTCCTCGTAGTCGTTGCCCCCGGAAATAAGGCTGAGGTCGGCTAAAGAGGACACGTGGCGGCTGACCAGGTGGCGGGAGGCGTGGTTGTCTACCATCAGGAAGACCACCTCGCCCTCGCCGATCAAACGGCCCACGTTGTCCTCGGTGACGTATTCGGGCTTCGACCGGAAGGCCAGGGCCTCGTACTCCCGGGCCAGTTCCCGGGACTTCACCTCCGCCTTATTGCCCAGGCCGGAGAAGGCCTGGCGGGCGGCATTGCCGCGTTCAAACCGGTCCCCGTCAATGAGGGTGATCCGGGCCGGCTCGCCGGAATATTGCAGGTAGCGGCAAAGAAAGGGCAGCAGGGCACAGCCAATGCCCCCGATGCCGATGGCCTTGATTTCTTGGATGATTTTTTCAGTCAATTATCGTGCCATTAACAGGCAAATCATTTTTAGAACCAAAAATATCTATCAAAGGCCTTTCGAGAATAGAAGATATAAACCCCCCCTTCTCGTATACTTCTTCCATTGTCATAACGGTGGGTGAAAGCTTGATATTCCAGCAATCCTCAAATCTCTCAATAAGATGGCTCAGGGTGTCATGGACTGAAAGCCATTGTGGGTTGCTAATCGGCGATTTAAGGACGATTAATATGTCACAATCGATAGGGGCAGGTGATCCATGTGCGAAGGAACCAAAAATCGCAGCATAAACAGGGATTGGGTTGAATAGACTAAACTGATTGATAAGCCATTTTGCATGGCCAGTATGATCAATCAAAGTCTTTCTCCTTTTTCAACCTTAGCGAGAAAAACACCTGCCTGAAATACTTTCACTCCATTTTCTTTTCCATAGACAATCGCAGCATATGTTGGCTTGCACCAACTATCACACACAACGTAATCAGCCCCCAAGTCTTTAGCTTTTTGGATAACATATTCAGACACTATATACTCATCATTGCTAGGCATGTATACTGTTATAGTTTGCGTTTTCCATCCAGTTGTCTCTAAATCAATCTTAAGTAAGCCATTTCCTAAAAACGATGAACCTATGATTTTAGGTTTGCCTTTTAGAATTTCTGCCAGCCATGAAACACCCATGATCAATAATTCCTTTCGGAAATAAATTTACCAACGTCTTTTTCGATATTAATCAGTTTATTAATCACCCGTGCCCTACCAGATACAATAATATCTATAAAGTTATTCGGATATTTGAACTTCGTATGTAATTGATTCGGATCCTTTCGAAAAACCTCGTAAGATTCGGCATGCTTGACAAAATCAAAATAATTCTCCAACAAATCTTCGGAGTCCACAAAGTGGCAAAACTTATTTATAATTTTACATATTTTGCGGTTATTTGGGACAATTGCATTTTCTACAACTTTATCCCATACAAGAACAGCTTCTTCTCTTTCGTAATGTTCTTCTGGAAAAGATGGAGGACCAAGAGACTTGAATAGCTCTCCATTCAGTTTGAGCAGATAAAAAATCGGATTATAGAATGAATCAAGCATCTCCCTTTTCCTATTAATTTCTTGCACTGTCAGGTCGCGCTTTATGGCTGATTTAGAGTCAAGATTTATTTTCCATAATGTGATAAGGTTGGTTACAAAAAGAACTATAAGAGATACTATCGCAGGAATATAAAGTGTGGCAAAGCCCCATTTATCCTGATGTCCTATTGCTGACCCTTGCGATTTGTTGAGGTCTACTATACTATTAATCGCACCCCCTTGATTACTTGGTACTTGAGGTTCTGTGCCCGCGTAGAGGGGTAAGCACAAAAAAACAAAAAAAACGACCAATTCAATAAATATGATTATTCGATAGTCAACTCTACTGTTCATGGGCGTTTATCTTGTGTAATTGATGGCCGTTTTGTCAGGTCACCCTTGACGACGATGTCTATTATTTTTATTACACCAGAGATTCATCTATGTGATATCGACCTCATGTCAGGGTTCGTTAAGGTTCACCTTTTTGTCGCCCAACTATCTCATGGGAGCATGGTAGCACAAATTTCGTCAGAAAAGAATTTTTTGCAAAAGTTTCCGAAATGAACCCATTTTAGGCAATTTATTTGCAGGGTGGGCACCTGTGATGAAACTT
>Ga0351886_10209_pt1 | contig 27490 bp, 25 predicted proteins | sample TotcelFGM3001L14_FD_206761 | JGI IMG/M metagenome (GOLD analysis project Ga0351886, IMG submission 206761) | Enriched cells from coal bed in the Powder River Basin, Montana, United States - Total cells FGM rep3 HSBNCT.FGM.300.1.L14 ... | reverse complement strand
AAAATCTTTTGGCCAGTGGCTGCCTCTCCTTTGCCCAAGCCCGTGGCGGTCGGAGGAAAACAAAAAAGCCACGAACCCTCAGCGCTTGCGGCGCCAAAGCCTTCGTGGCTTTTAATTCAATAGTAGTGTTACGGGATGCTGGCCGGGGTTCATTCCCGGAATTTTTAAGACCATAGGCCAAGAACATGCTCTTGTCAACATATTATTTTGACTGCATAGCCGTGAATTTAACCTGCCCATGCCCCTCGATCCCCTTGCGTTTGGCGCTGCTCCCGGTAATCCATTCATCATATGTTTGATATCCGTTTCCAGGTGCATGAGGGTCATCAATCAGTTGGCCCATTTTCGTTCCTTCTTAAGGTTTGATGATGGTCTTTTCTGCCGACGCCACAGGTATGCGCATCACACCCCGGACAATAACCTTGCTTTTTCCAAAGGGAGCGGTAAATCAGATATGCCGCGCCGAGAACAATCGCCCCGGCCAGAAGTGCGTCCGTCCAGCTCATGTCAACCTCCCAATCCCAGGAGCCTGCCGCCTTGATAGATGACCAGGGCCACCAGCCAGGCCAATATTAGTCCATACCCCGTAGCCACCCCGAACCATTTCCAGGTGCCGAATTCATGCTTGAAGGCAGCCGCGGTCACCACGCAGGGCATGTAGAGCAGGGTGAAGGCCATGAAGGCCAGGGCGCTTAAAGGCGAAAATTGCGTTTGCAACGCTCCCCGCCAGGAACTGGTCTTCTCATCGTCTTCGATGGACAGGGTGGCGACCCCGAAGGTGGAAACCACATTGCGGCCGGCGTCAACTACCGCCTTCCCGAAGGAGAGGCCGATTCCCATAACCTCCTCGCCCAAAGCGGGGGGCTCTGCCTTTTTTTCGTCTTCTTGGCCATAAATTTGCCCCATGGTGGTTACCACGATCTCTTTGGCGATAAACCCGGTCAACAGGGAGGAGGCCGCCTGCCACTGGTTAAAGCCCAGGGGTTGAAAGATGGGGGCCACCGCTTGGCCGATGTGCCCCAGCACGGAATCTTTTTTGTTTTCCACCCCCCAGGGGAGATTGAGCAGAAACCACATAAGTACGGAAACGGCCAGGATGTAGGTGCCCGCCTTGATGAGGAAGTGCTTGCCCTTCTCCCAGGTGTGAATCATCAGGCTTTTCAGGCCGGGGAGCCGGTAGGGGGGAAGTTCCATGATAAACAGGGGATTCTCGCCCCGGAACAGGGTCCTCTTAAAAATGATCCCCATTACCATGGCCAGGACAATGCCCAGCACGTACATGGACCAGATCACCAGGACGGCGTTGGCCGCGAAAAAGAGTCCGGTAAACAGGGCATAGACCGGCAGCTTGGCCCCACAGGACATGAGGGGTATAAGCAACGCGGTGAGGATTTTGTCCTTGGGATTTTCCAGGGTGCGGGTGGCATAGATAGCCGGCACATTGCAGCCGAATCCCAACAGCAGGGGGATAAAGGATTTGCCGTGCAGCCCCATGGCGTGCATAACCCGGTCCATGACGAAGGCCGCCCGGGCCATGTAGCCGCTGCCCTCCAGGAAGGTAATAAAGAACATCATGGCAAAGATGAGCGGCACAAAGGTCAGGACCGTGCCGACGCCGCCGATGACTCCTTCGGTGGCTAGGGAACCCAGCCATGCCGGAGCGGCAATCAGGGTGAACAGGGCCTTGGTCCAATGGGTCAGGGGGCCGCTGAATACCCCCTCTACCCAATCTACAAACGGGTTGCCGATGTCAAAGGTGAGTTTGAACATAAGCCACATGGCGGCCAGAAAAATGGGGATGCCCAGGAAGCGGTGCAGCACAATCCGGTCGATCTTCTCGGTCAATTCCCGTTTCGTCGTGGTCTTCTTTTTCAGGACCTCCCGGGTCAGCCCGGAAGCCTGGGCATAGCGGGCGTCGCCCAGCAGGCTCTCAATATCATCCCCGTGGGCCATCTTGAGGTGCTTGGTAGCCCGGGAAATGAAGCTGCCGGTTCCCAGACCGGTTTCCTCCACGACCAGGGGGTCCGCCTCCAGGAGTTTCAGGGCCAGCCACCGGGCGGGGTATCTTTCCACCAGGGCCGGGGAGTGCCGGCGGATTTCTTTGTCCACCTCACCTACCGCGGCTTCCAGGTCCTGGCCGTAGTTGAGGGGGCGAGGCGCATGAGCTTCGGGGTTGTCCCCCACCTCCAGCACCGCCTCCATGAGGGCCGTCAACCCTTCCTTCTTGGTGGCCACGGTGGGTATTACCTTGATCCCCAAGGTCTCTTCCATGAGCGCAGGGTTGATCTCCCAGCCCTTGTTCCGGGCTTCGTCATAGATGTTCAGGGCCATGACCACCGGCAGGCCCAGCTCCAGCATTTGCACCGTCAGGTAAAGGTTGCGCTCCAGGTTGGTGGCGTCCACGACGTTCAATATGACATCGGGCCGCTCCTGCACCAGGTAATCCCGGGCGATGATTTCCTCCTGGGAATAGGGGCTCAGGCTGTAGGTCCCGGGCAGGTCCACCAGCCGGACGCGGCGGCCCTGGAACTCCAGGGCGGCCTCTTTTTTCTCCACGGTGACGCCGGGCCAATTGCCCACCTGTAGCCGGGTGCCGGCCAGGCCGTTGATGAGGGTGGATTTTCCGGAATTAGGGTTGCCCGCCACCGCGACGGTGAGGACCTTGGCGGGCTCGGGCTGTGTCAGCTTGACTGCGGCCTGAGGGCTCATAGCTGCACCTCCACCCCGATGCCCGCGGCTTCGCTTTTTCTCAAGGACAGGCGGTAGTTTTTCACGATGATTTCAATGGGGTCTCCCAGGGGCGCGACTTTTTCCACCTTCACTTCCACGCCTTTTAGTACGCCCATATCCATCAGGCGGCGCTTCAGGGGACCGATGGCCCCGATGGTGGTGATCCTGCCCCGTTGACCGGGCCGTAACATTGCCAGATTCATTCACCTATCCTCCTGACGCTAACTTTCATGGCCACGCCCCTCCCTAAGGCGATACGGGAGTCGTCCACCCGCACCAGCAGGGAGCCGTGGCCGGGGTTGTTCAGCATCTCTACGGTCTTGCCGCATCGCAGGCCCATGTCTTCCAGGCGGCACATACATTTACACCTCTGACAGCCGTGGCCGCCGCCCCGGATTTCCACCACCTGGGCTTTTTCCCCTGATCCCAAAAGTCCTAACGGCATCATCAACATACCTCCAAATTATTGAGATTGAGACTTTGTCTCAATCATATGGTAAAAAAAAGGGGTGCACCTCACCGTTTCAGCGCCCGGCAGTCGGCACAGTAGCCGTAAATTTCCAGCTTGTGTCCGGTAACCTCAAAATCGTGGGCCTGGCCGACGTGCGTTTCCGCCGCCTCCACACTGCCGTTCCGGAACTCGATGATCTTGCGGCAGCCCAGACAGCGCAGGTGGCAGTGGTGCTCATGGCCGTAAATGTGCTCGTAGTGCATGTGTCCGTCCTCGAAAAAGACTTCCTGCACCAGGCTGGACTCCACCAGCAAGGCCAGGGTGCGGTATACCGAAGCCCGGGAGATGCGCAGGCCTTTATGACGCAGGCGCAGAATAAGCTCTTCCACATCAAAGTGGTCATGATTGGCAAACACCTCCGCCAGGATCGCCTCTCGTTCCGGCGTGGCTCGCATGCCCTTTTGGGCCAAAAATTCCTGGAAGACTTCCCGTTCGGATTTCATGTTATTGCAATCGAGACTCTTTCTCAATAACTTAGAATATCAAATCCTCCCTGTCAACTTTTTTTTCATGGGGTGTCAATAGCACATATAGATGTCCGGTTTTCATGGCACATATGGCGCCGTTTGGAGATGCTTAAATCCCCCTGAATCCCCCTTTGTCAAAGGGGGCAGGGGGGATTATAAGTTTACCTGCCAAGATTTCTTTAACCGCTCAACCGGACCGGAGGGTGAACCGCCTGCAAGCAATTTTGCTCCGCCTGGGCCACCAGGAGTTTGATATCCCCATATCCCTTGGTAAACAGGTAGTGCCAGGCATCATTCACTTCATAAAATCCTTGCCTGGAGCCCACCAACTCCGCCCGGTCGGCGGTGAACCCCATTTCCCGGCAGCGGCTCAACAGGTCAAAACCTTCCGGCAACTCCGCCCCGCCGGTTAGATACACGATCAGCCCGCTTTTCATAAAATTCTCCTTAGACGTTCGATGCTTAAATTCTCATGCCCCCTGAAGCTGGGGGCGGCCTTCCTATAGGTTCTTCAAAGCCTGGGCCAGATGGTCCAAATAGATGGCGATGATCCCATCCTGATACCCCAGCCCCTGTTTAATCCCCTCGATGCGATAGGCTTTTTGCTTCAGAAGCTCGGATTTCCAGCTCTCCGGGTCATCTCCCAACATGTCCTTGGCCGCATGTTCACCGGCCACAAACATGAAGGGCATCAGGACCACGGCGGCAGGATTGGCTTTTTCGACGGCCTCGAAGGCTTCTTCCTTGGCGGGCTTGTGCTCCACCGCGCCCATAAAGACGTTCTGGTAGCGGGAACGCAGCAGCCGGTCAAAGGCTTCATAGGCCTTTTCCCCCTCCGGTACCGGGCTGCCGTGGGCCATTAGAACCACCGCGGTATCCTTTACATCCTTGGGAAAGGTTTGGGCCACGGCCTGTAGAACTCGCTCCTGATCCTCTTTGCTGCTCAGCAGCGGTTTTCCCAAGGCGACTTTGAGGCCGGGGATCTCCCGGCTGATTTGCACAACTTTCTTGTCCCATTCCTCCCCCGGCACAATATGGAGAGACTGGATGGCCACGCCGGAAAAACCGGCGGCCTTTAATTCCCGCAGGGTCGTGGCCAGGTCATTGAGCTTCTTACCCTTTTCCTTGGCGACCTTCTGCCGGACTTTATGAGAGGTGAAGGCCCAACGGATTTCATAGTCAGGAAAGCGTTCTCTGACCTTGGTTTCAAAATGGTTGTAAGTGTCAAAGGCCTCAGTGGTGGTGCCAAAGGCCGCCAAAACGATGGCGGGGTTTGCCGTTGAGGCCGCGGGCAGCGCCTTTGGGGCACTGATCGCAAAGATGAGCAGCAGAAGAAATAACCACCCGAACTTACGCGGCTTTGCCATGTCGTCCTCCTGTATGTGGTTGCTTGCCATAAAAAAAATCCCTAAGTCACGGAGACTTAAGGATTGCACCCAGCTTCTTGATCCTTATTTGAGCTTACCGCCCGCTAGGCCTCGTAGGGGCTTAAGCCATCATTCGGGCAGGTCTTCTGACTTCCGGTTCTTCCTACTCCCTGCGCCTTCCCATCTCACTTCAGTGAGCCAGTGGCCTTATGCAGGTTTCGTCCCCGGTTACAGCGGCGGGACCGTGCCGGTTTTGCACCGGCTTCCCTATTATACCCTATATGGGTACCCGAATATTATTAGCCACAATATATATGCAATTAATTGCGGCTGTCAAGGGAAAAAATGGACCGGGTCAACCACCGGGGATTTCAGCTTTGAAGAGATTCAGTTTCCGGTAAGGGCTAACCAAACTTTTTTCAAAAAACTGGCGGCGCTTTGCTATAATGACGCCATCAAAATCAGCCGAAACCGCCAACTTGATGCGGATTCTCCTCACCATGCTTTTGGGGTTATGGATGGCAGCCGGGCCCGGGTTCCGGGTGGCCGCGGCCGCCGACGCGCCCCTGGAGCACCCTATCACCGCCGGCCCCATCATTGCGGACACCGCCGTCCCGACCCCACCGGGGCAGTTGATTATCCAGCCCTTTTGGTCCCTGGGTTTCATGGCCGGGAATTTTTCGCCCAGTTGGCGCCGGGTGAGCGCCGGCGGCAATTTCCGCTCCTTCCAGATGCCCGTAAAAATCACTTACGGCTTGTTCCAGGACGTGGAAATCTATGCCCAGATGGGCTTCATCCACAATTGGGCCAATCAGGTTCAGGACCCGGAGGCGGCCGGAGCGCGCTCCGCCAGCTTCAGCGGGGTAAGCGACCTGGCCCTGGTCTTGAAATATCAACTTATCGAGGAGACCACCTGGCGCCCCACGGTTACCACCTTTTTGAACCTGGATATTCCCACCGGCCATCATGCCCGCACCAACCCGGCACGATTGGGCATTGATGTCCTGGGAGGCGGCACTTATGCCTTCACGGGTGGCTTCAACCTGTCCAAGTGGCTGGGTCCCGTTTACCTGTACTCCAACCTCTGGTACAGCATCTCCAGCCGGGAGCTGGGGGCCTCGCCTCACCTGCTCGCCAGCCCCCTCGTGGGACCGGTGCTCAGCCGGGACGTGATCACCTGGAATATGGCGGCGGAGTGGCCCCTGTCCGGGAACTGGGTGGCGCTGCTGGAGTTTTACAGCTCCTGGGAAGTTAACCCCTTATTCCACCGGACCCAGCAGCTCCCCAGCAACTTGATGGGCCTGCTGCCGGGGATCGAATACATCTTCAACCCGCGCTGGTCCTGTGAGCTGGGCGTGGCCATCGACCTGGCCGGTAAAAACTCCCTGTATGGTTATACCCCTATTTTTACGGTCATTTGGTCTTATTGAGGCCGGGGTAAGGGGCGGCGCATGGCCCGGAGGCGGAAAAAAGCGAAAAACCCCGGGGGCTTTTCCCGGGGTCTATGGGTCTGCATCAGGTGTTGGCTGGGGGACTAGGATTCGAACCTAGATCAGCGACGCCAAAGGCCGCTGTCCTGCCATTGGACGATCCCCCAGTCTGAGGCCGGCAAAGGGTGCGCCGGTTGGCGCTACCGATGTGAGAAATTATAATGGTTATTACCCCGGCCACGCAAGTATTTTGTCCGCCGAAGCCATCCATCGTCTCTCGCTGCCCAAAAATCTCCCTGAATTGCGGCCCGTCGCGGCCAAGGATCATGGCACAAAGAGCTTTACGTTTTCCTTATTCTTCTCTATAATTTATGTGAATACTTTCACACTGAGGGAGATCTAATCGTGAGTTTTATCATCGCCATGGCCGGCAAAGGCGGCACCGGCAAGACCACCCTGGCCGGAATGCTGTTGCGCTATCTGGTGGAACACGGCAAAAAACCGGTGCTGGCAGTGGACGCCGACGCCAATAGCAATCTCAATGAAGTTCTGGGACTCGAGGTGGACAGTTCCGTGGGTGCGGCCCGGGAAGAGATGAAGAAGGGCGGCGGCATGCTGGACATGACCAAAGACCAGCTCGTCGAGATGCGCATCAACCAGTGCCTGGTGGAGGCCGACGGTTTTGATCTCATCGCCATGGGCCAGCCGGAAGGTCCGGGCTGCTACTGTGCCGCCAACAACCTGGTTGCCCATTTTATGGATGTCCTGGCGAAAAATTACCCTTATATCCTGATGGACAACGAAGCGGGCATGGAGCACATGAGCCGCCTCACCACCAATAAAGTGGATCTCCTGGTGCTGGTGAGCGACCCTTCCTGGCGCGGCATCCAGGCGGCCCGGCGTCTCAAGGATTTGGCTCAAGCCCTGAAGGTCGTGGTGGGCCGCGCCGTTCTCATCGTCAACCGGGTGACGAACGGGCTGAGCCCCAAGACCACGGAGGAAATTTCCACCCAGGGTCTCGAATTGGCCGGTTTGATCCCCGAGGATTCTCAGGTGGCCGAGTTCGACAGCCAGGGCCGCCCCACTTTTGCCCTACCAGCCGATTCACCAGCATTACAAGGTGCTTACGCCATCTTTGACCGGTTGTTTACCTAAGTTCATTACCGGCGATCTTCATCCGCGTGATTTTTTGCTTGACAGGTTGCCTAGTTAATTATTATTTTCACAATGTTTATACCTCCGCAGTTCACCAAAAGTTAAGATGCCGGCGAATACCGGAAAAATTAAGGAGGGAACTACCTTGGCGTTTCAAATTCCCGAACAGAAGTATTCTGGCGCGATCAAAACAGTAACCATCGGCAAAGGCGATAAAGCCATCACCCTGGGAGGAGAGACCTCCTACCCCTTCTATGTCTTTGAAGGGGCAATGCCCCACAAACCCCGGATTGCCATGGAAGTATGGGACAAGGATCCGGGCGAGGACTGGGCCGGCCCGGCGTATGCCGCCATCAAGGATGTTGCCAAGGACCCCGTAGCCTGGGCTCAGAAGTGCGTCAAAGAATTTGGCGCCGAAGCTATCGGCCTGGTCCTGGTGAGCACCGATCCCAACGGCGACAACGCCACCGCCGAAGCGGCCGCGGCCACGGCCAAGAAGGTGTTGGCCGCCATTGACGTGCCGTTGATTGTTTACGGCACCAGCAACGTGGAAAAGGACGCGGAAGTGCTGCCCGCCGTAGCCGAGGCCTGCGCCGACAAGAGCATCACCCTGGGTCCGGTGCAGGACAAGAATTACAAGAAGATCGGCGCTGCGGCCCTGGCTTACAACCACTCGGTATCAGCCAACTCCCCCATTGACGTCAACCTGGCCAAGCAGTTGAACATCCTTCTGGGCCAGTTGGGTGTCAAAGACACCCAGATCCTGGTTGATCCCACCACCGGCGGCCTGGGCTACGGCATGGAGTATTCCTATTCCGTCATGGAACGGGATCGCATGGCCGCCCTCACCCAGGAAGATGACAAGCTGCAGCTTCCCATTCTCAACTATGTCGGCCAAGAAGTGTGGAAAGTGAAGGAGTGCAGGCAGACCAACGAAGAGGCGCCGCAACTGGGCGATCAGACCAAGCGGGGTATCCTGATGGAGGCCATCACTGCGGTGGACCTGCTCCTGGCCGGCAGCGATCTGCTCATCATGCGCCATCCGGAATCGGTGAAAATGGTCAAGACCATCGTCCAGGAACTGGCCGGCTGAAACGACGCCGCACCTGGATCAGAGTTATCTTTTTTCAGAGCTCAGCCTCTTCCACCTTCGCAGCACATGGTTTAGCTTCCGGGCAGCGGGCTCTGTTTCCAAGGGGGGCCATGAAGGTCATCCCTAAAGTAAGAAACTGGAGGAATAGCGAATGGCTGAGTTAGATGTGACGAAACTATCCATTGATCCCGCGACCCAGGAGATGCTGAAGAAGGCTCAGGCGGACGGGATCGAGACCATTTTTGACCGGGCTGTGGCGATGAAACCCTGCCCCATCGGGGCCGAAGGCGCCTGCTGCCGTATCTGCTCCCAGGGTCCCTGCCGGGTGCCCCCGCCCAAGAAGGCCAAAGAGGGCGAAGTCCAGAAGAAGCAGGCCGTGGGCCTGTGCGGCGCCACCGCCGAGACCATCGTGGCCCGGAATTTCGCCCGCATGGTGTGCTCCGGCGCGGCGGCTCACAATGACCATTCCCGGGGAACCGCCTTGTTGTTCAAGGAAGTGGCCCACGGCAAGGCCCAGGGTTACGAAATCAAGGACGTGGCCAAACTGAAAAAGGTGGCCAAGGATTGGAACGTGGCCATCACCGAAGGGGAAGGCGATGACGCCAAGGCCCGCAGCAAGGCCGCCATTGCCCAGGACCTGGCGGACAAGGTCTTATTGGAGTTCGGCCAGCAGTCCGGCGAAATCACCTATGTGCACCGGGCTCCCAAGAAACGCCAGGAACTGTGGCGCAAGCTGGGGATCGTGCCCCGGGGCTACGACATTGAGATCGTGGAACTCATGCACCGCACCCACATGGGCGTGGACCAGGAATACCACAACATCATCAACCAGTGCAGCCGCGCTGCCCTGTCCGACGGCTGGGGCGGCTCCATGATCTCCACCGACCTTCAGGACATCCTGTTCGGCTGCCCGGTGCCGGTGGCCGGCGAGATCAACCTGGGCGTCCTGAAAGAGGACATGGTCAACATCATCATCCACGGCCATGAGCCGCTGCTGCCCGAGATGATCTATGTGGCCTCCCAGGAGCCGGAAGCCATCTCCTACGCCCAGAACAAGGGCGCCAAGGGCATCCAGCTGGCCGGCATGTGCTGCTCGGCCAACGAAATCCTCATGCGCCACGGCATCCCGGTGGCGGGCAACTACCTCCAGCAGGAGCTGGCCATCATCACCGGGGCGGTGGACGCCATGGTGGTGGACGTGCAGTGCGAGATGCAGTCCCTGGCCAACGTGGCCAAGTGCTACCACACCAAGCTGATCACCACCGATCCCCGGGCCCGGATCGAAGGGGAAACCATGCACATCCCCTTTGACGAGCATCATGCCCTGGACGTGGCCCGGAAGGTGGTCCGGGAAGCCATCGACAATTTCCCCAACCGCAAAGCCCAGGTGCTGATCCCCTCCATAAGCCATCCCACCGTGGTGGGCTTCAGCTACGAGACCATCCAGTACCTGCTGGGCGGCTCCATCCGGGGTTCCTACTACACCCTGAACGACAACGTCATCAATGGCCGCATCCGGGGCATTGCCGGCGTGGTGGGCTGCAACAACTGCCGCACCATGCATGACAACTCGCATCTCACCATGATCAAGGAGCTGCTGAAGAACGACGTCATCGTCCTGACCACCGGCTGCTCCGCCATGACCGCGGGAAAATTCGGCTTGCTGAGCCCGGAATCGGCCAAAGAACACTGCGGCCCCGGCCTGGCCGAGGTCTGCGAGACCGTGGGCATCCCGCCGGTCCTGCACATGGGCTCCTGCGTGGATAACTCCCGCATCCTGATGGCGGCCACCGCCTGCGTCAAGGCCGGCGGCCTGGGCACCGACATCAGCGACCTGCCCGCCGCGGGCGCGGCCCCGGAGTGGATGTCCGAGAAAGCCATCTCCATCGGCCAGTACTTCGTGGCCTCCGGCGTCTACACCATGTTTGGGGTCACCTTCCCCAGCACCGGCTCCGAGCTCCTCACCGACTACCTGTTCAAGGGGCTCGAAGAAGAGCTGGGCGGCATGTGGGACTTCGAGGCCGATCCGGAGCTGGCGGCCAAGAAGATGATCGCCCACATCGACAAGAAGCGCAAAGCCCTGGGCATCGACAAGGCCCGGGAGCGGGTGCTCTTCGACATGGATATGCGCCGGGAAATGGCCGACGCGGCCGCCGCGGCAGAGCATTAAGAAACAAAGGGACTGCCCTCCGCAGGCGGGGGGCAGCCCTTGCAGATAATTTCCTTTACGAAAAAGGAAGGAGGAAGGCACAGTGTCGAAAATTATCATATCCGCAGCCATTCGCGGGGCTCATAACATCGTTGGCAAAGCCGCGGCCAAGTTGGACGCAGCCATTCAGAAATATGGCGAAAACCAGGAGATCGGCTTCCCCAACACCGCTTATTATCTTCCCATCATTTACTCTCTGATGGGCACCAAGATCGAGAAGCTCAAAGATGCCGTTCCGGTTATGGCGCGCTGCAAGGCCTTGCTGCCGGCGGTCCCGGCTGAACACAACTACCTGCCGTACCTGGGACCCGGCCTGGACGCCGGTCTGGCCACCCTGTTCGCCGAGGAAATCTCCGAGGCCATCCGCTACGTGGAAGACCCGGATTTCTATGTCGGCGGCGAAGAAGTCTACAGTAAAGGCGACACCAAGATCTGGCTCGGGGCCGCAGAAGACACCATCTTCCGGAAACGCGGCGTCGAGTTCGTCGACGGCTCCGCCCCGGGGTTCGCCGCCATCGTCGGCGCCGCCCCCTCGGTGCAGGAAGCCGTGGACCTGGTAACGGAATATCAGAAGAAGAACCTCTACATCTTCTGCGCCGCCCGGTCCATTGACGGCAAGACCTCGGTACCCGAACAGCTCCTGGAGGGCGGCGTGCAGATCGGCTGGCCCACCCGGATCGTGCCCTTCAGCCCGGACATTGCCGGGGCGGTCTTTGCCCTGGGCTTCGCCAACCGGGCTGCCATGGCCTTCGGCGGCGTCAAACCCGGCGCAGCCCTGAAGATGCTCCTGTACAATAAGGACCGCATCTTCGCCTTCGTCAACGCGGTGTCCCAGATCTCCGACGAGTGGTACGCCAACGCCGCCGGTTGTATCAACTGGGGCTTCCCCACCATCACCAACCAGGACATCCCCCAGGTGCTGCCCACCGGTATCTGCACCTATGAACACGTAGTCAGCAACGTGCCCATGGCGGAGTTGGGCCAGAAGTCCATCGAAGTCCGGGGCCTCAAGGTCCAGGTCACCGAGATCGACATCCCGGTGAACTTCGGCGCCGCGTTCGAAGGTGAGCGGGTCCGGAAAGACGACCTCTACGCCGAGTGCGGCGGCGGCAAGACCCAGGCGGTGGAATGGGTCACCAGCAAGCGCATGGAAGAAGTGGAAGACGGCAAGGTGGAAGTTTTCGGACTGGATCTCCCCGACCTGCCCCAGGACAAAATCCCCATGCGCCTGCCCATGGCCGTGGTGGTGGAAGTGGCCGGCCGGGCCTTCCAGCCCGACTTCGAGCCCATCCTGGAGCGGCAGATTCACCATCTGGTGAACTACGCCCAGGGCGTCATGCATATCGGGCAGCGGGACATCGCCTGGTACCGTATCGGCAAGTCCGCAGTAGAGAAGGGCTTCACCCTGAAACATGTCGGCACCATCCTGCACGCCAAATTCCACCAGGACTTCGGCGCCATCTTCGACAAAGTTCAGGTCAAAATCTACACCGACAAAGACAAGGTGGACGAGATCACCAAGCAGGCCCGTGCGGTTTACAAAGAGCGTGACGCCCGGGTGGAAAACATGCGGGACGAAACCACCGAGACCTACTACTCCTGCACCCTGTGCCAGTCCTTCGCCCCCAACCACGTCTGCGTGGTCAGCCCGGAGCGGACAGGTCTGTGCGGGGCTTACAACTGGATGGACTGCAAGGCCTCGAATGAAATCAACCCCACCGGCCCCAACCAGCCGATCCAGAAGGGCGAAACTATAGACGAGCGCTATGGCATGTGGCAGGGAGTCAATGACTTCGTGTTCAAGGCCTCCCGCCAGAAGGTAGAGAAATACAACTTCTACAGCCTGGTCTATGATCCCATGACCACCTGCGGCTGCTGCGAAGCCATCTCCGCAGTCCTGCCCATGTGCAACGGCATCATGACGGTCAACCGGGACTACACCGGGGAAACCCCCTGCGGCATGAAGTTCACCACCCTGGCCGGCGTCATCGGCGGCGGCCAGAGCACCCCGGGCTTTGTGGGCCACAGCAAGTACAACGTCGTCCAGCGGAAATTCGTCAGAGGCGACGGCGGACTGAAGCGGGTGGTCTGGATGCCCAAAATTCTGAAAGACGAACTCCGGGAGCAACTCATAAAGCGGGGCGAGGAAGAAGGGATGCCCGATCTCATCGATCGCATTGCCGATGATACTGTGGGCGTCACCGAAGACGAAATCCTGGCCTTCCTGACTGAGAAGAAGCACCCGGCTTTGGAAATGGAGCCGATTATCGGTTAACCTTTGCGGGGCCTGTAGGTGCGCCCCTGCAGGCCCTTGTTTGATTTCAGGTCCCGGCGGGATGGGTAACGCCCGGTAACTCACCGTGGGCCGCCAGCCATGGATAAGGAGAAAGACGATGGCATTAACTGGAATTGAAATCTTTAAAATGCTCCCCAAGACCAACTGTAAGGAATGCGGCTTCCCCACCTGTCTGGCCTTTGCCATGGCCCTGGCCAGCGGCAAGGCCGAGTTGGATAAATGTCCTTACGTGTCCGATGAGGCCAAGGAAAAACTTGCCGCCGCCTCGGCCCCGCCCATTCGCCCCGTCAAACTGGCGATGAAGGAAGGGGTCAAGACCATCGGCGGTGAGACCGTGATGTTCCGTCATGAAAAAACCTTCTTCAACCCCACCATCATCGCCGGGCTGGTAACCACCGATGCTCCCGATGCCGAGGTGGATGCCAAGCTGGCTCAGTTCATGAAATTGCAGTACGACCGGGTGGGCTTGCTGCTGCGCCCGGAAATGATAGTCGTCCATGACGCCAGCGGTGATGCCGGTAAATTTGTCGCCCTGGCTAAAAAGGTGGCGGATAAAACCGACGCCGCCATCCTGCTGTGCAGCGACAAAGCCGATGTGGTTAAGGCCGGGGCCGAGGCGATAAAGGACCGGAAACCCACCCTGGGCGTGGCCACTGCGGCTAATGCCGACGCTATGGGCGCCGTGGCCAAAGAGATGGGGCTGGCCCTGGTGGTCAAGGGCGAAGGTTATGACGCCCTGGCGGAACTCACCACCAAGCTCACCGGCATGGGGCTGAAAGACCTGATAGTCGATACCGGGGCCCGCGCCCTGAAACAGGCCCTTCAAGATCAGATCGTCATCCGCCGGGCCCCCTTGACGGCTGGGTTCAAGCCTTTCGGCTTCCCCACCATCACGGTTCCGGCCCAAATGACCACCGATCCGATGATGGAAAAGCTCTATGCCGCGGTCTTCATCGCCAAATACGGCGGCATCGTAGTAGTCAATGACCTGGCCGCCGATGGGATTTTCCCTCTGCTGCTGTCGCGTCTTAACATCTTCACTGACCCGCAGAAGCCCATGATCATCACCCCGGGCATCTACGAGATCGGCACCCCGGATGAAAATTCCCCGGTAGCCGTGACCACCAACTTCGCCCTTACCTACTTCATCGTGTCCGGCGAAATCGAGGCCAGCAAGATTTCCACCTGGCTGCTCATCCAAGACACCGAGGGCCTGTCGGTAATGACCGCCTGGGCCGCGGGAAAATTCTCCGGCGACTCGGTGGCCATGTTCGTGAAGAAATGCGGCATCATGGATAAGGTCAAGACCCGTACCCTCATCATTCCGGGCTATGCCGCGGGTATCAGCGGTGATCTGGAAGAGGAACTGCCCGATTGGAAAGTTCTCATCGGGCCCCGGGAAGCCTCCCATATCCCGGCCATGTTGAAAACCCTGTAGTTCGCCTGGGAGCTTCTCAGATATCCGGGAAGAAGGCCGCAGGGGCCTTCTTCCCCACCGACAGCACCGTCAAGAAGGGGGTCACCTGATGAGTAAATTTTACCGAATCGGCGAAAACCTGAACGTGGTGACCAAAGTATATGGTCAGGCGATGAAGGACCGTAACCCCAAACCACTCCAGGAACTGGCCGTAAAAGAGGCCGAGGCCGGGGTGGATTTTATTGATGTCAATATCGGCCCGGCCCGCAAGGGCGGCGAAGAACTGATGCAGTGGATCGTCAAGGCCATCCAGGAAGTAGTGCCCAACGTACCCCTGGCCCTGGACACCTCCAACATTGCCGCCATGGAAGCCGGTCTCAAGGTCCATAAAGGCCGCGCCCTGATCAACTCCATCATGGCCCGGCCCGAACGCATGGACGGCATGATGCCCTTGGTGAAGAAGTACGATGCCGACATGATCGGGCTGATGTGGGGCCCTGAGGGCATGCCCCGGGACGAAAACGAGCGCGGTATGCTCACCGCCGAAATCCTGGCCAAGGCGGCGGAATACGATATCGAGAACGAACGTATCTGGTTCGATCCCATCATCGCGCCGCTTAACATCCAGCAGAACCAGCTTATCGCCACCCTGGATTACATGCACATGCTCCAGGATATGGCGCCGGGCTCCAAGTCCACCTGCGGCCTGTCCAACTGCTCCAACGGTGTGCCCGATGACTTGCGGCCCATCATCAACCGCGCCTACGTCATCATGCTCCAGAGGAACGGCATGGTCTCCGCCATCGTGGACTCCTTCGATCAGGAACTGGCCGACGTGGTCAGCGGCAAGAAACCGGATGTCGTGAAAATCGTTCACGATATCATGGACGGCAAATCCGTGGACATCCCATCCATGTCCAAGGAGCAACAGAACTACGCCAAGACCGCCCGGGTCATCATGGGCCAGGTCCTGTTCTCCGATTCCTGGCTGGAAATCTAAGTCCGTATTATTATCGCAGCAAACGTGTAGGGGCGGGTTTATAACCCGCCCCTTTTTTTTGCGTAAAATACTTCCCGGATCGAGATTGATTTGACATGATACTATTTATTGGTATCATATTAAGATGAAATGGACCGTAATGGTGTCCAGGCAGGAGCCATGAAAGAGCCCCATATTGATGCTGATGTAGTGGAGTTGAAGTTTGTGGGGCCGTTGGGAAAAAAGGTGGAAGCGATTCAGGCACTGCAATCTCTGGGGTTTGTCAATTTGGGAGAGGCGCTGCCCTGGCGTTTGGCCTTTCCGGAATATGATGAAAAATCATTGCCTGGGGTGGTCCTGGCAGGAGCCAGGGGCAAAGAAGGCATCACTCAGCGGGAGCTGGCCGGGCGCGTAGGGCTCCCTCAACGGCATATTTCCGAAATGGAACGGAGCAAACGTCCCATCGGCAAGGAAATGGCCAAAAAACTGGGGGCAGCTTTGCATATCGATTACCGGGCCCTGCTTTAATTGGCTCCTCTATACCTTTATTCTACACCAGGCAAGCAACTACCATTCTGAAATATATAGATCGGAATATCATGGCTAACCGGAACGCCATTCCATTAATTTTAGCAATCCTGCTTATGGGGCTTATTTGTCTTTTATTATTGTATAGGGTAACTCATCAAAATATCTGGATTAACTCCATCGCTAATTTCGACATTATTTTTGCTTCAATTTATGTAGCTTGGATCTTAATCGAATCAAAAGTTTCCAAAGATGAAATGAACAAAGGGAATAAGACCTCTGATTATGGTACTTGTGAACTCTATGCCATCGGCCAGGCCGCAGTTTTCCTGTCGGCCCTCTGGTGCACTTCCGCTTGGCGCTCCCCCAATTTATTCCATCTTTTAGGATTCATTCTCTTTTTGGTCGGCATCACATATAGATTATGGGCTATTAAAACCTTGGGAAAATATTATTCCCACATTGTCAGGGAAATTGCCGGGCATCAAATTATTAAAACAGGACCCTATCGCCGTATCAGGCATCCGGCCTACGCCGGCATGATTTTAGCCAACCTGGGTATAGTCATTTTCTTCTTTAACTGGATTACTCTAATTTTATTCGCTTTAATTCTTATCCCGGCAATAATTTTACGCATTATCATTGAAGAAAAAACGCTAATTAAAATAGATAAGTATATTGAGTACGCCAAGAATCGACCCCGCCTCATCCCAGGCATTTGGTAGGTAATGCCCGAAACATTTTTAATGCTTCACTGGTTCACTATCTCCTTTAAAACCAGCATCACCTCCTCCATCGCCCGCTCCAGCAAGTCCAGGTATTGCTTAGTGTCATAGCCGTCCAACGTATCTATAAAGGGCGCCGCTGTAACCCGGCACTCCTTGGGGCCGCGTTTTCCCTCCTTAAGCACGTAGCGCACCTTTTCCCCCGGCTGGATATGGATGCCGGCGGCCTCCAACTGGCGGGCCGCCAGGGCCGTGGGGGTGTCAACTTTGTAGTCCGCCACGGGTTGGGACAGCACCCGGGTAATGACCAGGTCTTGGGGGTTGATTCCCCCCTCCCGCAGGCGCTGGCGGAAGCCCTCGGCCATCTCTTCCAACTCCAGCATCAGGACCGACAGTTCGTCTAGCGTCGCCGCCTCGGCCATTTTGGCCAGCATGGCCTCTTGGGCCCGGCGCACGAAGGGCGGCGTGTCCCGACGCCGGCACATCAGCCCCCGGACCTTCAGCGAGCCGTCGGCAAAGACCCCGAAGTAGCGCGTCGCCACCGGCCGCTGCGGGTCCTGTTTGGAAGCCATGAAAAAAATCCAGCGGTACACCCCCTCCAGGGCCAGTTTGACCCCGGTGATCCGGAAGACTTGGGCGCACAAATCCTCCAGCTCCGCCTGATACCGGGTCGCGGTTGCAGAGAGGGACTTGTCTGCTGTAGCGTACCCCTGGGTAGGCCCGGTCACGGGCGGACACATGGGTCCGCCCCTACGGGAACCCAACCCCGGCTTTTGGACCCAGAGACAGTCCGTGAGGCCGTGGAGCACCGTGAAACCCGCGGCCTCAAAGATCTCCTTGGCGCACAACAGCTTGTCCCGGCCATAGGCGGTCACCGCCTCGTGGGCCTCGATCCTGCCGAACCGGGCGTTTTTGTACCCCAGGTAGCCGAAGCAGGTGACCAGCATCCATTTCAAGGCGGTCTGGCGCTGCTTATACGGCGCCGCCGCTGCCGGCGGCAGTTCTTGGGCCCGGGCCTTGAGTTGTTCCCGAAGCGCCAGGATGGGACGGAGTGTCCGGGGCACCAATCCTTCCCGCCGCCGGCAGAGACGATAGCCGGCCTCGGGTACAAGGTCACTGCTGGAAGCAGGCCAGGTAAGGGCGACCCGCCGGGTCGCCCCTACGGGGGGTGATGGGAGGACCATGGGCAGGCAGTGTTCATCATTCAACAAATTACTGATCACTGACCACTGACCACTGGCCCCTGCTCCCCTGGCCCCTGCCCCGGTGCAGCAGGGGCAGTTGACCGTCTCCGGCGAGATATTATGGATGGCCATGATGGTGGGGTACATGGAGGCGAAGTCCACTTCCGCCACCTGGGTGTGGAGGCCGATGGGTGGCATGAAAGTGAGGCCGCCCTTGTCGATGGTGAGCAGTTCGGCCGCGGTTTTGAAGTGTTCGGGTTCGGCTTTGCGCCAGGGGATGAGGATGCCGCCGGCTACGGCCAGGGCCAGTTGCATGGAGGTAATGAGCGTTCCGGGGCTGGACCGGGCGGCCTGTTGCAGGGGCATCTGGCCGATCCGGGCGATTTGGATCAGGCCCATGAGGCCGGATTCCCGGTAGTAGAAGGAGTTGCGCCGGTCCAGGTGCCAGCGGCCGGCAAAAGGGGCCGACGATCCCTGATAGACGATGCGGCCGTAGGAAAAATAACTGCGGCCGCCGCCAAAGCGCCGGGGGGCCGGGTTCGCTTCCCGGTCCAGCGGCAGGGGGACGCCTGACTGCCGGCTCCAGCGCCAGACGGTGGGGATAATCACTTCGTCCCCCCAGTCGCTCAGCACCAGGTCCGGGTCGACGCGCTTGAGCCAGCGAGCCAGTTCCCGCACCAGGCCCGGAGCATCTTCGGCTTCCAGCTCATGGGTGCGGCCGTCATAGCCCACCGCCAGGCCGTTGCCGGCCTCCAGAGGAATGAGGTGGTCCCGGGTAAGGGAAAGCGTCAGGGTGGCCAGGGGCGGGGTCGAAAACTCCACCGCGAAGGCGTCCTCCATGGGGTTGAGATGGAGCAGGCGCCCGTCTTCGGCCTCAACCTCATACCAGACGCAGGGCCAGTACCCGCGGGTATAAAGATAGGCGGCGGCGATGTCCAGATCGCAATTGTAGGCGGCCACCTCAGCCGGGAGCGTCCCCAGCCACTGCCTTACCTTCGGCAGGAAGCTGTAAGCCTTGACCTCCAGGGCCACCACCGGGACTTCTTCGCCGGTCCATAAATCCCGGCCCCGGCTTGGATAGGCCCGGCGCAGCCAGCCTTTCTGTCCCAGGGCCCGGGCCAGGGACTGAAGCCGGGCCTGGGGCCCGCCCAGGTAGAGACGATAGGGAAAATCATCGGTCAGCCGCAGCCGCTGGCCGCTCGCGGTGATAAACCACAATACCATGCGGTCATTAAGCGGATAGAGATCGAAGAGCCAGCCGGTGGTTTGCATGGACGTTAGTAAGATGATTTTGGGAGAGTTTTTCGTAAGTAAGGGGCGTGTGCTGTAGGGGCGACCCGGTGTCGCCCTACGTCTTGATGCCGCTGTCCGGCGCTTCGACACTTTGGAGGCGCTTCTTTAAGGCCATCAGGTCCTTCTGGTGTTCCAGGAGCATGGACAGGAGCATGGACTCCAGAGGCCAGGGGTTCGAGGCGTAGACCCCGGCCTGGAGGTGGAGGCGGGCCGACTCAAAGAGCCGGTCCAGGTGGGCCTGGTCCTCTTTGCGCAAGGCCCGGCGGAATTTCTGCCAGCGCTGCCGCTCTGCCTCCCACACCTGACTGTAAGGTAAAACCGTGCGGCCCATAATCAGTTGCCAGTGGTCAGTGGTCAGTGGTCAGTATTTTTTTCGAAAATATTGGCCACTGTCTTGAAAAGTTAAAAAGAATCTGGTGGCACAGGCGTCTCGCCTGTGCGGACCGCTTGGCGGGCGGGGACGCCCGCCCTACACGTAGGTAAGTAAAACCGTGCGGCCCATGGCTGACTTCTTTTTCAGCAATCGGGCCAGCTTTCAGCAGTTAGCTTTTTTCTAACTGCTAACTGCTAACTGCTCACGGCTCACGGCTAACTGCTTACTATCCCGCCATCAGCATGATCAAGGCGGTTGTCAGAATCAGTCCCAGGGTTCCCAGAAATTTCAGGATTTCCACAAGACCGGTCATGGCGTCTTCCGGGATGGCCAGGGCCTGGCTTAACTGCTTCATGCGAGCGGTGAATTTTAGGCCGGGTTGCAGATAGGGGCACTCGGGTAACGATGCGTCCACGTTAAAGGTCTCCTTTTTGAACTCGGGAGGGGGCGGCGTGAGCGCCTCCGTCCCGTAACCGGCCCGGAGGGATCGCCGGGACCGCCGGAGATGTCCGGCGGGCCGCCTCGCAGTGGCCCTCCCGGCTTTCCACCTCCACAAAGTAGTCGATCACCGGGGCCAGGAGGCGGCCGAAGTGTTGATTAACCGCGGCCCGGGGCAGGCGGGGTTGGAGCAGCAGCAGGGCCGAGCCGGTCTTGATCCGGGCCAGGAGGCGCACCAGGTCCTGAAAGAGGCGGCGGCGTTCGCTCAGGGGCACCTGCTCATCGTAGAACAGGCTCACCGGTCCCAGGACCAGCACCAGGCTGCCCGGTGAAGGTATCGCCGGGAAGGTCTCCGTGAGGAGGCGCACCAGTTGGTGGGAGGTGAAGGCCCGGGCCACCCGCACCCGGGTCAGGGCCTCTTGGGGCGAGAGTTTGCGAGCGCCCGCCTCCCGGACCAATTGGTACGGGTCAAAGCGGTTGGCCGCGTCCACCACCAGGACCGGCGCCCCCTGGGCCACTCCCCAGACGGCCGCGGCCGCGGTCAGGGCTCGCAGGTGCCCGCCCCAGAGCAAGACCCCCCGGCCCGGTTTCAGGGGCGCCAGATAATGGCTCATGGGCTTCATCCGCGTCTTTTCCCTTCCAGGTTGCGGTACACGCCCACCACCTTGCCCAGGATCTGCACGTCGGCGGCCTCGGCCGCGGAGAAGCGCAGGGGGGTGAAATCCGGGTTGTCGCCCTTGAGGACCAGTCCTCCGGCCTCCTCGTACACCCTCTTCAGGGTGGCCTCATCGTCGATGAGCGCCACCGCGATTTCGCCCCGGGCCACCCGGGACTGGACCCGGACCATCACCAGGTCGTCGGGCAGGATCACCGGCGCCATGGACTCCCCGGTGACTCTCAGGAGAAAGGCCTCCTCGCCCCGGACCCAGGACCGGGGCAGGGGCAGGGTCTCCTCGACGTTTTCGCTGGCCAGGAGAGGCTGGCCGGCGGCGATGCGACCCAACAGCGGCACCTCCACCACCGGCCCGGGGCTCCTGGAGGTCAGGGACAGCCCCCGGGAGAGCCCCGGCTCCCGGTGGAGGTAGCCCTTGCGCCGCAAGGCCGCCAGGTGATCCACCGCGGCCCGGGGCTGGATGCCGAAGGCGGCAGCCACCTCCCGCACCGTGGGCGGATAGCCCTGGCGCTCGCAAAACTCCTCCACAAAGGCCAGCACGGTCTGTTGTCGGTCGGTTAATGGCTTCATGGCTATAAACTACTATACAAAAGAATACGTGTCAAGAGAATAGTTAAATACTTTTTCATGGCTAGCCAATGGGGAGGCGCGGCAAATCAACCGGGGAAGCCCGGGTGAATGCAGATTGACAACAATGAATTTTGGTGCATAAATTAACCCACGCTGTTCAAGCCCAAAGGAGGAAAATCCGATGTCAAAGAAATCTTTCCTGGTCTTACTGGCCATAGCTTTGCTGTGGTGCTGGGCGGTTCCCTTAGGAGCCCAGGGCGACAAGCCGGCCGGGGCGCCTCCCGCTGAGAAACCCGCCGTGGCCGCAACCGAGGCGCAGAAGGCGGCGGTGGAGCTCCCCAAGGATAAGCAAACCACTCTGGGTCTGTATGTCACCGCCAAGGGAGCCTACGACATGTGGCAAAAGGACCAGCAGAAGATCAAGATCATCGACTGCCGGACCCCGGAAGAGTACGCTTTCATTGGTCACGCCCCCATGGCCACCAACGTTCCCAGCAAATTCTTGACCTACGCCTGGGATGAAAAGAAAAAAGAATACGTCATGAAGGTCAATCCCGGCTTCGTGAAGGAAGTCCAGAAGAGATTTGCCAAGGATGATACCATCCTGGTGATGTGCCGCTCCGGACAGCGCAGCGCCCCATCGGTGGATTTGTTGGCCAAGGCCGGGTTCACCAAGGTCTACAACATCGTGGACGGCTTCGAAGGCGATAAGGTCAAAGACCCCACCAGCCCCAACCACGGCAAGCGGATGAAAGACGGCTGGAGAGTTTCCAACCTGCCCTGGACCTATGATCTCAATGTCGACTTGATCTATCTCCCCAAGGGCAAGCCGAAGGCGAAATAAGCCTGAAAAATTCAAAGTTCAAGGTTAATGTAGGCTGCGCACCAGCGGCGGGCGGGACGGCCGCCCGACAAAACTTTCATAATTAACGAGTGGGCCGAAAACCCATGAAAGATTGTTCCGGAAGGGGCGGGGCCCGGCAGTGCTTGGTCCCGCCCCTGCTCTGCCTTCTTGTGTTCTCGGCCCCTCCCTGATAAGGTAATCTTCTATGAAGGGAACGTCTGCTGACGCCGTGTCCCGGCGGGCTAGAGAAATCACCCCGTTTCTGGTGATGGATATCCTGGAGCGGGCCCAGGAATTGGAGCGGGCCGGCGAACCGGTCATCCACCTGGAGATCGGGGAACCGGACTACGATACGCCCCAGGTGGTCAAGGACGCGGCCTACCGGGCCATGGCCGCAGGGGAGACCCAGTACACCCACTCCCAGGGGCTCATGGAGTTGCGGGAGACCCTGTGCCGGCATTACTGGGACAAATACCGGGTGTCGGTTACCCCGGAGCAATTCATCGTCACGTCGGGCACTTCCCCGGCCATGATCCTCATCTTCGGCGCCCTCCTGGACCCCGGGGATGAGGTGCTGCTCCCCAACCTGCATTACGCCTGCTACCCCAACATCCTCAAGCTGGTGGACGCGACGCCCCGGTACGTGCCGGTCAGGGAGGAAGACGGCTTCCAGATGAACCCGGCGGCGTTGGGTCCTTATCTCACGCCCCGCACCAAGGGGGTGCTGGTCAATTCTCCCGGGAACCCCACCGGGACCTTGATGCCGGCGGACTGGATGGCGCGCCTGGCGGATTTGGGTCCTCACGTGATTTCCGACGAGATTTACCACGGCCTGGTTTACGAAGGCCAGGAGCGCTCCATCCTGGAGTTTACCGACAAGGCCTTTGTCATCAACGGCTTTTCCAAGCTCTACGCCATGACCGGCTGGCGCCTGGGGTACCTCATCGCCCCGCCGGATTTTATCCGGCCCCTGCAGAAATTGATGCAGAATTTCTTCATCTCGGCCAACCCCTTTGTGCAACGGGCCGGCATTGCGGCCCTGACCCAGGCCGCACCCGAGATCGAAGCCATGCGGTCGGCGTATGACGCCCGCCGCCGGTTTCTCCTGGCGGGGCTGGCAAAATTGGGGTTCCGGATTCCCGTCCCCCCCACCGGGGCCTTCTATGTCTTTGTCAATGCCCGCCACCTCTCGGCTGACTCCTACGCCCTGGCCTTCGATATCCTGGAAAAAGTCAAAGTCGGGGTAGCCCCGGGCATCGATTTCGGCCCCGGAGGCGAAGGCTTTCTCCGCTTCTCCTACGCCAATTCCCTGGAAAACCTGGCGGAGGCCCTGCGCCGGCTGGAGACGTACCTGGCCCAACGCCGTTCTGCCTGATACCAGGTTGCGCCTCGTTGAGTAAGAAAAGCTCACGGTCCATAGGGGCGCACCTGTGGGCGCGCAACCTGAGGGCGGACACATGGTCCGCCTATAGAAGACTAATTACCTGTATGACCGCAGTATAGTATGACCCCTACCCACCAGTCCGCCTCACCCGGTTGCGCCCTTCTCGTTTTGCGAACCCCGGTTGCTTCAGGCCGGCCTTCTCCGGATCACTTTGTCAATTTGATACGGAATAAGCCGCCGGATACGCTGCTGTCTCAATTTAAGATTTGCGGGACGCGGGTTCGGCGCAGCATCGGTGGAAGAAGAAAACTGAAAAGATAATATATAATGATATCAATATGTTAAATAAGGAGCGTTGAGATTGCGGCCTGGCAGGCTTTATGCACTAAAAGGAGATAGGTTGCCATTGGCGGCCCATTAAACCGGTAGGAGAAAAACATGAAAAAGATCATCACCACGTTGACTGCTGTGACTTTTGCTTTGGGTCTGGCCGCCGCGGCCCAGGCTCAGATGGCCAAGACCCCGGAAAAACCTGTGGTGCAGACCACCCAGGCAGTCCAGCCCCAGGTAGCCCCCAAGCCCGGCGACCCGGTTGCCAAGGAAACCGTGAAACCCGGCGACAAAGCCAAAGAGGCGGCGCCATCCGGGGACAAAGGCAAGACCAAGGAAGAGGCCAAGAAGGTAGCCCCGAAGGGCAAGATCGAGAAGAAAGCCGGCGCACCCATGGACAAGACCCAGGAGGGCGCGAAGTAATCCCAGGCCGGCAGAAACTCTGCCGCCCTTTTATCCAAACAGCCCACCGGGCTGATAAAGTCTCCGGCCTGATAGGGCTGTAACGTCTGACCGGGAAGGGTTAATCTCCCCTTCCCGGTTTTTTTTGGTATTTTTGAATTTTTGTAAAGGTAACGTCCAGCCGGTGCCAGTCCGAGGGGTTACAGTTTCTTTAATCGCTGCTGGCGCTGGCGCAGCCGCTTGGATAAGCGCCGGGCCGGGCCCTTTTTGTGAGTGCCCCGGGCGGAGGAGTCCGCCTCGGCGTCAGGGTCGGCTGCCCCTGCCGGGTCGTGCAGATGGGACGATTCAAACTCCCCGGCGCTAATCCAGGCAGCCTTGGCTTGTTCAGCGCACACCTGGATCTCCCGATCGGAGGTGACGACCAGGGAGCGTTCCCGCTCCTGGGACAGCAACCGCTTCATAACTTCGTCGGCCCGTTCTCCCCGGCGGGAATAAATCACCAATATGCCCTCATAGCGGTCCCGGCTCTCTTTAAGGTCCCCCCGCTGCCAGCCGTCGAACACCACGGTAATCTGGTGATGGGACCGGCGGCGATAATGAGCCAGCAGTTCCAGCAAGGCTTCCCGGCCGGCCTGCAGGTCCATGACATCCAGGAACTGCAACCGCGGCGATTGCCTGATTACGTTGTAGCCGTCAACAATGAGGTGCATGACAATAGGATACTATTATATTATCATAAAAGGGCTTTATGCAAAAATATTATTGTAAATATGATTTTTTCTTGCTATAGTTTGTCCCTGTAACGTTAAATTGTCGTAATGGGGGAGGATGTGGAAATTATGCGTTACTTATTTTACATCATGTGCGTGGCGCTGCTTCTGGCGGCGGGCGCAGGGTGCGGCGGGGGCCTGGGGAAGCCCGAAACCGCCACCCTGGACGTGCCGCTGCCGGAGTATCAAGAACAACAAACCGAACTGACACCGGAACAACAGTACGTAAAGCAAGTGTTAACTGAAAATGGTTACGATATTAATCGTGATAAGCCCACGGTCATCGTGGTCCATAAAAGCACCCGGAAACTCACCTGTTACCGGGGCTTGACGCCCCTGAAGACCTTTCCCGTAGTCCTGGGAAACGATCCGCTCAACGATAAGTTGTGCCAGGGTGATACCTGCACCCCGGAAGGGGTGTACCGGGTCCGGGCCAAGTATCCCCACCCCAGGTGGGACAGTTTTATCTGGCTGGATTATCCCAACACCAAGAACTGGCTGAAGTTCGGCCGGGCTAAAACGGCGGGGAAAATCCCCCCGGAGGCGGACATCGGCGGCGAGATCGGCATCCACGGGACTGAAGACGCTTCCCGGAACCTCACCGGCGTAAACTGGACCAAGGGCTGCATCTCTTTGTTGAACAAAGATCTGCAGGAGGTCTATCCCCTGGTGAATGATAAAACTCTGGTGGTTATCACCAAGCAATAGCTTCACCAATTATAGCGCGGCCGGCCCGGGTGGGATGGGCCGCGGCAGGGGCGTCTAAGGGGCAGACCACGGTCTGCCCTTTTGATTGTCCCCATGATGGCGCAGAGGTTCAGCTCCGGCGGCTGCACTTTGCCGGTCAGCGGGGATAACGCGATAAAAAGTTGCAGTCAAAAGACCTTGAATATTCATATCGGTCTGAACGGAGGTTAGTGGAGTGAAGAATCTTGGCGGCCTTAAAAGAGAGATTCTTCGCTACGCGCAGAATGACAGATAATAGTCGTTTGCATGCTCTTGGTTACTAAACAGGAAAAGGCAGGGCGGTGTGGCCATCGCCCTGCCTGCAAGCATCTTTGGCGCGCCGGTCCCCCAAGGGACCGGCGTAATTATTTAGGAATCTCCACTGTCAGGTAGAGGGTGCGGCCGGCACGCTTGACTAAAAAGCGGGCGACGCTGTCTTTTTTCACCTTGGCAACGGCCTCCATATATTCCTTAACGGTGCCGACGACCGCGCCGTTCACTTCCAGGATCAGGTCTCCCGCCCGGATGTTGGCATCAGCCGCCGGGCTGCCGGACTCCACCTGGACCACCACCACCCCCTTGTTGTCCCGGAGGCGGAACTGCTGGGCCAGAGCCGGGGTCAGGTTCTGGACCTCCAGACCCAGAGGGGTTTTCTCGGCCACCCCTTCTTCTTTGGTCTGGGCCTGCTTTTCATCGGTGAGTTCCACGACAGTCAGGTTCAGGGTCTTCTCCTTACCCTCACGCAGGACCTTGAGAGTGGCCTTGGACCCCGGGGCCAGGCTCGCCACCATCCGGGGCAATTCATTCATCTCATGGATGGCGGTGCCGTTGAAGTCGACGATGATATCCCCCTGGTGGATACCGGCTTTATCCGCCGGCGAGCCGGGGTTGACTTCGGCCACCAGGGCGCCGCGGGGCTCGGCCATCCCAAAGGATTTGGCCAGCTCCGGGGTGACGTTCTGGACCTGCACCCCGATCATGCCCCGAACCACCTTGCCCTTGGACTCCAGTTGGGGAATGACGGACTTGGCGATGGCGCTGGGGGTGGCAAACCCGATGCCCTGGCCGGAGGCCAGGATGGCGGTGTTGATGCCGATCACCTCACCCTTAAGATTTAGGAGAGGGCCGCCGCTGTTGCCCGGGTTGATGGAGGCGTCGGTCTGGAGGAAGTTGTCATAGGGACCGGCGCCGATAACCCGGCCCTTGGCGCTGATAATCCCCTGGGTAACGGTATGGGCCAGGCCAAAGGGGTTGCCCACGGCCAGGACCCAGTCGCCCACCTGGATGGCGTCCGAATCCCCCATTTTGAGGAACGTCAAATCCGCCGGCGGCTTGACGATCTGGATCAAGGCCAGGTCGGTTTTGGGGTCCCGGCCCTTGACGGTGGCCTGGTATTCCTTGCCTCCCACCAGGATGATCTTGATCTTATCCGCGCCTTCCACCACGTGGTTATTGGTCACCACGTAGCCCTTGGGATCGATGATGAAGCCGGAACCGAGGCTGCGGGCTTTGTAGCTCTTGGGCATATCGCCGAAAAACTTATCAAAGAAATCCCGGAAATCCCGGAATGGGCCCTCAGGACCGAAGGGCATCTCC
>Ga0351886_10207_pt1 | contig 27882 bp, 22 predicted proteins | sample TotcelFGM3001L14_FD_206761 | JGI IMG/M metagenome (GOLD analysis project Ga0351886, IMG submission 206761) | Enriched cells from coal bed in the Powder River Basin, Montana, United States - Total cells FGM rep3 HSBNCT.FGM.300.1.L14 ... | reverse complement strand
CAAGACCGCCCTGACGATTGAAGCCGCAGATCAGAGCAGCGGCCTCAAAGAGGTCAAGGTTACCTTCTCCCAAGGGGACCAGAGCAAAGTAGTGGCCGAGCGCACCTTTCCGCCGGGAGGGGAACGGGGTGAACCGGTGGAGGTTCCGGTGACCCTGGCGCCGCAGGCCCTGGGTTTCAAGGAGGGCAAGGCCACACTCACCGTCGAGGCCCGGGACCGGTCCTGGCGGAACCTGTTCCGGGGCCGCACCGCGTCCCTCAAACAAGAGGTGGTTATTGACCTGGTGCCCGTCAGTCTGACCTTTCAGGCCACGAGCCACCTGCTCCATGCCGGGGGGACCGGAACTATCTGCTACCGCCTCAACAAGGAGGTCAAGGAGTCGGGGGTCATGGTGGGGAACCGGTTTTATCGCGGCTTTCCCAACCCCAAGGGGACCAAGGGGGAATACGTGGTGCTGTTCCCGGTGCCCCAGGAAGGACCGGCGTCGTTCCGGGTGGAGTTGGTAGCCCGGCCGTCCCTGGGCAACGAAGTCAAGCAGGCGGTGAACTTGCACGCCAAGCCGCGCAAATGGCGGCACGACAACATCAACCTCTCCGACGATTTTCTCCGCCGGGTGGCGGAAAGGTTCCCCCCGGCCAACCCCAACGACCTTCTGGGCGCCTACCTGGACGTCAACCGGAATATGCGGCGTGCCAATCACGACCTCTTCCAGAAAATCTCCACCCAAACCAGCCCCCAACCTTTGTGGTCCGGGTCGTTCCGGCGGTTTTTCGGCAAGCCCATGGCCCGTTTCGGGGACCGGCGCACCTACCTGTACCAGAACAAAGCCGTGGATCAACAGATCCACCTGGGTGAGGACCTGGCCTCCCTGATCAGCAGCCCGGTGTACGCCGGCAACAGCGGCGTGGTAGCCCACGCCGAGTCCCTGGGGATTTACGGCCAGACGGTGATTCTGGACCACGGCCTGGGGGTCTTTTCCAGTTACAGCCACCTGAGCCAGATTGACGCCAAGGTGGGGGATAAAGTGGAGAAAGGCGCAACCCTGGGGCGCACCGGCACCACCGGCCTGGCCTTTGGCGACCACCTCCATTTCGCCATCAACCTCCAGGGCGAATTTGTCGATCCTCTGGAATGGTGGGACCCGCATTGGCTCAAGGATCAGGTGGAAGGGGTTTGGGCCGGGTCCGCAACTGCGGCCGCCACGGGCGACGCCTTGAAACCCGCCCCGGAGAAGAAAAAGGCCGCCAAGGCCAAAGGCAAGTCCGCCAAAGGCAAAAAGAAGCGCGACTGAGGCCCGGACACCAACGGCCCCAAAACCACCGGGGAAAGATACGCCAAGCCGGCCCGGGGTCCTGGGGCCTTGCCGGTTGGGCTCGCCTGGAGAGATACCCGTTCTCGCGGCGTTAAGAAATTCCTATTAAATGGTGGCACAGGCTTCCCGCCTATGCTGTAGGGGCGGGGTTAAAACCCGCCCCTACCCTTAAATTTCATAAGTTTCGAGTGGACCAAAGGCTAAGGCGCGACTGATTCGAGAGAAGTTTATTATGATTATCAAAATCAACCCCGACAATCCCCAGGAGCGCCTGCTGCGCAAGGCTGTGGAAGTGCTTACCGGGGGCGGTCTCATCGCCTATCCCACGGACACCTGTTATGCTATCGGCTGCGACCTCTATAACCTGAAAGGCATTAACCGGATTTACTACATCAAGCGCCGGCCCCTGAACAAACCCTTCAGCTTCATCTGCCAGGATTTGAAGAACATCAGCGAATACGCCCGGGTGGGGAACTCTGCTTACAAGGCCATGAAGCGGCTGTTGCCCGGCCCTTACACCTTTGTGCTGGAGGCCTCCCGCCAGGTGCCCAAGATCCTCCAGACCAAGCGGCGCACCGTGGGCATCCGGGTGCCGGACCACCCCATCGCCCAGGGGTTGGTGGCCCTCCTGGGACACCCCATCATCACCACCACCGCGGCCCTGCCGGACGAACCGGTGGAGAGCGACCCCTACGAGATCGAAGCCAAGTTCAAGGGCCACCTGGCCTTGGTGATCGACGGCGGTATCGTGTTGCCGGAACCCTCCAGCATCATCAGTATGATCGACGACGTGCCCGAGATCATCCGGGAGGGGAAGGGTGACGTGAGTAGCCTGGCGTAAAAATGGTCCTGACCGCTAAAAATCCCCCACCGGTCTTCGTTCTGCAATTATTCAGCCTGATTTTCCCGGGCCGAAATATCGCCGGATAAACTCCCGCTCCTCGGCCCGGCTCTTGACCTTCTCGTTGAGGCGGGCCTCCAGCAGGCGGTCCAGCATCTCCTTGATCAGCGGCCCCGGTTGATAGCCCAAGGCCAGCAGGTCCCGCCCTTTGAGTTCGGGTTTGAGATGCTTGAGATGGGTAAAATACAGCGAGATGGCCTTACGAGAGCTCTCATGGCGCGATTTGGCCATCATATAGAGGATAAATTCCGTATCCAGTGGCGCCAGCAGATGATAGATCTGGGGGCGGGTCGGCTCCCCGTACCGGAAGAGCCTGACCAGGGCCTGCTCGCTTGCCTCTTTGCCTCTGAGGATGCCCGCGGTCTGCTTGGGAGACAGGTTGAACCGGCCCAGCATTTCTTCTAATTCGGCCAGGGTCAGATGGTCCACCAACCCCAGGAAGTAGAGGAGCCAGTGGGCATACTTTTCTTCCAGATAGAGCAGGTCAAACCAGGAGAGGACTGCCTGGACCCGCTCCAGCATGCGGCGGGTACCTTCATCGAATCCCAGCCGGGGATGGACTGCGGCCAGGAGGTTTAATTCCGCCAGGCGGGCGATGGCGGGAATGGGGCTTTCCTCCTGGAGGATGAGCCGCAACTCCCCGAACAGGCGGGCGCCGGAGAGGCGGTCGAAAAAGTTATTTTTCACCGCATTGGTGATGAGGTTGGCGGCCAGCTTGGTGATGCGGAACTTGAAGCGCTGCTCGAAGCGGATGGCCCTGAAGACCCGGGTGGGGTCCTCCACAAAACTCAGGTTGTGGAGCAGGCTGAGGCGGCCCTCTTTTATATCCCGCTGGGCCCCGAAGAAATCCAGCAGGGTGCCGAACTCCCCGGGGTTGAGCTTCAGCGCCAGGGTGTTGATGGTAAAGTCCCGGCGGTAGAGGTCCATCTTGATGGAGCTGTATTCCACGATGGGCAGCGCCCCCGGGGCCTCGTAATATTCGGTGCGGGCGGTGGCCACGTCGATTTTAAAGCCGTCCGGGAAAATGATCACCGCGGTTTTGAATTTTTGGAATTCCCGGGACCTGGCGCCGAACCGGGCCGCAAACCGCCGGGCGAAGTCGATGGCGTCCCCTTCAATGACGATGTCGATGTCCAGATTCTCATGCTTGAGCAGCAGATCCCGGACAAACCCTCCCACCACATAGGCGCTGAACTTTAATTCCGCGGCCACCTGGCCCACCTGGGCCAGGATTTCCAGGATGTCCTTGGGGAGGCGCTCCCGCATCAGGGAGGCGATGTTCTTGGTGCGGAGCGGCTGGGACCACTGGGCCTCGTCATTCTCAGAGATGAGCAGGTGCAGCAGGTCGGTGCGGCTGATCAGGCCGACGACCTTGCCGTCCTCCACCACCGGCAGGACGCGCTGCTTGTTGATCACCAGGCGATCCCGGATTTCGGCGATGGAGGCCTCCGGGTCCACCGTGGCCACTTCGCTGTTCATATAATCCACGACCTGGTGGTCCTTCAAGCCGTGAAAAATGCCTTTTTCCACCGTCTGCCGGGAAATCAGGCCCAGGAGCTTGGTGTCGGTGAGCACCGGCAGGGCATTGATATTGTAGCGGTTGAGGATGACTTCCGCCTCCTCCAGGGTCACCTCCGGGGTGACGGATTTCACCGGGAACGACATGATCTCCCGGGCCAGGCGCTGGGGATGCACCCGGGTCTGGAGGATTTGGCGCAATTTTTCCTCCACCTGAGCCAAGGGCGTATCTTTGACTGCGGCGGAGGCGGCGTAGCTGTGTCCCCCACCCCCCAACTCCGACAGGATCTCGGACACGTCCACCTCGGGCAAGCGGCTTCTCCCCACCACAAAGACCCGGTCTTCCATCTGGGCCAGGGCGAAGAGGACCTGGATGTTTTCCACGTCCATGAGGCGGTGGGCCACCACCGCGAAATCCGGCACGTATTCCGGGGCGGTGGTGCGGGCCATGACCACCTCGATGCCCCCCACGTGGAAGCTGGTGGAGTGTTCCAGGAGGTCATTGAGGAGGGCCACCTGCTCGGCGTTCAACTCCCGGGTGACAATCTCGGAGACCACGTTGAGGTCGGCCCCCTGGCTGAGAAGAAAGGCCCCGGCTTCAAAATCCTGGGGCGTGGTGGAGGCAAAGGTAAAGGAGCCCGTATCCTCAAAAATCCCCAGGGCCATGACCGTAGCCTCAGGCGGCGACAGGCTGATACCCCGCTCCCGGATAATGCGGGTGAGGATGGCGGTGGTGGAGCCGATCACCTCCACGACCTCCAGGCTGCCGTGCACATCTTCGTCGGTATCCGGGTGGTGGTCGTAGATGTGGATGTCCACCTCACCGGTGGCGGCCACGTCGGCAAATTTGCCGATGCGGGAGGCCTGGCGGGTGTCCACCAGGATGAGGCGTTTGATCTCCTCCAGAGGCACCTGCTTCATGCGGGTGAAATCCACGAAATAAAAGCTGGAGCGGATGAAAAAGTCCCGCAGGTTGCGCTCCTGGGACCCCGGAAAGACCAGCAGCGCTTCGGGATAGAGCTTCTTGGCCGCCACCATGGAGGCCATGGCGTCGAAATCGGCGTTGAGGTGCGTGGTGATCACCTCCAGGGTGCGGGGGGGCGCCGGTTGATTGCGGTTATTGCGGGTGGTCATGGCCGGGGATGCGCCTTCTTGTGCACCAGCTTGAGGCGCTCGGCGTCCAGGTGGGTGTAAATCTGGGTGGTGGCCAGGTCGGCATGGCCCAACAGCATTTGCAGGACGCGCAGATTGGCTCCCCGGGACAACAGGTGGGTGGCAAAGGAATGCCGGAGGGTATGGGGGGACAGCGTCTTCACCCCGGCTTTGAGGGCATACTGCTTCAGCAGCTTCCAGAAACCCTGCCGGGAAAGCCGGCCGCCCCGGTGGTTGATGAAGACATAGGGACTCTCCCGGTCTTTGAGCAGCCGGGGCCGCGCCTGCTCCAGGTAGAGCTGCAATTTTTCCACCGCCGGCGCTACCATGGGCACCACCCGCTCTTTGCCGCCCTTGCCCAGGGGGCGCACCACGCCGCGCCTGAGGTCCAGCTGCTTGAAGGTCAGGCCCACCAGCTCCGAAACCCGGAGGCCCGTGGCATAGAGCACCTCCAGGAGGGCCTGGTCCCGAAGACCGCCGGGCGTGGCCGGGTCCGGGGCGCCCAGCAGCGCCGCCACTTCGGCCTCCCCCATGACCTGGGGCAGCCGCCGGGGCAGGCGCGGCGAGTCCAGCAACTCCACGGGATTGGCCGCCACCTGCTCCTCCCGCTGCAGAAAGCGGAAAAATTGCCGCAGGGCCGACAGGCGCCGGGCCCGGCTGCGGGCGCCCAGCCCCCGGGCTGCCAAGGCGGCGAAATAGTCCTGCACGTCGGCCAGGCCCACGGCGCCCCAGTCAGACCGGCCGCGCCCTTCAATAAAGACCCAGAAATCCTCGAGGTCCCGGGCATAAGCCGCCAGGGTCAAGGAGGCCAGGCCCCGCTCCACCCCTAAATGTTGATAAAATTGATTGAGGGCCGCGTCCATAGGTCTGATGTTTTATCCGTTTAAATGATTATAACCACAAAAATTGCACAGGTTGAAAACCTGTGCCACCTTCTCTTTTGAACCTATCTTTCCCCATAACCGCCTCCGCCTTGCCAGAGATGTGAATCAGGACCAAATCCGCTCCGGCCAGACGCATAGCTGGGTGTACCCTTACGATCCCAAAGGATTTATGTGCTATAATTATCAAAGATTATACCCTGAGTTTCGGAAAAGTATAGCCGCGGGTGCAGAAAGGATGGTGCGCGGTGCGCACCCTACATGCGGCCTGCATCAGCCTGCCTTTGGTTTTGGCTGAATGCTGACCGCTGACCGCTGATAGCTGATATGACCGACATCATCTACGGACGTCACCCTGTCCTGGCCGCGCTGCGCCAGCCCGACACCCCCTTGGAAGAGGTCATTGTGGCCCAGGGGGCCGGGGGGCATTGGCTCCATGAGGTTAAGCGGCTGGCCCGGGCCGCGGGGGTGCGCCTGCGCCTCCAGGAGCGCACCGCCCTGGACCGCCTCTGCGGCACCCCGAACCACCAGGGAATTATGGCCCGCCGGGGCAGCTACGTGTACCGGGACCTAAACTCCCTCCTGGACGATCTGGCCATGTTCACCGGGCCGGCGCTCCTGGTGGCCGCAGACAGCCTCACCGACCCCATGAATTTAGGCAACCTCTGCCGCAGCGCCTTCGCGGCCGGGGCTCACGGCCTCGTCATCCCCAAGGACCGGGCCGCGGGAATAACGCCCGTGGTGGCCAAGGCCGCGGCCGGGGCCCTGGAATACCTGCCGGTCTACCGGGTGACCAACCTGGCCGATGCCCTGGCCAGGCTTAAAGACGCCGGCCTGACCATTGTCGGCACCGCCGCCGATGCCCCCCAGCCTCTGTACGACACTGATCTGACCCAGCCCCTGGCCCTGGTCATCGGCAGCGAAGACAAGGGGATGCGGCCCCGGGTGCGGCAGCAGTGCGACCTGATCGTTTCCATCCCCATGGCCGCCCCGGAGATCGGCTCCCTCAACGCCGCCACCTCCGCGGCAGTGGCCCTGTTCGAAGCCCGGCGCCAGCGCCTCATGGCCATAACCAAGGTTTAATCCAACTCCCCGCCCATCGCGAGCAGCTGAAACCTGACTTGGGGGGCCAAAAACCTCAATCGCGCTTGGACCCATGATATTGCCATGATATCCATATCAAACCACTTGAATGGATTTGGTGAGGGTGGATAGAGGGCAGATATCACCTTCGCAGCATCTAGCTAAAGCTTTCTTTTAAGTGAATTTTTTCGATCCGCCCTGGTCAAAGTATTGGGGGTTTTGATAATCATAAAGAATAATGTGAGGTTTCGCCTTTTCTCCCAAAAATTCTAGGAAATTTGTATAGAGAGGGCTTAACGCGCTGAATTCCTGAATGAAAATTTCGGACATCGTCTTTTGGAGTTCCGCCTCAGCCTTGATCCCTTGTTCCAATTCCACCCGGCATACCAGGAGAATGTTATGATCATCGTCTTCCACATTTTCCAACACGAAATTGCCGGTTACATAAGGGGCCAGGCTGGCGTGATTCAGGGCCTGCTGAACGTATTCGGAATAGATGGGCAAACCATATACTTTTGCCATAAATCTATCTCGGCCAAAGAAATATACAAATGGGAAAGATCCACAATTATTGCTTGCCCAGTCTTGACTGTCCGGAAGGTGTTGCCTCATAAGGCTAATCATCTGCCGGAAGGAAATCACGCCGCCACGGTCGTTAATATTATATCTGATCAAGGGGGCGCCGTTGTCTATGGTAAAACAGAGCTCTCCCGCCGGTGATTCCAAGAAAATAGTTCTGGGATCATAGACGTAAAGGGAGGGCAGGCGTTCATCTCCAAAGAAATATTGAGTGAGATCGGGCTGTTTGGCCAAACAACTTCTGATCCGTATGGATAAGAGGGTTTCAAATCCCATTAAACCGGCATCCGAAGAACCATAAATTGCCATGATCGTAGGTTTATTAACCGTGCTCCCCAATTGATTCAGGAGATAATCGCGCCAATTTTCCGTAAATGCCTGGCCCGCGCACACCAGCCTGAGTTTGGTCACATCCATCGCATCCCGATGCTGGCAGACTTGCTGGACCACTTCTTTGAGGATGGGCGGATAGCCAAAAATGATGGTTTGATCGAATTCCCGGTGCAAGGCGTGGATAAAAGTAATGATATCTTTATCATTAGACCCCGGGGTGGTTATCGTGAGGGGGAGGCCCTTCAGCTTGAGAAGCTGCAAACATGCCAGGGTAAAAGTCCCGGCCATAGTATTTCCCAGGTAAAATCCGTCAATCACCAGGGTCTTCCGTTGGTTGACCTCGAAGAACTCCTGCAAGAAAAATTCGTGCTGCCGGGCCCCCGCTAATTCGGTTTGCAGCGTCCTGGGCCAAAAATGAGGCTGGCCCGTCGTCCCGGAACTAACGGCGATAAAATGGGACAGAGAAAGTTCCCCAAACCATGATCTTGAGGTCAGATCATAGGCATCGATGTAATTGTTTTTATCAGTCAGCGGCAGTTGTCTGAAATCATCCATAGTCCTTATATCGACAGGATTAATCCCGGCGTTCTTTAAAAAATCATTATATGCTGGTACGTTGGCGGCTGCCTGATGAAACAAGACTTTTTCTTCGGCTTGGCTCATCAATCCCACTTCGTCAGAAATAACGCCATGATCAAAGAAACTCTGGTCTTCTAACCAGGCGAGAAATTGCTGGCGAGGGCTGGCATTCATGTCCATATCAGGTCCTCCGTATCCGTTGAGGCGAAAAATACCCTTATTCTGATAGCTTAACCATCATAAAGCCAATAAATTTTGTTTGTCAACCCAAACCAAACTCCTGTAGTTAGTTTTTATTATAATCTTGCCAACTTAGATATTTATCCTCAGATAAGCGAAAGACCCGGATATGATGCACTTAGCCAATTTGGTCTGCTGATACCAAGCTTCTCATAAAAGGCACGAGGTTTGCCTGGGATTGAATTCAACGGCAGAAAAACGCCGGGTAGGTCTGAGCCAGCGGGGAAGTTTCAACGATGCGTCCCGGGGTGCCGACCTCAACCAGATGATACAATTCCTCTGCGTCGTGAGGGAACAGCCGGATGCAGCCGGCTGAGTCGCTCCTTCCCGGTAGGGCCCCGCCGTGGATGTAGTAGGGGCGTTTGAGCAGCAACGACCAGGGCATCCAGGTGTCGTAGATCGTGGACCAGTGCTCTTCCTCCTTTTTGGCGATCTTAAAGTCCATCAGGGGCGTTGCCTTTTCGGCCCTTCCCCCGGATATGGGGAAGACCCGCTGGAGTCCGCCCTGGGCGTACAGGGCCAGGAACCCCTTGCCAATATCCACCAGGATGAATTTATCGTAAGACGCCAGGGAATCGTCGGTGGCCGGGAAGATCTCCGGCACCATGGTGCGGTCCAGGGGGATTTTCAGGGTATCCGCTTCCAGGGAATTGGGCTGCCCGGCATTGTCTTTGATGTACAGGGGGTGTAAGGCGTTAAAAAAGGCGGTCTTGTCCCGGCAGCGCTTAAAATCGGCGCGCAGGCTGGGCACGCGCTTACAGATGGAAGTAACCGACGCCCCCACCGGGACCTTGATCTCGACATAAGGGACGCCATACGCCATTCCCGAGTTCAGGATATCCAGCCCCGCTTGTTCAAATTCCCGGCACAACGGGCTATAATCAGCCTCTTCAGCCGCGGCCCCGCCATGCAAGCCCAACAGGCCCCAAAAACCGCCCAGACAGATCAACAGTACCAATACCCAGCGCTGCATTTTATATGACCTTTTCAACGAATATATCGAACCATAATAGCCAAAACTTAATATATTCTTTTAGCATAAATACGATTACCTCAATTTCAAGGATAGATAAGTTGACGAAATTTCTTCGCCACACCCTCCACGCTTAAATGCATCGCCTGAATTCCGCTTTTTTTTTATGGCTGGGGATGGCATTTTCCCTTAAAGTTGAATCAGAGTTGGCGCCATCGCCATCCTACAGTTTAGATTTTTGGCGCGGAGGTCATTCATGCCTGAAAAACCGGTTCTGGTTACCGGCGCCACCGGCTATGTTGGAGGACGCCTGGTGCCCCGGCTCCTGGCCGCGGGGCGCCGGGTTCGGGCCCTGGGGCGTTCCGTGGGCAAATTGCGCCACCGCCCCTGGGGGAGTCACCCTCTCATTGAACTGGCCCAAGGCGACGTCATGGACGCCGAATCCCTCCGCCAGGCGGCCCAGGGCTGCCGGGCGGCTTTCTACCTGGTGCACTCCATGACTGCGGCCGCCCAGGATTTCGCCGCCGCCGACCGTCAGGCCGCCTCAAATATGGTGCAGGCCGCGGCCGCAGCCGGCCTGGACCGCATCATCTACCTGGGAGGGTTAGGGGGCGCCGGCGACCCCAACCTGAGCGAGCACCTGCGCTCCCGCTTTGAGGTGGCCCGGATTCTCCAATCCGGGGCCGTACCCACCACCTGCCTGCGGGCCGCCATGATTTTGGGGTCCGGCGGCGCGGCCTTCGAAATCCTGCGCTACCTGGTGGACCGCCTGCCGGTGATGCTCACCCCCCGCTGGGTCCATACCCCGGTGCAGCCCATCGCCATCAGGAACGTCCTCACCTACCTGATCGGCTGCCTGGAACCCGACGAGACCCGGGGCCAGACCTTCGACATCGGCGGCCCGGAAGTGGTGACCTACCGGCAACTGATGGATATCTATGCCCAAGAGGCCCACCTCGCCCGGCGCCTCATCATCCCGGTGCCGGTGCTCACCCCCCGGCTCAGTTCCTACTGGATTCATCTGGTGACTCCGGTCCCGGCTTCCCTGGCCCAACCCCTGGCGGCAGGGCTGGCCAATCCGGTGGTCTGTCTGGACAACCGCATCCGAGAGATCATCCCTCAGGACCTGCTGGACTGCCGCGCCACCATCCGGCTGGCCTTGCAAAGAATCGAGCAGCAGCGGGTGGAAACCTGCTGGAGCGACGCCGGCTCGCTCAGGCCCCCGGAATGGGCCGATTGCGGCGACGCCGGTTACACCGGCGGCACCGTCTTGAGCCTGGGTTACCGGATTCGCCTCAAGGCCGCCGTGGACGAAGTCTGGCAGCCCCTGGCCCGGATCGGCGGGGCCACGGGCTGGTACTACGGCGACACCCTATGGGCCGTCCGGGGCTGGGCCGACCGCCTTTTGGGGGGCGTGGGGCTCAGGCGGGGCCGGCGTCATCCCTTTGAGTTGCAAACCGGCGACGCCCTGGATTTCTTCCGGGTGCTGGAAATCGAGCCCGGCCAGCGCTTGCTGCTCCTGGCCGAAATGAAAATGCCCGGGGAGGCCACCCTGGAATTTCGCCTGGCGGCGCTTCCTGGCGGCGTCACCGAACTCACCCAGACGGCCCGCTTCCTGCCCCACGGTCTCCTGGGGATCGCCTACTGGTACGGCCTGGACCCCTTCCATAAGCAGATTTACCCGGGCATGCTCCGGTCCATCGCCGCGGCCACCGGCAAGCCCATCCTGAGCGGCCCGGAACGGGTGGGGTAAAAAAGCTGAAGGACGGCCAGGGGAGCCCCCACAAATGAAACAGACGCCACAACCTAAAAGGGAAAACTGGTTCCAACAGAACCCCATGAAGACCCTGGCATTGGTCACCGGGGTGGTCATTCTCCTCATCGTCTTTGCCGCGGAGAAAATCCTGCAATTCTGTAATCACCGCCAAGGTGTTTTTTTGGAAACGGATCCTCGATATATCAAGCTAACGGAATACCGGCCTTTGACCAATTTCATGTTCCCCTTCCCCCCAGACCAGCAGCCCTTCACCGACAACGTTTTTACTAAGAAATATCCGTTAAATGTGGATAGTGACGGGTTTATCAGGCCATCCCGGAAATATGCCCAACCGGACCTCAGTCTGGTCTTTTTGGGAGGGTCCACCACCGAGTGCATGTTTGTCGACGAAGAAAACCGCTTCCCTTTCTTGGCGGGCGTCATCCTGGAGCAAGAGACCGGCAAGAAGATCAATTCTTATAACGGCGCCATGGCCGGGGTTAATAGCCTGAATTGCCTCGACATCCTGGTGAACAAGGTACTCCCGCTCAAACCCCGGGTGGTGGTGTTCATGGAGAATATCAACGACCTCAGCACCCTGCTCTATGAAGGCACCTATTGGAACCAAAACACCTGGCGTTCCCCTATTCAGACGTTGCACAAAAGGGAGTCCCTGGGCCTGCTCCTCAAGGAGATTTATATCCCCAATCTCACGGCTGCTTACAAGAATCTGACCCTGACGCTGCTCCGGGGCGAGCAAGATCAGTTCGCCGCCTATAGGGGGAAAAAACCGCAGGCGGATAAGGGCAAACTCAACCAGGAATTCGCCATGAACCTGCAAACCATCGTCGATATTTGCAAAGTCCGGGGGATAATCCCGGTGCTCATGACCCAGGCCAACCGCATCACTGACCGGCCGGACCAAGTGGTAAAAACCTACGTTGGCCGTTTCGGCGAACACGCGAGCCTCGGTTATAAGGACTTCAAAGAGATTTATGACTCCTTTAACGCCACCATCCGGCAGGTGGGACAGCGGAATCAGGTCCTGGTCATTGATCTAGCCGCGGAAATTCCTCCGGACAAGACATATATATATGACCTGGTGCATTTAAACGACACCGGCTCCCGCTATGCTGCGGGCCTTATCGCGGCCAGACTGAAAAGCGTCATCGCCCCCTGAGGTCCGGAGAGATAGGCGCGAACTCCCATAAAGGTTTTCTGTTTTCAGTTTGAGTCTGCTTTGATTTCTGTAGCCGCAGGGTGGTCTATCTAATCTGGCATCAACCTCTCCATCATATGTTCCACCAGGAAGAGCATGGCTTCCAGGTCCAGGTAGTGGGTGACGCTGGCGTCGAACAGCCAGTGGGCCTGGGGGGCGAAGCCTTCCTCGGCCTCGGCGTCCCAGAACAGCAGCAGCAACGGCACCTTGGGCAGCGGCATAAACGCCGCCTGCACATCCGCGTCCTCCCCCACCGCCACCATCACGCCTCCCAGGCCGCTGACCCGCTCTTTGAGCCCGGCGGCCCGGCCGGCGAAGTGTTCCGCCAGTTTCTTCTCCAGGCGGGCCAGGGTCTTGGCCTTGGACACCGAGTTGGGCAGGCTGTTGTAGGCGATCCACCGGCCCGCCACCGGCTCCCGGCCCTGGGCGGCGATGTAATTGTACAGCAGGATGGCGTCCCAGGGGTCGCCCGTCACGCCCGGCGGATAGCGCAGTTCATCTTTAAAGACCTGGAGGCGGTGGCCGAAATAATTCAGGGAGAGATACGGCCGGCCGGCCTCTTCGCCATAAGCAGCCCCCAACCCCTCGGCCAAGGCGGCAAAATCCAGGGGCGCCACCTTTTCCTGGAGCACCTCCAGGGAAATGGCTATTGACTCCCGGCGCCGGCCGACGCCCGCCTCCTGCTGAGCCCGGACCGCCGGCCCCATATCGGCCCCCGCCCCGGTCAGGTGGGGGCATTTATTCAGGTCCTCCCCTTCCTTGATCACGCGGGTGGCAAAGGCCAGGCAGGTCGCCTGGCCGCATTCGCCGCAATTGGTCCGGGGCAGATTTTTCAACACCTCCATAACGGTAATCGCCATGCGTTTCAGCCTCGCTGTCCCGATTTTTCTTCCAGGAGACTTCCCAGGCTGGCCAGATGCGCCTTCTCCTCCCCGGCCAGGGCGTACAAAACCTCCCTGGTTTGGGGCTGGCCGCTCCGGTCCGCAAACCTGAGGTAGAGATCCAGGGCCTGGGTTTCCAGCATCATGGCCAGATCGAGCACCTGAACGGAGGTTTGCAGATGGGATTTATTGGTTTTCAGAAATTCTTCAGCGTTAAAGCCCCCTTCCAGGGTCTGGGGCACGATGGCCGCAAAGCTGCCCAGGGCCTGGCCGCCGGACGCCACCTGGCCGTAAACCTCGAAAAGCCGCTGCTCGTGGCGCACTTCTACCTGGGCCAGTTTCCCGAATAGCTCCTGCAATTCCTTATCAGGTGATTGTTCTTTCAGGGTTTCGTAAAAGAGCTGCAGGGCCTTTTCCATCCCGTAGGCCAGGATGATGATCGCCGCCGGGGACTCGTCCCCCTTGACCAGGTCCAGGTTGAGTTCCACTGGCCCGCTGGCCTTGTGCCCTTGAAAAGCCTTGATCCCGCCCGCCAGGTTGTAGACCTCCTTGAACCCCCAGCCGGACAGCATCTGGGCCGCCACCCGGCTGCGGCCGCCGATGGCGCAGTGGACGATGGTGGGCTTTTCCGGGTCCAGTTCTTTATAAGTGTCGGAGAGCTGGGGCAGGGGCATGAGCTTCGCCCCGGGGAGATGCGAATCTTCGTATTCCCCGGGCTGCCGCACGTCCAGCAGGGTGTAATCCCCTTCCCGATGCCCGGCCATAAAGGCCTTGGCCTCGCCGGCATCCATAGAGCTGACCGGAGTAAAAAGCTTTTTCAGTTGCATCATTATCTGTCGCCCTCCTGATGGCGACTTCATGGGGTGCGTTTAAAGGAACAAGCCAATGCAGGGACGCGCTGTGGGCGCGCCTTATACCAAGTTGCCGTCAAACAAGTAATAATCAGCATTGTAGGGGCGGTTCGCGAACCGCCCCTACGGTGACTGCAATCATAAAGCCAGAATTACCTATATGACAGCAACTTGGTATTCTTGGAGGGACATGCACGTCCCGCTCCAAAATTCGGGTTTTGACCGCCGATCTGTTATAAGTTGAGGCTTGTTACAGATTTTTCAAGAGCGTAGGAATAATTATTTCAAAAGAAGCCTTACTGGGAATAATCGGCATATCTGGGGGCGAAGGCACTGATCATGGCCGGGTTAATCTTCAGCATGGAGCCGTAGGGGCGGGTTTCAAACCCGCCCCTACAGGGCTTTCATGCAAGGGAGTAGCCAATTCTCCGAACCTGACCGTTTAGCTCAGGAAAATCCTTGCATCCACGACTGCGGCCCCTTGACCCTCATCGAAGACCATGAAGGGGTTGATGTCCAATTCCTTCAGTTCGGTAAAATCCAGCACCATCTGGGAGAGGCGCTCCAGGGAGGCCACGATGGCCGCCAGGTCCGCCGGGGGTGCGCCCCGGAAGCTCTTCAGGGTGCGGAACCCCTTGAGTCCCTGGATCATTTTCAGGGCCCAATCCTCGGAGATGGGCGCCAAACTGAAATTGACGTCCTGAAACACCTCCACAAAGGTGCCGCCCAGGCCGAACATCAGAAGCGGCCCGAAGTGCGGGTCCCGGGTCATGCCCAGGATCGTCTCCCGGCCTTTGGGCATCATTTTCTGCACCAGCAGGCCCTGGATCACGGCCCCGGGGGACATCCGGGCCACGGACGCCAGGATTCCGGCATACGCCTGCTTAACCGCATCGCCATCCGCCAGATTCAACTTCACCCCACCGACGTCGAACTTGTGGATGACCTCCGGGGAGACGACTTTCAGGGCTACCGGGTAGCCCAGGTCCGCCGCGGCCCGAACCGCCTGGTCCTCACTGTGGGCCCAGACAAAGGGCGCCACCGGGAAGCCGTAGGCCTGGAAGATCTCGTGGGCCTCGGGTTCCAGGACGAATTTCCGGCCCGCCGCCTTGACGCGGTTCAACACCCCCTGCACCCGGTCACGATCGACGTCAGTAAACGTCTTCACTTCATACCGGTCCCGGTGGATATTGGCGGCATAGCGCGCCATGGCGCCCAGGCTCCGGACCGCCTCCTCCGGAAAGTGATAATGGGGGAGTTTGGCCTTGGACCAGATGGCCAGGGTTTCCTCAATTTCTCCCAGGGCCATCTGGCAAACCAGGGTGGGTTTGCGGTACGCCGGCGTCACCTCCGCGACCGTGGAGGCGATGGCGGCCAGGTTCGTCATGAGCTGCGGGGTGGAGATGACGATAACCCCATCGACGTTGCCGTCGCCCAAAACGCCTTCCAAGGCGAGGCGGTAGCGGTCTTCCCGGGCGTCCCCCAGGACATCCACCGGGTTGTGGAGGTTGGCCGCGGCAGGCAATCCGGCCTTGAGCCTGGCCGTGGTCTCCTCCGAAAATTCGGCAATCGAAAGGCCGTAGCGCTCCGCGGCGTCGGTGGTCATAATGCCTAAACCGCCGGCATTGGTGACGATGGCCACCCGGTTGCCCCGGGGCAACGGCTGGGTGGAAAAAGCCAGGGCATAGTCGAACAACTCTTCGAGAGATTCCACGCGCAGGACGCCGCACTGGGCAAACAGGGCGTCGTAGGCCTCGTCGGAGCCGGCCAGGGCCCCGGTGTGGGACGAGGCGGCCCGGGCCCCGGCCGCGGTCCTCCCGGACTTGATCGCCAGAATGGGTTTCTTGTTGCCGGCCTCACCGGTAATCTCCCGGGCCAACTGGAAGAAGCGTTTCGGGCCCGCCAGGTCTTCCAGGTAAAACATGATGACATCCGTCAGGGGGTCATCCTTCAGATAGGCCAGGAAGTCGTTTTCATTGAGGTCGGCCTTGTTGCCCACGGACACGAACTTGGACAGCCCGATCCCTTCGCCCTGGGCGTATTCCAGGGCTGCCACCCCCACCGCGCCGCTCTGGGACACCAGGGCGATGTTCCCGGTGGCGGGCATCAGCCGGGCAAAAGAGCCGTTCAAGGAGACCTGGGGGTCGGTGTTGATGATGCCCAGGCAGTTGGGTCCCAGCAGGCGAATGCCGTTTTGCCGGGCCGCCGTCAGGACTGATTGCTCCTGCTCGACCCCGGCGCCGCCCAATTCCTTAAAACCCGCGGTGATGACGATGGCCGCCTGGATGCCCTTTTTCCCGCACTCTTCCATGACCCCGGGGACCAGAGGACCGGGCACGATAATGATGCTCAGGTCCACCGGATCGGGAATGTCCAGGACGGACGGGAAGGCCTTGACGCTCATGACGCTGGACGCCCTGGGGTTGACCGGGTAGACCACCCCGGCATAGCCGTGCTTGAAGACGTTGGCAAAGACCGCCTGGCCCACGCTGCCGGCCCGGCTGGTGGCGCCGATGACCGCCACCGACTGGGGCGAAAACAGCACCCCGAGATCATGAGGAAGAGTGTTCATGAGTTAACCATTATGTTGTTAGTACCTATGGTGGGCAATGCCCGCCCGACGCGCTGATATTTACCCACCCCGGAAAATAATAGATCCCCCCCGCAGCCCCTTCCCAAAGGAGCGGTAAGCGCGACGCGGTCAAGTCGCCCTTGGTAAACGGGGGATTTTAGCAGCAGTGTCCGGTTAGAAAATTGTATGCGTCGCCCTGCCCCCCTCACCCCAACCCTCTCCCCCCGAAGCGGGGGGAGAGGGAGTAACTGAGGCCGCTCAGTCTCATAACCATAAGGCATTGAATCGGTTCCACTTAATCCCCTCTCCCCCAATGGGGGAGAGGGTTAGGGTGAGGGGGAAGCAAGCTTCTCGGAGCAAGAAGTTCCTTAGCGAATCTTTTGACTATTGGACTTCGTATAGCGAGCATCCTCCTTTGCAAAAACCAAACCGGACCCTGCTGGGATTTAGGGGGATTTCCTATGAGGGTTCCCGCTCCAGCCAGACCTCAATTTCCCGCCGGAGCCGCTGGACCGCCTCCGGGATGGCCGCGGCCACCTCCTGGGACACCTCCTGCCCCGGGCCGAAATTCTGCCCTTCAATCCCGTAAATGATGAGATAGGGGGGCAATTCCTGGAAGAGTTGCCCCAGGGCCAGGGCCTCGGCCACCCCCCAGCCGTGGGACGAAGGCGACCGGGAGAGCTGGGCCGGCACCCCGCCGCCGTGGGCGTCAAAACGGTAGATGGACCCCGGACGTCCGCCGGAAACCACCGCGTCCACCACAATCACCCCGGCGGCGTCTTTCCAGGCCTCCCGCACCGCGGTCACCGTGCCGCGGCATTCGGCAATCTCCACCTCCGGCGGCTGGCCGGCTTTGAGACGCCGCACCACCAGCAGGCCGACGGCATCGTCACCCCGCCAGGCATTGCCGACGCCGATGATTTTCAGCCGGGGGGAAGGAGGAATATTCATGATATGGACCTATATAGGTCAATTATTTTGGGAGGTTAAAGGTGATAATAATCGGTCTCCCAAAATCTACCTTCCCGTAGGGGCGGTTTGCGAACCGCCCTTACAAGCGTCCTGATGAAGAAACCGTAGGGGCGGACCTGCGTGTCCGCCCTCTGCTTGGGCCGACCCAACTGGTTATGAGCCCGCGGCCCTCTGAAAGGCATGAAGAGCCGGTGGTGCGGCCTCCCTGCCCGCCGCCAACCCGTGGGGCGGGGCTTCCCGCCCGCTAACGGTATACGCTCATGGTGCGTAAGACGCACCCTACGAAAACTGCATTGGTAGCCCAGCCTTCCAGCCTGGGCACCTGCACCGGCAAGATGCCGGTACCACCAAAAACTTTTCAGGTCAGCCGCGCATGAGTCTTCGGCTGTCTCAAAATGATGCAAAGCTGCGTAGGGCGGGAGTCCTCGCCCGCCACTGGCATAAACTAATGGTGCGTAAGACGCACCCTACGCAAAAACTTTGAACCTTGAACCTTGAACTTTTCTTAAACCCGTATCAGCCCCGCTCCCGCGTGAGCTTCAAAAAATGCGTCGCGCACGAGATGCATGGGTCATAGTTGCGCACCATCTGCTCGCACTGCCAGGTAAGCTGGTCATCGGGCAAATGCAGGCGCTGAGCCACAAATTGATGCAGGTCGGCCTCGATGGTCCCCTGGTTCTGGGACGTGGGCGGCACGATCTTGGCCTCCTGGATGACGCCGTCCGCATCGAGCCGGTAGCGGTGGTAGAGCAATCCCCGGGGAGCTTCGGTGGCGGCGCAGGCGGTCACCGCCCGGGGTTCCACCGGCACCGCCGGCCGCTCCGGTTTCTCGTAGGCCGCGATAATGGCCAGGGCCTCCTCCACCGCGTAGAGCAACTCCACCGCCCGGACGATGATGCTCTGAAAGGGGTTCAGGCAAACGGGTCCCAGGCCGGCCTCCCGGGCCGTTTCCCGGGCCAGGGGGGTGAGGCGGTCGAAGTTCAGGTTGTAGCGGGCCAGGGGACCGGCAAAATATGACCCCCGTTCTTTCAGGCTCGAATGCAAGGCGTGGGAATGGGGCACCTGCTCTTCCACGAAGTGCTGCTCATAGTCCTGGACCGCAATGTCCAGCCCCTTATTGGACACCACCCGGCCTTCGTTGAAGGGGTATTCGGCCCCGTGGCGGAGGGCCACGAACTCATAGTCTTGCGTAAACTCCGGGAAGGTGAAACCGCCCACCCAGCGCACCGTTTTGACCGCCGCCTCCCGGGCCCACTTGAGGCTTTCGGCCAAGGGCGCCAGGTCCCGGGGGTTGGGCGCCTTATAAAAACCGCCCACCCGGACGTTGATGGGGTGAATCTCCCGGCCGCCCAGGACTGTGACGATGTCGTTGCCCACCTTTTTTAACTTGAGCCCCATTTTTACCGTGTCCGGATGGTCCTGGGCCATCTGGATGGCGTCCTGGTACCCCAGGAAGTCCGGGGCGTGGAGCATGAAGACGTGGAGGCCGTGGGACTCGATCCACTCGCCGCAGTAGAGCAGACGCCGCAGGGCTCGGATGGGGCCGGAAACCGTCACCCCCAGAGCGCTTTCCATGGCATGCACCGCGCTCATCTGGTAGGCCACGGGGCAGATGCCGCAGATGCGGCAGGTGATATCCGGCGCCTCGGTGAAGTTGCGCCCCTTTAAAAAAGCCTCAAAAAAGCGCGGCGGCTCAAAGATCTTCAACTGCACCCGGGTCACGGTATCATCTTTAATCTGGATGTGAAGGCCCCCTTCCCCTTCCACCCGGGCCAGATATTTGACATTAATGGTTTTACCGGTCATGGGCTTCGCTCTCCTGGCGAAAGGCGGGGGCGTTGGCGTAAAAGGCCCGGAAGGCCCTCACCAAATTGGGCTCACTCATCCCCAACCTCTGGCTGAACCAGGCGGCCAGGGACGCGGTGTTAGGCGTCTCCTTGGGGCCGTAGCAGCCGTAACAGCCGCGGTGATAAGTGGGACAGAGCGCCCCGCAACCGGCATGGGTCACCGGCCCCAGGCAGGGGGTGCCCATGACCATCACGCAGATATTGCCTCTAAACTTGCAGTCGAGACAGACGCTGTGGGACCGGACCATGGGGGGCCGCCCCTGCAAAAAGGCGCTGACTACCGACAGAAGCTGGCGCTTGTTGATGGGGCAGCCGTTGAGGCCGAAATCCACTTTGACGTGGGCCGCAATCGGGGTGGATTCCTTCAGGGTCTGGATATGCTCGGGATGCTCATAAACCGCATGGATAAAGTCGTTGACATCCTTGAAATTCCGCAGGGCCTGGATGCCCCCGGAGTTGGCGCAAGTGCCGATGGCCACCAGGTATTTGGAAGCCCGGCGCACCTGCTTTATCACTTCCGCGTCGTGGGCCGTGGTGATGGAGCCGTCCACCAGGGTCAGATCATAGGGGCCTTTGACCATAGCCCGGGAGGCCTCGACAAAATAGGCGATTTCCACCGCCCCGGCGATGGTGAGCAGTTCGTCTTCGCAATCCAGCAGGGAGAGCTGACAGCCGTCGCACGAGGCGAATTTCCACACCGACAGCCGGGGCTTGCGCTTAACGGCCATGTCACACCTCCCGCCGGTCGAACCAGTCTTTGATGCGGTCATAGCGGAACACCGGGCCGTCCTTGCAGACAAAAAACGGCCCCCACTGGCAGTGGCCGCACAGGCCGATGCCGCATTTCATGTTGCGCTCCATGGACACGTAAATCTGCGAAGGCTGAAGTCCATGGTTCATGAGTTCCAGCACCGTGAAGCGCATCATCACCCCGGGGCCGCAGACCAGGGCCACGGTGCTGGGGGGATCAAACCGGGCCCGGTCGATAATCTTGGTCACCACCCCCACATTGCTGCGCCAATCGTCGGCCGCCGAGTCCACGGTGACGTGGACCCGGAGGTCGAAGCGGCCGCGCCAGACTTCCAGTTCCCTGGGGTAGAGCAGGTCCTTGGGAGTGCGGGCGCCGTAGATCACCTCGATATTGCCGAACTCGCCCCGGTGGTGCAGCAGATGATACAACGCCGGCCGCAGGGGCGCCAACCCCAGGCCGCCGGCGATAATCAGGACGTCCTCGCCCGCCACCCGATCCACCGGCCAGGGGACTCCGAAGGGACCCCGCACCCCCAGCACCTCTCCCCGCTTCAGGCGGCAGATGGCCCGGGTGACGTTCCCCACGTCGCGCACGGTGTGCACCAGGGTTCCGGGGCGAGCCGGATCGCCGCTGATGGAGATGGGCGCCTCGCCGGCCCCAAAGGCATAAAGCATGTTGAACTGGCCCGGGGCAAAGGCAAAATTCGTGGCGCCGCCGGCCCGGGTCAGGTCCAGGGTATAGGTGTCGGAGGTCTCCCGCTTTACTTTCTGGACCACAAAAGGAGTTGGTAGCATGGGATCAGGCCGGTTTGTTGTCATATGCCTTCCTGGTGCTTAGTCAGGGAGCCCGGTAGGGGCGAGTTTAAAACCCGCCCCTACAGTCATTCATAGCCTTCGCTTTACCCGTAAATCATGAAAGTCTTTTAGGTTGGGCTTACTCGCCCGCCATGCAACTGAAATGATGGTGCGTAGGACGCACCCTACGGAAAAACTTGTGAAGCAAACAAAATGACCTTACCCGCCAGACCCGGTTACCCCATCAATCTCCATAAAAATCCGCCAGTTGGACCTTGGTTACCCGGAACTGCACCGCCAGGTGATGGGCGTAGCGGCGCATGAGCTCGTAGCCGAAATCGTGGTCCCGGTTGCATTTGTCGAGGAGACATTGGACATCCAGGCTGATGACCCGGGTCAGGTCCAGGGCCCGGGCATCCAGATGCCAGTGATACGGCTGGTCAAACCACAGCCACCCCAAGACCTCGCCTTCGCCGATGGTTTGAATGGTGACCGCGCCCCGGCGGGCCCGGTAGATTTCCACCGCCACCCGGCCGTGATGAATAACGTAAAACTTCCGGGCCTCCTCGTTATCCTGGCAGAGGAATTTCCCCGGGGCAAACGTCTCCCGGGAAGCGCACTCGACGATCAGCTTGAGATAGCGCCGGTCCAGGCCCTTGAAAAAGGGATGCGCCGCCAGAATGGGTTCCATCGTCTCCATGGTGTTACTCCTTCGCGACTCCCGCGGCCGGCTCCCGGATGGCCCGGACTTCCTCGGTGAGGTCGATGCCCACGGGGCACCAGGTGATGCAGCGTCCGCAGCCCACGCAACCCGAACAACCGAACTGGTCGATCCAGGTGGCCAGCTTGTGGGTCAGCCACTGGCGGTAACGGGACTTAGGCGAGGTGCGGATGCTGCCGCCGTGCAGATAGGAGAAATCCACGCTGAAGCAAGAGTCCAGCCGCCGCCGCCGTTCGGCCGCCCCGCCGGTCAGATCCAGGGAATCCTCCAGGGTATGGCAAAAACAGGTGGGGCAGACCATGGTGCAGTTGCCGCAATTGAGGCAGCGGGCCGCCACCTCATCCCAGCGGGGATGTTCATAATTGGCGTAGAACAATTCTTTGATACCGGCGGCATCGAGCTCCCGGCCCATATTCCCGGCCGCGGCCGCCACCACCCGGGCCGCGGCATCAACCTCGGCGGGCGTCGCGGTGCGCTCGGGCAGGTCCCGGATGAGGCCGGCCCCCCGCATGGTGCCGGGCTCCACCACGAAGAAATGCTCCTCGCCCTGGAGCACCTCCGTCAGGGCCAGGTCAAAACCCGCCGCGGCCCGAGGACCGGTCCCCATAGAGGCGCAGAAACAAACGCCGGGGTCCTGGTGGCCACAGTTCACCGCGACGATAAAGGCCTGCTCCCGCCGGGCTTTGTAGGTGGGGTCGACATGGGGGCCTTGAAGAAAAACCCGGTCCTGCACCGCCATGGCTGCCAGCTCACAGGACCTGACCCCCACAAAGGCGAACTTGGGAACCGCCTCGCCCCCGGGGATGACGTGGAATCCGGCCCCTTCCCGCTGGGCCTGGTACAGGGTCTGGTAAGGCGGCCACAGGAACTGCTTCCACGACTGCTGGCCGACGGCGAACCCGAAAAAGGATTGATCCGGCCGCGGCTCCAGGCGAAAGGTCCCGCCCGCCTGGATCGCGGTCCAGCCGACGGGCAAATCCGCAACCTTGCCGATCTCCCCATAAATCAGGCGGCCGTCTTCCAGGGTGGGGCCCATCACCCGATAGCCCCGGCCGGCCAGGGCGTCCAGCAGGCGGTGAAAATCCCCGGCTGCCAGAGTCAGCCGCGCCCCGGCTTTAAGAGATGATGCGGTCATAGATTTATCGGCCTCCCGGTTGCAAACGGCCACCACGCCCCCAAACAGGCGTATCTCCTGATTGGCCGCCGGCATCTGAATACACTATAGGGCGCAATGGGAACGGCGTCAAGAGACATCCGGCGGCGCCGGTCTCCTGCGGGGCCCCGTCTGGATTTGGCCTATGAGCCCATATCGGCATTTGACCCAATAAGGTGAAATCATTGCGAGGTTAACCGAAGCTGCGAATCGGACTAAGAATGGGGCTGATGCCAATCTGCAAACCAACGACAATTTTCTCGTAGGGGCGGACCCATGTGTCCGCCCTCAACTGAGGGCGCACACGCGGGTGCATCCCTACAATTCCGCATCATTTGATTGCATCCCGGTATGAAGCTCCCCGCCCAGGACCCGGCCCCGGGAACAAGATGGGGGAGGGGAAGTGGGCTCACTTCCTCTCCCCCGGGCCACTGGTGGGAGGAGGTAGGTAGGTTGAGACGGCCGGCGTTAACGGTGCTCCCGAGTCCGATGCTTTATTGAGACAATTTGGGAGTCGCCAGGGGCGGTAACTTTTTCAGTTCCGGCGCCTCCTTGAGATAATCGATGCCGCAGGCTTTCTCCTCAAAGAGGTTGGGATTGAGTTTTTCCATCATCTGAGCTTTTCCCGGGCGTAGGAACTGCATTGCCCTGGGTTCATCCATCATGGCAAAATTCTCGCTTCCTTTCAGAAATTTCTCTTTAAGGTCTGCTCCGGTCATCCGCCCCTTGGAGATGTGGACTAATCTGCACGCCAATAAATCGGAAACCAGAACACCCGCCACGAGAATTACGACCAAAACGAATGGGAAGAGCCTCCAGATCATGGTATGTTTCTCCTTCAAACCAGGCGATTTGGCGCAGAATATGGGTCCTCAGCCTGGGCTGAGGACCCCAAAATCAAGCGTCGCCTCCTCTAAGCGGACAGATGCAGGTGTCCCATGAGGCTCGATAGCCGTTCCTAATAGGCAAAGGTGACGTTCACTCCACCGTAGACATGGTTCTGCTGGTTATCCCAGGATGCCCCGCGCAACAGGGGGGTTGCATCGCCGCCGGCGGCGTACCAGAACCCTATCTTGGGCGCAATAGTTACGTACTTGTGCACCGGAACATTTAACGTGGCGTACAACTGCCCGGCCAAAGGACCGGAAAAAGCTTCCACGGGATCGCTGGTTCTGAGGTTGGGGTAGGCCACCTGGTCCCTGGAAAACAGGAAGATAAAATTATGCCCCAACTCAAGAGAGACGTTGCTGTTGTCCTGAATTTTAAAAGGCAGCTCAAAGACCCGGGAAATCCCCAAAGTCAGCCACCAGCCCGGATAATGTAAGACTTCCTGGTTGGCGGTTGCGGCTAATTTGAACCAATTGACATCCAAACCCAGGCCGTAGTAGATTTCAAACGAGTCCCCCTGGGGATTGATTGCCGAGTCCAAGGCGTAGTAAATCACCCCCACGTTGGCTGAAAGGCTCTTGATGGCCGTGCCGGCATAAAGCTCCCGGCTGTAGCCGAAAGTGAAGTCAGTCTCATTCCACTTGGCTCCCCTGTCCCTGGTTAAAAAAGGATTACTCTCACCGGTATCAAAGTTACCCCAGATATTTACGGAAAACCCCTTATAAGCGGCGGTCAATGACGGCTGAATTACCGCCGAATCCCGGCTCAGGGCGAACCCACGCCAGATATACTGGCTCAGGATATCCACTCCCAGACTGGCAGTGGGCCGATCTTCCGCGGGCGCTTCCGCCTTTTTGGCCTCCTCCGCTTTGGCCTCCTGCGCCAGTCCGGCCGGCGCCCAGCACATCATCAGGCTGAAAATCAAGCCCAGGATCATGAACCATTTCCCCTTCACCCCTAATCTATGCATACCCCTTCTCCTTCGTTCAGTTATAGTGAGTTCGCAGGGTGCGAACCTGTTGTTCTCTGTCTACCCGGTAGGGGCGGGGAGAGAAGGTCTCCTCCTTCCTCCCCGCCTGAATTACACCGCCGCGTCGCCCTTTTCCCCGGTGCGGATCCGGATGACTTCCGCCACCGGATACACGAAGATCTTGCCGTCACCGATCCGGCCGGTGCGGGCCTTGTCGACAATGGTGTCAATGATGGCCTGCACCTTTTCATCCGACGCCACGATCTCGATTTTCACCTTGGGCAGGAAATCCACCTGGTACTCCATACCCCGGTAGACCTCCCGGATCCCTTTTTGCCGTCCAAAACCCTTGACTTCGGTCACCGTCATGCCTTCGACACTGATGGCGTGGAGGGCCTCCTTCACCGGCTCCACCTTAAAGGGCTGGATAATCGCCTCGATTTTTTTCATGTTCAGTCTCCCTTATTACAGACTATACCCGGTTTCTTGATGTTCGGTGATATCCAAACCGGCCACTTCATCTTCCGGTGTTACCCTGAGGCCCATGGTGGCGTCAAGGATTTTAAAGAGAATGTAGCTCGCGACAAAAGAGAAGACCATGGTCACCACCACCGCGATCACCTGGATGAGAAATTGACCGGGGTTGCCATAGAACAGCCCGTCGGCCCCGGCGGAGTTTACCAATTTGGAAGCGAACAGACCCGTGGCCAGGGCGCCCCAGACGCCGCCGACGAAGTGCACTCCCACTACGTCCAGAGAGTCGTCATACCCCAGCCGGGGCTTGAGCAATACCGCCAGGTAGCAGATGATCCCGGCCCCGATACCGATGAGGATGGCAGACATGGGACCCACAAAGCCCGCCGCCGGGGTGATGGCCACCAGACCGGCCACGGCGCCGGAGGCCGCACCCAGGGTGGTGGGCTTGCCCCGCACGATCCATTCCACCCCCACCCACGCCAGGGTGGCGGCACAGGTGGCCAGGTGTGTGGCCGTGAAGGCCGAAGAGGCCAGGGCGTTGGCGGCCAGGGCGCTGCCGGCGTTGAACCCGAACCACCCGAACCACAGCAGCCCCGCCCCCAGAACGGTCATGGGCAGGTTGTGGGGAATAAAGGTGGCGTGGTTGCCGTAACCCTGGCGCTTGCCCACTACCAGGGCCGCGGCCAGGGCCGCGATGCCGGCGTTGATGTGGACGACCGTGCCGCCGGCAAAATCCAGGGCCCCCAGGCCCTTGAGCCAGCCGCCGTCACCCCAGACCCAGTGGGCCACCGGACAATAGACCAGGGTGACCCAGAGGACCATGAACACCAGAAAAGTGCTGAATTTCATCCGTTCGGCAAAGGCGCCGGTGATCAGAGCAGGGGTGATGATGGCGAACATGGCCTGGTAAATCATGAAGGTCTGGTGCGGGATGGTTTCGGAATAGGCCTTGAAAGGCTCGGTCCCCACCCCCATGAGACCCAGGTAATCCAGGTTGCCGATGAAGCTGCCCACATCGGGGCCAAAGGCCAGGCTATAGCCCCATAAGGCCCAGATAACCCCGACCACCCCCAGCAGGATAAAGTTTTCCATGAGGGTTGCCAGGATATTTTTGGACCGCACCATGCCGCCGTAAAACAGGGCTAACCCCGGGGTCATGAGCATGACCAGGGCGGCGGACACCAAGACGAAGGCCGTATCAGCCGGATTCATAATACCATTTCTCCTCACACGTGAATTTATGATATTATGGGTTAAGCAAATCCCGTGCCATTTTAATTTCTTTAAAATACAATGAGTTACAAGTTTTTAGGATTTCTCTGGTTTACATTATTGTATGTTTGTCATATTTTATCGTACCTTATTGTATGTCAATCACCCAAAAATCCCCAGAATCAATCACAAAGTGACAATCATGTAGGTTCACCCGGTCACGTTATTGTTGCCGAAGTTTGCCGCCTCCGCCGCCGCCAGGCCAGGAGATTGGCGAACCGCGCCCGGCGGCCCGGCCGCTGACCGGTGCAGCGTTTCATAAGAACGAGGGACATAAATGCAGGCTTAAAGCACCGAAGTTGACCGGGTATGCTGCTGGAGGGAAGCGAACGCCGGCCCGGATGCAAAGCCGGGGGACCGGCTCGGGGGAGGCGGGTGGGAAGGAGACCGGACCGTTATTCAGGGGCCTTTAACCCCAATACGGTTCACTTAAGCGGTTAAAGGAATAGGTGGGCAGTGCCCACCCTACGTTATGTCATTCTGAACGGAGCGTAGCGTAGTGAATAATCTCTGTTTTTTCAATAAGTTAGAGGTTATTCGGTCGCCTTCGGCTCCCTCAGAATGACAAGGGAAATGACTTCCTTTCATTCCGGCACGCTTAAGTGAACAGCATCGCCTTTAGCCCACCCATAAATGATGCAAAGATTCAGTGGGGCGGGCGTCCCCCCCGCCGCTCAACTGGATTGATGGTGCGTAGGATGCACCCTTAAACTTTGGTGGCACAGGTTTTCAACCTGTGCACTCGCACCGGCAAGATGCCGGTGCCACCAAAAACTCTTCGGAACCGCCCTTGCTTCTATGTTTAAACCTTGAACCCTTCGAACGGCCTTTGCTTCAACTCACTTGGCTTCCAATGCCTGCCAGGCCAGGCGGGCAGCCCCCACCAGGCCGGCGTCGTCTCCCAGTTGAGCCGGAACGACGCTCACCTTCTCCGGGGGAAACAGGGTGAGGCGGCGGTGCAGTTCCGCATGCAGGGGCGCTTGAAAAACCTCCCAGGCCCGGGCAAAGCGGCCCCCGATGACCACCCGGGTCAGCCCCAGCAGGTGCACCACCGCGGCAATGGCCTGCCCCAGGCTGCGGCCGACCCGGTCAAAGGCCCGCCGGGCCAAAGGATCGCCTTGCAATGCCGCCACCACCAGGGTTTCGCCCCGAATGGCCTCGGGATCGGCGGCGTAGAGTTCCTCCAACCAGGAAGAAGCCCCCTGGG
>Ga0351886_10205_pt1 | contig 28027 bp, 26 predicted proteins | sample TotcelFGM3001L14_FD_206761 | JGI IMG/M metagenome (GOLD analysis project Ga0351886, IMG submission 206761) | Enriched cells from coal bed in the Powder River Basin, Montana, United States - Total cells FGM rep3 HSBNCT.FGM.300.1.L14 ... | reverse complement strand
GGAAGATCTCAAGGCCGTGGTGAAACGGTATCTGAAAGAATGACCCCCAAAGCGAGGCGGACATGAGTAAGCTCAAGGCAGTGTTGTTGATCGTCCTGGCCGTCGTGCTAGTGGACTTTGCCTTTGAAAACGCCCAGCCGGCGCCGGCGATCAAGCTCTTCAAATTTCAGTTGGGGGAACTGCCCTCATACCTGTTGATCTACCTCAGCCTGGCCGTGGGAGCGCTGATCGGCTGGGCCGCGCATGGCTTGCGCTTCAGGCGGAAGCGGCGGGAGGCCCAGGCGGCCCAGGCCGCTTCAGCCCAGCAGCAGCAGGAGTCCCAGGCCGGTCAGGACGCCGGCCAGCCCCAGTAACAAAAGAGTCAGCGCCAGCAAGACCTGGAGGGCCAGATAGATAGCCAGGGCCCCAAGAGAGGCCCCGGCGGAGATGCCGTAAACCTGCTTCACCCCGCAATACATCAGGGCCAGCACCCAGATTCCGGCCACCAATAATCCGAAGAACGGAATCAGCCCCAGGGCCATACCGGCCTGGGCATAGCAGAAAATCCGCCAGGCCGGAGTAAAATCCCGGCCGGCGCCCACCAAGGCCACACTCCCCCACCAGCAGATGCCGCCCACCCCCAGGTTGGCCAGCACCAGAACCGGGGACGCCGCCATCATGGCCAGCAGCAAGCCTGGACCTAAACCCTGGAAAGGCAAGAGCCCGGCGATGTCTCCCAAGTCTCCGCCGGCCGGCGCCAGCACCAGGAGCTGCCAGAAAAGGGCGCCCATAAGCCCGGCGCTGGACACAATGAGCGCAAAGGCCGTTGGCCCGGCCCAGCCTTCCCGGCCCAGGTTCTGAAAGAACTCCCCCGGCCGGAACAGGACTGCAGAGAGGGTCCGCAAAAATCCCCCCAGGCTTGACAATTCCTGGCCGTCCCCGGGCGCCAAAGACACCTGGTCCGGCTCGGCCACGGCCACCGCCGCTTCCCACCCGGCTTCCGGTTCCATCACGGCCGCTTCTTGTCGATCTGGTCCTTGACGTCCTTGGGGTTGAGCAACCCGTACCAAAATATCTGGCTCCCCCCGGCTTTATCCTGGATGGCGAGGTTGCCCACCTGGAGCATGGTCTGGGTCAAACCCCGGAGCACCAGGACCTCCCCCAGGTTCTCCCAGGTGATTTCCTGTTCCCGGGGGGAAGGCCAGCGCCAGACCCGGGCCACCCCCCGGGAGGTCACCCGGTACTCCTGGCCGTTTTTCTGGTAGATCACCGCGGCCAGGACAATGAGCCCCAGGATAGTCCCCAGCCAGACGGGCAGCCCCACCTCCGGATTGATGCGGGGGCCCACAAAAACCAGAAACATCGCCACGTAATGGACAAAAAAGGCCCGGCCGCTGGGCTTGAACACCAGGTCGCCCGAAGTGGAAATTTCATTGCCAGCCATGGTTATGCCTCCCATGCGTCTAAAACGCTTACTCGGCTATTCTGCATCGAGGTTAGCATTTAATGCTAAAAAGGTGGAGGGGGCAACGATCTTGATCCCCTGATAATCTTTTAAATCGGTAAGATGATGGTCCCCCGAAATGATGAAGTCAGCCCGACCTTCTACGGCACATTCGAGAATACGGTTGTCCGGATCATCAACAATAACTGAAATGCGGTTCTTGGGGGCGACTGATTTTGAGAAGGCTTTTAGCCAACCCTCAGCCGCCTCGACTTCTACAGATGTCCAAAAAAACTTATCGATCAGAATACGTCTCGTTTCATTGACTATATGCCTTGAGGTGAAGTTGGCTACTTCTCCTGAAGCCGCCAGGAGTAAAATTTTGGCGGGATTGCTGGTTGGAAAGTTTAAGCCGGAAACGATGACGTTAGTATCAAGCACTACTCTAAGCATTGGCTTGTTCGGCTCTATACTCATCAATTAAGCGTTGTACATCCTCCTCTTTTAAGCCCAGCTCTTTGGCCTTTTTCATGCCATAACGTTGCAGGCGTCTGAGTTCCCTTTCGGCAATATAGCGCCGAAGGGCTTCCCGCATGAGTTCGCTCCGGCTGCGGTTCTCCTCCTTGGCGATCTTTTCGGCCTCCTGTAGGACTTCCTGAATCTCCTGGAAGTCTAAATTCTTAAAAGTCCCCACAATTTTACCCTCGGCAATGTCCCGTTCCGCTTCCGCTTCCTTCTCCTGCCACTCTTTGGTGAAAAAATATTCCTGGTCCGGGTGAATCACCTTGACCGGCCTTATCACTAACGTATCGTCCTTAATATCCACCTCCACGTAGTCCCCGACGGTCAGCCGAATGATCTTCCTTAGATTCTGAGGGATAGTTATTTGATAGTTCCTTTTTACCTTGACCAGTTCCATCTCGCACTCCTTACCATGCTCCTGGGCCGGGGCCTGCGGCTTTGTCATAAATTTATAAAATTAGAAATAATGATTATCATAATTTATGATAAATTTCAACTTAGCTGAGTGTCTCTTTTTAACTTCAGGCTTTTCAGTACACCACCCGAAAATCCGTCTGGTCCCCGACGTAGGCCTGCCACTCCACCTCCACCCGGTCGACGTAGGCATAGGACGGGCCTTTATGGCACCAGGCCAGCATGTTCTCCACCACCCGCTTGTCGCCTTCGAAAACGGCCTCCACCCGGCCGTCCGGGCGGTTGCGCACCCAGCCGTTAAGCCCCCGGGCCCTGGCCTCGTCCCGGGTGGAGGCCCGGAAGAACACCCCCTGGACCCGGCCTTCGATCAAGACGTGGAGCCGCGCCTTGTCTGCCATGGCTATCTTCCTTTGAGCAATTCCATGAACTCCGCTTCATTGAGGACGGTCACCCCCAACTCCCGGGCTTTGGCCAGCTTGCTGCCGGGATCGGCCCCTGCCACCACGTAGTCGGTCTTGGCGGAGACCGATGAGGTCACCTTGCCGCCCCGGGCCGCAACCATCGCCTTGGCTTCGTCCCGGGATAAATTGGGCAGCCCGCCGGTGAACACGAAGGTCTTGCCACCCAGGGGGGAGGCAGCCTGGGGCTTCGGCGGCTCCCCCTGCACCCCGTTATCCTGGAGTTTCTTTATAAGGGCCTGGTTGCGCTTACTGGCAAAAAATCCCCTGATGCTGGACGCCACCTGCTCCCCCACCCCCTCGACGTGCAGCAGCGTTTCCTGGTCCGCAGCCATGAGCTTATCCAGGCTGGGAAAATGCCGGGCCAGGAGCTGGGCGGTGGCCTCGCCCACATAGCGGATGCCCAGGGCGTTGATCAGGCGCCACAGGGGGACCTCTTTACTTGCCTCAATGGCGGTGACGATATTCCGGGCCGATTTGGCTGCGAAGCGCTCCAGGGGAATGAGGTCACCCTCAGTTAAGTCGTAAAGGTCGCCCACATCCTTCACCAGCCCTTCCTCCACCAGTTGCTGGACGATCTTCTCCCCCAGGCCGTCGATATCCAGGCCGCCTTTGCTCGCGAAGTGATGAATCCCCCGGGTCTGAGAGGCGACGCAGTCGGGATTGGGGCAGCGGGTGACCTTTTCGCCCTCGGGCCGAACCAGCCGGGTGTCGCACACCGGGCAGTTGACCGGCATCTTAAAGGGTTGGGCGCCGGGTGGGCGCTCCTCCACAATGACCTTGACGACCTCCGGGATCACATCCCCGGCCCGCTGCACCAGGACTGTATCCCCCACCCGCACGTCTTTCCTGGCCACTTCGTCTTCATTGTGGAGGGTGGCCCGGGAAACCGTGACCCCGCCCACCTCCACCGGCTCCATCACCGCCATGGGAGTGACCGCGCCGGTGCGGCCGACGTTGACCTCGATGGCCAATACCCTGGTGGTGGCCTGGGTGGCGGCGAACTTGTAGGCCAGGGCCCACCGGGGGCTCCGGGACTTGGCGCCCAGGCGCTCTTGTATGGCCAGGGAGTCCACCTTGATCACCATGCCGTCGATTTCATAGGGGAGGCCGTGCCGCCGGTGCTCCAGGTCCTGGTGGTAGGCGATGGCCTTGTCAATCCCCTGGCACCGCTCGATCAAGGGGTTGACCCTCAGACCCCACTCTTTCAGGGTCTGGAGCACCTCCCAGTGGGTGTCAAAATTCCGTCCCCGCACCTCCCCTACCCCGTAGCAGTAAATCTTCAGGGGCCGGGCGGCGGTGATTTTGGGGTCTAACTGGCGCAGGGACCCGGCCGCGGCGTTCCTGGGATTGGCGAAGGCGGGCTCGCCCCGGGCCAGGCGTTCGTCGTTGTACTGATTGAATTCCGGGAGGTCCATGTAGACCTCGCCCCGGACCTCCAGCAACTCCGGGGCCGGCACTCTTGCCGTCAGCAGGCCTAAAGGGATCGTGTGGATGGTCTTAAGATTTTGGGTGACGTTTTCCCCCCGGTAGCCGTCGCCCCGGGTGGAACCCGTGGTCAGGCGGCCGTGTTCATAGACCAGTTCCACGGCGCAGCCGTCCATCTTGGGCTCCAGGACATAATCAAACTCATCCGTGGTCTTGAGGAAGCGCTTCAACCGGTCGTCGAACTCCCGGGCCTCGGCTTCGCTGAAGGCGTTTTCCAGCGACAGCATGGGCTGCCGGTGCCGCACGGATTCAAACTTGTCCAGGGGTTGGGCCCCGACCCGCTGGGTGGGGGAATCGGGTGTGGCCAGGCCGTAAGTTTCCTCCAACCGGGTGAGTTCGGCCAGAAGGCGGTCGAACTCGGCATCCGAGACCACCGGATCATCCAGCACATAGTAGCGGTAATTGTGGTAATTGAGCTGTTCCCGGAGCTCATTTGCCCTGGAGACCACCTGAGGGGGAATATTTTCTTCTGCCATGGCTGGAGTACCACTGGAGAAGGGTTGGCCGGAGTGGCCTGCCCCTCGTGATGACCGGCTAGGGCAACCGGTGGCCGGAGCCAGCCGCATCGCCCGGTGGCTCTGAGGGAAGTCGCCGGCCTGAAGACCGCCCCCAGACAACAAAAGACCCGAGCCACGCATTCCTCAGTCATCATGATAGGGGGTTTTGACGGGATTGGCAAGGCCCAAAGCCCGGCTGGGCCGGGAATCGGGGTGTTAGGCGGAGGGAAATAACTACGGGCTGCGGTGCGGCCCCTCGAAAAATGTACCCGTAGGGGCGGTTCGCGAACCGCCCCTACAAGCAAGTTCATGAATGGAGGTGGCCCTAAACGGCCATGGTGGTTTAGCCTGTGCCACCCGTTGGCGGCAATCTGGTATCAAAACCCCTGAAAAAGTAGGTTGAGGCAAGGACCGGCCGTCAAGACAGCGGGGTCTGGGTCGGTTTCAGGGCTTCTCGTTCGCGGTTGGCAGCCTCCAGGGCCATGCGGCGAATTTCCGCGACGATCTCCATCACCTTCTCCAATTGCTGGCTAATCAACTGGACTTCCTGAAACATCTTGTCCCGTTCATCCAACTCCAACAGCATAAGATCAATGAGCCCGGTGACCGTGGACAGGGGCTGGGCCAAATCATGCAAGAAATGCCGGAGATTATCGTAGTAAGAGACAATTTGCTCCTCTTGCCTTTGCATGTCAATTTCCCAACCAATAAGTCGTTACTTTATGGGGGAAACAGCAAGAAGCGGGCCAATTATGCTCAGAGCCCCGGGCTGAACCCTACCGGAGGAGCAAAAGGGAGGCTGGGGGAAGGGAATTCCAGGTCCCGGTCAGCGGGAAAACCGCTAATCCCGGGGGACGGCCAGCATGCGCTCCACCGCCAGCAGGGCCGGGCGCCGGATATCCTTCGGCACCGTGATCTGGTGGCGGTTGTCCTTGAGGGCATTGATGACGTCTGTCAACGTGATGCGCTTCATATCCGGGCACACGAGGCGGGGGGAGGGGGAGTAAAAAACCTTAGCCGGGTTTTCAGTCCGCAAGGTGTGGAGAATGCCCATCTCCGTGCCGATGATGAATTCCCGGGCCGAGGACTCCCGGGCATATTGGAGCATGCCGCTGGTGCTGCGGATTACTTGAGCCAGGTCCAGGACTTCGGGGCGGCACTCGGGATGGGCGATGAAGACCGCCTGGGGATGGGCCGCCTGGCAGGCCTGGACCTCGGCGGCGCTTAAGCCGTCGTGAACGTTGCAGCAGCCATCCCAGTAGAGGATTTCTTTGGCGGTGCGCTGGGCGGCGTAGAGGGCCAAATTGCGGTCCGGGACCATCAAGACCCGGGAGGGTGTCAAAGAATTGACTATCTGGATGACATTGGCGGAGGTGCAGCAGATGTCGCTCTCGGCCTTGACCGCGGCGGTGGAATTGACATAGGTGACCACCGGCACCCCGGGAAGCTCGGCTTTCCGGGCCCGAAGCTGCTCCGCGGTGATGGTGGCGGCCATGTAGCAGCCCACATCTTCCCGGGGCAGGAGCACGGTCTTGTCCGGGCACAGGATGGCCGCAGTTTCCGCCATGAAATGGACCCCGCAAAACACGATGACCTCGGCCGGGGTCTTGGCTGCGGTCATGGAGAGGGCCAGGGAGTCGCCCAAGAAATCGGCCACATCCTGAATTTCTCCCGGCTGGTAATTGTGGGCCAGGAGAATCCCACGGCGCCGTTCCAGCCAGCGCCGCACCTCTTTTTGCTGCTCGGTAAATTCCATGGTTTGCCTTCGAAGTCTAGACTTCAAGCGGTTCAAGCCCGATCAATTCCGGGCCGGGGCTTACTGTATGGCGCCCGCAAGGGCCTGATCAATCTGGCCGCGGAACGATATTTTTATTCATCTGTTAAGGTTTAGATCCCGGGGTCTCCCGGACCACCTGGACCCCCGGCGGCGGCGTAAAAGTGAAGAAATCAGGCGCCGCGGGCACCTCCAGCTTCACCTGGGTAAAGGTAAAGCGGCTCTCCTCGCCCAGGGCATTGCTGAAATCCAGCTTCTCCACCAGGTAGGTGTCGGGGTTGATGGTCAGGGTGAGGCGTTTGAGCTCCGGCTGCTCCTTCTTGGGCACCAGGTCGATGATAAAGCTGGCTCCCTCCCGGGGCGGGCGCTGCCAGGAGATGGTGAAATCTTTTTGGAACTGGCCAATCCCGGAGAAAAACCGCATCACCAGGTCCGAGCGCAACACCTGGTCTATCTTGTAGACCATGACCAAGGCGTCGGCGGGCATGTACATCCACACCAGCCGGCCGTCGGAGACGATCTCTTTTTTCTGTTCCGGCGGGGTCTCGTATTGCCAGCGCATGCGGCTGGGTTTCTTGAAATACATCCAGCCGACGGCGGAATCCGAGGCGCCGGCCGCCTTGAGACGGGATTCCTGGCGGAAGCGGGCCTGGAAGCCTCCGGCTTTGTCATATTGGGTCTGAACCCGGGTCATCACTGCTTCCGGGGTAACTTGACCGGCGGCCGCCAGCGGCCAGAGGCAGGCCAGCAGCGCCATGGTTGTCAACAAAATTTTGCGGGTCATGGTAGGTATCGGTCCTTGCACGAAAAAATGACTGGGTTAAACTTATCAAATGCGCTTCCCGCCGTCAATTGCAGCACCTCCCCGGCAGCGCTGCTCATTGCCCGGGGATACCCGTAAATCATGAACAATGCGGTGGGGTGGGCACTGCCCGCCATAAGTAAGCTCTCTACTTTTCATAATTTGCGGGTGGGCCAAAGGCCTATGAATGACTGTCCCGAAAAGTTCTTCCGGTAGGACAGGCTTTCCAGCCTGTGCGGACCGCATGGCGGGCGAGGACGCCCGCCCCACCAATTTTTCCTCGTTCCCAAGCTCCAGCTTGGGAACGTAAATTTTACCCCAAGCTCTGCTTGGGGAAACCTAGAAATAACAAATAACCTATTGATATCAGGAATTTATTAACGCCAAGCAGGAGCTTGCAGACAAGTTGGTTCCCAAGCCGGAGCTTGGGAACCAGGAGTCATTTTTCTTGCCGGACCCGACTGAATATGCCCCGGATTGAGGATTACGATTACTTCCTGCCGCCGGAGTTGGTGGCCCAGTACCCGCTGGAGGAACGGGATAGCTCCCGGTTGTTGGTGCTCCATAGGGGTCGCGGCGAGATTTGCCATGCCGGTTTCCGGGAGCTGGCCGCGGTCCTGGATGAAAACGACGTCCTGGTGGTCAACGACACCCGGGTCTTTCCGGCCAGGCTTTTGGGCCGCAAGGACAGCGGCGGCAAAGTGGAGCTGCTGCTTCACTACCTGCCGCAGGCGGAAGGAAACGGCGCCGTTCCCCCGGCGGCCCGGGCCCGGGCCACGCACCGGGGGCATCTGAAGATCGGCCAGGTCCTGAATTTCGGGGCGGATGTGACCGCGACGGTGTTGGCCCTGCCCGAGCCGGGGGTGGCCGAGGTACATTTTACCGCGGCCGGCGGCGACCCGGTGGCCGCGGTCCTGGCCGCGGGGCAGGTGCCCCTGCCGCCCTATATCCAGCGTCCGGCCGCCGCGAGTGACCGGGAGACCTATCAGACGGTCTTTGCCGCCCCGGCCGGGGCTGTAGCCTGCCCCACCGCCGGGCTCCATTTCACCGGGGCGGTGCTGGAAGACCTGGAAGCCCGGGGGATCGAGATCGTGCGCCTCACCCTGCACGTGGGGCCGGGGACGTTTATGCCGGTGCGGGTTGAGGACTATACCCGGCACCGGATGGCCCCGGAGTACTTCGAGTTGTCCGAGGCCGCGGCGGCACGCCTCAACGCCGCCAAGGCGGCAGGAAAACGCCTGGTGGCGGTGGGTACCACCAGCGTCCGGGTGCTGGAGTCCTGCGCCTCGCCTCAGGGATTTGCCGCCCGGCAGGGTTGGTGCGACCTCTTTCTCTATCCCGGGTATCAATTCCAGGCGGTGGACCGGCTCCTCACCAACTTTCACCTGCCCCGCTCCACCCTGCTGCTTCTGGTGAGCGCCTTCGCCGGGCGGGAATTGATCCTGCGGGCTTATGCAGAGGCGGTAAGAGAGAAGTACCGGTTTTATAGTTATGGCGATTGTATGTTGATTTTATAAGGACCTTATATCCTTGTAGTAATTAAGACATGAGAGGTATCGCCTCACCGTAGGGGCGACCCGCCGGGTCGCCCCTACATAAAGATGACTCACCATTATTGACCAAACTTTGGTATTAACTTCGAGTCTCAGCCTATGTTCGACTTTCGTCTCATAAAATCCGCCGGGCCGGCCGGGCCCCGGCTGGGGGAGATCACCACCGCCCGTGGGGTGATCGACACTCCGGTGTTCATGCCCGTGGGGACTTACGCTACGGTGAAGACCCTGACCCCGGAGGATCTGCAAGAAATCGGCGCCGGCATTATCTTGAGCAACACCTATCACCTATACCTGCGGCCCGGGGTTCCCACCATCAAGGCCCTGGGGGGACTGCACCGCTTCATGCACTGGGACGGCCCCATCCTCACCGATTCCGGCGGTTACCAGATCTTCAGCCTGGCGTCCTTGCGCACCCTGAGCGAGGCGGGCGTGACCTTCCGGTCGCATCTGGACGGCTCCAGCCATTTCCTCACCCCGGAGACCGTGGTGGGCCTCCAGGAGGGGCTGGGGGTGGACATCATGATCTGCCTGGATGAGTGTCCGGGCTACCCGGCGCCGGAAGCCGAGGTGGTCAAGGCCGCGGCCCTGACCCTCAGATGGGCGGCGCGCTCGAAGGCGGCCCGGACGAATCCCAACGCAGCCCTCTTTCCCGTGGTCCAGGGAGGCATGATCCCGGCGCTACGGCGGGAGCAGGCCCAGGCCATGGCGGCCCTGAACTTCGACGGCTACGCCATCGGCGGCCTCAGCGTCGGGGAACCCAAGGAACTGATGCTCGCCATGGTGGAGGCCACCACCCCGGAGTTGCCGGAGGATAAGCCCCGGTACCTCATGGGGGTGGGCACGCCCTCCGACCTGGTGGAGGCGGTGGCCCGGGGGGTGGACATGTTCGACTGTGTCCTGCCCACCCGCAATGCCCGGAACGGCATGGCCTTCACCTGCGCCGGCAAGGTGGTGATCAAAAACACGGTGCACGGGTCCGACCCCGGGCCGCTGGATGAGGCCTGCGGCTGCTATACCTGCCGCCACTATTCCCGGGCCTATCTCCGGCATCTTTTTATGGCCAGAGAAATTCTGGCCTATCGCCTTTTAACTTTGCACAATCTGTATTACTATTTAAAGTTAATGGTCAGCATCCGGCAAGCCGTGGCGGAAGACCGTTTTGCCGTGTTTCGCCGGGATTTTTATGAAAAGTATCAAAATCGCAACGAGGGAGGTAGTGTAAGTGGTTAATATGGCATTTGCCCAGGGTGCGGCCGCCGCTCCTGAGGCCGGATCAATGATGAGTTTTGTGGTCCCCATGGTGTTTATGGTCGTGATCTTTTATTTTCTCCTGATCCGGCCCCAACAGAAGAAGGCCAAAGAACATAAGGCGCTCTTGGACGGCCTGAAAGAAGGTGATCAAATTATTACCAGCGGCGGCATGATCGGCACCATTGTCAAGATTGACGACCAGCTCGTCAACCTGGAGATCGCCGACAAGGTCCGGATCAAAATTGGCCGCCCCTACATCGCCGGGTTCGCCCCCAAGAATCTTGTTTGAACCCGCCCGGATGCATCTAACCCGCATCGTTCAGGGACTTTGACATGCCGGCGCCTCCAGCTCACCAGGCCTTGATGGAAGAGATCGCCCGGCTTGAGGATCTGGCCCGGGAGTGGATCGGGCTTTTTCCCCAGGCCGCGCTCCAGGGCCAGCACTGGCAGAAGGTGTTGTCCCAGGTCCAGGCCCACGTGGCCGAAGACACCTGCCGCCTGGCGGTGGTGGGCGCGGTGAAATCCGGCAAGAGCACCATGATCAACGCCCTGGTGGGCCAGGACCTGTTGCGCCGGGGCGCCGGCATCCTCACCGCCATGGTCACCCGGGTCCAACCCGGCCCGGAATCGCAGGCGGTGCTCCGGTTCAAGGGCTGGGACGAAATCAACGGGGAGATCCGCCGGGCCCTGGGGCTCCTGCCCAATCCCCGGCTGGTGGACCGGGCCGAACCCCTGGACCTCCAGGCGGCCCCGGACCGGGAACTCCTGGCCCAGGTCCTGGCCGAGGCCCGGGAAGCCGATCTCTGGACCGGCGGCAGCCTGGATCAGAATTACCTGCTGCTCAAATCCTACCTGGAGGGCTATGATCTGCTCCGGGGTATCATGCCCGCTACCGGGGAGCTGCCCCTAACCGGTCCTGACCTGGCCCGGCACCGGGACCTGGTTACCCGGGAGGCCACCGCGGTCTACCTCAAGGATGTCCTGCTCACCATCCCATTCCCCTGGCCGGCCGCGGGCCTGGAGCTGGGAGACTGCCAGGGGAGCGACTCACCATTTCCCCAGCACCTGGCCCAGGTCCTGGCCTATCTCATCAAGAGCGACCTGGCGCTCTACGTCGTCAGTTCCCGGGTGGGGCTGCGCCAGGCGGATTTTCAGTTTTTGGCGGAATTGAAAAGAATGGGGCTGATACCCCACATCCTGGTCCTGCTTAACCTGGATTTGGGGGAGCACACCTCGTATGCGGAGGTGGTGAAGATCAGGGACCGGGTGGCCCAGGAGCTGGGCTCCTGGCAGCCGGATCCTCGGGTCTATGCCTTTTCGGCCCTGAAACTGCTCCTGGAGCGCCGGCAGGCCCGGGGCGAGGACCTGGACCCCCGGGAAGCCGCGGTCCTCAAGGTGTGGGCCTTGGACCCGGAATCCGCCGCCTTTTCGGAGGCGGAGGCGGACCGGTTCGAGGCCGGCCTGAAAACCATCCTCGGGGACGTGCGCACCCGCCGCCTGGCCGGCGGCAGCCTGGCCCAGGTGAGGATGGTGGCCCGGGGCCTCAGGGAGCAGTTGGAACTGACGCAGGATCTCCTGGCTCGGGGGCTTACCGCCATTAAAGAGCTGGAAGAGCGCCTGGAGGCCCGGCGTCAACCCTTGCACGCCACCATGGCCACGGTGAGCCAGACCCTGGAAGGCGCCGGCCACCGCCTGAAAAAGACCCTGCGCTCCCGGGTGGATAACCTGCTGGACCGCCGTTCCGGCCGGGTGGGCCAGGACCTCAGCGAGTTCATCGACAACTTTAAGCCCGATTGGGAACAGCTGGCGCCGCCGGCCGTCACGCCGGCCTTCCGTCCGGTCCTCTATCAGCTATTCCAGGAATTTGCCAAGGCGCTGGCCCAGCACGTCACCAATGAGGCCAACCTCGCCCTGGTGGAATTCATCCGGGAGCAGGAAGAGTGGCTGCGCCAGGAACTGGCCCGCCTGTGGCAGCCCCTGTTTATGAACCTCCAGGAAGCCCTGAGCCTCTATTACCGGGAAATTGCCGATCTGGGCCTGGCGGCTGCGCCGCCTACCCTGGAGGCCGCGGCCGTGGCCCGGCCCCAGGGCCTGGAGGTGCCCCTCCTCAGCCTCGAGGTGGCCCCGGACTGGCGTTTTGCCCGGGAAGTGTGGGTGGCCTCCGGCATGGGGGTTTTAGGCCGGACCTGGGATGCGATCAAGCGCCGCCTCAAGCTGGGCGGGGAAGTGGACCCCCGCAAGCAACTCCTCCGGGACCTGGCCCGGGCCCTGGCCGCGCTTAAAGCCTGGTTCGGCTCCGAACTGGAAGGCCAGCTCCTCAATTACCGGGAGGGCCTAAAATTCCAGTTCTTCTTCCCCCTGGTGGACCAGTGGCTCAAGCTCCAGGAAGTTGGCCTGGAAGACACCCTCGGCTCCCTCCTGGGAAGCCTCAAGGGCGCCTCAGAGGCCATGCAACTGGAAGAAACCGGCCGCGCCGAGCGCCGCCACCGCCTGGAGCAACTCATCCCCGTAGCCCGCCGCATCGAGTCGCGGCTGGAAGCGGCAGGAAGTCCGACAAAACCTTAACGGCCGGAGTCTCGCCGCTGCCGGTAATCCCCGCGGCCGCGCCGGTATCCCCCTCACTCCCCCATAAGTCAGGTCCACTGAAAGGGCTTTAAGAACCGGATCAACCATTTTTGTTGGTGATTTGAAGCGTTGATAAAGAGCAGTTACTTTCCATTGCCAAACGCGGGGTTCCCTTGGATCGGGGCAATAGTGCTCAGGCTTTGTTCATGATCACTTGATTTAATATCTTACCAAGTTCTGAAATTCTATAAGGTTTAGCAATAACGCCGCTGAACCCATATTTTTTGAAGTCGGCCATTATCGAATCATCGGAATAACCGCTGGAAACGATGGCCTTTATCCGGGGATCGATCTCCAGCAGTTTCGCCATGGCTTCTTCGCCCCCCATGCCGCCGGGAACCGTCAGGTCCAGAATCACCGCAGTAAATGCCGGTCCAACCTCTTGCGCCTGGACGAACATTTCTATGGCCTTGCTCCCATCCCCGGCAAACCCCGGCTCATAGCCCAGACGGGCAAGCATTCCCCCTAATACTTTCTGCACCATCTCTTCATCGTCCATTACCAGGATCTTGCCTTTCCCGACCAGCAGTCCCCTCTCTTCTTCCGGTTGAGGGCTAACTTGCCGTTCAACTGCTGGGAGATAGATAGTAAAAGCTGTTCCCACCCCTGGTTTTGACGCCACGGCGATATGACCGTGATGTTTACTAATAATGGCGTAGGTCGAGGCCAGACCCAAGCCGCTGCCCTTCTGTTTGGTAGTAAAGTAGGGGTCAAATATTTTCGGCAGGTGCTCCGCCGGTATGCCAATCCCCTGATCTTCCACCGAAATTTTTATATACCTCCCGGCGCTCAGAGGCAGATCGTTCCCGGTCCCTAACGTCAGGTTCTCCGCCCAAACCTTAATCGTCCCGCCGGTGGGCATGGCCTGAATAGCATTGATCGTGAGATTCTGGAAGACCTGGCTGATTTGCCCCGGGTCGGCTTCTATCCACCAGAGATCTTCTGGGAAGCTGGTTTCGCACCGCACCGAGGAACCTGCACAGGTAAACGCGGTGGATTCTGTGAGGAGTCGCGCAACTGAGAAGAGTTGTCTTACCGGGGCCCCGCCTTTGGCAAAGGTGAGCAGTTGCTGAGACAAAGCTTGAGCCCGCAGGCACGCCTCTTCGGCCTGAACCAATCTGTCTTGCACCTGAGAGCCTACCTTGGCATCCAGCGCGGCCAGGCCAATATTTCCCATGATCGCGGTAAGGATATTGTTGAGGTCGTGGGCGATGCCGCCGGCCAGGGTGCCCACGGCTTCCATCTTTTGCGCTTGAAGAAATTGCTCCTCCAATTGCTTCCGTTCGGTAATATCCCGGGTCACCCCCACCACGCCCTTGGGCCGGCCATGGGAATCCGTGATGAGAGAGCCTTTGACCTCAATATACACACTTCTGGACCCATCCTTGTGCCGAAGTTCAAGTTGGGGGAACATAAAATGAGGATATGCCTGCCGGGCCAAATTCTCCGGAGAGAGGAGTTCTGCCAGCGCCTTTTTACACAATTCCACTGAATCCGGGGTGAGCACTTGATCCAGGGTCAGGCCCACAATCTCTTTATCCGTATAGCCGGACAGGCTCTCGCAAGAGGGGCTGGCAAAGGTGAACTTCAAATCCAGGTCCGTGGTCCAGATGACATCGATGACGTTTTCGGCCAGTAAGCGGTATTGCGCCTCGCTTTCCTGCAGCGCCTGCTCCGCCAGATGGCGCTCCCTGATCTCCTGTTCCAGTTGGCGATTCTTGTCTTCTACCGCCTGTCTGCTCTCGGCAGCTTCCTGGAGGCGGGCCTGCAGAACCAGGTTCCGGGTTTTTCCCCGCACCATGATCGCCACGCCGCCCAAAATGGCCAAGGACAGGATTACCAGGACCGCCAGCAGTTGGCGGGGAGAGGTATGGCCGAATAAGTCGGCGGCGGGCGCCACCATCACCAGAAAGAAGGGCGTGTCCCGGATGGGGACTTGAATGGCGATCATGTCAACCTTAGAGCCATTCTTCCGGGTCCACTCCAACCGCTGGACCTCCCCGGGGGCCGCAGCGCACAAGGCGATGAAGTTGTACGAGCCCCAAATTTCACCTCCAGGGCGCAAATCCGCCGGCAAGAATAACGGTTCGCCTTTGGCAGTGAGGATATTTTCCAAACGCTTCGAAGCTCCACCGGTGTTCTGGATGAGGTGGCGATACAGGGTGTCGGATGAAATGCAGGCGATGATTTGCCCTGAGAAGGCGCCTTTAAAGAAATAAGGGGTGGAAATCATTATTTGCCACGATGATCCTCGGGGTTCGACGATAATTTGGGGCTCAGGGTGCTCGGGAGCGAGAAATTTCTGCCAATTTGGTTCATTTGCCGGCTTGGAGTTATGGGCAGACCGGTCCACCAGTACGGCGCCGTCGCTTTCCAAAAAAGTGATTCTCGTATAGGTCCTATCCCCAGCCAGCCTGCGGTGCTCTAAAAAGTGGTCGAAAACCTTGCCGAGGCCGGACAGGCTATACCCCAGACCGTATTCCATGGACATGCCCAGGGCCTTATTTTCATAAAAAGCCGAAATCTCTCTCTTCTGCGCCAGATTCTTGAGATGATCCTTCTGCTCGGTAAAGAAGTAACCGATGGCGTCAGCATGTTTTTCCGTGTCCAGCCTCATCTGGTCTGATCCGGACTTCTGCAACTCGATCTGCGAGTGGTAGTTGGCTAGTAACAGAAAGGCGATATATCCCACGAGCACAGCCCCTAGGGCAATGATGGCGCGATATCCCCGCAGACTATCAGTCCGGATTATTTGCATTTCTCATCCCGACGGGAGGTTGATGGGTGGCGCCCGCCAGTCAGCCGTCGCCACCAGGCATTTTCCGGCCTCTGCGGGCCGGGGGCCTTGAGGGCGGCAGAATCGTATTTCGTCTTCAGGTCTCAACGCCCAAAGGGCGCGCCGGCCTGAAATGTAACCCGTCAGACCGAGGTTATTTGAAGTCCTTAAAAAATTCCGGGAATCTATGGTAGAAATCCGGCTCATACTTTTCCGCCAGGCGCGCATAGGTCCCATTTTTTTTGCACTGTTCCATGAACTGTTGGAAGGCATCACGCAGCTTGGGGGAGGTCTTGGGGAAGGCGACCGCCATCATCTGGACTTTCGAGACCGGGCCGATCACCTTAACTTTTTCGGGCCATTTCTCCAAAGCGAGCAAAGCATCCAGCACATCCATCAGGGTGGTCTCGGCTTCCCCCTTAATGATCGCGGGAACCATCTCGTTCAAGGACCCTTTGAAGGCGATACATCGGGCGCCCCTTTTCTTTATATCGTAGAGACCCGTATCCAGGCAGGTGTCTGACAGTCCCAATACCTGGCGGCCCTTCAGCAGGGCTTTAACCTGGGCAATGTCTTTTTCCAGGTTGCCGCTGGGTTTGATGGGTTTAAGGGAGGAATCGGCCCGGGCCATTAACCAGACTTGGGTGGGGAAATTCGGCACAAAATCCATAATCTTCTCGCGCCAGGGCAGGACGGTAATCCCATGGGCGGCGAGGTCTCCCTTAATAGGCACTGTCCCCAGGATTTCCACCTCATTACCCTTGGGTTTCACCCTTTTTCCCGTCAGGTCGCCGGCGAACTCCGGCCAGGTTGTTTTCACCCATACATACCGCACCCCTAAATGTTGGGCAAAGAGCTTGACCAGATCCACATCCAGGCCGTCCCCGCTACCGGTGACGAAATTGGCATAAGGCACGCCCAGGTGCCGCAACTCCCCCTTTTGCAAAATCTCCGGCAGATCCGCGCCCCAAACGGGTCTCCCTAACCCAAAGATGATCAAAAAGGCGACTATGGTGAAAATAAAGGGCGATAAGTAAGTTACGCTTAATTGCCGCTGCCTCATATCGCCACCTTCCTTTTGCCGTTCATGGTTCCAAGAATGTACCAAAATTTGGACATAAAGGTTCACTTATTAGGGTGTAAGGGGGTCAACCTCCTCAGCGGTTCACCCAGCCCCATTGATGCGCAGGCCTGAAACCCAGAGAGGCCTTATCGGACTATCGGCCAATAATGCAACCAGCATTAAGCTTAACTGGCGCGGCAGCCTTGGGCGCAGCTAGGTCAGATTGGGTCTTCGATTCATGGCTCCCCTTTCAGTGACAGTGATTCTCTCCTGATATCTTGTTTATTTCACAATCACACGATAAATGTCAATGCGCTTTATTCCAGCAGCAGCCATGAATTCTGCGTGCATAAGTCATAATTCCCCAAATAGGCGGGTAATCTGAACCAGGCCCTGTTTTTCCAGCTCCCTTAGCAAGAACCGAACAGATTAGATTTTCTAAAATATCGCTGATATGCTCTGATTATCGAAGTCAAGCTGCGGCGCCGGAGTTTATGAGGAGGAGCGGCGCCGTCCGGTCAAAGGTTTCGTCTGTTCGTCAGCTTTTTCCTTGTGCTTCACCCTCAAATCGCATAGAACCGGAACGAGACGGATATTTCAACACCAAGGCTGGTTGGAGAAAGCGCCATGACCGACAAACTTCCCTGGCTGGGGCTGCGGAGCATTCCCGGGGTGGGGATCGTGTTGGGGCAGCGGCTGCTCCAGCGTTTTGGCAGTCCCGGGGCGGTCTTTCAGGCCTCGTTTCAGGACCTGGCGGCCGTCAGGGGCATTACTGCCGCCATGGCCCAGGCCATTGTTGGTTTTAGGGATTGGGATAAGTTGGAAGAGCGGTTGGCGCAGCTTACGGCGCAGGGGGCCGAGATGGTCACCCAGGACGACCCCCGCTTTCCCGCCGCCCTGAAGCTGATTCCCTATCCGCCTTTGCTGCTGTATATCAAGGGGACCCTGACCCCGGCCGACAGCCTGGCGGTGGCCGTGGTGGGGACCCGAGGGGCCTCCTATTACGGGCTCAAGGCGGCCCGCCGCCTGGCCGGGGCGTTGGCCGCCCGGGGCGTGACGGTGGTGAGCGGCCTGGCCCGGGGCATCGACACCGCGGCCCACCAGGGGGCCTTGGAGATGAGCGGCCGCACCCTGGCGGTGCTGGGCTGCGGCCTGGACGTGGTCTACCCGCCGGAAAACCTCAAACTCTACCAGGAGATCCCCGAGCATGGCGCCCTGGTCAGCGAGTTTCCCCTGGGCACGCCGCCGGAGGCCCGGAATTTCCCCATCCGCAACCGCATCATCAGTGGCCTGGGCCTGGGGGTGGTGGTGATCGAAGCCGGGGTGAAAAGCGGCACCGGCATCACGGTGCGCTACGCCCTGGACCAGGGCCGGGAGGTTTTTGCCGTGCCCGGCCCCATCGATTCGCCCACCAGCATGGGGCCGCACCGCCTCATTCAGGAGGGGGCCAAGCTGGTCCAAGACGTGGAGGATATCCTGCACGAACTCCCGGCTCTGCGCCAGGCCCCCGGGCCGCTGTTCGCCCCCGCCGCCACCCCGGACCGGGTGGCCGAAGGCCCGGGGTTTATCCGCCCGGCGCCGGAAGACCCGTTGCTGCCGCTGTTGGGCTCGGAACCGCTGCAACTGGAGGAACTGGTCCAGGCCGCCCGCCTCCCGGTCCAGGACGTTTTGAGCCGCCTCACCCTCCTGGAACTCCAGGGCCTGGTAAAGGAACTGCCGGGTAAGTGCTATGTGCTGGGGGGGAATTGAGGTATAAAAATCTTAATTTTTGGGCTATATTATCTATATAAGGTGGACACATCGGCTTGCAGATAACCCCTGAAAAACTTATTCAATATATCACATGGTATGCAACCGAACAGGGAGAAATATTAACTCCTATTCGGTTAGTTAAATTCCTTTATTTGGCAGACTTGTTTTATGCGCGCAAATTTCATGGAGAAACTCTTACAAAATGGCCATGGAGATTTGTTCACTACGGCCCTTTTTGCGGCGAAGCTCTTCAAGCTATTGAAAATGCTACAAAGACTGGATTGATTGAATCAATAACCTATGAAAGTAAATTTGATGAAGAAGAACATTTTCTATATAAATGTCGTTTGGAAAAAGATCACCCTCTTCGTGATATTTTGCCAATTAGTGTTACCGCCCCTTTGGAGAATGCCATAAAGCGATGGGGAGGAGATACTTACCAATTATTAGATTATGTATATTTTGAAACTGAACCAATGGAAGACGTTCGGTTTAGAGATTTACTTGATTTCAATAAGGCTAAAAAAGCTGAAATTATTAAATCAATTGAAATGAAACCATTATCCAAAGAGAAAATTAATAAAGCTAAAGAGGCAATCCAAAAACTAAAAAATAAATTTTTGACATCTTCAGAAAAATCTAATGTAGTTTTGCCTATTTATGATGATATTTACCATAGTGCGTTAGAAATTATGGACGAGTCTGAGTTATCTGAGGTTTCCGGTTATGCAGAAATAGCTTCTGAAAAGGGATAGGAAATTATATAATGGGTATTACAAAGCTAATTGACCCATTTTATAGAAAGCTTTCCGAAGGAGATTATCAGAAAAATTTTATTACTGGTCAATTTTGTTATATGGCTTCTCCGCAAATAGATGTAATACCATGGGTGATGGAAGTTAAAAGAGCAGACCCTACGGGTCATAAAAATATAGAATTCAAGGTTAGAAAACTGGGTAACGACGATTATTGTAGGAAAGAAGACCTTCCACTATATTATTTGAAGCTTCGACACAATGAAGAGTTAATTATCCATAAAAGCAAAAGAAGGCCTGGAATAATAATTTCGGCCGAGAACATTGCTTTTGAAGATATCGCAAATATTTTAAAAGAAAAAAAGAAAAAGCATCTCCAACAAGAGTGTTTGTTGGTGATTCCTTTATTTTCGATGGAGACAACATTAAGCCCAACCGGTTTTCCTCCTGAAATGGTATCACGAATAAAAACACTTATGTACAACCAATTTTTTTATTGTCCTAAAATACCAATTGGATCTCACCGAATAGAAGGTATAGCTCGTTTAGACCGTATTCAGGTAGTTATTAAATCTAGTTTTCCAGGTAACAAGCGTGTATTTGAGCCAATTGATATAGCATTTACTGATGAAGTTACGGTGATATTTATAAACATGCTAAGAGAATGGCTGGGCATACCTGGAAATCCAGATGATATAGAAAATTTAAGAACTGTTAGGAGTATTGTGTCCGAGACCCTTCCGCAAAGCTAATTCTGGGAAATGCGGTGAATCTGATTTATTGATAGCTGAAAAAATCTGGCCTGTCTTAAATTTTGGCGCAACATGTCAATTTATTGACATAGTTGGAGCCACCTCCTCAGAGAAAAATAGTCAATCAGCCTTCTAAATCGGCTCGCAGAAACCCCGTCCCGCATTGACCCCGAACCATTAAAATTGTATATAACCTAGCCTATGCCTAAATCATTGCTCATCGTGGAATCGCCCACCAAGGCGAAAACCCTGCAAAAATACCTGGGCGACGACATCCAGGTGATCTCCAGCAAAGGGCACATCAAGGACCTGCCCAAAAACGAGCTGGGGGTGGACCTGGAACACGAATTTGCGCCCAAATACGTTACCATCCTGGGAAAGGCCAAGGTTGTCAAAGACTTAAAGGAAGCGGCGGCGGGCATCTCCGAGATTTACCTGGGGCCGGACCCGGACCGGGAAGGGGAGGCCATCGCCTGGCACATCGCCGAAGTCCTGGGGGAGAAAAACCACCGCTTTCACCGGGTGCTGCTCCTGGAGCTGACCCCCAAGGCCATCAAGGCGGCCCTGGCGAAGCCGGTTGCGCTCGACCGGCCCCGCTACGATTCCCAGCAGGCCCGGCGTATCCTGGACCGCCTGGTGGGCTACCAGATCAGCCCGCTGTTGTGGCAGAAGGTGAAAACGGGGCTGAGCGCCGGCCGGGTTCAGTCCGTGGCCTTGCGGCTGGTGTGCGACCGGGAGCGGGCCATCATGGCCTTCGTGCCCGATGAGTACTGGACCCTGGACGCCTGCCTGGACGCCGGAACGCCTCCGCCATTTGTGGCTTATCTCTATAAGCACAAGAACAAGAACCTCAAGCCCGGCAGCGTGACGGCGGTGGAAAAAATCCTGGAGGCCCTGGAGACGGCAGAGTTTAAGGTCGCCAAGATCGACACCAAGCCCCAGCGGCGGCACCCGGCGCCCCCCTTCATCACCAGCAGCCTGCAGATGGAGGCCAACCGCAAGCTCCGGTTTCCCCCCAAAAAGACCATGAGCCTGGCCCAAAAGCTCTATGAAGGCAAAGACCTGGGGGATGAAGGTCCCGTGGGCCTCATTACTTACATGCGGAGTGATTCCACCCGGGTTTCGGGCGAGGCGCTGGACGCGGTGCGAACCTTTATCGATCAGACTTACGGCGCCAAGTATCTCCCCGCCGCGCCCAACCGGTTCAAAAGCCCCAAGGGGGCCCAGGAGGCCCACGAGGCCATCCGGCCCACCGGAGTGGCCCGGCGGCCCCAGGACGTCAAGGCGCATCTCAGCAAGGATGAGCTGGCCCTCTATGAACTGATCTGGCGGCGGTTCGTGGCCTCCCAGATGACACCGGCGGTCTTTGACCTGACCACCGTAGACGTCGCGGCCTCCGATTACCTCTTCCGGGCCACCGCCTCGGTGCTGAAATTCGCCGGATTCACCAAGGTTTACCAGGAGTCACGGGAGACCGAAGAAACCGGAGGCCCGGTGAAGTTCCCGCCGCTGGCCGCCGGCGATGTCCTCCAGTTGCGGGATTTTGACCCCCAGCAGCATTTCACCAAGCCCCCGGCCCGCTTCACCGAGGCCTCCCTCATCAAAGAACTGGAGGTCCAGGGGATCGGCCGGCCCAGCACCTACGCCACCATCCTCACCAACCTCCAGGACCGGCTCTATGTGGTGAAGGAGAAAACCGCGCTCAGGCCTACGGAGATGGGGCTGGTGGTGAGCGATCTGTTGGTGGAAAATTTTCCCAACATCATGGACCCCAAGTTCACGGCGGGCCTGGAAGACGACCTGGACCGGGTAGCCGAAGGGAAGGTCCCCTGGCAGCAGCTCATGCAGGATTTTTACGGTGACTTTGCCCAGCATCTGGATGCGGCCAAGACCGGCATGCGCAAGGTGAAAAGCATCCCCACCGATCTGACCTGTCCGGAGTGCGCCGGCGAGCTCGTGGTGCGCTGGGGCAAAAACGGCGAGTTCATAGGCTGCGCCGCCTACCCCAAGTGCGGCTTCACCGGGGATTTCTCCCGGGATGCCCAGGGCCGGATCAGCCTTGCGGGGCTGGAACCGGTGGCCCCCTCAGCCCCGGGAGAAGCGCCCGCCACGGCTCCGGTGGTCCGGGGCAAGCCCGTGCCCACCGGACTTACCTGCCCCAAGTGCGGCAAAGAGTTGCTGTTGCGCCGGGGGCGGCTGGGAGAATTCCTGGGCTGTTCCGGGTATCCCAAGTGCAGATTCACCCAGAATTTTACCCGGGACGCCGAGGGAAAGGTAGTCCCTCAGGACCCGGAGGCTGACGCCGCCTACTCCTGCCCAAGAGAAGGCTGCGGCGGGCACCTGACCAAACGCCGCTCCCGCCGGGGAATCTTTTACGGCTGCAGCAACTATCCCAAATGCGCCTTCACCATGAATCAACCGCCCCAGGAACGGCCCTGCCCCCAGTGCCAGTCCCCCTGGCTGATGAAAAAAGGCAAGAAGATCCTCTGCCCCCGGGACGAATGCAGCTTTGAGGAGACCGCCGCGGCAGCTGATGAATAGGTTTTGGGTTCTGGGTTTTAGGTTCTAGGAAAAATCGTCGGTCTCGAAAAGTTCAAGGTTCAAAGTTCAAGGTTAAGAGTATGTGCGCCAGGAACTTTTTCTCTCGTTCCCAAGCTCCCGCTTGGGGACGCCCTTGGGCGCCAAGCTCCAGCTTGGCAATATGAATATCATCGTAAGGTTGCCGGTTGCTCGCAAAGCAGAGCTTTGCACCCAAGCGGGTTCCCAAGCAGGAGCTTGGGAACCAGAAGGGAATCGTCTGTCTTGATCTTTTCAGCCGTTGATAAGTGCTGAAATCATCAGGTGCTTCCCCTGAATAGTCTCATAAAATTATAGATTAGCGCTAACCGAAGAATGCCGCCCAAACCCCAGAACCCAGAACCCAGAACCCTGAACCCCGCTGACCCGGCAGTCAAAATCATCGGCGGGGGGCTGGCGGGGAGTGAGGCGGCCTGGCAGGCGGCCCGCCGGGGGGTCCGGGTCCGTCTCTTTGAGATGAAGCCCCAAAAATTTTCGCCCGCCCACCAATCGCCGTTGCTGGGGGAACTGGTGTGCAGCAACTCCTTGAGGGCTGAGGGCCGCGAGAGCGCCGTGGGGTTGCTCAAGGAGGAGATGCGGCGGCTCGATTCCCTGATTATGGCCGCGGCCCTGGCCACCCGGGTGCCGGCGGGCAAGGCCCTGGCGGTGGACCGGGGGGAGTTCGCGGCTTATATCACCCGGGTCCTGGAAGCTGAGCCGCTGATCGAAATCATCCGGGAAGAAGTTGAGGCCCCGGACCTCGAGGCCACCACCATCATCGCCACCGGGCCGCTGACGTCAGACTCCCTGGCCGAGGCGTTGGGAAGGCTCACCGGACAAGAACACCTGCATTTTTATGACGCCATCGCCCCCATCGTGGCGGCGGAGTCCATCGACCTTAACAAAGCCTTCCGGGCCTCCCGCTACGGGGCCGGGGACGACTACCTCAACTGCCCGTTTTCCGAAAGCGAGTACGCCGCCTTTTATGAAGCCTTAACCAGTGCCGAGCAGGCGCCCCTGAAGTCGTTTGAGGCGCCCCGCTACTTCGAGGGCTGCCTGCCGGTGGAAATTATGGCAGCCCGGGGGTATCAAACGCTCTTGTTCGGCCCCATGAAGCCCGTGGGCCTGGTGGACCCGAAAACCGGCCGCCAGCCCTTTGCGGTGGTCCAGCTTCGGGCCGAAAACCGGGAAGGGACGCTTTACAACCTGGTGGGCTTCCAGACCAAGTTGAAGTACGGGGCGCAAGAAAGGGTTTTCCGGCTCATCCCGGGGCTGGAGCAGGCCGAGTTCGTGCGCCTGGGCTCCATCCACCGCAACACCTTCATCCACTCGCCGGGCATTTTGTCGGCCTACCTCAATTTTTTGCACCACCCGCAGATCTTTTTGGCGGGGCAGATCTCCGGGGTGGAGGGCTACGTGGAATCCGCGGCCATGGGTCTGCTGGCCGGGATCAACGCCGCCCGCCAGATGCTGGCGCAGCCGCTGATCACCCCGCCCCGGGAGACCGCGCTGGGCGCCCTCATCAATCACCTCACCAACACCGCCACGAAAGACTTCCAGCCCATGAACGTCAATTTCGGGCTGTTTTCGCCACTCCCGGGCCGCATCCCCAAGAAACTTAGGGGCGCGGCTTATGCTGAGAGGGCGTTGGAGGGGCTGGAGGAGTGGATGAGAGGGGGGGAGGATTCATAAGACCCGGAGGTATGAACCACGAGAGGCTAACTGACCTTATGGCTCATACTGCTATCGCAGGACGTTGAGCTAAGAAGACGTGAATATAGGGTGCTGTCACTTTTCCTTCTTCTTAAGGGCGGACGTATTATCGGCGAGCTCGCCACCAACGATTTCTTGGTTTCTGAGCATATTGATCTGTTGAATCTTTTGAGAGAATTCTGTCAGGGCATGTTTTCTGTCTGCGGTAATGAACTCATAGGCAAGATTTTCCATCTGAGCCGCAGCCAGCCGGTTTGTCCGCCATTTCTTTTGAAAATCGCCTACGGTCACCAGAGTAATCAGTAGGGTGGCAGAAATGGCGAGAACTGCTGATAGGTCCTTTTTAAGATCAGCATTCTTGATGAAGAATTCCAGTTTGAGGACCAGACCGGCGAAGGCGCTGAAAGCCGCGGAGAGAAAAAGACAGGAGAAATACGCCGCACTCCATAGAACCGTGTTGTGCCGGTACTCGGCCCAGTTTTGCAGAATCGCTTGACCGATCAGGTTCTCTTCCGGAGGCAGACCGGTTAAGAAATTCGGCAGGATAGTCAGAATCCCTTTCCCGCGCGGCGCTTCGACTGCTACCCTGGTTACGTAGATTATCGCAATAATCCCAGCCACGACCAGCACCACCAGGAAAACCCGAGGAGCAGTTTTCCAGCCCGGGCTTGCTATGGGGCTTTCCTTCATCGTGTTTACCTCTTTCCAAGGATGCGTCACATCTTCGGTTGGGTTTATCCTTCGCTCCCGAGATCCTGCTTGGGAATGAAATTGTGGCCCAAGCTCTGCCTGGGTACCTCAATACTAAATCAAAATAACATTTCCATCAAATTATTTTGTAAAGCGGAGCGTTGTGGTCAAGGGGATTCCCAAAGGAGCTTGGGAACCAGCCATTCATGTTCCAAAGGAACACCCAAAACCATGAAACTGGCGGCACAGGCTTTCCATCCTATGCCTGGACACCCGAGGGCGGGTCTCCTACACTTTCAGAGCAGAAAAGGACTGCCGGCGATGGCCCGGATATGGCTTTCCATGTCATGGTAAGCCCTCCGATTCGTGAGCCTATGAGCAAACCAGGTGCGCAGTGCGCACCCTACATATCTAACTTTCAGAGGAATGATGGCGGGCAGTGTTCGCCTAGGGGTTGGCCGCATGGCCCCGATAGGTGTTTGCTGATGGCTGAAAGATGACCGCTGAAAGCTTTTTCCGATAAAATCCTGAAGCTAACTTTTTCTGGAAAGAGGGATGGGAAGGCGCGGCTCAAAGCGCACAATATGGCGTAACGTTCTGGTTCCCCTGAAATTGTTTCGGGGAATATCGATAAGTTATGGCTGCGGTTGGTAGTCCCAACGGGAATCGAACCCGTGTCTCCGCCGTGAGAGGGCGGTGTCCTAGGCCCCTAGACGATGGGACCGCACCCGTTTATATATCGCAGCGATGAGATGGTGTCAAGGGGGGGAATTGGGGGGTGGCCCGGTAAAAAGTGACGGCAAGCGCTCAGCTATCAGCAGTCAGCTTTCAGCAAAAACAAGAAGTTTTAGCGAATGCCAAAAGAGCCTCCTGCAAAAATCATCTTAGGCTGGTGGCACAGGCTTTCCAGCCTGTGTAAATGCGGCCATTAAAGACCTCAGTTTTTCAATATGCTCTTTATAAAGAGTATCAGGATGATTTTCCTCAGATCTAATCTCTTTTATCAGCACAGGCTGGAAGCCTGTGCCACCAGACTCCCTGGGAAAGATTGATGGAATCTCGGTGGAAAGGCACATTTGCAAGAGGCACAAAAGTATTTTCCGATAGCGGCATCACTCTAATCCCACCTAACCCCACTTTATAAAAGGGGGAATTTTCTCCCATCTTTAATATGCGTCAGGATAATGCAATCAACCCCTATCCGCCGGATTTGCTCCCGGTGTTACCCATGCGGCCGGAGGCGTCTGGCAACGAGCCCGTTCCGGCCAGCCAGTTCTCAGCCCGCTTCAGATCCTGGGGGGTATTGAGGTTGAAAAAACTCCGGCCTTCGGGGTCCAGGGCTAGTACCTCCGGCTCCGATAACACCTGGGGGCGGCAACCCTCCAGAAAACGCGTCGGGCGGCGGCCGGTTTGGAGGAAATCCTGTAAGGCGGGCAACAGGCGGACGGAATAGACCCCGGGAAACGGTTCCAGGCCCCGGGGGGACCGGCACACCACCGCGGGACGGGAGGTATGGCGGGCCCGGGCCGCCAGTGCGGCCAGGAGGTCCGGGGCCAGAAAGGGGTTGTCCACCGCCGCGGCCAACACCCAGGGGGTTTGGGCCGCGAAGAGCGCGGTAAGCAAGCCCCCGGCCGGTCCCTGGAAAGGCCGCAAATCCGTCATGAGAGGCAGACCGAAGGCCAAGTGGGCCAGGGACTGGTTGGTGATGAGCCAGCAATCCGCGACCAGGGGGGCCAGGGCCTCGTGCACCCAGAGGGTGAGAGGCTTGCCGCCCAGTTGCAGCGCCGCCTTGTCCTGCCCCAGCCGCCGGCTAAATCCCCCGGCCAGGATGGCCCCGGTGAGGCGCAAGGCGCCGGGGTCGCGGTCCGGGCGCCCGGCCGGCATCATCGGCCTCCCAGTCGATCCTGGATAAACCGGCCGATGGCCGCCACCTCCAGGGGATTAAACACCGGCAGCCGGGTAGGCAGCGGTCGAGGGCTGACCCAGGCGAGCAGGCGGGGATAGTCCGGGAGCGGGGAGGCGGCATCCGGCGGGGCCAGGCCCACCTTGGGCAGATCGCTGGTTTTATACCCTTCCACCAGGATGAGATCGGCCCCCGGCGCCAATTCGGCCAGAATGGCGTCCAGCGGCGGCTCCCCGGCGCTGGAACGGGTGATCTGCACCAGTCCCGGGGCAGCCAGGGCCACCAAGTGCGACCCGGCCTGGCGGTAGCGCCCGGTGTCTTTGCCGTCATCGCCTATCTGCTGATGATGAGAGTGCTTCAGGACTGCGACCTTGAGCCCCTGATTGCCGAACCACTCCAGCAACCGGCAGATGAGCTCGGTCTTGCCGGAATTGGAGGTCCCCACAATGGCAAAGGCCTTAGGCCTCAGTGCGGGGGAAGAGGGGGGAGCGGACGCGGCGGGAGGAGAGGCAATCAAGGCTCAGGAACGTATTTTTCGAGGATTTTTTCTCTTTTGACGTTGCGGTTGAGATAGATGGCGCACCGGGTGCACGGCCCCTCGCAGAGCGTACCCCGATACTCCCGCACTTCATAACAGGGCCGCCAGGGGAGCTGAAACGCCGGGCATTCCTCTTTCTTGTCGCAGTCGTAGATATTCCAGCAGGGGGCCAGCACCATGAGGTTGCGCAGGCAGGCCAGGGTAAAGCCCCGGTCATGGATCAGACTGTTGATTTGGCCGATCTGGGCCACATCAAAACTGGAATAGAGCCGGTTGTTGGTATTTTTTTCCCGTAACGGCTTGATAAAGCCTTCTTTTTCATATTCCCGGATGCGTTTTTGGGACAGGTTCACCAGCCGGGAGACCTCGTTGATGAGGCAAAGCTCTCCGCCATCGCCTTCGCAACGGGTATATTTGGTTTTTCCTCGGGGCATAGTTAATTCTATAAGAAAAGAAGTGTATACAATGTTACATAGAACGGCGGTTTATACAAGGAAAAATTCATCGGCTTAGGCCCCTGCGCCTCCGAAACTGGTGCGGTCGTTCCTTAAGCCCGCGGCTTCGGGGCTAGCCGGGGAGGGAGATGATCCGCCTTCCGGTCCACAAGCGATCTAATGCCGAGCTCGTTCGAGGAGCTATTATGGTGGCCGAGCTTTTATACCAGGTTGCGCCCATATAAGTAAGAAAACCTCTTCCTGTAGGGGCGCACCCGTGTTTGC
>Ga0351886_10204_pt1 | contig 28114 bp, 25 predicted proteins | sample TotcelFGM3001L14_FD_206761 | JGI IMG/M metagenome (GOLD analysis project Ga0351886, IMG submission 206761) | Enriched cells from coal bed in the Powder River Basin, Montana, United States - Total cells FGM rep3 HSBNCT.FGM.300.1.L14 ... | reverse complement strand
AGAGCCATTTTAGACCGGTTTAAAGGCAAAAAAAGAGTCATTCAGAAAAAATATACGTTATTTATGCTCACATCTGTAATATAAAAAAGTGTGTAATAGACAGGACAAAACGAGTTTTATAATCCCGGTAATCATAAAATCCTGTAAATCCTGGTATAAAAATTGCAATCATCAATTGACTATATAAACATTAGATAATATAATAAAATTGGTACGAATAAATTGGATTTTATGGAAGCGAGTGAATCTCTTGGAGTTTCCTTTTCCCAGAATTACCTATAAAGATATACTTGAAATATTTATAATTGCCTTTTTTATATATCAACTATTATTACTCATAAGAGGTACAAGAGCAATACAGATACTTCAGGGTGTCGGAGTTCTTCTTGTTTCTCTATGGATCTGTAATCTCTTTGTTATGAGAACCCTTTACTGGATGTTAGATAAGGTTATAGTCATGATATTCGTTGCAATTCCTATAGTATTTCAGCCTGAATTGAGAAGAGCACTGGGACAGATAGGTAAAGGGGGAATGATAGGCCTTTTAACCAGCAGGGAAGAAGAGATTTCATGTATGGTAGATGAGATCGTAGATGCCTGTTTTCATATGTCCAGAAAGAAAATAGGAGCTATTGTTGTAATAGAAAGAGATATAGGTCTTGAGGAATTTATGGAAACAGGCACTCAATTGAATGCCGCAATCAGTTCAAGATTGCTTCAAACTATTTTTTTCCATAATTCTCCTCTTCATGACGGAGCCGTTATTATAAAGGAAAATAGGATATATTCTGCAGCCTGTTATCTTCCCTTAACAGAAAATGCAGATATAGATAAGGATCTTGGCACAAGACACAGAGCAGCTATTGGTATTACGGAACATACTGATTCTATTGCCATAGTAGTATCTGAAGAAACAGGAAGCGTATCAGTCTGTACAAATGGCCGTCTTAAATATAATATGAGTATGAAGGCTCTGTCACATCATCTTCGTGCACTCTGTAATCCAAAGAAAAGGATTGAAAAAAGATTTTTTTTCTTCCCTGTAATAAAGAAGTTTGCTCCAGAAACAGAGACTATAAAAGATTTGAAAGCTAAAATAGCAAGAACCTCTCTTCTAAAAGGCAAATTTACTCCCGGTAAAGATGCAAAAGATATGAAAATATATGAAGAAAGTGCACCTGCTTCTGTCATAGATGAAATTGATAACACAGATGTAATAGAAGAATTTGTAGAATCTGAATATATGGAATCAGATGAAAACGATTTTAGTGAAGAATTTATTACTATGCCATTACCACATATGGAGGAACTGCAGGAAGAAGCAGAACCTGAAGAAACAGATAATTTAGTAAGTAATGAGGAATATCAGAAAAATCTGGATATTTCCGGAGAAATTTTAAATATAAAACAGGACTGAGCAATTAGTGAGAAGTGAGTAGTGAGTGGTGAAGAGTGAAGGGTGAAGGGTGTTATATAATTATTACTCGTCACTGAACACGCGTCACGCATCACGCATCACGCATCACGCATCACGCGTCACTATCACCTGATTGCTTGCAACAAATAATATGGGTATGACCAGTTTTTTAAAAAAAGATATAAATTTGAAGATTCTCTCACTTGTTTTTGCAATTTTTTTATGGGTCTATGTCTATTACAAAGATACACCTTTCCAGGAAAATGTTGCAATTACTTCTTTTGTTGTTCCCATTGAAGTCAAAGGACTTTCTTCTGATTTAACTGTTGTGGAAATGCAGGATGATATATTCGTCAAGGTGAGAGGTAATAAAGATATTATTTCCGACCTTAAAGCAGGAGGTGTCCGTGCATCTGTAGATTTAAGTAATAAATCTACAGGTACTTACAGGGTTCTCGTTCAGGCTTCGAGTCTGGTAGAAGTAGTATCTGTAGAACCAAAAGCTGTAGATGTGAAGATTGATAAATTAATAGAGAAAAATTTAGATCTATTTCTGGAATTTGAGGGAAAGCCTAAAAGTGGTTATATTGTAGATAAAGATAGTATAAAAATCCTCCCGGAAAGTGTAAGATTAAAAGGCCCTGGAGAGATTGTAAATAATGTATATAAGGTAACAATAAAACTTGATATTTCCAATGCAGATTTGAGTTTGAAAAAAATGGAAATACCTCTGGTTACTGATAAACAGGGTAAGATTATATCAGGTCTGAATGTTAAACCTTCAGAGGTAGAAGTCCGAATAGATATTATTCCTGATAAGATGTATAAAACTGTACCTATAATACCATCTATCACAGGAACCTTGCCGGCAGGTTATGTAATTAAAGAGATTTCCCTCAGACATGCTACTACTACAATTGAAATTACTTCAGAGGAAGGTAAGTCTGTTCAGAGTGTAAGTACGTCCCCTGTGGATATTGATAAAAAGACAGAGGATTTTGCTGCAAAGGTATGGATAGTTCCAATGAAAGGAATTAATATTATAAATAATACAGTTCAGGTAGTAATTAGAATCGATAAGAAAATTGATTCACTTAAAACACCTTTACGTGAAACAAATTAATAAAGAGGAGTTTTTTATGGGTAAATTGTTCGGCACAGATGGTGTCAGAGGTATTGCAAATAAAGATTTAACTCCTGCCCTGGCTTTTAAGCTTGCCAGGGTTTGCGGTTATATTCTGTCAGAAAAGAAAAAAGATAATCATCCCTATTTTATTATAGGGAAAGATACGAGAATATCGTCAGATATGCTTGAACATGCCATTGTGTCAGGTCTCTGTTCTGTCGGTGTATCTGCTCTTAAACTGGGAGTTGTGCCAACACCTGTTGTTTCTTTTTTGACTTCCCGCACATCTGCCTGTGGAGGAGTTATGATCTCTGCATCTCATAATCCTTTTCCTGATAACGGTATAAAATTTTTCAGCTCCCGTGGTTTTAAACTTGAAGACAGAGAGGAAGATGAAATAGAATCTTTGCTGGAGAAAACTCAGGAATTACCTTCTCCTGCAGGAAAAGATCTCGGCAGAGTTATTAAAGAAGACATATTCCATATTTATCTTTCCTCTGTTAAAAAGAATATTTTTAATTTATCTCATGGTAACGTTTTAGAAGGTTTAAAAATCGTAATTGATTGTGCCAATGGAGCTTCTTTTATTATAGCACCTTCCATTTTAAAAGAACTTGGAGCAGAGGTAGTAGACTTAAATATTTCTCCCGACGGGATTAATATAAATGATAAATGTGGTTCTACCCATGTAGATAGTCTTTCTAAAAGAGTAATTGCCGAACAGGCAGACGCAGGATTTGCTTTCGATGGTGACGCAGATAGAGTTATTTCAGTAGACAGCAAAGGAAATACTGTAGATGGTGATAAGATGATGTTTGTAATTGCTTCTTATTTAAAAGATAAAGGAATGCTTAAAAATAATCTTGTCATATCTACAGTTATGAGTAATCTTGGTTTTGAGCTTGCATTGAAAGAAAAATCCATTCATATGGTTAGAGTAAATGTGGGAGATAGATATGTTCTGGAAGAAATGATAAAAAGTGGCGGAATTCTTGGAGGAGAACAGTCAGGTCATATAATATTACTCGATTATAATAATACAGGTGATGGTTTAATTACGGCTCTTATGCTCTTAAAGATTATGCTTGATACGGGAAAAACTCTTGAAGATCTTTCCTCACAGGTAGTTAAATATCCTCAAATACTTGTAAATATACCGGTTCTGGATAAAAATAGTTTCGGAAAAGATCTTTATCTCAGGGAATTGATTGAAAAAGAAGAGAAATTTATTTCTGATAGAGGGAGGATACTTGTAAGGCCATCAGGGACAGAACCTTTAGTGAGGGTCATGGTAGAAGCTCTGGATAAAAAAGAAATGAATGATGTGGCAGAAAGGATTTCATCTGAAATAAGAAAGAGATTGTGTTGATTACGTGATGCGTAATGCGTAATGCGTAATGCGTAAAAATATAAACCGTTACTTATTATTAATTATTTATGAAATATTAAATAGCTGATGTCTACCTGCTGATAGCTGCCAGCTAATACAAAGGAGTTGTTATTATTGAAATATATTTTTCTATTATTTATATGTTCTCTTCTGATGATTGTAAATATAACCTTGCCGGCTTTTTCTGAAGATAAAAATAAAGAGGCAGAAGGACATGCAGTTAACGGACTTACTTTCCTTTCCGGAGGCGATTTTGCTTCTGCCGAAAAGGAACTTCTGGAGGCAGTAAAACTGGCTCCGAAAATGATAGATTATCGTAAAGCACTGGGCATAGTTTATGAGAAATGGACCAAATATGATAAAGCAGTTGAACAATATCAGGCTGCTTTGAAATTAAAACCTGATGATAAGGAATTGAATTATAATCTGGGACGTGTTCTACAGTATGGTAAAAATAATCCGGAAAAGGCAAAACCATATTATGCAAAATATCTGAAGTTAGATCCGAAGGGGAGTCTGGCAGAAGAAATATATTTTTCTCTCGGAAAAATATATTGCGATGAGAAAAATTACGAAAAAGCGTCGGCCCAGTATAAATGTGCTGTCGAATTAAAAGGGGCAAATCAGGCAATGGCCCATTATTATCTTGGCTTATGTTATATAAAAATTAACAAACCTGACCTGGCAGAAAAAGAAATGGTGGAATCTGCTAAAAGTTTTCCTACTGAAGCCACCATCTATGGTACTCTCGGGGAAATTTATATGAAAAAGAAAGATTTCCAGAAAGCCATTGAAAATTATAAAAAAGCAGCAGATTATGATAAAGGCAATTATAAATATCATAAAGATCTGGGACTTGTTTATGAACAGAAGGGAGACCTGGATCTCGCTCTTGAGGAATATAAATCTGCCATGCTTGACAACTCTTCTGACAGTCAGGTTCACTATCTGGCAGGAGCAATATATGATAAAAAAAGTGATTATGTAAATGCCCTGGAACAGTTCAGGAAAGCTTCCGAACTTGAACCGAATAATAAGATTTATTCCGATACATGTGCTAAAGCTGAAGGAAAAGTTCCAAAGGCTACACCAACACAGGTAGAAACTCCTGTAATACCGGTTTCTGTAACACCTGCTCCCGTATCAGCAACTCCTTCAACAGGTTCAGCTGCATCAGTCAGTTTAACTATAAAAATACTGGAACCAGAGGGATTTTTATCAGGTTATGAGTGTAAGGGCCCGAAAGTAAATATAGTAGGAATTGCTACGGCACCTGCCGGCAGCGGTATAGTAGAAGTGCTGATTGATAATGTTTCAGCCAGTCTGTCAACTGTAGAGGAACAGTATTTAAGTGAAGTTCCTCCGGGAGGTAATTCTCTTTTATTTAAAGGAGAAGCCCTTCTGACACTCGGAGACAATCAGGTGAAAATCTCTGCCATGGATAAAACGAGAAGCAGGATAGAAACGGTTTTTACCATTAAACGCCTTCAATAGATGATAGAAGGTGAGAAGTGAGAGGTGAGAAGTGATAAAATTTTTGTCTGTTTTTGTATTTATATTTCTCACTTCTTTATCTTCTTATGCAGTTACGGAAAAACAATATAATGAAAATCTTTTGATAAATAAATCCTATCAGCTTATAATTACCAGTTATTACAAACCTCTTTCCGGTCCAGAACTTTTGAATTCATGTCTTAAAATTCTTTTTATTGAATGTAAATCAGATAGACCTTATTTAAGCAAAGATTTAAATAATGAGCAGGCTTTAAGGGAATTTAATAATATTTTTTTTGAACTTACCGACAGTTACAGAGGCGATCTTCATGGACTTTCTATGAAGATAATAGAAAATATGGTGAATTCTCTTAACGATAAATATTCTCTTTTACTCAGTTCTAAAGATTATAAAGACCTTTCAGATTTACTTGGTAAAGAAAAATTTTTCGGTTTTGGATTTGTTCCTGCGAAACATGATGGTTCTGTTTATATTACCTCTGTTTTTCCTGATACACCTTCTTCTAAAGCAGGACTCAGGCCGGGCGATAATATAATTGAAATTGATGGTGAAAATATTGATAAAATGACTTTAAGTGAAATTTATAAATTAATACCGGAACAGGCAGGAAAGACTCTGTCTTTAAAAATCCGGAGATGTGAAGAAATCCTGAAATTTTCCATGAAGGCTGAAGAAATAAAATTACAGGATTTTACTGTTGAAGAGATAGAGAAAAATATTTTATATATTAAGATTTATTTTTTTGCCTGTGACACAGGTAAAAAAATTTTTACAAAATTATCTCTATTGGATATGAAAAAATATGAATTTTCTATTGTTGATCTCAGAGATAATCCCGGAGGAGAACTGGAGAGTGCCATAGATTTCAGTAAAATTTTTCTTTCGAAAGATCCTGTAATTCTTGTGGAAAATAATAGAGGCAGTAAAGTTATTTATGGAGATAATCCTTCTCCTGTTTACGTGCCTCTCGTTATTTTAATAAATAATAATACTATGAGTTCTGCAGAACTGGTTGCTTCGTCCATGCAAAAAAATAACAGGGCTTCTCTTGTAGGAGAAAAAACTTTTGGTAAAGGTTCCATTCAGGGGCTTTTCCCTTTAGATGAACATTTTTCCGTAAAACTTACTGTAGCAAATTTTTTTACTCCTTCCGGTGAACCTATAGATAATATCGGCATTAAACCTGATCTGGAGATTGAGGGATATGAAGAGCAGTTTCTCAAAGCCATAGAAGTGATTAAAATGAGTGGGAATAAATGATTCGTGATAGAGATTATATGGAACTTCTTTTCACTTTTCACTTTTCACTTTTCACTTTTTTAATAAATAAAAAGGTTTTACTATAAGTTTCTAGAAATATTAATTTAAAGATTATTGAAATTTATTTACTTTATATATTTAAAGAGGAGGTATATTAGTAGGTTCTGACCATTTAGAACCGAAAAATACTTATGTGGGAACCATTTACAGAAAGAGCGAGACGTTCTATTGTCCTTGCTCAGGAAGAAGCCCAGAGACTGGGCAATAATTATATAGGGACAGAACATTTACTCCTTGGTATTATCAGTGAAGGAGAAAGCGTTGCAGCAAAGGTTCTGGAAAACCTTGATGTGTCTCTTAAGAAAGTAAGACAGGAAGTTGAGGCCATTGCCGGAAAAGGTGGTAAAACTACCCTTGAAGAAATGGTATTTACTCCAAGAGCCAAGAGAGTAATAGAACTTGCCTTTGAAGAGGCCCGTCAGCTGGCTCATAATTATATAGGAACAGAACATCTTCTCCTGGGGCTTGTAAGAGAAGGTGAAGGTGTGGCAGCAAGGGTACTGTCCAACCTTGGTGTCGATACTGAAAAAATAAGAGATCAGATTACCAGGCTTCTTGGAGCTAAAACCGTTACACAGCCGACAAAAGAGAGAACAAAAACACCTACCCTGGATTCCTATGGCCGTGATTTAACGGATCTTGCAAGAAAAAATAAACTCGATCCTGTTGTTGGAAGAGAATCTGAAACTCAAAGGGTAATTCAGATATTGAGCCGCAGAACCAAAAATAATCCTGCCCTTATAGGAGAACCGGGAGTCGGTAAAACAGCTATTGTAGAAGGTCTTGCCCAGAGGATTGTAAAGGGGACTATCCCTGAACTGCTCAAGGATAAAAGGGTTATAACCCTTGACCTGGCCGGTGTTGTGGCAGGTACAAAATACAGAGGTGAATTTGAAGGCAGGATGAAAAGGGTTATGAGTGAGATAAAGTCTGCTGCCGGAGAAGTAATACTTTTTATAGATGAACTTCATACACTCGTAGGAGCAGGAGCGGCAGAAGGAGCAATCGATGCATCCAATATATTAAAACCGGCCCTTGCCAGGGGAGAACTTCAGTGTATCGGTGCTACCACTCAGGAAGAATTTCGTAAATATATAGAAAAAGATCCTGCCCTTGGCAGACGTTTTCAGCCAATTCAGGTGAAAGAGCCGACTATTGATGAAACCATAGAAATATTAAAAGGTTTGAGAGACAGGTATGAAGCACATCACAGGGTTAAAATAACAGATGAAGCCATACTATGTTCTGCCAGACTGGGAGATCGTTATATAACCGATAGATTTATGCCTGATAAAGCCATTGATCTCATTGATGAAGCAGGGGCAAAGGTAAGGCTTGCTCAGACCATTCCTCCTCCTGAACTTATTGAAATAGAAAATGAACTCAGAAAGGTTCGTCAGGAGAAAGAAGCAGCCATTCAGGCACAGGAATATGAAAAAGCTGCCAAGATAAGAGATAAAGAAGAAAAGATTCAGGAAAATAAATTGAAGCTGGAAAAAGAATGGAATGATAAGAAAAACAGGGTTGTTGATGATGAGAATATGGTTACAGAAAGAGAGATAGAAGAAATAGTATCAAGCTGGACAAATATTCCTGTAACAAGGCTTGCAGAAGAAGAAACAGAACGTCTTATCAGAATGGAAGAAATTCTTCATAAGAGAGTAATAGGACAGGAACAGGCTATAAAAGCTCTTGCCAAATCCATCAGAAGAGCAAGAGCAGGCCTTAAAGATCCGAAGAAACCTTCAGGTTCTTTCCTTTTCCTGGGGCCTACAGGTGTTGGAAAAACGGAACTTGCACGCACACTGGCAGAATTTCTCTTCGGTGATGAAGATGCCATGATAAGAATTGATATGTCTGAATATATGGAAAAACATGCTGTTTCCCGCCTTATCGGAGCACCTCCGGGATATGTGGGACATGAAGAAGCAGGGCAGCTTACGGAAGCAGTACGTCGCAGACCCTATTCAGTGGTACTCTTTGATGAAATAGAAAAAGCTCATGGAGATGTTTTTAATATTCTTTTACAGGTTCTCGATGACGGACGTCTGACTGATTCCAGCGGAAGAGTAGTAGATTTTAAAAATGCAGTTATAATTATGACTTCCAATGTAGGTACCAGAGCTATAGGTGATGAGGAGCCCACTGGTTTCAGAAAAACCAAGAAATCAACTGACCCGGAAAAACAGTATGAAGAGATGAAAAAGACCGTCATGAAAGAGGTTAAGAGAATATTCAGACCGGAATTTATTAACCGTCTTGATGAAATAATGGTGTTCCGCACTCTTACAGAAGAAGAAATAGCAAAGATTGTTACCCTTATGCTTGCCAGAGTCAATAAAGAACTCAGGATTCAGGAGTTTGATCTGGATGTAACAGAAGAGGTTAAGAAGAAAATAGTTAAAGATGGTTTTGATCCTATCTATGGAGCCAGACCGCTTCGTCGTTCCATTCAGAAATTTATAGAAGATCCTCTTTCTGAAAAATTAATCAGATCCAGTACAATGCAATTTACTGAAGATGAGATTCTTCAATGGTCATCTGTGTTAAACAGTTTAAAGGAACACAGCTTACTCTCTGTAAATAGAATATGGGAGAGCTTTGATGAAGAAACAAAGGTTATTATAAGTGATTTTACTTCGGAAAAAGAACTCAATGATATTCAGAAGAGACAGATTATAGATGGTATTAATAAGATATTGAAAAGACAGGATTTCTACGACAGCGGCGTTTTCGCAAATCTGGAAATCTGTGAAGAAGGACGGGAATTTTTAGATAAAGGACTGGAACATTTATCTGAAAAACAGATATCAAGGTTGAACCGTTTTGTATTTGAGGCAATTTATCCGGTAGAATTAACCAGAAGAGAAATATTTAAACCGGGACATATCATATGTGCAGAACTTTCCAAAGGTAAAATTGTATTTATTAAAAAAGAAGGACTTAAGGCTTTAGTAAAAGATACTAAAACCAGAGCTCTGCAAAAATAGCTGTCAGCTATAACTGGTGAAGGGTGAAGGGTGAAGGGTGAAGGGTGATTATTTACCCCTTCACTCTTCACACTTCACTTTTTATCTGACTGGCTTAGGAATGAAAATTAATTAATTGTCTCAGGTTTCAGGTTATGGGTTATGGGTTTTAGGTTTTAAAACTTCTTAACCCAACACCCAAAATCTAACACCCAAAACCCTCATATGCGACAGTTATTTTTACTTCATTCCTTAGTAGAGAAAAGGATAGCTTTTTATTCACATGAGCAGTAAAAATAAAAAAACCAGTTTTATCTGCCAGGCATGCGGTTACAGCACAGTAAAATGGCTTGGACGATGTCCTGATTGCGGAGGATGGAGTAGTTTTCAGGAAGAGATTATTAATAAATCTACTTCGAAATCCTTTTCTGAAGTATCTAAATTATTACCTATAGGTAATATAGAAGTTAAAGAAGGGAACAGATTTTCCACAGGAATTACTGAACTTGACAGGGTTCTCGGTGGAGGAATTGTAGACGGTTCCCTTATTATTGTCGGGGGAGAGCCTGGAATAGGAAAGTCTACATTACTGCTTCAGGCTGCAAATACCTGTGGTAATGATGTGGGAACAGTTCTTTATGTGTCAGGTGAAGAATCCAGAGAACAGATCAAATTGAGGGCAAACAGGCTCGGTTCTCTTTCTTCGAACCTTTATATTCTTTCCGAAACAGACCTTAATGTCATTATAGAAGCTATTAACAAACTTTCTCCTAAAATTTTGATAGTAGATTCAATACAGACGATTTATCACCCTGATCTCACTTCTCCTCCCGGAACTGTAAGTCAGATAAGAGATTGTACCTATGAATTAATGAAAATAGCCAAATCAAGCGGACTCGTAATATTCCTTGTCGGACATGTTACAAAACAGGGTATTATTGCAGGTCCTAAATTACTCGAACATATGGTAGATACTGTTTTATATTTTGAAGAGAATTCACAGCAGCCATATCGTATATTGAGATCAGTTAAAAATCGCTTCGGCTCTACAAATGAACTTGGTATTTTTGAAATGACTTCCGAAGGCCTGAAAGAAGTTCTTAACCCTTCGGAAGTTTTCCTTTCCGAACGAACTTCAGACTTTCCCGGCACAGTTGTATTCCCTACAATGGAAGGTACCAGACCTTTACTTGTAGAAATTCAGGCTCTCACAGGTTATTCTACTTATGCCCAGCCAAGAAGATCTGTAAACGGTATAGATCTCAACCGTTTATTCCTTGTGCTCGCAGTTTTAGAAAAGCGTATTGGCCTTCGGTTCGGAAATATTGATGTCTATATAAATGTAGTAGGTGGAATGAGAGTGGATGATCCTGCTGCAGATCTGGCTATAGCCTGTGCCATATGTTCAAGCTTCTGGGACAGAACTGTTTCGTCTCAATCAGTTGTTTTTGGAGAAATTGGTCTTACCGGCGAAATAAGAAATGTTCTCCATTCTGACAGAAGGCTTTCTGAGGTTTATAAAATGGGTTTTCATAGATGTGTTTTACCTGAAAAAAATCACTTAAATACAGTAAAAGAAAATTATGGTACCATGATTTTATCAGGTGTCAGAAGTTTAGAAGAAGCTCTCCGTGTTATTCTTGGAGTAGAGAAATTAAATTCGTGACGCGTAACGCGTAACGGGAACATTGATTGTGTTATTGTGCTTGCTTTTCTCCATATGTTATCCTATAATAATGAACAGTGGGTGGTGAGTATTACAGGCCTTTTATTAAACGCTCATCACGTATTACGCATCATGCATCACGCGTTACGAAACCATAAAAGGAGGTGAAACAAATTGAATAAATTTATTAAAATAATTTTTAATATTATTATGGTTACCCTCAGTGCATTAGTTGGTTATTTAATATCTTTAGGACTTAATAATTATTTTCATTTTGAAGCCTATACATTTATATTTATTATTGCCGGATGTATATTGTTTTGTGGCATTATGGGTTTCTGGATTTCTCCATTTTTAATAAGATGTTTTAATTACTCTGTGGAATTTGTGAGAAATTATATTCAGAAATATACTCCTCAGGAATTAATAGCAGGTGCTATTGGTTTAATACTTGGACTTATAGTTAATACTCTTTTATTAAGACCACTTTATTTACTTTTTCTACCTTTTTCTTTCATAGGGGATAATTTATTATTTACCATTTCAAATTTTATTCATCCTTTAGTAGTTATATTTATGACTGCTTTTTTTTCTTATTTAGGTATTATAATATCAATAAATGTGGGTTTACATAATCTATTCAGCTTTTCCGATAAGTTTAAAAAAGATATTCCCGGTATGGACAGTGGCATCAAGGATTTTCTGACAGATGAAATAAACAGCGAAAGATTTAAAATACTTGATACCAGTGTAATTATAGACGGTCGTATACTTGATATCTGTCGTACAGGTTTTCTTGCAGGAGTAATAATTATTTCTCGTTTTGTCCTTCAGGAATTACAGCATATAGCAGATTCTTCTGATTCGTTAAAACGTAACAGAGGACGACGGGGACTTGATGTTTTAAATAAGATGAGAAAAGATCCGAATATACCCATACATATTTATGAAAAGGACTATCAGAATGTTCAGGAAGTGGATGCAAAATTAATACGTCTTGCCAAAGATATAAATGGTAAAATTATTACAAACGATTATAATTTAAATAAAGTTGCCGAGCTTCATGGAGTTTCTGTTCTTAATATAAATGAACTGGCAAATGCACTTAAGCCGGTTGTTTTACCCGGTGAAGAGATGTCTGTCCATATAATTAAAGATGGTAAAGAATTTGGACAGGGAGTAGCCTATCTTGATGACGGTACTATGATAGTTGTCGAGGGAGGAAAGAAATTTATAGGAAGTACTTTACAGGTTTTAGTTACCAGTGTGCTTCAGACTGTGGCAGGGAAAATGATTTTTGCCAAACCTAAGTGAGGGGGGAAAATGTGAAAGGTGAAACGTGAAACGTGAAACGAAATATTACTTTTCACGTCTCACGTTTCACGTCTCACGATTTATGAGAGTCGGTATTGGATTTGATGTTCACAGATTAGTATCGGGAAGGGATCTTATTTTAGGCGGTGTTAAGATACCTTATGAACGAGGCCTTCTGGGTCATTCTGACGCAGATGTTCTCCTTCATGCTATTATGGATGCTCTCCTTGGAGCGGCAGGGGAGAGAGATATAGGATATCATTTTCCTGATAATGACATGAAATATAAAGATATATCAAGCCTGACCCTTCTGGAAATTGTTTATAATAAAATTAAAGATAAGGGATATGAATTGAATAATCTTGATAGTATAATAGTAGCAGAAAAACCTGAAGTATCTCCTTTTATAGAACAAATGAGAGAAAATATTTCAAATATAATGATGGTAGAAAAGGACAGAATAAATATTAAAGCTACTACTACAGAAACCCTTGGTTTTACAGGCAGGGGAGAAGGTATCGCTGCCTGTGGTGCTGTAAGTCTTATGAAAATTTAATGGTATAGGAATTTTCATTTTTTATGGCGTAAAATAAAGCTTTATATGAAAACTATTTAGAGACAGTTATCTAAATAATTTAACCGCATCCTCGCGTCACGCGTCACGCGTCACGCGTTACGTTCCCGGGGGAATTTATATGAATAATGACATGCCTGATAATATAGAAGATGATGAAGAATTTGATGGTTTGACCGATGAAGAACTACAAGTCCATATGTCGTATCTTAATGAAGTAATGGATGATTATGAGAGATTCATAAATAATATAGGTAAAAACGGTCTTACTGCAAAGCTTATGTTAAATTATAGAGATGAAATACAGGAAATATTATCTTTCTTAAATAATTATGAGATTGACCTCAGTAAATACTGGACGAGACTTGTAAGACTGGATCAGATACTCCGCTCACGCCGCACTGCTGTTGTTAAAGAGGTAGGAAGAAAAAATTTTATAATGGAACAGATAAGAAAAGAACCGCCGAAAGATCACTGGTGGTGGTATATTGACAGAAGTGTTCCCAAAGATAAGCCGGGGTTCTGGAATTTTTTAAAAAAACCCGAATGGTAAGGGGGTAATTATGAAAGACTATATAAAGGGAAGAAATTCCGTAATTGAAGCCCTCAGGTCAGAGAGGGAAGTAAAGGAAATTTTTTTTGCCAGAGGAGTTAAATTAAGTGGTATAATTTCTGAAATACAAAAGCTGGCAGGGGAAAAAGGTATAAAATATCATTTTATTGATCAGGAAAGACTCATGTCTATGGGTGGCGAGAACAACCAGGGAGTGCTTGCTCTTGTTGATAGTTATGATTATCTTACTCTGGAAGAATTACTTGAACGGCCCATTGCCGAAAGGCAGATTATAATCGTCCTTGACTCTATTCAGGATCCCCGTAATTTCGGATCTATATTGAGAACTGCTGAATGTGCCGGTGTGGGAGGAGTCATTATACCTGAAAAACGTTCTGTTCAGGTTACTGCTTCTGTAGAAAAATCTTCTTCAGGGGCTCTTGCCTATATTCCTGTTGCCAGAGTGGTTAATTTAAATTCTGCTATAGGGAAAATCAAAGAACATGGTTACTGGGTTTTTGGCCTCAGTGTATCAGGCAAATCTTCTTATACTGAAGTTGATTTAACAGGCCCTGTCTGTATTGTCGCAGGCAGTGAAGGAGAAGGCCTGAGACCTCTGGTTGAAAAAAATTGTGATTTTACCATTAAATTACCTGTCATAGGCAGAATTAATTCTCTAAATGTTTCAGTTGCATGTGGTGTAGTATTATACGAGAGTTTAAGGCAGAGAAATAATAAGATTGATAAAAAAGGTAAAATCACGTTAAACTCTTGACTTATTTCAACAAGACACTTATAATAATTACTATATTCTACTATAATTAAAATCCTTCTATAAATTATATGATTACTCTTCCAGGGAATTTATCATTTATTCTTCGCGGACTTTTCAAGAGTGTATTTTTGAGTGTCTATATTTTATAGAGAGAGCTTTTATGCAAAGGGGGATTTAAAAAGGTTTAATATAGATTTTACTTTTCAGATGATAAAAATTTAATAAAATTTATCTTTCAGATAGATTTTAATTGGAGGAATAAGATACGTATGATAAGGTTTGGTAGCCATAACGCTTTACTCGATGAATATCAGGATATTTCTGATGAAGATATAGTCAGTTCTGCAAAAAATGGTAATGAGGTGGCCACTGAGTATCTCATCAATAAATATAAAAATTTTGTTCGCGTTAAAGCCAAATCTTATTTTTTGGTAGGTGCTGACAGAGAAGATATTATTCAGGAGGGTATGATTGGATTATATAAAGCTATAAGAGATTTTAAAAGTGATAAACTTTCATCTTTCAGAGCTTTTGCAGAACTATGTATAACCCGTCAGATTATTACAGCCATAAAAACTGCTACCAGGCAGAAGCATATACCGTTAAACTCTTATATATCACTGAATAAACCTATATATGATGAAGAATCCGACAGGACTATGATGGATATTATATCCAGTTCCAGTATAGCAGATCCTGAGGAAGTATTTATAAGCCATGAGCTTTCCGATGATATAAAGGAAAAGATCCAGGAAAATTTAAGTGAACTGGAGAGCCAGGTTCTTCAGTCTTATCTGGAGGGAAAATCTTATCAGGAGATGGCCGATGATCTGAAACGTCACGTCAAATCCATTGATAATGCCCTTCAGAGAGTCAAGAGAAAGATAGAAAAGAACCTGAGTGAAAGAAATTTTTAAATAAGTAATAAAAAATTTTTTAACCTCTTGACCTGTGTAATATAAATATTGTATAATAGCATTTACGATCTCGCCGGCGTAGCTCAGTGGTAGAGCAGCTGATTTGTAATCAGCCGGTCATCCGTTCAAATCGGATCGTCGGCTTTTCTGGGTAGGTGCCCGAGTGGTTAAAGGGGACGGACTGTAAATCCGTTAGCAAACGCTTACGGTGGTTCAAATCCACCCCTGCCCATATAAGCGGGAATAGCTCAGTTGGTAGAGCGCTAGCCTTCCAAGCTGGAAGTCGCGAGTTCGAGTCTCGTTTCCCGCTCCAGTCTGCCCATGTAGCTCAGATGGTAGAGCACATCCTTGGTAAGGATGAGGTCACCGGTTCAATCCCGGTCGTGGGCTGTATAAGTAGGTGAATTTGATAAAATCATACTTCTGCATAGCAGAAGTGATTCTATTTTTTAGCAGAATTATTTTAGATTAAAATAAATGCTATCGAGAGGAGAGGAATAATAGATGGCAAAGGAAAAATTTGAGAGGACGAAACCTCATGTAAATGTAGGAACAATAGGACATGTAGATCATGGTAAAACTACTCTTACAGCAGCAATAACAAAGGTATTATCTACAGTAGGAAAGGCAAAGTCTCTGAATGTAGATGAAATTGATATGGCTCCTGAGGAAAAAGAAAGAGGAATCACAATAGCCATATTCCATGCAGAATATGAGAGTGATAAGCGCCATTATGCCCATGTAGACTGTCCCGGTCATGCAGATTATATTAAAAACATGATAACAGGAGCAGCCCAGATGGACGGAGCAGTACTCGTAGTGAGTGCAGCAGATGGTCCCATGCCTCAGACAAGAGAGCATATATTGCTTGCCCGTCAGGTAGAAGTGCCTTATATAGTAGTATATTTAAACAAGGTAGATATGGTAGACGATCCTGACATAATAGAGTTAGTAGAATTAGAAATAAGAGATTTACTGTCATCCTATCAATTCCCCGGAGATGATATACCTGTAATAAAAGGTTCTGCTCTGAAGGTTATGGAGAGCGGGCAGGTTGGACGTGATGAAGAATGGTCAAAATCCATATGGGAATTAATAGATGCCCTTGATAATTATATACCGGATCCCAAGCGCGAAATAGACAAACCGTTCCTGATGCCTGTAGAAGACGTGTTTACCATAACAGGCCGCGGAACAGTTGCCACAGGCCGTGTGGAACGTGGCCGTGTGAAGGTAGGAGAAGAAATAGCTATAGTAGGTTTTTCCGATGATGTAAGAAAAACAGTTGTAACAGGAGTTGAAATGTTCCGTAAAACCCTTGATGAAGGTATGGCAGGTGACAATGTGGGCATTCTGTTACGAGGTGTCGGAAGAGAAGATATAGAAAGAGGTCAGGTTTTAGCGAAATTAAATTCAATAAAACCTCACAGAAAATTTGAGGCAGAGGTTTACATATTATCTAAAGAAGAGGGTGGCCGTCACACACCATTCTTCAAGGGATATCGTCCACAGTTCTATATGAGAACAACAGATGTTACCGGTTCTGTAACATTACCTGAGAATGTGGAAATGGTAATGCCTGGTGACAATATAAGAATGTCAGTAGAATTAATAACTCCAATAGCAATCGAGCAGGGTTCACGATTTGCCATAAGAGAAGGCGGCAGAACTGTAGGTGCAGGAGTTGTTACAAAGTTACTGGAGGCTCAGGTTTAATTTTTATCTCCTGAAAGTGGTGAGTATTTATGGCAAAGAAAAAGAAAGAACATCGTCTTAATATAACTCTGGCATGTACTGAATGTAAAAGAAGAAATTATACTACAACCAAGAACAGATTGAAGAATTCTGCCAGGTTAGAACTTAAGAAGTATTGTAAATTTGATAGAAAACATACACTTCATCGTGAAACTCGATAGGTGATAGTTTTTATATACCCAGGCCTGTAGCTCCAACTGGCAGAGCGCCGGTCTCCAAAACCGGATGTTGTCGGTTCGAATCCGGCCAGGCCTGTGATTTAAATAAGGTATTTTCCAATCTAGACGGGAAGGTATGGATAAGGTAAGGTTAAATTTTATGGGAGAATTTTTCGTAAAGAATTATAATGCACTTGTTAAATATTTAAAATCTGTTAAATCTGAAATAAAAAGGGTCACATGGCCTTCTAAAAAAGAGTTGTGGACTTCTACTATTATGGTGACAGGTACTCTTGTAGTAGTCTCAATTTTTGTTTATTTTACAGATCAGATTTTTGTTCTAATATTTAATGCTATTCATAGTAATGTCCGCTGAGAAATAGTATAAAATATTCTTAGGAGGTGTGGGACTTCTTTTAAGCAGGTCCCTTTATTTATGGCTGATGATAATACAGAATTAACAGAGAGTAATCAAATTTCTACTGAAACAGTTACCGGTGAGGAAGTAGAAGATAAAGATAAACAGTGGTATGTTATTCATACCTATTCCGGATATGAAAATAAAGTAAGAGCCAATCTCTTAAAAAGAATTGACTCTATGGGAATGAAGGATCATATATTTCAGGTACTTATACCTACTGAAGATGAAGTAGAAATAAAAGATGGTAAGAAGAAGATTACCAAGAAGAAGATTTATCCCGGGTATCTTATGTTACAGATGAAACTGACAGATGATTCCTGGTATGTAGTAAGGAATACAACAGGTGTTACCGGTTTTGTTGGTTCCGGAGCCGGTTCAAAACCTATTCCTCTTGAAGAAAAAGAAGTTAAAAACATACTGCGTCAGAGTCGTACAGAAGTTCCCAGATTTAAAGAATTATTTAGCAAAGATGATCCGGTCAAGGTTACTTCCGGGCCTTTTGCTGATTTTACCGGTATAGTAGAAGAAGTTTATCCTGACAGGGCAAAATTAAAGGTTCTCATTACCATATTTGGTAGAGAAACACCGGTGGAAATAGAATATGGTCAGGTAGAAAAGATCTGAAATGTAGATCTGAAAGGAGTTAAAATATGGCTAAAAAGGTTTTGGCAATGGTTAAATTACAGATACCTGCAGGTAAAGCCAATCCTGCACCTCCTATTGGTCCTGCTCTGGGCCAATATGGACTGAATATTATGGAGTTTTGTAAAGCTTATAATGCAAAAACTTCTGCCAGTGAAGGTATGATAATACCGGCAGAAATAACCATTTATGCTGATAGAAGTTTCACTTTTATAACAAAAACTCCACCGGCAGCAGATTTAATATGCAAAGAAACTGGTATAGAAAAAGGATCAGGTGTTCCTAATAAAGATAAAGTAGCAAATCTTACCCAGGAACAGGTGAAAAAAATAGCTAAAACAAAGCTTCCCGATCTTAATACCAGAAATTTAGAATCTGCATGCCGTATTATTGAAGGAACTGCCAGGAGTATGGGAGTAACTATTTCAAATTAAATTTTTCAACCTCAGGGGGGTTGGAGAGGAGAGGTTTTATGGCCAAACATGGTAAAAGATACAGGGAAGCATTAAAACAAATAGACCGTAGCCGTTTGTATCCCACGGGAGAAGCTGTCAGTTTATTGAAACAGCTTTCCAGTGTAAAATTTGACGAAACAGTTGAGATTTCTGTCAGATTAGGTATAGACCCCAAAAGAAGTGAACAGGGTGTAAGAGGAACAGTAATACTGCCACATGGTACAGGTAAAACACCGAGAGTGCTTGCCTTTGCCAAAGGAGATAAAGCAAAAGAAGCAAAAGAAGCAGGAGCAGATCATGTAGGTGATGCAGAATTAATAGAAAAAGTGAAAGAAGGATGGTCTGACTTTGATGTGGTAGTTGCTACACCGGATATAATGGGTTTAATAGGAAAAAGTCTCGGAAGAGTTCTGGGACCACGTATGCCTAACCCAAAGGCAGGTACACTTTCTTTCGATATAGGTACTGTAATTAAAGAAATTAAATCTGGAAAAGTTCAATATAGAGCAGATAAATTCGCTATAGTTCATTCATCTATCGGAAAAATTTCTTTTTCAGAAGATGCATTGCTTGAAAACCTGGTAGTTTTTATGGATGCTATTATGAGGGCCAAGCCTTCATCGGCAAAAGGTCAATATTTGAAATCAGTAGCAGTAAGCTCTACTATGAGCCCGGGGATCAAACTGGATTCAGCCAGTGTTAATCTTCTGGTTGCTGAAAGACAGAAGGTATCAGTTTAGCGGTCAGCTTATTTAGAATATTTCTATGATCTGAGAAGTAGGTGTACCATACTTAAAAGCCATATGGCTGCCTGCGGAGGTCTTAAATAAAATACAGTTATTGATAAAAAGACTTCTGCATGTTGTAGAAGTTTTTTATATTGTTTAGAGTTTAAAGTTGTTCAGGGATCTGTAGTTAATTACTTTTCCCTGAAAATTAAACTATAAACTATAAACTATAAACTTGTTTGAAGGGAGGGGTAAAGTGACTTCAACTAAGATTATTAGACCAGAAAAACAAGAAATGGTTGAACAACTTAAGGGTAAGTTTAAAGAATCTCAAATAGTTGTACTTACCAACTATAGAGGTGAAAAAGGTAAACCGGGATTGACTGTTAAAGAAGTGTCAAATCTCAGAGAAAAAGTCAGAGATGCAGGTAGTGAGTATAAGGTAATAAAAAATACACTCGCCTGCAGAGCAGTTAAAGAGCTTGGTGATGAAAAGCTCGGTGATTATCTTGTTGAGCCGACAGCTGTCATTTTCGGTTACAAAGATCCTGTTGCAACAGCCAAAGCTATTGTTGATTTCAAGAAAGAAGCCAATAAAGACAGGAACCATTTACCTGTTGTTAAAGCTGCCTATATGAAAGGTAAGTTTTTATCTTCAGATGAACTGGACACTCTTGCAACATTACCACCTAAAGAAGCTTTACTTGGTCAACTTCTCGGTGTTATTAACGGACCGGTTCAGAATTTTGTCGGTGTATTAGCTGCACCAATGAGAGATTTTGTAAATGTTTTATGTGCTATACAAAAGCAAAAAGAAGAAGCTTCAGAATGATATTTAAATAGCACAATTAATCGTGACGCTTAACTCACAGGGAGTTACGCAGGGAACACGAGACGTTAAAAAATATTTTCTTAATTAAGAAAGGTAGGTAAAAATGAGTATTACCAAAGAAGAAATTATAGAAGCTGTAAAAGGTATGACAGTAATGGATCTGGTTGATCTGGTTAAGACATTTGAGAAGGAGTTTGGCGTTACGGCAGGAGCCCCTATGATGATGGGTATGATGCCTGCTGCTGCTGCTCCGGCTGCTGAAGCTGCTGTTGAAAAAACAGAGTTTGATGTAGTTCTTGAAGACGCAGGAAAAGAAAAAATAAAAGTTATTAAAGCTGTAAGAAAAGTTACAACTTTAGGACTTAAAGAAGCAAAAGACCTGGTTGAAGGAGCACCTAAAGTAGTTAAAGAAGCTGTTCCAAAAGAAGAAGCAGAGAAGATTAAACAGGAACTCGAAGCAGAAGGTGCAAAAGTAAGTATAAAATAGACAGGGATTAATGGGATTTAAAAGATTACCAGGATTGTTTATGTCCTGGTAATCTTTTTATTCAACACTCACTAATATTGAGGTTATAATTATGAAAGATAGAATTTTTGATGCAATTGACTTTGCCGTTAAAGCCCATAGAGGTCAATCCCGTAAAGGATCTCATGTCCCATATATAGTTCATCCCATTGGTGTAAGTAAACTTCTTATAGAAGCAGGATGTGAGGAGGATATTGTCATAGCAGGACTCCTTCATGATACACTGGAAGATACACCTGTAACAGTAGAGGATCTGAAGGTAAATTTTGGGGAAAAAATAGCAGAAATAGTGTCTTCTATTTCAGAACCTGATAAAAAAGATACATGGGAACATAGAAAAACTCATACGATAGAGTATCTTAAAACTGCTCCTGTAGATAGTCTTCTCGTAGAATGTGCCGATAAGCTTGATAATATAAGGGCAATAAGACAGGATTTTGCCAGACTCGGTGACGGCCTCTGGTCTAGATTCAAAAGAGGATTTGATAAACAGAAGTGGTACTATATGTCTCTTATGGAGGCATTTGCCTTAAGATCAGAGGAATCTCCTGAGTTATCCATGTTATTTAAAGAATTTAAAAAAGAAAGTGAAGAAATTTTTAAAGTGAAAAGTGAAAAGTGAAAGGCAGGTAAACCACTTACTATTCACTTTTCACTACTCACTTTTCACTACTAAGGAATTATATATTTATCTACCATTTGCTTCGGTTGTGTCTGTTTAAAATCATCATTGATAGCAAGTAATTGCTCTTTATTCCAGATTAAATCTTCTCTGTTATAACAGGCCATTTCATAGGCAGCACAGAATTTTATGGCGTTAAACGGACATACTTCCACACAGAGGCCGCAGAAACAGCAGAGGGAAAAATCAATTTCAAATTTGTCAGGCACCAGCCCTTTTCTCTTTTCAGCTTTTTTTCCTGGAACAATCCTGATACAGGAACATGGACATATTCTTACACAGCTTCCACAGGCTGTACATAGTTCTTCTCCTGTTTCTTCATTTTTTATCAGTCTGAGCCAGTTTCTTGTATCTTTATACATAACCCAGTGTTGATCAGGATAATGAAGGGTAACAGTAGGTCTTAATATATATTTTCCAGAGGTTTTAAGACCTATGATACAACTCCATGCACCTCCGAATAATTCATTAAATTCCTTTTCTCCCTGTTTAAAGGCTTCTCTTAATTTATTAATCATAATGTTTCTCCCTGTTTTTTATTTTCCTGTTAGTACCGCTCCAGGTAAATTGGTGCTTCAAAGTATAATCTGGTTCCTCCCGTCACGCGTAACGCGTTACGCGTGACGTATAAAATATCAATAAAAAACTTTATCAAATTTTTCTGTGTCTATTTTTTCCTGGAGTTTTATGAGTCCATATAAAAGAGATTCCGGTCTGGGAGGGCATCCCGGAATATAAACATCTACCGGTACGATTTTATCTACTCCCAGAAGAACAGAGTAAGAATCATATTTATATATACCTCCCGTATTGGCACAGTTCCCCATAGAGATTACATATCTTGGTTCAGGCATCTGTTCATAAAGTCTTTTAACCAGAGGTGCCATTTTTTTTGTAACAGTTCCTGCCACTATCATGAGATCAGACTGTCTCGGTGATGGTCTGTAAAGACCTGCTCCAAAACGATCTATATCATAACGGGATGCTGCAGCTGCCATCATTTCTATGGCACAGCAGGCAAGACCGAATGTCATAGGCCATAGAGATGATCTTCGTGACCAGTTAAATACAACATCTGTTGCACCCTGCAGTATCTGCCCTCCAGGTAAATCTGCTACTACTGTAAATATCTCCTTTAAATAACTCATAATTTTTACTCCTTTTATAATCGTGACGCGTAACACATCACGCGTTACGCGAGGAAATACTCTAACGTAAATCTATAATTATTAAAGCCCTGCTGGCAAGATCTATAATCCAGTCTGGTTTTATTCCCATAAAGATTGTTCCTGCAAAACATATATACATGGCTGCCAGTGTAAGGATACTGTATGAATAAACAGGTTTTTTATCAGACTGAATAGATGGAACAAAATACATAAAATGAACAATTCTAAAATAATAATAAACACTTATAACACTGTTTAATACAGCCAGTATTACAAGAACATAGTATGATGCATTTACTATTTCACCAAATATATAAAATTTTCCTATAAAACCTGCGAGAGGAGGCAGTCCTGCAAGAGACAGTAGAAAGACTGTAAACATAAAGGCAAGAAGGGGATAACGTGAGCCAAGACCGGCATATCCTTCTATATTATCTCCTGTCATATCTTCTGCAAGTATTACAACTGCAAAAGCTCCGAGATTCATATATACATAGGCTGTAAGATATACAAGAACAGGGGAGACATTAAAGGTTTCTCCTGTCTGGGTATAATGATAAATACCTACAATTCCTGCAAGTATATATCCTACATGGGCAATGCTGGAATAACCGAGCATCCTTTTGATATTCTTCTGGCTTATAGCCATAAGATTTCCTGTAAACATTGTAATTATAGCTATTACAAGAAGTATGGCACACCAGTTAACAGGAATATTATTTTTAAACACTACAAAAAAGAATCTCAATAAAATAGCTATACCTGCAGTTTTAGAAGCAACTGCAAGGAAAGCAGTAACAGGAGTAGGGGCACCTTCATATACATCCGGTACCCACATCTGGAAAGGAAACATACCTATTTTAAATCCAAATCCTGCTCCAACTAAAACAAGGGCTAACATGGCAAGCCATTTATAATCAGGTATAAGTAAATCTCTTCCGCCTGACAGAGCCTGGGCTATATGATATATATTAGTTTCTCCTGTAAGACCGTACAGGAGGGAACATCCCATAATCAAAATAGCAGCTGAAACAGTTCCGAATAAGAAATATTTCAAGCTTGCTTCCCTTGATTTAATATCATCTCTGTAATAGCCTACAAGTATATAACTTGGAATACTTACAAATTCAAAGGCCAGTACTATAAGTATAAGATCCGTAGATGATACAAGGACAGTCATACCCATCAATGAAAAGAGTATGAGTGCAAAAAATTCAGTCTTATACTGAAGGTTTTTATATACATAGGTTATTGAAAATAAGAGTATAACAGAACCTGCAATAAGTATAAGTGCTTTAGAGAATAAAGCAAATCCGTCTGTTGAATAGCTTCCCTGAAAAATAACAGCACTTTTTCCTGTGCCTGTTAAAAAATAAAGACTTAAAAAACTCAAAAAAGTGAACATCCATGCAGTAAGTCCAAGGAAATACTTTTTTATTTTAGGGAAAAAGGTATCCACAGATATTATCAGGAGAGCTCCGACATATAAAATTATCTCAGGTGCCAGATTTTGTATAGTTATAAACAAGTATATTCCTCCTTAAATGAATTTTCCACTTACAAATTTGAGAATAAATAAGGCACTTTTATTTATCATATCAATTACAATGGCCGGATAAATACCCAATAATACTGTGAGAACCATAAGTGGTGTGAGACTTCCAAGTTCTATTACACTCATATCGCTCAGGTGTTTCCATTTTTCATTGAGAGGTCCCATGAATATACGCTGTACAGACCAGAGCATATAGCCTGCAGTTAAAACTACTCCGAGAAGAGATAGCCCTACTATAATCTGCAGTGGAATAAGTAGACCGGTAGCATAGGGACCGATACCATAGGCACCCAGGAAAACAAGGAATTCTCCTACAAAACCACATAATCCCGGAAGACCAAGTGAAGCCATGGCAAAAACCATAAAGAAACCTGCATATACAGGAAGATTTGCACCGAGACCTCCAAAATTGTTAAGATCCCTTGTGTGGGCTCTCTCATAAATTACTCCTACCAGGAAAAAGAGTGCCCCTGTTATAAGTCCGTGACTTACCATCTGCATGACTGCACCGTTGAGGGCAGTAGCTTTGAAATTGATTACTTTCTGCATCATATCACCGCTGGCAGGTGTAGCTGCATAGGCTGCAGCAATTCCAAGCATAACATAACCCATATGGTTTACACTCGAATAGGCTACAAGCTTTTTTAAATCAGTCTGGGCAAGGGCACAGTATGCTCCATAGACAATACTGATAAAGGCAAGTATTACCAGGGGGAAAGCAAAGACAGCAGATGCCTCCGGCATCATAGGAAGGACTACCCTTAAAAAACCGTAGGTACCCATTTTAAGAAGAACTCCTGCAAGTATTACACTTCCTGCTGTAGGAGCTTCCACATGAGCCAGGGGCAACCATGTGTGAAATGGGAACATAGGAACTTTTATGGCAAAACCTATAAACATAAGCCAGAATGTAAGAGCTCCCAGGGCAAATTTGCCTGTGAGAGGATTCTGTGCTGTAATTTCCAGCATATTTAATGTATGTGGTGACGTATTGAAAAAGAGTATTAATATGGCAACAAGCATTCCCATACTTCCTACCAGTGTATATAGAAAGAATTTTATTGCAGCATATTCTTTCTTCGGGCCTCCCCATATACCTATTAAGAAATACATAGGCACCAGACAGACTTCCCAGAATACATAAAAGAGAAAGAAATCCAGAGAAATAAAAACTCCGATCATGCCTGTTTCTAAAAGTAAAAAGAGGAAAAAATATTCCTTTATTCTATGAGTTATATATTTAGACGAATAGAGAATTGAAAGAAATGTGAGTAATGTAGTCAAAACTACAAGAGGTAAACTTATTCCGTCTACTCCTACAAAGTAATTTATGGAAAAACCATTTTGATCGAGAGCACCGAATTTAATCCATGAATAGGGACCTTCCCACCCGAATAGTTCAAAGGTTTTTCCACTGGCAAGTGTGAAAAAATTTGTCTGAGCCTGAACATAAATAATAAGTGATAATATAAGACTTACACCGCTTGAGATAAGGGATGTGACTTTTATATAGTCTTTATCATTTTTATTTAGAAATAATATTATGAGTGCTCCCAGTAATGGCAGAAATGTAATAGCACTTAACATTTCGTCAACTCCTTTTTATTTTTATAAAATTGTTTCTATTTTATTAATCCTAACACCGAACCTGTAATAGAAAGAACAATTATACCGAGACATATGGCCATAATATATTGCTGTATATTACCTGTCTGAAAACAGGTAAGGTATTTACCTCCTGTTACACTTATATATCCCCAGCCGTTTACAGCAATTCCATCTACAATATTATCATCTATCCATTTCTTTATACTGCTTATGAATAACATAATATATGCCCATAGATCTACAAACTTATCTATTATAAATTTATCTATAATATAACAGAACTGTGCTATCATAAGAGTTACACATATGATGCAATATCTGTATATTTCATCGAAAAAGTATTTGTTTTTAACAACTGTATATATGAGTTTATATAAAAGGGTCAGAAGAAGCATAATTTTTTCAGGCACTTTAGTACTGATATAAATAAGATGTTCCCTTATTGAATTGACCAGTCTGTGAACCGGTTCTAAAACAGGTTTCATAAAGGTTTCTTCAGGTTTTACTACTTTTACTCCATAGAAAGCATAACCAAGGCCTATGCCTGTAAATCCAAGCAATACTGAAATGAACATTATAATCCAGTTAGGTCCTTCTGCTGCACCAAACTCATAAATACCTGAGTTCATTCCTTCTACACCGGAAAAATGAACGAAACTGTGGAACAGGCTCATACCCGGTATGCCAACTGCTCCGAGAAGAATTGAAAAAACTGCAAGTATAACTAAAGGTACATACATAACAGGTGATGACTCGTGAGGATGAATATGGGAACGAACTTTATTTCCAAGGAAAGTAAGGCTAAAACAGCGGGTCATATAAAAGGCTGTTAAAAATACACCTGCCAGACCCATAAGTAAAGGAATATAACCTAAATATCCTATATATGAAGGCATATAAGATGGCATATTATGAGTGCATCTCTCTCCGAAGCTATAGGCTGAAGAGAGAATTTCGTCTTTACTGTAAAAACCGCTTGTAATCACAGGAAAACCTATAAGACAGAGAGTGCCTGCAAGGAAGGTATAGCAGGTCCATTTCATATGTTTATGAAGACCTCCCATTTTCCATATATCCTGTTCACCATTCATTCCATGTATTACACTGCCGCTTCCTAAAAAGAGAAGAGCTTTAAAGAAGGCATGTGTTATAAGGTGGAACAGTCCTGCCGTATATCCTCCCACTCCCAGTCCTAACATCATATAACCTAACTGGCTTAAAGTGGAATAGGCTAGAACCCTTTTTATATCATTTGCCGTAACAGCTATTGTTGCTGCAAATACGGCAGTAAAAGCACCGATAAAGGCTACTACTATGAGAGGTGTAACTGATGCAACAAATATAGGATAGGTTCTGCCTACAAGATAAACACCTGCTGCTACCATTGTAGCCGCATGTATTAAAGCACTCACAGATGTAGGGCCTTCCATTGCATCAGGGAGCCATACATGGAGAGGGAACTGGGCAGATTTCCCCATTGCTCCCAGGAATAAAAAGAGAGCTACTACTGTTAAAACCCACCCTGGCATGAGGGATAACATATCAAAAAATCCTTTTGTATTATCATGGGAGAAGAAGTTGAATGTCATAGAGTCTCCGTACCTTGCAGAAGCCCAGAGTATTATCATAAGAGCAATAGCTATACCGAGATCTCCTATTTTGGTAGTTATAAAGGCTTTTTTCGCTGCATTTGCTGCAGAGGTTTTTTCGAACCAGAAACCAATAAGTAAATAAGAACATACTCCTACTAACTCCCAGCATATGAATAAAAGGAGAAAATTATTTGCTATTACGAGACACAACATAGATGAAGCAAAGAGGGAAAGATAGGTAAAAAATCTTGAGAACCTCTTATCATGGCCCATATAATCTCTTGAATATATAAAAATCAACATGCTTACGAAAGAGACCATGAATAACATTACGGAACTGAGTTGATCAACCATTACCCCGATTTCTATGGAACTATTACCAAGGGTAATCCATCTCATATAACTGTTATATACTTTAAAACTATGGCCTTCCATAATTACCGAGGCCAGTATA
>Ga0351886_10203_pt1 | contig 28177 bp, 23 predicted proteins | sample TotcelFGM3001L14_FD_206761 | JGI IMG/M metagenome (GOLD analysis project Ga0351886, IMG submission 206761) | Enriched cells from coal bed in the Powder River Basin, Montana, United States - Total cells FGM rep3 HSBNCT.FGM.300.1.L14 ... | reverse complement strand
CTGGTCTCCAGGAAATCGATGGTATAGGCGTCGATGGCCAGGTCCTGGGTGGCCGATGCCACGCACAAGACCCCCAGCAAGACCCAGAACCAGAGGGTGACGGGCTGGCCCACCAGGAACGATAACCCCAAAAAGCAGAGGATCATGGCGACCTGGGCCCCAACCATCCAGGAGGCCCGGGAACCCGTCAGATCAACCAGGGGGCTCCAGAAAAATTTCAGACTCCAGGCCAGGCCCAGCAGGCTCAAGATGCCGATCTGCTCCGGCGGCACCCCCTGGCCGGCCATGTAGGCGTTCATGGCGGTAATGATGAATCCGAAGGGCATGCCTTCAGCGAAGTAAAGGACACCCACTACCAGAAATTTGAGGGATCGTGACAGGTTAGCCGGAGGCTGGGCGGGCATGGTTAGAAAACAGGGGAAAAGGCGAAGAGGCGAAAAGGCGAAAAGGGAAAGGAACCTATCATAAATTCACGCATCCTTACCCCTGCCGGGCTGGACTGGTAGGCGTCTGAGTTATGGAATAATCATCTGGCTGTCTCGCCCCATTTTAAAAGAAGACCGGCAGAGGGGAAAGGAAAAAAGGCGAAATAATCAAGCAGTCGGAATAAAACCCAGGGAACCTGGGCTACGAACGAAGGCCAGTCCCGGCTTTTCCCTTTTCGCCTTTTCCCCTTTTCCCCCCAGAGTTTTTATTATTTCTCTTCGAGACTCCGGGCGATGGTCTCCGCCACCTGGAGCAGGGACGGCACCGCCTCAAACGGCGAGAGCCCCTTCAGATCGGCCTCCACGATTTTATCATCAAAGGGGATGAACCCCAGGATGTGAAAATCCGGCAAATTCTTTCTGAGAAACTCCTCGTCGGAGGCGCCCCGGATCTTGCTGCCGACAATGGCGATCTTGTTGAGGCCCAGGTCGCCGGCCAAATCTTTGACGTGCATGGCGGTTTCGATGCTGCGGCGCCCCGGCTCCACCACGATGATCAGGCGGTCCACCCCTTGGGCCGTAGCCCTACCCAGGTGTTCGATGCCCGCCTCCATGTCCATGACCACCACCTCATCCCGGAGCAGCACCATGTGGGTCACCAGGGTGCGCAGCAGCACGCTCTCGGGGCAGACGCAGCCGCTGCCGCCTTTCTTGACCCCGCCCATAATAATGAGCTTGATGCCGTCGATCTGCCGGGCATATTTCTCGGGGATGTCGTCCACCTTGGGGTTAAACTTAAAAAAGCCCCCCATGGACCCGGGCTTGGATTCGGTGCGCTCGGCGATCATCTCCTTCATCTGGCTCAAGGGCACGAGGTTCTCCGGGTCGGGAACCCCCAGGGCCATGGCCAGGTTGGCGTCGGGGTCGGCGTCCACCGCCAGCACCTTCTTGCCTTGACTCCGGTAATAATTGATCAAAAGGGCCGCCAGGGTGGTTTTCCCCACCCCGCCTTTGCCGCTGATGGCGATTTTCATCGGGTTACTCCTCAAGTTGGCAAAAATTACTCAGACTGTTATAGAAAATATGTCCTCCCGGCGATAGTGCAAGAGGGGGATATCTTGAAAAGTTTAAGGTTCAAGGTTCAAAGTTTAAAGGTTGGGGTAGGCTCATCTTGAACTTTTCATAATTTCGGGTGAGCCAACTGCTCATAAGCAACGGTTCCGAAAATTTCTCCCGGTGGCACAGGCGTCTCGCCTGTGCGGACTCTTACGGCGGGCGAGGACGCCAGCCCTACGGACCTTTTCATCCTTTCCGGGTGGGCCGAAGGCCCATGAATGACTGATCTCTGAGTCCAATTTTTTTTGCAGGAGAACACCCATGCAGGTAAAAATCGAACCCTTACCCCCCGATTTGGAAACCGCCATCCGGGAAAAGCTGGCGGCCAACCCTTTTATAAAATTTGTGGGCATTCAGGCGCCGCAGTTGGGAAAGGGCTACGCCCGGTTCCTGCTGCCCTTCAAACCCGAGTTGGCCAATAGCATCGGCCTGATGCAGGGGGGCGTCATCGCCGCCCTGGCGGATGAGGCCGTGGCCTATGCCCTCTACAGCCTGGTGGCGGACGGGGAGACCTTCAACACGGTGGAAATGAAGATCAACTTCCTGGGCGCAGTGAAAGAAGGCGACGTCACCGCCGAGGCCCACATCGCCAAACGGGGCCGCACCATCTCCCTGGGGGAATTCGAGGTACACCAGGCCGCCCGGCTGGTGGCCAAGGGGCTGTGCACCTATATTCACCTGACCGACCGGCAGAAAAAATAGCCGGCCGCCCGGAACCCCCGAAGCCCCACCACTTCTCTTAAATCTCCATGCGGCCACCGGCAACGGGGACAGTGCCCACAGGACGCCCTTCGGATCCCTTGGTTGCCGGCGGCGGCAGTTTGATGGCCTCGGCGCCTAACCCGGCGGTCAAATTCCCCAAGCTAAAACCCAGGGCCATGACCAGAGTCAGGATAATTCTCATTATTTGCATCTGTTTCATCAGTCTGAACCTCTGTTGGGAAAAGTTGTGAGGATGTATGGCCAATGGGCGCCGCCGCCACAACCCGGGGCCCAGGTTGAGCCCTTAGGCCTTATGGGAAAGGTAGAGGTGCTGATGACCGGATTCCAGTCCCGGGGGCAAAAAACTGCCTGACGTCATAACCACAAAAAAATAACTGGCCGGGTGGGGGAGACTCGGCCAGTCGTGAAAGGAGAAAATGGTATATGAACTTTGATTAAGGGGGGGAAGTGGGGACCTTAATGGTTCATATCTTGGTTTATATTCATGCAGCAACCGTGCCATTACCTAGGTTATATTTTTATATTGTATTTTCAAGAGGTTACCCTTGTGGGTGCGGAGCCCCTGGTTCAATTAATTGTACCATCTCCTGGCCAGCTCGAAGCGATATTTTGATTAACCTATTTAATTAACTAAGTTATTTAACAATACAAATTGTCCTCGGGGTTTTCCAACCGGCGTGGCCAATCAAACCGGGACCCCGGTTGAGCCTTTAGACATATTTGTAGCAAGCTAGTGCTGGTGATGACCGGATAACCGTCCGGGGGGCAAAAGGCTGCCTGACGTCATAACCACAAAAAAATAACTGGCCGGGTGGGGGAGACTCGGCCAGTCGTGAAAGGAGAAAATGGTATATGAACTTTGATTAAGGGGGGGAAGTGGGGACCTTAATGGTTCATATCTTGGTTTATATCATTGCAGCAACCATGCCATAAACTAGGTTACATTTTATTGTTGTATTTTCAATTGGTTACCCTTTGAGGCCCGGCGGCCCTGGTTCAATTAATTGTACCGTCTGCGGGCCGCCTCTGGATGACATCTCGATTAACCTAATGAATTATCTAATATATTTAATATATATAAATTGTCTCCAGCCCGTACAAGAAGTCGCGGCCTGTCCGAGTCACCGCCTCATCCATCCTCCCCGTTGGCAGGCATTCCCGGTTTGAAGCGGGGTAAAGACCCGCTCCCACGTCTCAGCGAACCGGAGCCACCTCAGTGAAATGCATCCATTTTTCGTGGACAGAGCATGAGGGGAAATTTAACTTTTTCGTAGCAGTTTGTGCTATTATGAAAGCCACGAGATAATTTGCTTAATGAAGAAGGAAACTTTCCGGGTTTATGCCGGGCTGAGGAACTATGCGGTCATATGCAGAGCTCATCCAGGCTAGTGAAAGAAATTATCGATCAGACCCTCGGCTGGATGGTCCTCATCATCTTGAGCCCTTGGTTCTGGTTGATCGCCGGGCTTATCCGGCTTGAAACCCCCGGACCGGCATTTTTTCGCCAGGAGCGCATCGGCCGGGATGGACGTCCCTTTGTGGCCTATAAGTTCCGTTCCATGGTGGACCATGCCGCTTCCCTGGGTCTGGGGCTCAACGTGGCCGTCAATGATGCCCGCATCACCAGGGTTGGCAGGTTCCTGCGCCGCACCAGCCTGGATGAGTTGCCCCAGGTTTTTAATGTGCTGCAAGGCGAGATGAGCCTGGTAGGTCCCCGCCCCACCCTGGCATATCAAGTGGCGGCGTATAATGATTTTCAGCGCCGCCGGCTCCGGGTTAAACCGGGGATAACCGGGTGGGCGCAAGTTAACGGCCGCAATGCCATCCCCTGGGAGGAACGCATCAAACTGGATGTCTGGTACGTGGACAACTGGTCTTTGAAGTTGGACCTGTTGATTATGCGGCGCACGCTCAGGACCTGGCTCAAGAGAGAGGGCCTGTATGGGCCGGCGGGGGTAAATTATGATTTTGCGGCCCCGTCTTAAAGGCGGTTATCCGCGCCCCGATAGGGCTCAAGAGGTTGAACCTGCTTGATTCCCATCGTTCGACCCACGCTCTTCGACTACGAGTCCGTGGTCGAGGAATTCCGCCAGGCCTGGGAAAGCGGGCAAGTCACCACCGGCCGCTTTACCCGCCGGTTCGAAGCCCTGGTGGAGGACCGGCTGCAAGTGGACCAGGCGATCATGGTGCAATCCTGCACCGCCGGGTTGATGCTGGTCCTGAGGGCCTTAAATTTAACCGGCGAGGTCATCCTCCCGGCGTTCACCTGGACCGCCACCGCTCACGCCGTGGTCTGGAACGGCCTGACCCCGGTATTCGCCGACATTACTCCCGGGACCTTCACCCTGGACCCCCAGGCCGCGGCCCGGGCCATCAGTCCCCGGACCGCGGCCATCATACCGGTGAATGTTTTCGGCTGCCCCCCGGATTATGAGGCCTTCGGTCAGGTAGCCACGGATCGCGGCCTGCGGCTGATTTATGATTCGGCCCAGGGGCTGGGTTCCAGGTTTCAGACGGCGGATGGGGCCTGGCGTTATTCCGGGGTCTTTGGCGACGCCGAGGTCTTTTCCCTCAGTCCCACTAAGGTGATAAGCGCCATGGAAGGCGGCCTGATTACTACCCATAACCGTGCCCTGGCTGACCAACTGCGCCAGATGCGGGATTACGGCAAGACCGCCGGCGGCGAGGACATTGCCTGGTTGGGGCTTTCAGCCCGGGTGCCCGAAATCAACGCCATCGTCGGCCGCCACAGCTTCGAAAAGTTAGACTCCCTGGTGGCCCGCCGCCATGAGCTCATCAGCGCCTACCAGGCCGCCTTTAAGGATCTCCCGGGGGTAACCTGTCAGCAGATTCCCCCCAACCGCTTGAGCTCGGGCAACTATTTCACCCTGTTTATCTCGGATGAAGCCCGCGTCTCCCGGGATGAAGCCTACCAGCGCCTGAACCGCCGCGGCATCCAGACCAAGAAATATTTTTACCCGGCCTTGCATCTGCAAACCGTTTACCGTAATTTGCGGGAGACCTACCAGGGGCGATTGCCCCTGACTGAAGCCGCGTCTGCCAAAGGATTGGCGCTGCCGCTTTTTAGCCATATAACCCCGGAGACTTTTCAGCAGGTCGTGGACGAGGTTCTCGAGGTTTTGCGCTAGAGCTGCAGGGCTCCTTTTGGCGAAGACCAGGGGGGCAAAGACGACGGAATGAGTCCAGAGCCGTTCACTATTCTGTTCGCCAATGTGGGGCGCAGAGTCAGCCTCATTCGGGCCTTTGGCGAGGCCATGCGCCACTTGGGGCTTCCGGCCCGAATCCTGGGGGTGGACGCCAACCCGTTATCCCCGGCCTATTATGTCACGGATGAGTCCTTTCCCATCTGCCGGATCCAGGAAGAAGCCTACATCCCGGCCCTGCTGGAAATCTGCCGCCGTCACCGGGTAAAGTTATTAATCTCCCTCCTTGACACCGATCTCCTTAAATTGTCCGAAAGCCGGGAGTTGTTCAAACAGCAAGGCACCTTTGTGCTTATTTCCTCTCCGGAAGTGGTACGGTTGGCCCGGGACAAACGGTTGACCCATGGTTTTTTTGCAGAGAACCGCATCCCGGCCCCCCGCATAGTTAATTATGACGCCGCTTTAGAACAAAACTCGTTCCCCCTCTTCATTAAACCGCTGGACGGCAGCGCCAGCCAGATGACTTTCCGTATCGATAACCGGGAATCGTTAATTTTCTTTCACTCCTATGTACCAAATCCAATTATATTGGAACATATCGCAGGTGCAGAATATACCCTGGATGTTTTTATTGACTTCGAACAAGTTGTAAAGGCAATAGTGCCGCGAAAACGCTTGGAAGTACGCTCCGGTGAAGTGAGCAAGTCACGGATCGAGCTTAATCCGGAAATCATGGCAGCCGGCGGCACGGTGGCCCAGGCCTTGGCTCAGAGGGGGTGCCTGGGCATGATTAACCTGCAATGTATTTATCCTGCCGGCGGCGGCATCAAATTTATCGAGATTAATCCCAGGTTCGGCGGCGGCTGTCCCCTCAGCATCCAGGCCGGCTATCCCTTTCCCCAATGGGCCGTTGAAATGGCCCTGGGGCGGGCGTTATCTCCCCTGCCGGCCAACCTGGGGGACGGGCTGACGATGCTCCGGTACGATGAGGCGGTTTTTATTAAAACCTAAAGGATTTTCATGGGCATCTTTCAGCTGGTGGCCTTTGATCTGGACGACACCCTGTACCCGGAACGGGAATTTGTGCGCAGCGGCTTTATGGCGGTGGCCCGGCGCCTGGCTGATTTAGGGGTAATCGATGCCGAATCTTTCTTTAATACTGCGGCCGGCCTGTTTGCCGCCGGGGCTAGAGGCACTATATTCAATCTGGCCCTGGAGAGGTTGGCAGTCGTTTTTCCCGCGGCGCGGATAGAAGAGTTGGTCCGGGTCTACCGGGAACACCCGCCGCAGATTCGGCCATTTGCCGGCTCGCCGAAATTATTGAAGCTGCTCAAGGCCAAAGGCGTGATCCTGGCCCTGATTTCCGACGGACCGTGGGAAACGCAGCAGAACAAGCTCCGAGCTTTGGGCCTTGAACCCTATTTCGATCATCTGGTGTTTACCGGGGCTCACGGCGCGGATTGGGGCAAGCCCAGCCCCAGGGCCTTTCTGGAGGTCATGGAGGTGAGCGGCGTGCCGGCCGCGGCCTGTGTCTATGTGGCGGATAACCCCAAGAAAGACTTTGCCGGTCCCAACCGCCTGGGGTGGCAGACGATTCGGGTGCGGGAAAAAATGGGCCTCTATAGCAATGCGGCTCCCCAGCCCGGCGGCGAACCAAAGGCCACGGTGAATACCTTTGCGGACCTGTGGGATCTGCTGTTGGCGCCAGGAGCATAATTGCGCGATGGCTAATAAAGATAAGGCATTCAGCCGGTTAATCCCGGTCACGATGGCGGTGCTGGCCCTGGCGGTCTTATGGTTCTATTGGCCGGTTTTGGCTAAATTGTTCGCGGACCTGGCTGAAAACGAAGACTACTCCTTCGGCCTGCTCCTGCCGTTGGTCAGCGCGTATATCATTTACTTGAAATTGCCCCAGCTACGAACCTATCTCTGGCGGCCTTCCTGGCTGGGACTGCTGTGCATCGCCGCGGGGTTCGCCTTATACATCGTCGGTGAGATCGGCGCCGATGTGTATATTCCCCGGGTTTCCTTCGTGATCGTCATCACCGGCTTACTCTTCCTCATGGGCGGCTGGGGTCTGGTGCGGCTGCTGCTGTTCCCGCTCTTCCTGCTGATCCTGATGGTCCCGTTGCCGGGATTGCTGACAAAACAGTTGACGATGCCGCTACAGCTCATCTCCTCCCGCCTGGCCACCGCCATGTTGCAAATGGTGGGCATCCCGGCCTTTTGTCAAGGCAATGTCATCGATCTGGGTGTCCGGCAGATGCAGATGGTGGAGGCCTGCAGCGGGCTGCGCTATATTCTGGCCCTGTTGGCCCTGGGGGTTATCTTCTGCTATTTCTTTCAGCGCCGCCTGTGGAAAATCCTCCTGCTGCTCATGGTCCTCATCCCCTCCGCCATCGTGGCCAATGCCTTGAGGGTCATGGCCATGGGCATCATTCCGGCCTTGCAGACGCCGGGATTCTGGCACGCCTTTTCAGGTTGGCTCATCTTTGGGTTCTGCCTGGGCATCCTCAGCCTGATTAACTGGATATTGAATAAGCTGCAACCCTTGTCGGATCTACCCCCTGACCGGTTTGCGCCCCCTACCCTCGCCCCAAGACGTGCCCTGGTCATAGAGTCTTACCTGGTGCTCGCCGTGGTCCTGGCCGGCCTGGGCGGGCCCATTGCCACCCGGGTGGCCCGGGCTCCGGGCGTGGAGTTGGGCCGGAGTTTCGACCGCTTCCCCATGGAATTGGGCCCCTGGCATGGACAGCCGGTCTACATCGACCCGGAAATGGTCAAGGCCACCAAATCCGATGCCCACCTTAACGCCGAATTCAGCCATCCCGGCCAACCCCCGGTCTCCCTATGGATCGCCTACTACAAGACACAGAGAAAGGCCGGCGGGTTTGTGCACTCGCCCAAACTCTGTCTTACCGGAGGGGGCTGGACCCAATTAACCACCGGCATCGGGCGCATCGGCAAGGATAGGCCGGTTAACTACATGATATTGAAGCAGATGGGCGCGAGCATGCTGGTCTATTACTGGTATCTGCAGCGGGGGCGGTGGTTTACCAACGAATACCTGAATAAGTTTTATATGGTCGCGGATGGTCTCAGGCGCCGGCGTACGGATGGCGCCCTCATCCGCCTGATCACGCCGGCGGAACCCAATGTGGAAGCGGCCCGGAAACGCCTGGACGCCTTTGCCCGGGAGCTGGCGCCGGTGCTGCCGGATTTTATTCCCGATTAAACCAGGGCGGACTTTGCCTCGGCCATAACATCATAAGGATGTGATGAAAAATTCGGTTTCCTTCCGGGATAATCCCAAATTAAGGCAGTGCCTGGAGTGGCTCATCCATCACCGGCTGCCTTTTCTGATCCTGTTCCAAATTTCATTGATGGTTCTGGCCTATGCAGGCTCATATCTGCTGCGTTTTGAGGGCCTCATCCCCCGAAAATATTACGATACCATGCTGTGGACCCTACCGCATTTCGTGCTGGTTCAGGGTCTAGTGTTCTATTTCCTCGGCCTGTACCGGGGTCTGTGGCGCTATGCCGGTTTCACGGACCTGCGCAATATTATCCGGGCAGCCCTGACCAGCATGGTGATCCTGATTGTCGTGGAATTTTTCCTCAGCCCTTACGTCGGGGAAATTCCTCTATCCATTTATATCTTAAACACTATTCTGCTCATCATTCTGGTGGGCGGCACCCGCTTATTTCTGCGCCACTTCCGGGAAATCTATCTCCCGTCCGGGGAGAGCCGGCGGGTCATGCTCATCGGCCCGGTGGACCAGGCGGAAACCTTGATCAGGGAAATGGACACCCACACCAGTAAATATCTGCCGGTGGTTATGGTATCGCCGGATAGCAGATTCCAAGGCTTCCGGCTCTACGACGTCCCCATCTTGAGCGGCCTCCATCAAATTGCCCGGGGGATCAAACGCCACCGTGTGCAAGAAATCATCTTTGCCTGGCCTGATGCCCCGCTGGATCAAATCAACGAGATCATTGAAGAGTGCAAACGCTGGCAGGTACGCTACCGGATTGTCCCTTCCCTGGGTGATGTCCTGGATGGGCGCTTCCGCCTGTCCGACGTTCGGGACATCGAACTGGAAGACCTGTTGCCGCGCCCGCCCATTTACATCGAAAAAGACGCGGTCAGGAATTTTATCAAGGGCCAGGTAATCCTGGTGACCGGCGGCGGGGGTTCCATCGGTTCGGAACTTTGCCGCCAGGTGGCGCAGTTTCAACCCCGGACCCTGCTGATCCTGGAGCGCGCCGAAAATTATCTGTATGAGATTGAATTGGATTTAAAGCGCCGCTTCCCGGATATCGATCTGCAGGCCCTCATTGCCAGCGTTAACGATGGTCCCGGTCTGAGGGCATTGTTGCAGCACTACCGGCCGGATTTGATTTTTCATGCTGCCGCCTATAAGCATGTTCCCTTGATGGAACGCTGTCCCATTGAGGCGGCCTACAACAATATCCTGGGTACCCGTAATCTGGTGGCCGCCGCCCTGGCGGCCGAAACTGAGCGCTTTGTGATGATCTCGACGGACAAGGCGGTCAATCCCACCAGCGTCATGGGCGCCAGCAAAAGAATTGCGGAGAAATATGTGCAGGCCTGCGGTGCGTCCAGCCAGACCCGGTTTATTACCACCCGTTTCGGCAATGTCCTGGGAAGCGCCGGCAGCGTCATTCCCATCCTGAAAGAGCAGTTGGCCCGGGGAGGGCCGCTGACCGTCACCCACCGGCAGATCGAGCGCTTTTTCATGACCATCCCGGAATCGGTCCAGTTGGTCCTGCAAGCCGCTTATATGGGGCAAGGCACTGATATCTTTGTGCTTAATATGGGTTGTTCCGTCAAAATTATGGACCTGGCGGAGAAATTGATTGTCCTGGCGGGCAAGACCCCCGGCAAAGATATCGCGATTTCCTACACGGGCCTGCGGCCGGGGGAAAAATTGTATGAAGAGTTGTTCAACGTTGACGAGGCATCCCACCCCACCGATCATCCCCTCATCAACCGCGCCATCGGAGCACCGGAGTCCAAAGAGGTTTGGGAAACGCACCTGAACGACATTCAAGCCTTGGTCCACCGGCGGGACGCAACCGGATTATTCGCAAAATTTCAAGAAATTATCCCCAACTATACCCCTGGCAGCTCTTTACCAGCCAATCCCATAAATGATTAGGGAATTTTCACCCGGACCATTGGCCCACCCCCAAATTATGAACAGTTTATGTCTGCCCTTGCTTTTAACTTTGAACCTTGAACTTTGAACTTTGAACCATCCAAACCAGACCACCATTACTTCATAATTTGCCGTGCGGCGTTTTCGGGTAAAACTGAATCGAACATGGCCTTATTATTGTAACAACCCTTGATGCCGTCGTAGTTAAAATAGAAAACATTGTCAGGGTTATTCCCTTCATCCTTGAAGACATAGGCAGAACCTTTGGTTCCCACCAGGGTGCACCCAGTGACGCAAACTTGACTGCCGCTCATGATGTGGACCGCATAATTGGACCCCGTGGCGGCGCCAAAGAACAGGCTGCCCGAAATGGTTACGGGAGAAGAGGTGATGCGGACCCCGTCACCGCCATTCATCTCGATCCAACCGCCGGCAATGCTCACCCGGTTGTTGTTGATCACCTTAAAGATATCGACCCCATGCTCGGCATTGCTCTCACAATGGAGTCTCGTAACCGTGCACCCTCCCCCAAAATGGGCCCCATCCTTATCGGTAAATCTCCCGATATGCGCCCCGGATTTCTTATTGGCGGTCGCCGAAATAGAGTGAAAACTCGCGGAATTGCACCCAAGGATCGAAATCCCATGACCGCCATTGTCAAAGGTTTGAATATTTCGAAAGGACCCTCCCTGGCAAGCCGCCAGGACGATCCCATCACTGACCGCTTTGCGGGTGCTGACCCCATCCAGGGCGTCAAAGTAGTTCATGCTGATTTTATACAGGTAGATGCAATTGTGGGCTAAGTTGTTCCCATCTATTCTTAAATTCCTCAGGCTGAATTGTTGCGCCCCATAATCAGGCCTCATGGCAACGCCGGCAGTCATCACCGCCGGCATGGATTTGCTGGCTTTAATAATGGTCCCGGGGTCCGCATCCACAAAAATCTGCCCGGGTAAGACGATCATCTGAGAGGTAAGATAGGTGCCATGCTTAAAATAGAGCACCTTGCCCGTGGCCGCCTGAGCCGCGTCCGCGATGGCCTCATAATCATCGGCGACGCCGTCACCCTGCGCCCCCCACCACTGCGGATAGATAAAACGGGCCATGATATTGCCGCCGACGCGGCCCGGACCGATGAATATCTGATAAAAACCCGCTTCGATTTCGCCGTTAATGGTGACTTTCACCCCGCGGCCCAGGCTGAATATCGCCCCCCTCTCAAACCCCAGAGTAATATTCTTAGGAAAGACGAGGTCCTCAGAAATCGGCCAATTCCCCGGCGAGAGGCGTAAGGTTGCCTGGCCGGAGCCGGCGGCGGTCAGGGCTGCTTGCAGGGTTGTATGGTTCGATATCCCTTTCACGGTGCGAACTTCGATCCCAGGTGCACCGGACTTCATGCCGATTGATGCTGCCGGCCCTTTGGATTGCTTGGCCTCAGCGGCCGGGAAAGCGCTCTGGTCCCAGACCGGCGTCTTGGGGAGACTTTGCCCCATTAACATCACCGCCGCGGCCAGGGTCAAGACCAGGAGTCCCGCAGACTTAAGTCCCTTGTTCATCCGGAGGGATTTCAGCATCCTTGCTCTCTTCATGTGAATCTTCCTTTCAGATTCTGCTCAACCAAGTTCTTATTCTTGTTCTTAATAATCTCATCTAGACAATCTTTATAAAATAAGAGCCTGACATCAACCAGTGAATTTTCTTGTTTAATATTTACACCAAATCAATTTATCGCGGCGCCGAATTTTAAGTAGAGACCCGGTGTAATGCCAGATCCATCAACCGGCGGCCGTAATAATACGGCAACAACCAACTGCGCTGAAATCGATAATGGACCCGCATCCAGTCCTTACCCGGGAATAGTCCTCGCCATAACCCCTTAAGATCGTCGTAAAGCAAGGCCGTAAATAACACAAACCCGGCCCGCCCGAACTTGGGTTCATCGGGGTTAAACAGCCCGACGCGTTGCAACCAGCCGGCGATCAGGGCAAGCTTCCAGGGATGGGGTTGCAGTTGGGCCAGAACCTCGTCAGGGATGGGGGTTCCGAAGAGGGACCGGGGAATCGCCAGGGAAAAAAAGACCGGAGTTTTGACTCCCAGGGAACGTACCCGAGTCAGAAACAAATCCCAATTGAGCGCTTGCCGGCGCACGATCCGGTCCACATCCGTGTGGAGGCGAAACCCGGGCGCCCGTACATAGGAGTGTTTGGCGGTATGCAAAGCTATCTGCAGCAGGTTGTCCTCCGGGGCCAGCAGGCGCACCGCACTCCCGGGGATGGGAATCGAGCGGGCCAGGAGTTCCTCGGCCTGGGGCTCCTGGTCCGGCCGGATCCACCGCCCGGCCACCGGCCGCCACTGCAACTCCAGCCAAAGTTTTTCTCCTCCGGGTAAAACTTTCCAGTATTCCGCCCCGCCGCTTTGTTCCGCCGCCGGGAGCGAGGCCTTTTCCAACGGGCTGCGAAATTCGAAGGTATAGTTGTCGTCCAGCAACAGCTCATGGGCCCGGCGAAAATGGCGTATCGAAACCAGCACATCCAGATCGCCCATGGGGCAGCAACCGGGACAGGGAAAGATGCCCCGGGCAATACCGCCGTTCTTTAAGGCTACCACGGGAATTCCGTCTGCGGCCAGCTTGGCGGCCAGACGATCAAGCTCGCCTAGATAGAGGGAGAGGCGCTGAAAGGTTTCATCATGGGCCTGACGCCAGGGGGCCGGAACTTCGGAGCCGGAGGTTTCCATAAGCACATGGGCCAGCAAAGAATCCACCTGGTTTTCCCGGGCCAGGACAAAGGCCGCCCGGTCCCCGAGTTGCTCCCGCAACTGGCGGGCCGCGACCCCCCGGACTACCAGCGGCGCATCGGCGATGGCCCGGCATAACAGCCTTTGCGGCTCCGTGAGAGTTAAACCCGGCAGCATGAAGCCAGGACCCCTTCAATTTCAGCCACTAAATGGCGGGCAATCTTATCCCAGGTATAGCCGGAAGCCACCAGTTGCCGCCCCCGCTGTCCCATCTCCCGGCGATCCGGGGCCGCGGCCATCTGCTGGAGCGCCTCGGCCAGGCTGGCTTCGTCAAAGGGCACCACCAAACCGCAGCGGTTTTGCTCCACTTGCCGCCACAGACCCACCCGGTCGCTAACCACCACTGGCAGGCCCATATACATGGCTTCCAGCATGGCAATGCTCAAGCCTTCCGACCGGGAGGGCAAGACGAAAACATCGGCATCCTGCAAGGCCGCCAATTTATCCTGGCCGGTAATGAGCCCGGTCAGGGTAAGGCGGCCCGCCAAACCGAGTTCCGCCGCCAGGCGCCGAACCTGTTCGGCGTAACCCCGCTCATCCGCCCCCGCCAACACCAGATGGGCGTCTCCGGAAACCTGCAAAAGCTTTTTAAACGCCGGCAACAACATATCAAGTCCTTTACCGGCATCAATCCTGCCCAGGAATAGATACACACTCCCCTGGCCTAAGTTATGCTGCCGCCGGAAGTAACCCTGCGGGGGCAGGGGTTGAAAAACCTGGGGGTCGATGCCGTTCGGCACCACCCGGCAGCGGCCAAACCGGTAAGAGGTGTCCATTTCTTCGGTGGAATGATAGGCGGTGAAAAGGGCCTTGGCAAAATTCCTTTGCTCCAGGAGCTTGAGATAAAGGAGCTTGCGGGCCCGGGAGTGGGCCCTCAGGCCATGGGCATTCAAGCTTCCGTGGCTGAAAATGATATAGGGCTTGCCCCGGACCCGGCTGATCCAGGCGGCCGCTAAGCTGGCAAACTGGTAATGGAAGTGAATCAGCACGACATCGGCCCTATTTGCCTCACGCCAAAGCCGGCGGGCCAACTGCGGGGAGAAACCCCAATAGCGTGAGATCACGGTGGGCTCATAGAAAACCTGCACCCCGTCTGCCATGACCGGCGCATCCACCGGAACCGCCAAGTCTTCGGCGGGATTACGCAGGTTGCTGGTGCAGACCCGGACCTCATGCCCCTGGGACACCAGGCTTTTGCCCAAAGCATGGGCCACGTGCAGCGCCCCGCCATAATGGTAGGCCGGCACGTAATGGGGACTGACCATTAAAATTCGCATGTATTCCTTTGGGCGCTCAATATCTTGGTGGCCGATTCCAAGACAATCTCACCCCCCCGCTCCACCGGCCAGGCTTCGGCGGTTTTCCGGGCCTGGACTGTGCAGCACTCTCCGGCACATGAACCGATTAAACATTTTCCCTCTTGCTTCTCATGGGGATGGCATGGATCATATAAGGAAACTCACTGAATTCATAAAGATTATTCGATAAGATATCTCTGACCTCTCTATTCAACTTTTCACTATGGGCCGTTATTAAGAAAACCGGAGCCTTAGGGCTGGATAACAATTTCCTGGCACCCATCAAGGCCTTTAATTCAGCCCCCTCAATGTCCATTTTTATCAGTGTAGGCCACGGATTATCCGACACAAAACTATCCAGGGTGATTGAGGATACCCTGATAACTTTGCCCCGGCCTTCATTAACATGTGGCGCTGGTACATCTAATAGATGGGCGTTTGCAATACGCTTTGGTATTATTAAGCTAACTTCTCCTATAGTATCCATAATAGCCGAAGTAACTACTCTACAAATAGATTGAAATCCGTTAAGTTCAATTTGTTCCTTCGCAATAGCAGCATTGTCTGGGACGGGTTCAAAAGCAATTACTAATCCATCTGGACCAACTTTATTCGCGGCTATCAAAGTAAAATATCCAGCATGGGCACCTATATCGTAGAAAACATCACCTTCATGTAATATTTCTCGAATAAGTTTAGCCACCTCAGGTTCATAAATTCCTAATGTCATCCATGGTTGGTAAATACGATGATGACGCCACCTAAATTTTGCCGCTGGCCCAAAAGGTATTCTAATTATACTACGATCTTTATATATCATATTGGCTATTAGATAAAACAGAAAACGGGCACCTGGAATCAGGCCGATCCGGCGCAATTGTTGCCAAACAAGTTTTTCCAGGTTCATGTAAGATAACTCCGGGTTTCCAAAAATACCCAATGCATAATTGGCTAAAGAGGCGAAAGCCAACGTGTAGTTATAATGTTAATATCATTTATAGGCTTTCAATAAGACCTTTTGGGCCTGCTCCAGCACAATCTCAACACCCCGCGCCACCGGCCAGGCTTCGGCGGTTTTCCGGGCCTGGGCGCCGACCTCCGGGAGCCTCGAAGGGTGGTGCACCAGGTCCAGCATGATCCTGGCAAGTTCGTCCACATCTCCCGAAGGGAAGGAAAAGCCATTTAAACCGTGGATTACCCGGTCTTCGCTGGCCCCACAACTATCTGAACTTATAATGACTTTTGACCAGTTCATGGTTTCCAGAATGACCAACCCATGGGGCTCCACTCTGGCAGGATGTACCACGATATCTGTAGCCAGGTAAACCGCGTCCATTTCCTCCGGTTCCTGCCAGCCCAAAAAGGCCACGGATTTATCCAAACCCAAATCATTAACCAGAGACTCCAGGTTTTGCCGCTCCGGGCCTTCGCCGGCAATCAGCAACCCCAAAGGGATATCCGCTTCCCGCCGGCATCGGGCAAAGGCCTCTAAGCCGACCTCCTGCCCTTTTATTTTCATCAGGGTGCCGATAAGAGAAAAGGCTATCCCCTTACCATCACAACCAATCCTCTCGCGCAATTCTTGGGCCTTTTTCCTGATGATTTGCTTCCGGCCGGCCTCGACGGGCTGATGAAGGTCAACTAAATAGGGCAGGTTGATAAGCTGCGCCGGTCTGGCTCCCATTCCAAGAAGCACTCTGAGGGCCTTTTTGCCGGTACCGAAAACGATATCGACCTTGGGCAGCAACCATTTGAGAAATTTGCTCCGCAACCATTTCTTTACGAGGGGACGCTTAACCTCCTCCTGGGGTGCATCAGTCCAGATGGCCACCGGCGCCCGGCGCAGGCAGCGGGCCAGAATCACCGCCACCGTCGGCAGATGGGCCCAGTCCCCCACCACAAAAAAGCTGTCCACATCACACCAGGCGGTTTTCAACAGGCGCCAATCAATGCCCCCAATGGGCCTCATATAGGTATTACGGTAGCCCAGGCCAAGTTCAGTTTTCCACGGCCGCCGCCAACTCCCCCGCCACAGATGATAGACGTGCAAGTCAATGTTTGGATGCTCTTGCAGGGCGCGAAAAAACATATCCGTATAGGGGGTCGGCAGCTTATGAAGCTGGTGGATTCTTATGGCGCCGCCTGCCTGATTAACGCTCATCTCCCGATGCTCCCCTCCGGAGATAGACGGGAAGCCGCCTCTTCCACTAAGGCCGGCTGCACCGGTTTAATCTTCAGAGCCATCGGCGCCATAAATACCAGGATAAAAATATTTATGACGTTGCCGAAGGAAGGAATGACTGAAGCCGTAGTCATTTGGACCAGGATGCCCACCCAGCAACCCAGGGCGATGCGGGCCTGCCGGGCAGCATGGTCATCGGTGGCAGAGGCGGCATTCAACCGGGTTCGGCGGATAATTATTACCAGGGGAATGAAGAATGATAAGAAACCGATCAGGCCATTTTGCAAAAAGATATCCAGGTAGGCGTTATCCACATGGTTCCTGGTCAGCTCTTGGCTCGAATAAGTCTTGCCTGGATCATCGAGAAACCCTTTAACCTGATATTTGCCGCAGCCCAGCAGATAATCAAGACCCGAGGCCCGGTTGAGATTGGCTTCCAAAGTCATCCGCCAGATGGACAGGCGCCCGGTGGTAATTTGGTCAATTTTACCGGCGCTGGGGTTAATGAAGAGGAATGCCAGCAGCATCATTGAAACCGTGAGAAATATCGCCGTAAACTTTGATAGAAACGACCACCTCTTATTAAATAGCATATAGCATACAATCAATATTATCGAGGCAACTAAAGTATTTCTAGAACCAGCTAACAGCATAAAAACAATTGAACCCACTAATAAAACAAAAGCACCAATTTTCCACAAATTGCGTTTAGCCGTCAAGGCAAAGTAAAATGCCATGGCAAATACGATCTGCCAGGAATTAGCGTAGTAATTTGGGTGCATGAAGCTAAATACCATTCGGTCACCATGACCAAACACATAGTATTGTCCCTTTAAAACCCCTAAAAAGATTCCGACAAACAAGACCAAAATGTTAGTCCAGAATAAAACCTTGATGGCCTGTCGCCGAATGTGTTCGCCTTGCAACATGGCCGGAAACGCCAGATAGACGCCAGCGACCCAGAACCAGTAAAGCAGGACTTCCTTCAAGCTTATTTCTAATCTGACTATATTAGTTAGCGTAACGAAAAAAGGAAATAAAAGAGCAATGATAAAAATACTTTTATCAAATTGAATAACATTTCGTTGAGGTAATTGCAAGAGTATTACAAGTAAAGACCAAACAACTACTATGACGCCGAGCACATTCTTGGAATGGTGCAATACAACGAACGCCATACCTGGCAAGAACCCTAGGACCGAGACCAGTTGAGAGGCGGACCACAGGCCGAGCAAGAATAAAAAAACTACTTCGCACCCCCTATAAGAACCTTTTAAAGATATTCCATGGCCGGCCATGATTAATTTATCCTATCATAACTTCCTATCATTTAGCTAAGTGGCCTCATTTATTAATTCGGAAAAGCAAAGGCCCTGTACTAACCAATAATTTACGCACCAAGGTATTCTTGTTTAAACATTGATCCCCTCTCAACGAAAACCAGGCGATTACATCAAACGGGTCCAGAGAATTTATCGCATCTGCATCATCCGTCCAAAAAATCTCAAAATTCGGCGACAGTTCTTGATATTTGAGATCGGCTTGCTTGCTCCCAAGCCATGCTAAAATGAGCCGGCCCAACCGCCGCGGAATTACATAACCGGCCCGGAAAATTAAATTATTCCGCAGCGGAATGGAAGCTTTGACCGCCTTCCCTTTAAGGCCAAAGTCAGAGTAGGGCCTGACCGCATACCCTTGGGCGGCCCAGGGCCGGCAATACCAGGCGGGACTTAAGAACAGCAAACCTCCGGGTTTCAAAACCCGGCGCATTTCCAGCAAGGCCGGCTCGGGGTCACGAACATGTTCTAAAACATGGATGCTCCAAACGGCCTCAAAAGAGTTGTCGTGAAAAGGTAAGGCAGTGGCACTGGCGCAAAAAAAGGGCTTATGTAAATGTCGAGCCACGGTCTCCGATAAATCCACCGCGACGTAGGGTGTCACCAAATCTTGAAAGGCCCCGCGGCCGCATCCTACCTCGAGAACCCGGCTGTTTTCCAGGTGATACTGCTCGACAAAAGAACCTAAAAGGCGCAGATGAAGATCACTTATTTGGGCGGCATATCTATCTTGTGAAAATTCACGGTCATAAAAAGTTTTCATCCGGTTGTCCCGTTCCAGAGAGTGGTTAATAATCATCCGATCTTTTCCCTATCAATTATGAGAAGTAATACCAAAGAGCAATCCATCGACTATTATTTGTCATTCTGAGTGCAGCGAAGAATCTCTGCTTTTAAGCCGCCGAGATTCGCAACGAAGCTGCGCTCCATTCAGAATGACATAAATATTCATTGCCTTTTGACTGCAACCTCGTATAAGTACGGTAATCAAATAGTTATCCCCACCGGATGAGCCTTCTAAGCAACCGCTTCAGGTTGATAGCAGTAATAAATTAAGCTGATATACAGGGCTGAAGTTCCGAAGCTGGTGATAACCAGGGCGCCTATCAAACCGAAGATACCATATCTCGGGACCATAATTTGCAGCAAACTTATCTTGGTCACCAAGGCGATGCCGCTGATCAGAGCGTCATGAGCCATCAAATGTCTGGCAATCAGAACTTGTCTCAAGACCGTTGTCAAGACATAGGCCAGGAGACTTATTGACGTTAATTTTATGATCATCGAAGTCAAGGAGGCGGCCTCTTCGGTGAACTTACCGCGCAGAAACAGCAGGCGCACCAATAAATCGCTTAAAAGGAACAGAAGGAATGTTGCTGCCGCGGCGAGAAGTATAATGATCACATAATATTGCCGGGGCAGGCCAAATCTCTTTGACCGGCCCTGCTGCTCCATGCGGCTCAGGACCGGGAGCAGGACGGCGGAAACCGCCGGCAGGACCAGGGTCGAGGGGACCCCCAAAACGTTTAAGGATAAGCTCAAGGCCACCACCGACCCGGGTGGGAGCTGGGACGCATAAGCCCGCTCCACCACCCCCTGGAGCAAAACCAGGAAAGAACTTCCCAAAAAGAACAGGACGTTCCTGATGGGGAGCCGGGGCGGGGGCGGGCCCATTGCCGGCGGACCCGAAGGTTTGGAAGGCCAGGCATTTTTTAGGGGCGACCGGCGGCCGATGAGCAAGATCTGGGCGGCCAGGCCCGCGACGCCTCCCCCCAGCAGCCCCAAGGCCGCACTCTGAATCCCCCAGGGCGAAGCCAGCAGGACCCCGGCAATCAAGCCCAGGGTGCAAAACCCCAGAAAGAGGGGATAGGCGAAATACTTCCCGTAGCTTTCGGACAAGGCCTTGCCCAGGCCGGCGCAGGCTAAAATGATTAACAGGGGCGAGAGGATAACCAGGACCCGGCTCAACTCTTGAAGGCCGGTGTCACTAAGCCCCGGTCCCAAAAGTTTGGCCACCGGTGAGGCAAAATAAGCCAAGAGGAAGGAGAGGGGAATCAAGGCGATCATGGAGGCGGCGAGCCAGCGGTAGCTTAAGCTTAAGACCAACCGCGAGTCATTGGCCAGAATGATGGGGGTAAAAACGGGGACCAAAACTCCGGCAACGGCCAAAGCCAGGCTGATTCCCAGGGTTCTTGCAAAGTTCAGGCCCAAGAGCAGGGCGTCGAGTTGTTCAGTGGCCCCGAACTTCGCCGCTAATAAAGAATCCCGCCCCAGACCCAACAAGATATTGACGCCATAAAAAACCGAAACCAAGCCAATGGCGGGCAAATAGCGGTGGACAGGATTTGAGCTCATCATTGAAGTAAGGTTGCGTCCTTATTACCTTGAGGGGAACGGCTCAAAACCGAATTATGAATTTTCATAATGCCGATAGTGTCTAGTACCTTTCGGACATTCCGGCTGCGAGCAAAAGTGCTTTCGGCCACCAATCGCGCCGTCCGGCGGCACTGGTGCAAAAAAGACGTATCATCTCGAAAGGTCAGAATGGCCTGAACCAGGCCTTCGACATCGCCGGGTTTTATATTGAGCCCGCAGTGAAACCGCTCGATCAGGGCCTGCAAATCGCTGGGGGTGTTGCTGAGCCCCAGCAGGGCTGACCCTGCGGCCATGGCCGACAAGGCCTTGCTGGGGAAGGCCAGCCCTTCGGCGCCGGCCTCCAATGACACCAGGGCCACGTCGGCCGCGGCCAGGGAAAAGGGAACCACGGCCTCGGGTTGCCAGGGCAGGAGGGTGACATTGGCGGGGGCCTCCTGGCGGAGATAATCGGCGACAATTTGCCACTTGGGTCCGGCCCCGATAAACATAAAATGAATTTCCCGGGCTGGGCGCAACCGGCGGGCGGCGCCCAGCATAGTTTCGATATCATGCCCCATCCCCATATTGCCGGAATACATCACGGTCAGTTTGCCTACCTGGGCCTGGCTCCGGGCAAACCGGTTTTCTCCTTTAGGCAGGGGGCGCAGCTTTGCGGTATCCGCCCAGGGATGAATGATCTCCAGACGGCCGGCCTTGGTGCGGGCCGGGTCAAACTGGCCGGCCAGGGTGGCGGCCATGCAGTCCCCCAGGGTCATGACGCCGTCAGCCGCCTCGTAGCTCACCCGGTTCAGCCACCGCCAGACCCGCGTCATCCAGGAATTTTCGGCAAGACCCTTGAGGCGCACCAACACATCGGGATAAATATCGTGGATCATGACGGCATACGGCCGGTGGCGCCAACGGCGCAGCCCATATCCCAACCAGGGAAGCAGCGGCGGATTAGAAAAGAGCAGACAGGGTATGTCGGCCGGCCAGCGTTGGAGCCAGATAAAGGCGTGCGCCAGATACATCAGCCAGGTGAGACCCCGGCTCAAGCTCGTGGCCCGATTGTAGGACACCGAAGGGAAAAGCGAGATGGGGCCTTGACTACCCTTGGCCAACGTCTCCGGATGGCCGGTTAAAAGGGCGATGGGGCCTAACTGCCGGCTCAGGTCCCGGGCCAATTCCCAAGTCAGGGGACCAGCCATCTGATTGAGGATAAGGAGCCGGGGCCTTGGTCGTCCTTGACGCAAGTTTTTGGTCTCCACTGCTTAGAGGCAATAGCTGATTTCTTGCCGGAGAATATTAAGCCCTTTATCAAGCTGAACAAAAAACGGAATATTATTTTCTTCCAGGCGCAAGACCAGTTCTTCCAACAGAAACAATGAACCGTGGAACGAGCGGCGCCGGGAATCCTGCCACCCGTTGCCGTAGCCGGAGAAATCCGGCCACAACCAGGCGTCCGGAATTCCTCGGGCAATCAATCTCTGCAAACGTCCGGACAATCCTCGGGTCATCCGGGATTTTAGCATAAAGGTTAATATATCATAGGCCTCCTGGCGCCGGCCGGAATACTCCCAGTCGATCAGCCAGAGACGGTCCGCATCCACCAGGATATTGGCCGGCTGGAAATCCCCATGGGCCAGCACGGTGGGGAGGCGGTCGCCGCCAGCCGGCAGCAGGGCCTTAATCCGGGCCACCAGAGAATCAAGGGTTTGAAAAAACAAACCTTTGCTGCCGGGAGGTATCAAGGCATTGGCTTCGATATGAGTATGCGCTTCAGTCGCGAGATGGTCAACATATAGATTCGTATTAACTTCGCGCCAGGTGTGCCGATGCAAGACCTTGAGGGCCTGATGAGCCTCTGCGAAGGCGGCTCTGGCCTGAGCCGGATTCTGGAGCCGGTTGATGGGCGCGCCGCTGACGTATTCCTCGCTGAGCCAGGCGCCATCGCCCGCCACCGTCTTGATCCGGGGCACCGGCAGGCCAAGTTCCTCGGCTTGCCGGCGGACTTCAATCTCCCGCTCCAGGAACTTTGCCGGGAAACCGCTCTTCCGGATGGCGTAGACCGTTTTTTCGCCATAATCCAACAGCCGGATTTTGTGATTACCGGCGACGATAAGCATGAGTTCAGCCCGGGGCAAAGCCGGGGTCAGGCTTACCCCGGCGTGGGCCAGCCATTTTGCCGTCCGGGGTGAGGTGGCCATATCCACATAGAGCCGCTGCGGCCAGCGGCGCCACCAGACCGGGCTGCGGGAAAATTCCTGCTTGACGGGGGCAAAAATCGCCTGGTCAGCCCCGGGCATGAAAATGGTGTTGAGATAGATATTAACCAGCCAAAACTCGCCGGAGCGGCAAGGCGATGGAGACCAGGGCCGTTTGGGGCGCCAATGAATTTCGTAAGCCTTGCCGGTCCAGGACCACAAAAACCGGCTCAGGGTTTGTTCGAAGATAACCGGAAAAGGTTCACGGGGTAACAACAGACTGAGGCGCATAAGGGTTAACCCTAAGCAATTCTCTGGTCGTGGTGCACCTGGGCCAAATGGGTGAGAATCTGTTGAAACAAGACCGTAATCGGCTGACTGCCGTCCAAAACCTGGAACGGGACCCGGGAGATGAGGTCCTGATAGCAAGCCAGCCTCTGCCTGAGAACCTCGGGCGGGTCTGGGAAAGGCTCACCTTTCATTTCAGACCGGCGGACCGATTCTTCCACCGTGAGCAGCATCAAAAAGGAGGCATCGGGCCGAGGGGATATTCTCCCCAACAATCGCCACAGCCAATAATCATCGAGCTTTTCCTGAGGAAAATTTAGGCGGAAATCTATGGCGGTATCCCACAAATAGCGATCACATACGACCGGACGGCCCCGGTAACGGTGCCACCGGATTTGGATCCCATAGACCCACAGCAGGTCCAACAAAGCCAGGGATAACCAGAGGCGGCGAACCCACCAATTCGAAAAAACATCACTCCGTTGGGGACTATTGCCTGAAGGGGGTAATCTCCTATGCAGAAACCGCCGGGAAAGCGTTTTCAATCCCTGCAGAACCGCGGTATAACCACCACGCGACCAGATATATACCGGCCTTGCCCCATTTTTGATCAAGTGATCAGTCAACAGAGCGATTTGGGTGGACTTTCCGGCTCCATCCAGACCACTGAAAGTTATCAATGAACCTCTGATTATTTTCATCTGGTTCATCCGCAATCAGCGTACTTCTTGACCCAAGACCGGACCGGGTGTTCTCAGAGAAACGATCAGCCGAAATCGCTCAACAGAAATCAACTTTTTTCAATTTTACTTTAACATAGATTTGCCTGGGACGGCTACTCACATCTCCGCGCTAAATTTGCTGACGGGGCCGTGCCTTCCCGGCTGGCCGCCCGGCGCGCCGCGGTCCACCTGGAGGTTCCAGGGAAATTATTTCCCGCCCGGTTGCAGCCGGGCCGCTTTTGCTGGCCAATTGCCAAACTTTTTGATAGACATGGCCAGGAGGATCGACCGGTCTCATGTCCAACGGCGCCCCGACCCTATCCTGGCAGCCGCCGCCCCAGCCGGCGGCCCCGCCCCTGCCTCGCTGGCGCTGGCGCTCCTTACCCTGGATCGACCCGGCCCTCAAGGTGCTGATTCCAGCCATGGTCTTCGCCTTCGTGGTGCTGGCCCTCAAGTTCGGCTCCCTTCAGGCCTATGCGGAACTCCTGAGCCGCCATACCTACACCGCCTTCCTGCCCGCCCTGGCCGCCGGTTACACCCTGGTGATGCTCATCTTTCAGCTTGGCCGCACGATCCTCTGGGCGCGGTACCGGCCTTATCCTCCGGCTGCCGGGCCGCTGCCCCGTCTCACCGTCATCATCCCGGCCTACAACGAAGGGGCCATGGTGGGAAAGGCCATCGCCGCCGTCGCCGCCTCCGATTACCCGGCCGGCCGGATGGAAATCATCTGCATCGACGACGGCTCCACCGATGACACCTGGTTCTATATTAAGCAAGCCCAGCGGCGCTACCCCCACCTCCTGCGGCCCATCCGGTTTGCCGCCAACCGGGGCAAAAAGGAGGGGCTGTACGCCGGATTCACCCGGGGGCGGGGCGAGGTCTTTGTCACCATCGATTCCGACAGCATCATCGCCCCGGATGCCTTGCGCCACCTGGTGGCCCCCTTGCTGCACGACCGGCAAATCGGGGCGGTGGCCGGGAACGTCAAGGTCTATAACCGCAACCAGAGTCTCATGGGCAAGATGCAGGGCGTCCGCTTCGTGAACCTGGACTACCTGCGGGCCTCGCAATCCCTTTACCGGGCGGTGGTCTGCACCCCGGGGTCGCTGTCGGCCTACCGGCGCACCGCCCTGATGCCTCACCTCACGGCCTGGCGGCGTCAGACCTTTCTGGGGGCACCCTGCCACCACAGCGAAGACCGGGCCCTGACCAATTTCATCCTCCGAGGCGGCCACTACACCTATTATCAGCGGACCGCCCTGGTGTATACCCTGGTTCCCGAGACGTACCAGGGCGTGTGCCGGATGTACCTGCGCTGGGAGCGGGGCAACGTGCGGGAGTCCCTGGTCCAGTTGGGTTACCTGTTTACCCGTTACCGGAAGAAATACCGCCTCCTGCCCATCGTCGAATTCTTCCTGGCCCAACTGGAATACCCGTTGACCCTGCTCTTCTTCGGGCTGCTGCTGGCATCGGTGGCAGTCTATCCCCTGATCCTGATCAAACTCCTGGCCGCCCTGGGAGTAGCTTCCCTGCTTAACCTGGTCTATTACCTCTGGCTGGAGCGGGACCTGGAGTTCGTCTACGGCGTTATCTACAGCTACTACGCCTTCTTCCTGCTCCAGTGGATTTACCCTTACGCCTGCCTCACGGTGCGCAACCGTCACTGGCTGACGCGCTGACGCCGCCGGCCGGAGGAAACGAGGATGATCGGCATAAACATACCCGGTTTCAAGGAGTTACGGCTAACGCACCTGGTCCTGGACTACAACGGCACCATCGCCGCCCATGGCCGGCTCATCCCGGGGGTGCCGGAGAAGTTGGCAGTCCTGGCGCCCCGGCTGGCGATCCACATCTTGACCGCCGACACCTTCGGCACGGTCAGGGAACAGGTAGCGCCTCTGCCCGCCCGCCTGATCGTCATTCCGCCGGGAGATCAGGCCCGCGCCAAATACGAATATGTCCGGCAACTGGGGGCCGAACTGACGGTGGCCGTGGGTAATGGCCGCAACGACCGGCTCATGCTTCAAGAAGCTGCTCTGGGGATTGCCCTGCTCCAGGCGGAGGGCGCCGCGGCCGAGGCGCTGATGGCGGCAGACGTGGTGGCGCCGGACATCCTCGCGGCCCTGGATCTGCTCCTGTCGCCGGATGGCCTCATCGCCACCCTGCGGTCCTGAGTCAGCCGGGGGCCGGCGGGAAGATAACTCGGAGGTGTAGGAGATACGGCCTGAAGCTGCTATAATCTCAAGTGAAGGATACGGAAAAGACGTTTTAACCATGTACCAGGAAGAGACATGACCGACAAGGGTTACAAGCCATTGATGGAGCAGGTCCGGGCCGCCGGCTGAGCTGCCAAGGTTCCTCCCGGGGTTTTGGAGGAAATTTTGCAGGCTCTGCCCATCCGGTCGCATCCCGACCTGCTGGTCGGCATGGAGACCTCGGATGACGCCGGGGTGTATCGCCTGACGCCTGAAATCGCGTTGATTCAAACGGTGGATTTTTTTACCCCCGTGGTCAACGATCCCTACACCTTCGGCCAAATTGCCGCAGCCAATGCCTTGAGCGACGTCTACGCCATGGGCGGGCGGCCCCTGACGGCCCTCAACATTGTCTGCTACCCCAGCAAGACCGTGCCCCAGGAGGCGCTCCTGGCTATCCTGACCGGCGGGCTGGACAAGATTCATGAGGCCGGCGCCCTGCTCGTGGGCGGCCACAGCGTCGATGACACCGAATTGAAATACGGGCTCTCCGTGACCGGCGTGGTCCATCCGGACAAGGTGCTCACCAACGGCGGCGCCCGGGTGGGCGATAAGCTGATCCTCACCAAGCCCCTGGGAACCGGGGTCATTGCCACCGCCATGAAGGGGCGCCTGGCATCGCCGGAGGCTGCGGCCGCGGCCATCGCGGTCATGACGGCCCTGAACCGGCTGCCGGCGGCCTGTCTGGAAACCGCGACCCTGCATGCCGTCACCGACATCACCGGCTTCGGCCTTCTGGGTCACGCCCTGGAAATGGCCAAAGCCAGCCAGGTCGAGATCACCTTATTCGCCCATCAAGTGCCGGTACTGGCCGCGGCCAAAGAATATGCCGCCATGGGGCTGGTGCCGGCCGGCAGTTTCGCCAACCGCCGGTTCTGCGAAAAACACCTACTGGTGGCGCCGGACCTCGACCCCCTGCTGGTTGACCTGTTCAGTGACGCCCAGACCAACGGCGGCCTGCTCCTGGCCGTGGCCCCGGACCAGGCTGAGGCCTTCCTGGACTGCCTTAATGGCCACGGCATCCACGCCGCGGCCATCGGCGCCGTGCCCGGTCAGTCCCCGGGGGGCATCAGGCTGGAACCTTAAGTTGGTTGCTCATGGGCCGTTGGCCTACTCGCAAATCATGAAAAGTCGGTGGGGCGAACCTCTGTGCCCGCCATCAGCATAAGCTCATGGTGCGTAAGACGCACCCTACGAGAACCTTTCAAGGCAGCATCACTTGAAGTATTGACTGACTGGTGGCACAGCCTGGGAAGCCTGTGCCACCAAAAAAACTTTTTGAAACCCTGATGAGCGGCCCCCCATAAAAGGAGGCGACCATGCGAACCCGGGAACGGATGTTGCCCGTGGGCTGGTATCCCGCCAGCGTCAGCGCCTGCAAGGCGGAAATCGAACATTTTATCCAGGGGACGACGCCCTTGCCCCCGGGGACCACGGTGTACGGCGGCATCGTGCCCCATGCCGGCTGGCACTTTTCCGGCAAGGCCGCGGCCCGGGTCTTCTTTCTGGCCGCCAAGGCCGGCCAGCCGCAGGTGGTCTGCGTTTTCGGCGGCCACCTGGGAGGAAACTCGCCGCCGCTCCTGGTGGCCGACGACGCCTGGGAAACTCCCCTGGGCAACCTTACCCTGGCGACGGAATTCTATCAGCCCCTGGCCAAACGCCTGCCCCTCCGGGAAGAATACCCCGGCGACAACACCATCGAGGTGCAGTTGCCTCTGGTCAAATACTTTTTCCCCCAGGCCAAAGTCCTGGCCCTGCGCGCTCCCCACTCGAACACGGCCACGGAGCTGGGCCAGGCGGTGGCCGCGGTGGCTAAGGAGCTCAAGGTCAGTATCCTGGTCTTCGGGTCCACCGACCTGACCCACTACGGCCCCAACTACGGCTTTGCCCCCAAAGGCTATGGTTCCGAGGCGGTGAAGTGGGTCAAAGAGGTCAACGATAGGAAATTTATCGACCAGGCCCTGAAACTGGACGGCCCCGCTATGCTTAAGGCCGCCCAAGCCGACCAGAGCGCCTGCAGCGCCGGGGGAGCCGTGGCCGCCGTGGCCGCCGCCAAGGCCCAGGGCGCCCGGAAAGCCGCCCTCATCGACTACTACACCAGCTACGACGTCATGCCCAATGATTCCTTC